>Ga0129299_1001689_pt1 | contig 14728 bp, 8 predicted proteins | sample ConPoolayeCmetaG_FD_94477 | JGI IMG/M metagenome (GOLD analysis project Ga0129299, IMG submission 94477) | Hot spring microbial mat communities from California, USA to study Microbial Dark Matter (Phase II) - Cone Pool mat layer C metaG ... | reverse complement strand
GGCCGCACTTACGTGGCTGCTTGCAACGGGCTGCGGACGGAAGGAAACGGATGTCACCGAGAGTATCGCCGATATTCAAAGACGCGAGGGCATCCCGGTGACCGTCATCACGGCGGCGCGGATGGACCTTGAGGCCATTGAGCGAAGCGGCGGGACCGTGGAGGGCTATCAGCAGAGCGTAATCAGCGCAGGCATTCCGGCAACGGTATCCGCCATCAAGGTGTCGGTCGGGCACTATGTCGAAAAAGACGCACTTCTCATGACCCTGAAACCGTCCGCTGCTTCGCCCTATACAATAGCGAAAGCCAATGCCCAGACCGTCGAAAAATCGCAGGAGCGCGCGCAGGCGCTTGCCCGGCAGGGCGGGGTTCCCCAGGAGATGCTCGATAATATCGAAACCGGCGTGATTGCCGCACGGGAAAACCTTGAGGCCGCGCGTAAAACCGAAAATATTCTGGCGCCTTTCAGCGGCACCATTGTCGAGCTCTACCCGCCGGTGAATACACTTGTATGGCCGGGCAAGGAACTCGTAAAAATTGCGTCACTTAGCCGGGTGAGGGTCAAAATGAGTGTGAGCGAAGCCATTATCGGCCGCTTCAGACCCGGCCAGAAAGCGGTTATTAGGGACGTTGACGGCCCAATAAGCGGCGAGGTTGAAAAAGTGTCGCTGGCTGGCGATGAAGCAAGCCATGCGTTTACGGTGGAGGCGGTGTTTGACAATGCCGGCCGCAGGCTCAGGCCGGGAATGTATGTGGCGGTCGATGTCGTGGTCGACCGCCGGCAGTCGGCCATCGCCCTGCCGCTGGAAACGGTCATAGCAGAAGGGGTAGAGAAATATGCATACGTGATCGAAGAGGGCGTTGCACGCAAGCGGCCGCTGAGCGTCGGTATCCGCGGTGGCGATTACTACGAAATCGTCGCGGGAGTCAGCGAAGGCGAAACCGTGGTATCGAGCGGCGCAAGCCTTCTGAGCGACGGCGCGGTGGTGAAGGTTGTGCAATAATGTGCTGCGGATTCTGCTGCGAACCACCGCTTACCATACATAAAATCATGGTTATCCTGTGTTGTATCCTGATACTCCTGGCCTAGAAATGAAGAGAACCGCATATGTTCCTTACTAATGTAAGCGTCAAGAAGCCCGTGCTGATGACCATGGTCATCGCGGCACTCACGATTTTCGGCATTGTCGGGTATGTAAATCTGCCCCTCGATCTCATGCCCAACATCGAATTTCCGTTTGTAACGGTGCAGACCATCTATTTCGGCGCGGGGCCCGAGGAGATAGAGACATCGGTCATCAAGCCCATCGAAGAGCAGATGGCAACGGTGAGCGGCGTGAAGAACATTACGTCGTTCTGTTCGGAAGGCGTGGGGTTTATTCTTATTGAGTTCAACCTCGGCGTCGACCCAGACCTTGCGGCCATCGACGTCAAGGATAAAATCGACGCCATCCTGTTTAAGCTTCCGCGCGATCTGCAGAAACCGCTCATCGGCAAATTCGATATCAACGCCCAGGCCATCATAAACCTGGCGCTGACCGGCCCGCAGTCGGCCGAAGAACTGCGGCGCATTGCCGACAAACAGGTGAAGGAGCGGCTGCTTCGCATCCCCGGCGTCGCCACCATCGCGGTCACCGGAGGCCGCGAGCGCGAGATACAGGTCAACCTGCGCAAGGACAAGCTTGACGGTCTGGGGATAACGCCGGATATGGTGGCCGGCGTCATCGCGGCCAACACGGTCAATATTCCCGGCGGCCATGTGTCGGGCGATCGGAAGGAATACACGATACGGGTGCAGGGCCAGTTCGAGAACATCGAGCAGATCGGCAGACTGAGTATTCCTGTCTTTTCTGGCGGCGGCCGCGGAGGCGCAAAGAGCGCCCTGATACCGCTGTCGAGCATCGCCGATATTGTGGATACCTACAAAGAAGTTCGCGAGCTTGCGCGGTTTAACGGCCGCAATTCCGTGGGTCTTGCCATCCGTAAACGTCCTGAAGCCAATACGGTGAAAGTCGCGGCGGAAATAATGAAAATACGGGACGAGATGAACCGCACCCTTCCCGGCGGCGCCGCCATCGAGGTGGCCCAGGATCGTTCCGAGTTTATCAAGAAATCGGTAAACGATATGCGCAATAATATCCTCGCCGGCATGTTTCTCACGGCATTCATGCTCTTTCTGTTTTTGCGCGATGGGCGCGTGACCATTATCGCCGCCCTCACCATTCCGGCTTCTATCGTGGTGACGTTCATGGGCATGCAATGGGCCGGCTTTTCCATTAATTTTCTCACCCTGATGGCTCTGGCGATTTCGGTGGGAACGCTGGTGACCAACGCGATTATCGTGCTGGAAAACATCGTGCGGCACCGCGACGGCGGCATGGAGGTTAAAAAGGCGAGTATTGTCGGCGCCAACGAAGTGTTCATCGCCGTGGCGGCGTCGGCGCTCACCAACATTGCCGTGTTTCTTCCCATGGCAAACATGTCCGGGATTACCGGCCAGTTTTTCAAGGCACTCGGTCTCACCATCGTTTTCGCAACCATCATCTCCCTGTTCCTCTCGTTTACCCTTGCGCCCATGATGGCGTCGCTGATGCTGAAAGCCAGGCGGGAAGGGGAGAAGGAAATGCGCGTACCGGTTCTCACACAACTCCAGGATATTGTCGGCGCGTTCCTTCATCGGCTGGAAACGGCATACGTTGCGCTGCTCAGGCTGGCGGTTCGCCGGCGATGGCTCACCGTTCTGGGGACGCTTGTTCTTTTTGTGGCCACGCTTGTGTTTGTCGCTCCGCGCCTGGGCCTTGATTTTTTCCCGCAGACTGACCAGGGAATCATTTTTATCAGTGTCGAGATGCCCTCGGGCACCTCGCTCAAGGCCACCGATGAAGTGCTTTCGGACATAGAACAGCGGTGCATCCAAATGCCGGAGCTTGTCAGCATTTACTCGACGCTTGGCGGAAGCGGCGTGACGTCTGGCATCAATTACGCTGAGATCATTATCAAGCTCAAGGATAAAAAGGAGCGCACCCGCAGCACGAAGCAGGTCATCAACGAACTCAGGCCGAAATTGTCCGATCTGCCCGATGCGAAAATAGTGCTTGCGGAGGCGTCGATGTTCGGCCGCCAGGATGGCGGCGATATACAAGTCGAGGTGACCGGCGACGACATGGAGAAAGTGGTGGCTTTATCCGATTCGGTGCAGGCACGCATGCGACGGGTGACCGGCCTTGTCGATATACAGGTGTCGTGGAAAGCGGCCAAGCCTGAGATTAAGTTTATCCCCGACCGCCAGCGAATCGATGAATACGGCACGACCGTGGCGCAGGTCGGCATGGGCCTTCGAAACGCCCTTTCGGGAAACGACCAGGCAGTTTTCCGCACGGGGAACGATGAATTCAAGATACGCGTTCAATATGACGAGCGTGATCGCGCCACGCTCGACGACATCGAGAACATTTCCATCGGCACCCGCAAGGGCATCGTGCCCATCAAGGCTCTCAATGACGTCAAGGCAGAGGGCGGCGCGGCGAATATCCAGCGCAAGAACCGCCAGCGGCTGGTAACCGTGTCCGCGAACGTGTCGTCCGGATCGGTGGGCACCAAGGCCGCCGAGCTCAAAAAGCTGACCGATGCGATTACGCTTCCGAGCGGGTACCGGATATACTACGGCGGTCAGCAGGAGAAGATGGCGGAATCGTTCGGCACGCTTTTTTTCACGCTTATCCTTGCCATTATATTGACCTACATGGTGCTTGCCGGCTCAATAGAGTCATTTATCCAGCCCATACTTATCATGGTGACGATTCCGCTCGGCCTCATGGGCGTGCTGTGGGCGCTGTTTCTCTTCGGCGTGTCGATATCGATGATATCCATCATGTCGTTTATCATGCTTGTGGGGGTTGTGGTCAACAACGCCATACTCATAATCGACTACACTCACCAGCTTCAGCGCGAAGGCAGGACGGCGCAGGATGCGATTATCGAGGCGTGCCGTGTCAAATTCGACCCAATCCTCATGATGAATCTGGCGATTATCCTCGCCCAGCTTCCGCAGGCCGTCAATATTCAAAGCATTCAGGGACCGTTTGCGCTCACCGCGATCGGCGGCATTATCGTCTCGACCCTGATGACGCTGTTGGTGATACCAGCGCTCTATGTGCTGGTTGCAAGAACGAAGTGATAATAATCGGGCGTCTTTTCTTCGGTGCGCGCCCGTGTGAAAGCCGCGCCGGTTCCCGCCAATCGTGAGTAGGAGAAAATCCTAAGCCTGCTTCACCGGAGAGGGCAGAGACCAGAAGCCAGAGGCCGGCCGGAGAAATTGACAAATGTACTATCTGTAAAACAGGTATATTAACTAATTGAAATTAATATAGTTACGGCATCAAGCAAAAAACGTCTACGCAAAAACGTAGAAGCTACAGCGGAAGACTCTACGCCGGCAAAGCCGGAACCGGAAAGAGTTGAACGCGGATGACACGGATTTGCCAGATTAACACGGATCTGCAAGGGCAAAAAAATTCATAAAGGGATAAAGTGCCGTTTGTAAATATTTTTTTCGAATCCGTGTTCATCGGTGCGATCCTGAAAATCCGTGTTCGATCCCGGGTTTTTGAGTTGTTGTAACACGTTGATAATATATAAATTACATTTAACTTGCACGCAACAAGCGTATATAAGTCAGATACACAGTCTAATAATCACATCGTCTCATTCCAATGACGGCAGAAACGCTCCTCACCGGACGCGGCGCAACCCGACGGCGCTACATCTATACGCTGTGGACCAACTACGTTCGCAATGGCAATCTGTCGCGGCTTGACCGGTGGCTTGCGCACTACATGCGCCGCTTTCCCCAGTTCGGCAAGCGCGACCGGGCCGCGTATGCCGATGCCATTTTTGCCATGGCGCGATTCAGCGGGCCGGCGCTTGTTTTTGAACATGCGTTTGCCGCGGGCGCCGGTACGGCGAAGCGGCTTGAGGATGCCTGGCAGAGCCGGTGGCCGCGCGCTGAGTCGGATTGGCGGCAGGCGCTTGCAGAGACGTCTCCTGAGACGTTGCTTTACTGGGTGGAAGTCCTTTCCGAATCGCAGACCGGCGGCACGGATGATGCGGTTGAAAAACGCCGCGCGTGGCTAAACGGCATAAAAACAAACATACCGGACGGCCTTGGCAGGCTGATTGCTGCCGGTATTCCTCCTTTTCTTGCGCCGGTTTTACAGGAGCGCGTATCGCTGAGCACATGGGACGACGCCGCGCGCACGAAGTTCCTCTCAAACCTTCAGAGGCGTCCTCCGCTCTGGTTGCGGGTATTGCGCCGTGATGTGTGCGATAGGGTAGTGCATGAATTGAGGTGCAGGGGCATTGAACCGCGGGTGAGCGGCAGTGCGATAGCGGTGGCAGGTGATGCGAATATCCGCGGCCTGGATGCGTATCGGAAGGGATTGGTGGAAATACAGGATTTGGCAAGCCAGGCGATTGTTGAGAAACTTGGGGCGCAGGCGGGGGACTATATTTGGGACGCCTGTGCGGGTGGGGGCGGAAAGACTGTCGCCGTTGCATCGATGCTTGGAGCATCCGGCATGGTATACGCAAGTGATATACGGGAGTACAAGCTCGATGAACTTCAGGAACGGGCGCGGCGCGCGGGCCTTGGAAATATCCGCGCGTTTGCCGCAGATGCGACACAGGTGCGGCAATGGGATCGGGAGATACTTCGGCGCGGCGGTTTTGACCGCGTGCTGATTGACGCGCCGTGCAGCGAAAGCGGCAGGTGGCGCCGCAGTCCTGATGCGCGGTGGCGCACAAGCAATGAAAGCGTTGAGCGGCATGCCTGCCTGCAAAGCAGGTTGATCAGCGCCTGCGCTTCGGCGGTGCGGCCGGGCGGAATCCTCGCCTACACCACCTGCTCCTGGCTTCCCGCTGAAAACGAGCACATTGCAGAGCATTTTCTCTCGCACAATTCCGGCTGGACCGTGCAGCGTATGGGTATGCTGGGCTCGCCCGATGAGGATGCGGACTCGATGTTTGCGGCGATTCTGCGGCGGAATAATTGATTCTTTAGCGGCATAGTCGCAACTCGACACCTGGAGAGCCAAAGAACGCCATTGCGGCACTGCAAGCTTTGCCTGGTGGATGGTTATTCTCTTTCTTGATTACACAATAACGTATATTATTTGTACATATACTCCTGATGTGCGATGGAAATAAGGATTATGTTCCAGAGGATTCTAACTCCTTTAAAGTCAAATAGTTTCTTTGTTTTTGGCCCGCGTGGAACAGGGAAAACAACTTTTTTAAAAGGCTATTTCAATCCGGAAACGACGGAATACATTGATTTACTCTGGATTGATGAAGAAGAATGTTTTTCACGGAATCCTGCAGAACTTGAGCATCGGGTTGCAGGTTTACCCCCGGAAAAACAATGGGTAATTATCGATGAAATTCAGCGCCTTCCCCGTTTGCTGGATACCGTGCATCGTCTGATCGAAACGACGCCGGTGAAATTCGCGATCACCGGTTCAAGCGGACGGAAACTGAAACACGGAGCATCGAATCTTCTTGCCGGCAGGGCTTTTGTCAATCACCTTCACCCGTTGACCCTGTTTGAAATTGGGGATAATGCCCCCATGGCTGATGTATTGCGCTGGGGCAGTCTGCCCAAAGTTCTGCTGTTGGAAACGGCGGTGGAAAAGACCGAGTTTCTTCGTGCGTACGCTCATACATACCTTCGTGAGGAAATCGCCGCCGAGCAGATTGGACGCAAACTTGACCCGTTTCGGAATTTTCTGAATATTGCCGCCCAGTGCAACGGCCGGCACCGCGCATCACCAATGGCTCCGGCGCTCCTGCTCCGGTATGCCAGAACGCGTATGAATGGAGCGAATATCCGCCATGCTTCGACAGTTCAACGTCGCTCAATGCTGCGATTGGCTCGGCGCACGTCCAAAATCCGAGACTCGTACTGAGAGTAGCCGAAGTATTCCGGTACTGCCGGTTCAGGGATGGCCTGTATGGATTCAATAGCGGCACTCCTCCGTGGCTTGAGCAATAACGCCTGCATGGCGCAGACCCTTGCCGGTCTGGATGAATGTGACATGGTAAAGGCGCGCGCTGTGGTTGCCGCCCCCGGCATTGCCGGACGCCTCCCGGCGGACAGTGCGGAAATCACCGTCTCCGGCCTGTGGTCGAAACAGGCGATTCTTGACTGTTTGCAATGGTTTTTGACAAGCGGGGCGGATGCATTGCTGCTTGTGACCGGCCCCGGCGCGGCCGTATTCAACCCCCATGGCCTGCGGCGCATGATGGCGTGCATGCGCGATACCGCCGCATCAATAGTGTATGGCGATTATTATGAGCGCCTTCCCGACGGCAGCGTGCGCCTTCATCCTCTTATCGACTATCAACCCGGAAGCCTCCGCGACACCTTTGATTTCGGACCGGCCATGCTCGTCAACGGCACCTATCTCGCAGGCATTCTCAATGCCATTGAAAAGACCACGCCGGACCTTGCCTTCGGCGGCCTCTACGACCTGCGGCTGCGGCTTGCGGAGCGCGGTCCAATATGCCGCCTTCCAGAGCCTCTCTACTGCTGTGTCCGGGACAAGGAAACGTCGGAAAACGGCAGCCACTTCGCATATGTCGACCCACGTAACCGCACGTATCAATTCGAGATGGAAAAGGTGGCGACGCTCTATTTACGCAGGATTGGGGCTCTTGTCGCCGCTCCGGCGGAAAAACCGCTTGCGGAATCGGGTGATTTTCCAGTCACGGCAAGCGTCATTATTCCGGTCAGAAACCGCAGCCGCACCATCGGCGGCGCCGTGCACAGCGCCCTGTCTCAGAAAACGACGTTCCCCTACAATGTCATTGTCGTTGACAATCATTCCAGCGACGGCACAACCGGTATTCTAGCACATATCGCTCAAAAGGACCCGCGGCTCGTGCATCTTGTTCCGAAACGGACTGATTTGCTCATCGGCGGCTGCTGGAACACGGCGATTTATTCGAGCCATTGCGGAAAATATGCCGTCCAGCTCGACAGCGACGATCTCTACAGCGGCGAGGATGTCCTTGAACGGATAGTCGCCGAATTCGAAAAAAAGCCGTATGCGCTGGTTATCGGATCCTATACGACGGTTGATTTCGATCTCAACGTTCGCGCGCCGGGACTTGTCGACCATCGTGAATGGACGGATGCCAATGGACCGAACAACGCGCTGAGAATCGCGGGACTGGGCGCGCCGCGCGCATACCATGTGCCCACACTGCGGCAATTCGGCTTTCCCGATGTGAGCTATGGCGAAGACTATGCGGTGGTGCTTCGGTTGTGCCGCTCCTATCCGGTGGGACGGATTTATGATTCGCTCTACTGGTGCCGGCGATGGGAAGATAACTCCGACAGCGCGCTTCCGCTGGAGACTGCGAACAGATACGATTCGTACAAGGACCGCCTGCGTACCGTTGAACTCGCGGCGCGCATGCGCAAGGAAGACTGCGCATGAGCGGCTGGGACGGAAAGCTTGTCAGGCCGGCCTCGCCGCGCGTTTCGCTGTATGAGCAGGTGCATGCATTGTTCGAGCAGCAGCGCGGGACGTGGGAGATGTTTCGCGACGGCGAGGCGGCGCTTGCCGGGATGAAAACCAGGTCGTATACGCTTGACGGCGCGCGGGTTGTGGTGCAGGCCAATCCCGGCCGCCGGATATCGACGGCAGCGCGTGTCGATCCCGCCTCGGTTGCCTCCCGCCCCTGTTTTCTCTGTCCCGCCAATCTTCCGCCGCTTGAACGCGGGATTGCTTTCGGCGATTATATTCTTCTGCCCAATCCGTATCCCATTCAGAAGCACCATATGACGATCGCGCATAAAAATCACGAGCCGCAGGGTATTGAAAACCGTCTTGGCGATTTGTTTAGCCTTGCCGAAGCGCTCGGACCCGACATGTTCGTCATATATAACGGCCCCCGCTGCGGCGCCTCGGCGCCGGATCACATGCATTTTCAGGCGTGCGACTGCGCCGGCGTTCCGATCTTCGAACAAATACCGGCAGATGAGAAGAATTGCGGCAGAGTTGCCGCGCTGTCCATAGGGGGACGGAACCTGCTTGCAGGCAGTTTCAGACGGGCGGGGGATGCGGCGTATCGCATACGGTCGATGATTACCGCGCTGAAAGATATCGCTGCCGGAGATGGCGAGCCGATGGTCAACATAATCGCGCGGTATCGCGGCGGCGGCTGGATCGTGTGCGTGTTTCCGCGGGCCAAACACCGCAGCGCCTGCTACTATGCACCGCCGGAGCAACGGATATTGATCAGTCCTGCGGCAATGGAAATGGCCGGGATTGTCGTCGTGGCTGACCCTGATCATTTCGATCGTGTCGATGAAAACGCTCTAGCGTCCATGTTCAGGGAAGTCACACTTGGCGGCGATGCGTTTTCACGCCTGGCGGAGGCTGTCATATGAACGGCGAACCTATAATTGCGGTCGGCCTTGTCGAAAATGTCGAATCGGTCGCCGTGCGGCTCCTTGATGATTTCATGGACGCAGAAGGCAGGCGGTTCCCTGAGGGCGATTACCGGATCACATGCGCCGAAGGAAAACTGTCCTGTACCGGCCCGGCTGCCGGCGATTTTGATGGACTTACGCTGTTAGGCGTAAAATCCGGTTCCCGCTTCAGGCTCCAGGTCACTATCGGCGTTGATTTTCACTGGCAGCAGAAACAGACGCGGACATTCTGCGGATCGCTAAGGCTTATTCCAAAACCCGGCAACCGGCTGACCGTCATCAATGACGTGGGGCTGGAATCGTATATCCTTTCGGTAAACTGCTCGGAGATGAGCGCGCATTCGCCGCAGGAATTTCTCAAGGCGCACAGCGTCATTTCGCGAAGCTGGGTTCTGGCCCAGCTCCAGTCACGGCAATCGCGGGTCGAGCGTCCAGTGGTGAAGCCGAGTACGGGGAGCGAAATAATCAGATGGTATGATCGCGAGGCGCACGCGGATTTTGACGTGTGCGCGGATGACCACTGCCAGCGATACCAGGGCATTGATGTGATTACCTCGGGACGGGTTTCACGGGCAGTGGAATCGACGGCCGGGATGGTGCTTGTATACGGCGGAAAACCGTGTGACGCGCGGTTCAGCAAATGCTGCGGAGGCGTGACTGAGGATTTCCGCCTGGCATGGGATGAAACCGTGCACCCGTATCTTGTGCCGGTATTTGACGGGCCGGCGGGTCACCTGCCGAAGCCGGCGCTTTCGGATGAGCGGGCCGCGCGCGACTTTATCGAAAGCAGTCCTGATGTGTACTGCAACTGCGGCGACGAACGGATACTTGGCATGGTACTCAATGACTATGATCGCGCAACAAAGGATTTTTTCCGGTGGCGTGTCAGACTCTCGCCGGATACCATCGCCGGGCTGCTGAAACGCAAGCTTGATCTCGACCTGGGGCGGATCATCGCCCTTGAGCCGGTTGAACGCGGCTTGTCGGGCCGGATAAAACGGCTCAGGCTCGTTGGCGAAAAAGCGGCGGTGATAATCGGCAAGGAGCTTGAAATACGCCGCATCCTGTCGCCCACGCACCTGTACAGTTCGGCGTTCGTGGTTGACGCCCACGGCCCTGCGAACAGTCCCGAGGCTTTTGTCCTGAGCGGCGCCGGTTGGGGACACGGCGTGGGGCTGTGTCAGATAGGAGCGGCGGTCATGGCATGCCGCGGCATGGGGTTTGAGGAAATCCTTCGGCATTACTATCCGGGCGGCGCGCTGGAAAGCGTTTATTAAGTGGTAGGGCTTATTTTTGATTATCGAAACTACGCAAACGGTTTTAGCGTGAAAGGAAAATGGACTTCTTTATGGAACACCTCAAATGCAGCCCGAATAAACGTTATTTAATGACCGAAAGCGGCAAACCATTTTTTTATCTTGGCGAAACCGCATGGGAGCTTTTTCACCGGTGCGACCGCGATGAAGCCGACCTGCTTCTGTCCGATCGCGCGGAAAAGGGCTTCACGGTCGTACAGGCGGTCGCCCTGGCTGAGATCGACGGACTGAATACACCGAACAGCTATGGGCATTGTCCGCTTCAGGATAACGATCCGCTCAGACCGGTTGAGGAATACTGGGGGCATGTGGACTGGATTGTACAACGGGCCAATGAACTAGGCCTGTATATCGGTTTTTTGCCGACGTGGGGAGACAAATGGTATAATGACAATCCGGTATTCACCGAACAGAACGCCCGGCGGTACGGGCAATGGCTCGGCAAAAGATATCGAGACGCGGGCATTATCTGGATACTGGGCGGCGACCGGCCGATTCAGAACGACCGCCAGGTGAAAACGGTGCGTGCCATGGCGGAGGGGCTGAAAGAGGGCGACGGCGGCAGCCACCTGCTGACGTTTCATCCGCCGGGCTGTCAGAGCTCGTCGAAATTCGTCCATTGCGAGCAGTGGCTCGATTTTCACATGCAGCAGACCGGGCATTCGCGCGAACGGGAGAGCTGGACATTTCATGAGCACGACTGGGAACTCCTGCCTACCCGTCCCTTTGTAAACGGCGAGCCGCCCTACGAGGCCCACCCGAATAACTTCGCGGGCGGCGAGCAGGGGTGGCTCGACCAGGCGGACGTGCGGCGGGAGCTGTACTGGGCGATATGCGGCGGCGCCGCGGGGTTTACCTACGGCTGCCATGCAATCTGGCAGATGTGGCAGCCGCCGCGCCAGCCGATCAACGGCCCGCGCGCGCCGTGGAAAGATTCGCTCTCGCTTCCGGGCTCCTCGCAGATGCGCTACGGGAAACGCCTCGTTCTGTCGCGGCCGTTTTTCGACAGGCAGCCCGCGAGCTGGCAGTTTATTAAAAAGCCTTGGCGGCCACCCGGCCCGCTGTGCCCCCGCGCCTGCGTAGGCGCCGACGGTTCATGGGCGATGGTGTATGTGCCGGACTGCCAGAAAGTGACGGTGGATCTTGCGCAGCTTGCTCCCGCCCGCGTCAAGGCGACTTATTACAATCCGCGCAGCGGCGAATCAATCGGCGGCGGGGAGGTTGAGGGTAAAAAGGAACAGGCATTTCAGCCGCCGTTCGATCCCAACGGCCGGGACTGGGTTGTGCTGCTCGATGACCCATCGAAAAACTACCCGGCGCCCTGAGACCGGCTCTGCCGGCCTTGACGGGATCGTAGCCGACGGCTTTTATAGTGTGACCTATACCGGCAGTGTGTTTATTGTAGGTTTCGCTCTTCTGCTGGGGGCCACCAATTTCGACATCGGCCTGCGGGCGCTCTATGCGTTCAAGACGGGCCAGACAGGACTGTACCGGATGATGTACGGGACGAATTTCCTTGAAGAGCGTATCCTCGGAAGCCTCAAAGGTCTGTTCAACGTTTTCAGCGTGGAATAAGGTGCACATGCCTGAAAAAAAATTATTCCTTCTCGACAGCCACGCCCTTGCGTACCGCGCCTATTACGCGATGATCCGCAATCCGCTGAGCACATCGAACGGACAGCCGACAGGTGCGCTGTACGGATTTGCGACGTATCTGCTGCGGTTGGTAAAAGATCACCGCTGTCCCTATATCGCGGCGGTATTCGACAGCGGGAAACCGTCGTTCCGCGCAGCAATATACGACCAGTACAAGGCACACCGTCCGCCCATGCCCGACGACTTGGCGTCGCAGATGCCGCTCATTCACCGCTGCGTGGAGCTGTTCAACATACCGCGTATTGTCCGCGAGGGGCTTGAAGCCGATGACGTGCTGGCGGCGCTGGCAAAGAAAGCGGCGGCACGGGGTTTCATGGTTTATCTCGTGACAAAAGACAAAGACCTGATGCAGTTGGTGGGTGAAAGGATCAGAATGCTCGCGCCGGCAGACGGCGGGACGCTGGATGAATACGGGCCCGATGAGGTAAAACGGAAAATGGGCGTGGGCCCCGAAGGAATACGCGATCTGTTAAGCCTCATGGGCGATGCGAGCGACAACATACCGGGCGTGGAAGGGGTGGGGCCGAAAACGGCGCTCAAAATTCTTGAAAAGGCGGGCACGGTCGAACACCTGCTTGCGGATCCGCACTGTGTGGGAAATGATAAGCTGGCTGATAAGATCGAAAAAAACCGCGACGTCATTCTCCTGAGCAGAAAGTTGGCGACGCTGAAAGACGATGAAGAGCTTGGCATAGACATAGAATCGCTTGCCGCCCGGCCTGTCAAGCACGCGGAATGCATCGAGTTTTTTAGGGAAATGGAATTCAAATCACTGCTGAAAAGCCCGCTGTTTGAGCGGCAGCGAACGGAGGCGGAATTCACGATTACCACTGCGGCTGCAATCAGCGATGTGGCCGGGGCGGTGCGGCGGATACGGGCGGCCGGGTTCGTGTCCATCGACACCGAAACAACGGCAACAGAGCCGCACAATGCCGAGCTGGTTGGCATATCCATGGCGGTTGATACGAATGAGGCGTGGTATGTGCCGGTGGGTCACGACGATAAAAAAACCAACCTTCCTCTCGAAAAGGTGCTTGAAGAGCTCAGGCCGGTTCTGGAATCCGAAAAAATCCTCAAGATCGGCCAGAACCTCAAATACGATTACCAGATTTTCAAGAAATACGGCTGCGTGCTTCGGGGCATCACGTTCGACACCATGGTCGCGGCATATCTTATTGACCCGGGCAAGCGCCAGTTCAACATGGACGCGCTGGCGCAGCAGTATCTCTCGATAAACACCACCCCTATCGAGTCGCTCATCGGCAAGGGCAAGGAGCAGAAATCGTTCGCGGTCGTGCCGGTCGCGCAGGCTGCGCGGTATTCCGGTGAGGACGCGGTGGTGCCGATTAAGCTCAAGGAAGTGTTCGAGCCGATACTGAAAGAGAGAAACCTTGACGAGTTGTTCGAAAAAATCGAAATGCCCTTAGTGACCGTGCTTGCCGAGCTTGAGTGGACGGGCGTGGCGATTGACTGCGAACTTTTGGAAAAACTTTCGGCCGAGTATTCAAAAAAGCTTGCTGCAATCTCAAAGGAAATTTTTCTGCTTGCGGGGGAGGAGTTTAATCTCAACTCGCCCAAACAAGTCAGCGATGTGCTGTTTAACAAAATGAGGCTTCCGACGTCGAAGAAAACCAAGACAGGGCTTTCAACCGACGTCGATGCGCTGGAGAAGCTGGCGCCGGAGTACCCGATCGCACAGAAGCTGCTTCAGTACCGTGAGGTGCAGAAACTGCTGTCGACGTATATTGACGCGCTTCCGCAGCGGGTCAATATCGCCACGGGCCGCGTGCACACGTCGTTCAACCAGACCGTGACCGCCACGGGACGGCTTTCAAGCACCGACCCGAACCTGCAGAATATTCCGGTACGCACTGAGGACGGAAGGAGGATACGCGAAGCATTCGTGGCGCCGAAGGGTATGCGGCTCGTGTCGGCAGACTATTCCCAGATTGAGCTCCGCGTGCTCGCGCACATGTCGCGCGACCCGCTTCTGATAAAGGCGTTTGAAGAAGACAAGGATATCCATACGGCCACCGCGGCGGCTATTTACGGCGTGTTTCCGGAGATGGTGACACAGGAGATGCGGCGTGCGGCGAAGACGATCAATTTCGGGCTGATGTACGGCATGGGACCGATAAACCTTTCGCGTCAGCTCGGCATTACGTTCCACGAGTCGAAGGAGTTTATCGAAGCGTATTTCCGGCAGTTTCCCATGATACGCCGCCATATGGACGAATGCATCGAGAAAGCCAGAAAGCTCG
>Ga0129299_1001687_pt1 | contig 14734 bp, 11 predicted proteins | sample ConPoolayeCmetaG_FD_94477 | JGI IMG/M metagenome (GOLD analysis project Ga0129299, IMG submission 94477) | Hot spring microbial mat communities from California, USA to study Microbial Dark Matter (Phase II) - Cone Pool mat layer C metaG ... | reverse complement strand
GGCCTGGCGAAGGACTTTCTCCGTCAGCGGAAACGTAGCCTCCGTGAGCGTCGCGACGACACGCCTCACGTTCTCCTCCTCCTGACGATGCGCCCAAATACTACCCCAATAGGCGGTGGCCCCGCTGGCCAGCACAATTGCCAGCAGTACCACGCATAGCATTGGCAGCAGGAGCTGGACTTGGATCGGCCACCTCATGTTCGGACTCCCGGCACGCGCAGTGTTGCGGGCCGCGAATCTGGTCCTTGCCGCTTCGAACGCCTAACAGCCCGAAAGACCGCCACAAAAGGCCGTTTGCCGCTGCTTGCTTGCGCGCAATGCCCCCCGCTACCGTTGCACGAGTGGCACGCGCCGAACGCCGAACTTCCGGCAGAGCACCACCTGCCCGGCCTTCGTCCCAGTTTGCGTATCCTCGCCAAGAACAAGACTCTTGCGGGCCTTTACATTTGACCCTACATCCCGGGCCAGGACGTTGTCAACAGTTGCCGTTTTTGGCCTAAGACCGATCACCTCCGGAGGACGACCAACACTGTGCGACAGCACTGGTTGCATGCTGTCAGCCCGGGGCGCAAAAGGCTTCACCTTCTAACACCGTCCACCACATGCCCTACCCAACACGCGCGTTACGCCATATAGCCCCGCTGGCGTTCGTCGACCAGCAGAAAGTGTGTCCCTTTAGGTCGGTATCGGGCATTTCGCGCGTTCGACGCGCGGGCAGACCCTCAAGACGGTGCAAGGGGGCCCAAGAGGGTCTATTGCGCGACCTCTTGGCGCGGCGGCACCACTCCCAGGCGCTTCATCTTCTTGTAAAGCGTTGTGCGGTTGATGCCCAGCGCTTGGGCCGTCGCGTTCCGGTTCCACCGGTGGGCCTGGAGGGCTTCCAGGATGATCTGGCGTTCCGGGGATGCCAGGGCCTGCTTGAGGGTGCGGTCCCCAACAGGTTCTACAAGAACAGGGCCGGCAGCAATGAGGCTAGGGGGCAGGTCTTCCAGCCCTATCAGCTCCCCTTTGCCCAACAGCACCGCGCGCTCGACCACATTCTGTAGCTCGCGCACATTGCCCGGCCAGCGGTATGCCTGAAGGGCGGCCAGCGCCTGGTCTGTAAATCCCCGCACCTGCTTGCCTGTCTCCGCGCAGACATGTTCCAAGAAATGCCGAGCCAGAAGCGGGATGTCGGAAATCCGTTCGCGCAGCGGCGGCAGCTCAATGTTGATCACATTCACGCGGTAGTAAAGGTCTTGGCGGAATCGGCCTTCGGCCACGGCCTTTGCCAGATCGTCGTTAGTCGCCAGGATAACCCGGATGTCAACCGTGAACGTCTTCGTCCCCCCCACCGGCTCAAATGAGTACTCCTGTAGCACCCGCAGGAGTTTCACCTGCATGGCAGGGCTGGCCGTGCTGATCTCGTCCAAGAAAATGGTGCCCAGATTGGCCTGCATGAACTTGCCCATCTTGTCGCCGACGGCTCCAGTGAACGCGCCGGCTACGTGGCCGAACAGCTCGCTTTCCAGCAGCGTTTCGGGCAAGGCGCCGCAGGCGACCTCGACGAACGGCTGGTCGCGCCGGGAGCTGCGGCGGTGAATGGCCCGAGCCACAAGCGACTTGCCCGTGCCGCTCTCCCCCGTGATCAGCACGGTCGCCTTGGTGTCGGCTACGCTGTCGATCATGTCGTAGACGCGGAGCATGCGGTGATCGCGGCCGACGATGTTCTCAATGCCGAATCGCAGGTCGAGCTGGGCTTTAAGATGTTTGTTCTCCTCGATGACCCTGCGCTGGTTCAAAGCCCGCTCGATCGCCATTTCCAGCTCTTCGTCAATCAGCGGCTTGGTCAGCACATCGAATGCGCCCGCGCGAATCGCCTCCATGGCCGAATCCACGGTCGCGTAGCCGCTGATCATGATGACGGCCGTGGCGGGATGATTCTGGCGGCATTCGGCCAGAATCTCGAAGCCGTCCCCGTCCCCCAGCCGGACGTCGGCCAAGACCACGTCGTACGTTTTTCGTTTCAACGCCGCCCGGGCGTCCGCACACCCGCAGCCGGTTTCAACCACGTAGCCTTGGCTGCGAAGCCAATCGGCCATGGAGGCCAGGACGTGTCGGTCGTCGTCGATCAGCAGAATGACGGCCTTGTTCATGCACCCACCCTGTACGGAAAGGCAACTGCTGTCGCAGGATATCTACGTTACAGGGTGACGGGAGTCAACGCGCAGCAGGTGTGGGATTTGCCTCCTTGCGTGGGGTAGATGGCCCTGGAAGTGCCGTTCCGGACAGTCGCCCCGTCCCGCCCGGAAAGAGGGTGACTGCCCGACGTAAAGCACAGCACAAAGACGCCAGCGGCTGTCAACGGTGGCTGTAAACGTCCCTTGGCATCCGGGAGGACGGCTTTGGTGTCGGTTGTCTAGCGCGGCAGACGGCCTTCAGTGGCCGTTGTGACGCAGGGATCCTAGGGTGTATACTCCAGCCACCCCGCCGCTGAGTTGCCCGGTAACCTATGCTAGGGTGTGCACCCGGGCGCCCTGGCTGGCCATTTAACCACTTTGGCGGTACCGTTTTTGGAGGGTATCCCGCTGGATCGGGGGGGATAAAGCATACGTTCGGGGTATTTAAAGTCAGCCTCTAGCGTACTACCATTGACCTGTTGCGTTGACTGCTGCGTTTTGGGGATACCTCTTTCCACTTTTTGGGAGTTCCAATGAGCGTAAGACTATTGATTGCCGACGACCATGAGATTATCCGCACGGGGCTGGCGGCCTTGCTGGCCGGTTCAGAAATCCAGGTGGTTGGCCAGGCAGCCAGCGGAAAGGAGACCATCAAGCTGGCCGAACAACTCCGCCCGGACGTGGTTCTCCTCGACATACGGATGCCGGATTCTGATGGATTGGCCGCACTGGAGAAACTCCGGGACAAGGTGCCACAAACCAAGGTGGTCATGCTTTCGACCTATGACAATCCGACCTATATCGCCCGCTCGGTAGCGCTGGGCGCCAGCGACTATATCCTCAAGGGGGCGACTCGGGAGGCGATGATCGAGACGATTATGGCCGCCGCGACGGGTCAGTCCCCGTCGCGCACCGGCGAGTTGCGCCGCGTGCAAGGGTCGATGCGCATGCGACAGGTGCTCGACGACGACGAGGTGCCTTTGACGCAGCGCGAGACCCAGGTCCTGCGGCATGTCGCGTTGGGGCTGAGCAACAAGGAGATCGGCCGCTCGCTGGAGATCAGCGTGGAGACGGTCAAAGAGCACGTCCAGAACATCCTGCGCAAGATCGCCGTCAGCGACCGGACACAGGCAGCGGTTTGGGCGGTGCGCAAGGCGCTGGTGTAGACTTACCGCTTCCAACCGCCCGGCCCGCCTCGCCGCTTGGCGCAGGGGCCGCCTGTTGCGCTCTTGGGTGCGCTTTCCTATAGATATTGCGCAGGCCAGCCGTGCTGACGTGGGTGTAGATCTGGGTGGTCACCAGGCTTTTGTGGCCCAGCAATTCTTGGACACTGCGAATGTCAGCGCCGCGGTCCAACAGGTGCGTGGCGAAACTGTGGCGCAGCGAGTGCGGCGTGGTGCGGCGGTCCAGACCGGTCCGACGCAGGTATTTTTCCAACATGCGCGCGAGGCTGCGCGCGCTCAGCCGGCGGCCGAACTTGTTGGTGAACACGGGCGCCAGCGGGCTGCCCGATTCTTGACCCTGCACCGTGCGCGCGGCGAGCCAACGACGCAACGCCCGGATCGCGTAAGTTCCAATGGGCGCGAGCCTCTCTTTGCGGCCCTTGCCGCGGATGCGGATTACACCGGCTTCCAGATCCAGGTCGCTGTCGTTCAGGCCCACCACCTCGCTGATCCGCAGTCCCGCCGCGTAACAGGTCTCCAGGATTGCGCGGTCGCGCAGGCCGAGGGGCTGATCGAGCGGCGGGGCCGCCAGCAACCGGCCGATTTCTTCTACTGACAGGAAGTGGGGCAGCTTGCGCGGCTGGCGCGGAGTGCGCAGGGGCTTGGCCAGATTGGCCTTGGCCCACCCCTCACGCTGACCAAAGCGAAAGAAACTCCGCAACGAGGCCAAGCGCCGCGCGATGGTCGTCGGGGCATAGCCAGCCTCGTGCATGGCGGCCAGGTAGCCCCGCAAATCTGCTACCGTCAGCTCGCCCGGCCCAGGGCAGACGCCCCCCCGACACTCCGCCAAGTAGTCCGCCAGCGCGCTGAGATCCTCGCGGTAGCTCTTGATCGTCAGCGGCGAGGCATTACGCTCGACGCCGAGGTACTGCAAGAACCGGGCGATGGCAGTGCGCATCGGTAGTGCTTCCGTGAACCGCCCAACCCAAGGCCGAAACGGCCTTGCGCGGTTTTGGCGCTTTCAGCAGCGCGAGCATTTCGCCCGCGGGGTATTCTCTGCGTACCGGCCGAGATGACCGCGCCTCCGGATCGTGCACGGTCATTAGGCGTCTCGGAGATCTTGTCAAGAAGCGCCCCTATGCGGGATCCTCTTTGTCCGTGCTCAGCGGCAGATTGAAGCGGCGCCTGATCGCGTGCTTGTGGCTTTCCTGGCGGATCTTTTGGCTCAATACGGCGGCGTCGTACCAGGTAAAACTCAGCTCGGGATTGGAGGCAAACCGACCCAAGACCCGCAGCGCCTCTGCCCGACTCGCGTCGTCGTACAAGAACACGTATCGCTCGGCCCCCTTGACGAGTGCTATTACATTGATTTCCTGTGTCACGGCTGTAAGCCTCCGGGGCGAGCTTCGAAACGGCTGCCCGCTGCGAGCGTCGTCGCGCATCTGCGGTTCGTCGAGCAAGACTCTCTAGCTGTTATCGGATAGTTCGCCACCGCCACACTACTCGGGTTTGGCCGGCTCCACCGCGCGCGCTGAGCATTTCCCATAAGTGCATGTGGCAGCAAAAGCGGATGAAGTCGTCACTGCGCTGGAGGTAGCTCTGCCATCCACCGAACCGTGCGTCGTCGCGGAAGAAGTAGTAGCTACTTAGAGCCTCGGTGAAGTTACCGTCATGGCCATTATAGGTTTGCGTATGGCGCATTACTGGTTCATCGCTTGGCCAACAACTTGGCGCCCGACATCCGGGGGGCGGAGGGATAAAGCCGCGGGGATCGGGCCAATTGGGCGGCAGGCCTGGTGCGGCACGGACAGTCTTTCCGTCCGCAGCATCTGCGCGGCCGGGACCGACTGTGCTGCTTGCAACGTCTGTGCCGGCCGGTGCCGAATACCCGGCCGCCTGCACCCCGCCCAACCCGCTGCCAGAACTCTGTGCACCCGGACGCTCGGGCGCCGGCGCTTGGCTTGGCACCAGGGGCTGGGCCGGTTGTTCCGGCCCGTCTTGTCGTCCTCCATTTGTAGGTAGAGGCAACGGCGGCGGAAGCGGTTCGGGCGCGTACGAGGGTGTCTGCGTCTTGAGTTGCTCCCTGGCCAAGGCCATCTCTGCCTGAAGAACCAACGGCCCGGGGATGCCCTCCTCTTCGGGAGTGCCCCATGGCAGGCCATAGCCGGGGGGGATCGGGTGAAAGCAGGGGTTGGCAGCATACCACTCGACCTGCATTGCGCACCGAGGGGGATAGTACGGTGAATAGTCGGTCACCGCCCCAACCACCAGCACGTCGACACCGAGCAACTGGGCCAAGCGCCGGGCGTCCCTGGGCCCTTGGAGCGTCAAGCCGCGCTGTTGGATGGTTCGCTCGACCACCCCCACGGGCACCACCTCGAAACCGGGGACCAACTGCAACTCGTTTTGATAAGCCAAGGCGAATTGGCGACCGTCGACCGTCGGTTCGGTGCTCAGGTTAAAAAAGGGCGCCACAGCGACTTTTGACAACTGAGGGTATGGATTGTGAAGCGTGGGTTGATGGGCAATCTCGGGTAGCAGAGCGCACCCGGGAAAGACCCAGCCCAACAAAACCACCAGCCAGCACCATGGCTCGGGGCGACTCGTCCTTCGCAGAGCAGTCTTCATGCGGCGGACAACTTCGGCCTTTCGGTAGCGGAAGCAACCCTCATAATACGCAGTAGCGGCTGCCTTATCGGCAAAGTCGCCACAATCTCTCCAGTTTAAATGGGCAGATTCCGCCTAGCATATGTGTGAGAGTCTTGCCCGGTTCGCGCGGGTGCCGGAAAATCGGGTGGAGCCGAGCTTTCGCTCGGAGCGACACACTGGCACGCCGGTCCTACGTACCTGTCGTGCCGGAAAACAGAAAAGATGGGGGAGTTAAAACCTTTCCGTAACCGTGACAAAAACGGCTGCAAGTCCAGATCCGGCCTGCCAAATCCATTCCAGGCCGGAGGCGGACCAAGGGGGATATGCCTTGGTGACATTATTGTGTTGGCTTTCCCCAACGCGTTTTCCGCCCGGTTGCCAAGCCGACACCAGAATCGCTACGAGTACCTTTGTAAAATCTGCCATGGTTGCTTGGGCAATGTTTGGCCCGCTTCCCCCAGCCGCGTGTACCACCATTTGGAGGACAGAGAGTGCAAGCCCCACGAAATCCAACTCGGCCGGTCCGAGTGGGATCGGTGACTATCGGCGGCGGACACCCGATCGTTGTTCAAAGCATGTGCGCCACGAAGACCACGGACGTGGAGGCCACTGCTAGGCAGGCTGAGGCACTTAGCGCGGCCGGGGCGGGCGTGGTGCGGATCGCGGTGGACAGTCACAAGGACGCAAAGGCCTTGGCAGCCATCCGCGAGCTGACCCAGGCCAACTTGTCTGTGGACTTGCAGGAGAACTATCGGCTTGCCGAAAGCGTCGCCCCGCACGTGCAGAAGATCCGCTACAACCCGGGTCATCTTTATCATCACGAGCCGAGCCGACCGTGGCAGGACAAGGTTCGCTACCTGGTTGAGGTAGCTACGCGCCACGGGTGTGCCGTGCGAGTGGGGGTAAACTGTGGCTCCGTGGACCCGGCTAAACGAGAGAAATACGATCCGGCGGACCCGCTTGCCCCCATGTTGCAAAGCGCTTTGGAGCACTGCGAGCTTTTAGATCGGCTGCGGTTCGACCAGTATTGCGTATCGTTGAAGCATTCGGATCCGGCGCGCGTGGTGATAGTCAATCGCCGCTTTGCCGAGCAGCGGCCGGACGTACCGTTGCACCTGGGGGTGACCGAGGCTGGCATGCCGCCGGAAGGGATTATCAAGACCCAGATTGCCTTGGAACAACTCATCACCCGTGGTATAGGGGATACGATTCGTGTGTCGCTGACCGTACCTAACTGGCGCAAGCACGAGGAGGTGGAGGCGGGCCGGAAGATCCTCGCCGATATCGCGGCGGGCCGGCTCCTTGGCTCGTCCGGGACCAACGAGGGGGGGCTGAACATCATAAGCTGTCCAAGCTGCTCCCGCGTCGAAAACCAGCGCTTTGTGGAGCTAGCGGATAAAGTCCGGGAGCTGACCCGATACGCCGCAGGCTATCCACTAACGATTGCGGTGATGGGTTGCCGGGTCAACGGTCCGGGCGAGACCGACGAGGCGGCATTGGGCCTGTGGTGTGGGCCGGATTACGTGAATCTGAAGCGTGCTGGCACCCATTTGGGGGCGTTCAGCTACGAAGAGATCCTCCCGCGGCTGAAGGCCGAGCTGGACGCCCTGATCGCCGCTGGCACGAAGCGGGTTTGAGGGGCGGGTTTGGTATATGGCGGGCCGGCCTGTTCTGGTAGCATCCCCGCCCGACAATGAGAGCCATCTTTCAAGCGACTTGGCTGCTGGCGACGGCCGGGGTGGTAACGGCCGGGTGTGCGTTTCCGTGGACTGCGCGGGTCGCCTTGCCCAGTCACTACGCCCTGGTCCGCGACCAGTTGGTGATCCACAGCGACTTCGATTTGCCGGCGAACCATCGGCTTCTGACCGAACTGACGGCCGTTCGCAACGATCTGGCCCAGCGTTTGGGGGTACTGGTCTCGGACGAGCCGATTCACGTCTATCTGTTTGAGAATCCAAAGGAGTTCCGCTGGTTTGTGCGGGTGTACCATCCGCAGTTTCCCGACCGCCGGGCGTTCTTTCTGGAAACCGACACGCGGCTGCAAATCTACGCTCAATGGGGTGATCGGGTCGGGGAAGACCTGCGGCATGAGGTTACCCACGGCTATCTCCATTCCAGCGTGCCCACTGTGCCGCTTTGGCTTGACGAGGGAATGGCGGAGTACTACGAAGTGCCGCGCGGCGGCCGAGGGTTGAACCGCTCGGACCTGGACTATCTGCTAAGCGCGATGGACCATCGTCGTTGGCAGCCGGACCTAGCCCGGCTGGAGCAGTTAGAGCCCAGTCGCGAAATGACTCAACAGGAGTATTCCGAGGCATGGGCGTGGGTGCATTTCTTGATGGAAACGCGCCTGGAGTATCGCATGCTGCTGCGGCAGTATCTGGAGGATCTGCGCCGCTTGGGGTCGGCCGAGCCGCTTTCGGCGCGGCTGCGCCAACTGGTGCCGGAGCCGGAGCGGGCGTTGGTCGCCTACTTGCGCAGTCTTGCGGAAACGGTGCCGAGAGATCCTGATTGCGGGCAGAGCAGGGAGCGGTAGTGCGGCCACAGCGCGTCTCTCGGTGCCCTCGGAGCACATCGTCTGGCGCCGTGCCGTCTAGTGCCGTTGTGCAAGTCGCTTCATATAATTGGGCAGCGCTGGTGTTCATCAGCGCTGGCGCGTGCGTGCGATGATACACTACCGTAGCTTTCGCAACACCGATCCTCCGGCGATCACTGCGATTTGGCGTAGCCGCGCTGGCCAGAACGGGATGTTGCAGCCGGTTTCCGTCGACTTGCTCGAGCAGCTCGTTTTCGGCAAACTCTACTTCGATTACCCGGGGATGATCATCGCCTGGGAGGGCGACCGGGCGGTGGGCTTTGCCCATGCCGGTTTCGGTCCGAACCACTCCCGGGACGATATCTCCGTAGAGACCGGCATCACATGTATGATCGTAGCCCGGCCGGATGGCCCCGAAGCCGAAGTGTTGGCTGGGCTCTTGGAACGGTCCGAGGCATACCTTCGGCAGCGGGGTGCGAAGGTGCTTTATGGCGGCTGCGTACGCCCGCTGAGCCCTTTCTACCTGGGCTTGTACGGTGGGGCCGAGCCGGCCGGGGTGCTCCAATCGGACGCGCCGGTGCAGTCGCTCTACCGCCAAAGAGGTTATCAGGAGTTTCAGCGGCGCTTGATCTTCCGTCGCCAACTGGCCGATTTCCGGCCACGTGTGGACCGCCGGCAGTTGCAGTTCCGCCGCTGCATGTCGCTACAGATCACCGTAGACGCCCCGACTCGCGATTGGTGGGAAGCCTGCACCACCGGCGATTTCGACCTGACGCGCGTGGAGCTTCGAGTCCGAGGAAGTGAGACGGCTTTGGGGCAGGTGGTCTTCCGGAGCATGGATGCCATGGGCCCAAGCGGCTTAGTCCGCTGCGCCGGTGTGTTGGAGCTCTACGTGCAGCCTGAGCATCGGCAACAGGGGATCGCCACTTTCCTCTTGGGAGAGGCGCTAGCGGAACTCAATCGCGACGGCTATAGCATGGCCGAAATCCACGTGCCGGAGAACAATGCACCAGCGTTAGGGCTATTGGGCAAACTCGGTTTCCGGCAGGCCGATCAAGGCATCGTGTTCCGAAAAGAGGCGTAGGCGCGAACTTCGTCCATGCTCCCGCGGCGTACGACAGACACGAAGAAAAAACCCGCAACAAAGCAGTTGAGGCGAGTCGAGTCTGCACCCAAAGCCTATCCCAAGACTGTTCGGAGCACAGCCATCTTGGCTCCTATGTAACAGCCTGGAAGCTTTCGCTGGGTGCCTCGAGACGGGCTATTAGTAGGGGTACAATCCTTTGAGCTGTCTGTCGGCTGGGTTGGGGATTTCGTACTGGATGGTTCGCGGGGTTTTCTTGATTTCGATGCCGCCCAGTTTGGGGTCCCAAAGCCAGGTCCACTTGCGCAGCTCGTCGCGGTGCATGATAATGCGGTCCAAGACGCGGGTTCGCCTGTTCTTGGCCCAGCCACCGTATTGCCAGTCCCATTGCCAGATTTCGTGCCGCAATGTGGCCGCGCCGGGAAAATCGCTCTCGTAGCTTGTGACTTTATCGCGAATCAGCATCACCAGCGCGCGGACCGCCTTCTTATCCCCGCCGATGTATAGCGGCGCAACCCGGTTTTCGTAATAGGTCGACTTCTTGATGTCGTCGCGAATGAATTCGGCGGTCTCCTCGTCGGTGGTTGCCGTAGGCGGGAAGAACGGATCGAACTCCAGCACCGGCGTGTAATACCAGCCCTCAATGCGCAAGCGGTCCTTGGCAAGGATTACCAGGTCGTACTTTCCCGGCGGCAAGTTCTTGAACACCCATTTGCCGTCGCCTTCGTTGACGGCGGCGGCGTCGACCTCGGGCGCGTCGATCTTTTGTTTGGGATTGACCGGCTTGCGCGCGTTGCCGTCTTCGTCCCAGCGATTGAACGCGCCGACGAACGTCACATGCTGACCGGACTGGCCAAGATCGACCGTCAGCTTTCCCGCATAAGCCAGCGGGGCCCGATACAGCGCAAACACGGTCAAAATCAATGCGAGGCGAAGGACCACCACCTTCTTTCGCAAGTAGTTTGACATGGCAGGAAGCTCCTAACTTGACGTTTCCAAGCGATCCGACAACCTCGTCCGTTGGTGTACGGGGTGTCGATGTCCGGCTTGAGGACGACTTAGCAGCCGGCACCGGCGGTGCCGCGCAGATGGGCTGCCGAGCATAGGCTAATGTCCCGGGCGACCGCGGCGGTTTTCGAGATACCGCGAAGATATACCGCTTTCCGATCCTAAGACTGTTACAAGCATACCGTACTTGTACGCCTTGTCTGGAGAAAAGTCAACTTGCGTCTCCCTGTAAGACTCCGAGAGCCCCGGCCGCTACAAAACCGGCTCACCGCAAGCCGATCTGGTGCCATCTGGGAGGCGTGAAAAGGCCTGGACTAGGCGTATTCCAATAAGCCCAAACCTCCTTACAATAGTGCTCGTATCCACCGGAGGCCGGATCTGCTGAATCGGGGGACTCTCTTAAGCGGCCAACGCCGAAAGGCGCAGCGCTGGGGTCGCCCAAAGGGTTTGCTTCAGCTCCACGATTCGCCCGCCGGGGAGAGTCGGTTTGCCTTGTTCTCAGAGAATGCAAGCCGCGGTCGACTCAAGGATATGGCTGCCCGATTCGGAAGAACATCACCCTGCGAGAAGAACATGATCCCACGATATGCACGATGTGGAGGAGAGCCGACAATGTGCGACAGCAACAGACCAACCGCCGCGCCCGAGAGATCTATTGGCAAGCCCGCTCGCAGTTTGGAGACAGGTGTGGCGGCCGGCACTTTGGCGCTTGCGCGAAGCGTCCATGCGGCGGGCTCCGACGTGATCCGGCTCGCTTTGATCGGTTGCGGAGGGCGAGGGACTGGGGCGGCCCTGAACGCTCTGAACACCAAGGCCAACGTAAGGCTCGTGGCCATGGCCGATGCGTTCGCCGACCGGATACAGAACAGTCTACGTTCGCTCCGCGCGCATGCCAAAGAGCGTGTGGACGTGCCGGAGGATCGCTGTTTTGTCGGGTTGGATTCGTACCAGAAGGCGATTCAGTCGGGGGTGGACATGGTGCTATTGTGTGGGCCGCCCGGCTTTCGGCCGGCCCAGTTCGAGGCGGCCGTCAAGGCCGGCAAACACGTGTTCATGGAAAAACCCGTCGCAACGGACGCCCCAGGCGTTCGCCGGATCATGGCCGCCAATGCCCTGGCCAAACGCAGGCGGCTGGCTGTGGCCGTGGGGCACCACCTGCGCCATGAAGTAAAACACAAGGAGGTGGTCAAACGGATCCACGAGGGGATGATCGGCGAGGTCATGTTCTTGCGGGTTTACTTTAATTCGTCGGGCGTGTGGGTGCGCGAGCGCAGGCCGGGCGAGACGGAAATGCAATACCAGGTGCGCAACTGGTATTACTTCACCTGGCTCTCCGGCGACCACATCGTCGAACAGCATGTGCACGATCTGGATGTGGGTAACTGGATCAAGCAAGCTCATCCGGTCAGGGCAAACGGCATGGGCGGCCGCCAGGTTCGCATCGGCCCCAATTACGGCGAAATCTTCGACCATCATGCGGTGGAGTTCGAATATGCGGACGGTTCGAGGATGTTCAGTTTCTGCCGGCACATGCCCAATACCTGGGGCAGCTTCGCGGAACACGCTCACGGCACTAAAGGACGCGCAGAAATCGAGGGCCACGGACGCGGCTTCCTCTATGTCGAAGGCAAACCGCCTATGGAGTGGGCACGCGGCCCGGATGGCCATCAGCTCGAAATGGACGATCTGTTCGCTGCGCTGGCGGCCGGCCAGGAGTACAACGAAGCGGATTGGGCGGCCGAGAGCACGATGACGGCCATTTTGGGGAGGATGGCCACGTACTCTGGCCGGGTGGTGAGTTGGGATGAGGCGCTCCAGTCCAAGCTGGACCTTTCGCCCGGCAGACTCGCCTGGGACGCCGATCCTCAGCCCAAGCCCGGCCACGACGGCCTTTACCCCTGCGCTTGCCCCGGCGTCACCAAGGCTTGGTAGCGTGGCGGGCGCTCAGTCGCCAAGATCCCACCGCAGCTCGAAACCGGCTGCGCGGAGCCAGTTGGCCACTTCTGCTGGCGAGCGTCGGTCCTCGATCGCAAACTGCTTGCCCAGCTCGGCTGCCGCGCCGGCATCCTCGTAGCCGCCGGGGGCAGTGCAACTGCCGGCACTCATCTGCGTGATGCAAATCGTTGCCAGATGATTGCGCAGTGCCGGGGATTCCCTGGTCGAAAGCACCAGTTCGGCCTTTGGAAAGGCCACGCGCAAAGCACAATAGAGGCGGATGAACAACTCGTCGTCGATCTCGCAAGGCGCACGAAACTCCGCCGGCGCGTCGCGAATTCGGGGCAGGCTGAACGCCAGCGCGCGATCCGGGAACCGGGACTGGAGATAGCTGGCATGGCGCATCAAGCCAAACAGATCTTCGCGCGGATCGGCCAGCCCCAAAAGGATCCCCAACCCTAATCGCGGCATTCCCGCTTCCGCCGCACGCTCCAATGCCTCCAAACGCCAGTCGAACAAAGCCTTACTGCCCCGCGGATGGTACAGCGCGTAAAGCTCCTCCGAGTACGTTTCCTGGTAAAGCGTGATCCCGCACGCACCAGCCAACACCATCTGCTGGTACGCATCAGTGCTTTGGGGCGCGATCTCGATGCTCGGACATATTCCCTTGGCCGTCAGGGCCTTCAGGATCGCCACGTAGTAATCGGTCCTGGTCAAGCGCGGATAATCGCCGGCCACCAGCAAAATGTGCCGAAAACCGCGCCCAAGAAGAACCTCCGCTTCACGTACCGCCTCGTCCAGGCTGAGGTGTTTGCGTTTGATGGGCTGCGGGTAGCGGAATCCGCAGTAAGCGCAATAGTTGACGCAGTGGCTCGAAAGGTACAAAGGCGCATAGAGCCGCATCCGGCGTTTCAGCCCGCCTGAGCACCCGGCGGGCCGTACGCTGAAGTGGCGAGTTGTAATCTCCCTGGCCTGCCTAGTCGCTGCCTCCAAGCTGACCGCCGGGTCAAGGCACATGCGGGCTTGGGCCATGGACTCGGTATCCAACGAGGAATCGTGGATTGCCCAGCGAGCAGCTCGGGGCGGGCGTGTCGGCCGGCCTGCCAACTCGTTGGCCGCCGCGTCCAACGCGTCCACCAAGCTGCGATCCTCCTGGCCCAGCTTGCCGCGCTTCTCGCCCAGGTAGCGGTATCGCCATCGCTCGAACTTGGCGGCCAAATCGCGTGCACGTGCCGCAGCGAGATCGCTGTGCGTGCAACCGGCCAATAGCCGCTCCGCCTCTTCCAATAGTCGCGCATACTGCGACGCGTGGGCGTGGTCGGCCAGCCGGACACACTCGGCCAGTCGAGCCAAACCGGGCTGAGTTTCAATGGCCATGTCCACGGACCAGCGGCGTACGCTGACCCAAGATGCACTGGGAAGGAAAGACCCGAATAAGTCGTTCCTCTGACACTTCGTCCATACAATCATCATAGCAGTACGATCCGCAGGCAGTGAAGCCTGCCAGAGGGGTGTCCGTTGTTCGACTGTCGCGGTTTATCGCCAACAGTTGCGAAAGTCCGCATGAATACCAAAGGCTCGCCGTGTTGTCGGTGATGGGAACGCGGTTTACGGCTGTTGCCAAGGCGTGCGAAAGTTCCCACGAATCTTCCGGCTTCAACCGCGGGAGGCTTGTGCGGGTCCCACTTGGGCGATAGCCTATCGAGTAGAGAGCCGGGCACCCTGAGAGCGTGCCGGAAAGGATTAGTGGTGCTGGCTCCCGGTTGCAGCTTGGCTCCACGCCACCCGATGCGCCCCAAGGCTCTACTGCGAACAGAAGAGGGCTTCGATACCGGTCATCGAGATGCCAGGTTCCCTTATACGGAAAGGCAGGTAGACCATGCGACGACGCGAGTTTTTGGCCAGGGCCGCAGCCGCGGCAAGTGCCCCTTATCTGATCCCGTCCGGCGTTCTGGCCGCGCCCGGCAGGCCGGGGGCCAATGAGCGGCTGACGTTCGGGCACATCGGTGTGGGGGGCATGGGTGGATATCATCTCAGCGACATGGCAGGCCGCATGAAGCGCGGCGAAGCCAACGTCGCCGCCATCTGCGACGCGGACGAAAAGCGGCTTGCCGACCGCTCCAAGATGGTCCCTCAAGCCGACGTCTACCGCGACTATCGTTACATCCTCCAACGCAAGGACATCGACGCCGTCATTATC
>Ga0129299_1001686_pt1 | contig 14739 bp, 16 predicted proteins | sample ConPoolayeCmetaG_FD_94477 | JGI IMG/M metagenome (GOLD analysis project Ga0129299, IMG submission 94477) | Hot spring microbial mat communities from California, USA to study Microbial Dark Matter (Phase II) - Cone Pool mat layer C metaG ... | reverse complement strand
CAAGCGCCCTCTACAACTTGCTGACGCTACCCGGCGTTTGGCCGGGTTACTGGTTTAGTCCCCATCGCGGACACTGGCTAAAGTTGAGGCATATGCCCCCTTGCCCCCTCCCCACGCCGCGGAGCGGCGTGGGGAGGGGGAATTGAGGTAGGGAGGTGAGGGCGGGCGGCTTCGCCGCCCGCCCTCACCCACACTCCCGAAGCCCCCTGCTCCCCGCTTTGCGGGGAGAGCAGGGGGCAGGGGGATGAAGTGGGGTTGTTGTTCCCATGGAACGACGGCGAAATTCAGGCTCAGACATCGGCTTAGCCGTCGGTTTCTAACCGACCGCGAGCAATGCCAGTGGCTGAGTAGATACCCTTTGGCTCAAAATGTCGTTCGGTTGAATGTTCGCGCGTTTCGCTGGGATAAAGCACAATCAATACCTGAGACGGTTCGCTTGCGACGTTCTGCCAGTGGTGCGGCAAGTGCGATTCGAACAGCAAACTGTCGCCCGGTTCAAGCAGGTAGGCGCGATCCTGGATGATGTAGGTGACACGTCCTTTGAGGCAGTACACGAACTCGTACCCCGTGTGGACTGTGGACTGGGTACCGCTTCCAGCGTGCGGTTCCAGCGTGACAAAAAACGGTTGCACAACGCGCGGAGTCAATCCTGCGCTCAGATCCTCTAGCGTACCGTGAGCGAAAGCGACACAAGCGCGCGACCGGGCTTGGGTATGCACCACGCGCGTGGGCGGCGTACCCGATTCGAAGAACGCGGTGAGTGGTACCTCGAGCGCGTGGGCAATCTGTTGCAGCGTACTGACACTCGGTGACGTTCTGGCATTTTCGATGAGACTCAGCGTGTTCATCGCCAGACCGCTCGCCGCGGCAAGTTCGCGAATAGACCAGCCGCGTTCTTCGCGCAGCGCGCGCACGCGTTGTCCCACGTGGATTTGAGTCGCCGAGATGCTTGACGGGGAAGGGCGCGTCCCGCGCGCGCTGCGTCCGCGCCGACGTCGCCGTGTGCCGAAAAGTTTAGGAGGCATACGCAATCCAATGTTTTTCAGTCAACAATATTTTATAACAAATTTGTTATTTTGTCAATGATTTAACCAATATTTTGGTGTGACCATACTGCATTTTGCGATTAAAAAAAGCCGCTTTTGCGGCTTGCAAACAAAGAGTCCGAGGAACAGACAATCGCCCTACGCGTCGCGCCACACCGAGCGCGCCGATTCGATATTGCCCAGCAGTCCGCGTAACGTCTCGCGCGATTCGGACACATCGGGTTGCATCAGCGGCGCGCACTCGTCCAAGGTGTGGCGCGCTTGCAACAACCCGACCGCGAACGCCATACAGGTCGCTTCGCCGCAGACGCGGCAATTCGTGCGCGGCAACAATTCCCACACGTCGAGTGGGCGCAGAGTCCGCCGCGCGTCATTGCGCGGTTGAATCGTTTCGCGCGCGTCCCACGTCTGGTTGAGCAAATCGCGCAGCGCGCTCAAAAGTTCCAGCCCTTCGTCCGCGTCTGTAACTTGCGTGATGTACACCGTGTTGGGCGTCAGCGTGATGAACCCCGGCTTGCGCCGCAGGACGAGCGACGGCGCGCGCGGATTGTAACTGATGACGTTTGGCAAAATCGCGTTGAGGAGTGGCAACACCGCGTCAATCGCGCGCGACGGTTTGCCGACGACGATGAGCTTGCCCGGTTCCGCGAGACACGGGCGCGTGTGGTCGAGCGTGATGTACTCGATGAACATCAGCGTAACACACCTTGCGGCGGTGGTGTAATGCCTGCCCCAGGCACGTCAATCATCACGTGTCAACCGCCTTCCATCGCTTGATGCAGCGGCGCGCGCGCGTGCGTGTCCAGAAATTCGAGCGCGGCGTCCCGGTCACGATCGAGCAAGATGCGATACAACTCTTGTAATTCTTTTTCGGTCACTGGAATGACCAACGCTTTTTTCATTCCAACCCTCCCGCGCGTTCCGCGACCACGCGCCGATTGCGCCGGTCCATCCAATACAACCCCACTGCTAACATCGCGAGGAACGCGACCAGGTACGCCGCGAGCAGAACGATGCTCGCGCCGTCAATCCACGCGCCGTAGATCAACCCCGCCAGCATACTGAAGAGCGCGACCCAGCCGACGTACGTCCACGCTTTCACGCGCCCGATGATCGTCGCGATGATGAGGATGCTTTGCAAACTCAACTCGGGATCGGACATCAGGTACGCGAGGAGCGGACCGCGATGCATTCCCAGTTGCAAGAACATATTTGCAATCGGCACTTCGACCAGCGTCGGAAAGTACATAAACACGCCAAAGACGACGCCCGCGAGATTGCCTGCAATTGTGTTCTCGCCCGCAATCGCTTCGATCCATTCTGGGCGAATGAGTTGACGTAGTATACCCACGACGAACACGCCGACGACGAGGAGCGGAAAAATTTGTTTGACAAAGCGCCACGATTCCCACAACCACTCTTGAATTTCGCCCGGCGTCAGACCGCGCCACGCGATCACGCCCAGCGCGCTCATTGCCAGCGCGACCGCAAACAAGCGTCCCGTGATGAGAATGTCCAGACCCGCGCGCTGCGGTTTCATTCCCACCGCCGCGACGAGCAGCGTGAGCGCGACGAGCGCGAGCGAGACAAATGTCCAGCGATTGAATCGCTCCAGAATTTGTTCCAAGCCCAGATACGATGTGATGCCGATGAGAATCAACAGCGCGATGAGAATCACACCCTGCACCGAGACGCCCTCTTCGCCTTTGCTCGCGTCGAACGGGACGAGGACGTTCAAAAATTCTTGCAGCCGATCCACACCCGCGAGCGGCAGCGTGAACTGTCCATAGGTGTTCGTCAGCGCATCAATCTTGAACGTGCCGGAAAGCAACAGCGCGACCAGCACCAACAAAAAGATCAGCGCGGCGCGACGCATCGTCCCGCGCGCGGCGAAGAGCGCGTCGGTCGCCTGGTCGTGCGCGGCATCCGCGCGGCGGAAAATTAGCGCCATAATCATCCCGATTCCGATGCCAAATGACAGTGACAGGACAAAGCGCGCAATCGCCAAATCCGCGCCAATCGCGACGCCGGTGTACGCGAGCGCCAGCACGTTTGCCGCCGGCGCGAAGAACAAGAACGTGATTGCCGGACCCAGCCCCGCGCCTTTTTTGTAGATGCCCGCAAAGAGCGGCACAATCGTACACGAACACACCGCTAGCACCGAGCCGGCGAGCGCGGCGGCGGGATACGAGATGAACTTGGGAGTGTTGCGCCCCAGGAAACGCGTCACCGATTCTTTGGGGATGAGCGCGGTCATTGCGCCGGCGATGTAGAACGCGGGTAGCAGGCAGAGCAAAACGTGCGCAGCAAGGTACGCCGCGAGGTTGCCCAGGCCGCCTTGAAGTAATTTCACGAGCCAGAAAGTAAGGTCCATTCTATTCCTTTATTTGAATATAGTTTTGTCAAAAGCAAGCCCCGTTTTGACGCGGGGCTTGCTGGCTATTTACTCGCGATCGCCGGCACGGGCGCGAACCACAGACGCTTGAAACGCAACGCCACGTTGACCAGAATGATCAGCACCGGCACTTCGAGCAAGGGACCAATCACCGTAGCAAACGCTTGCCCAGAATGAATCCCAAAGATCGCCACTGCCACTGCGATGGCCAGTTCGAAATCGTTGCTCGCTGCCGTGAACGAAACCGCCGTCGTTTCTGCGTACGTCGCGTTCATGCGCCGCGTGATGAAGAACGCCGCGAACCACATCGTCAGAAAGTAGAGCAAGAGTGGAATTGCCACGCGTACCACGTGAAGCGGCAACTGCACGATGTACTCACCTTTGAGCGAGAACATCACGACAATCGTAAAGAGCAACGCGATCAATGTGATGGGGCTAATGCGCGGCGCGAAGACTTGTTCGAACCACACTTTGCCTTTCCAAGCGATGAGCGAAAAGCGTGTGATGACGCCCGCGAGAAACGGAATCCCCAGATAGATGAACACGGTTTGCGCCGCGTCCACAATCGAAATTTCAGCGTTGACGCCTTGCGCCAAACCGAGTTGGGTGAGAAGAAACGTGATGAAGAACCAGATGTACACCGCGTAGAACAACACCTGGAACACGGCGTTGAACGCGACGAGTCCCACCGCGAGTTCGCGATCCCCTTCCGCCAACTCGTTCCAAACAATGACCATTGCGATACAACGCGCTAACCCTACCAGAATCACACCGATCATATATTCGGGATAGTCGCGCAAGAACAGAATCGCGAGCGCGAACATAAACACGGGACCGATGATCCAGTTGAGTAGCAATGAAAACGCGAGCAGTTTCGGTTTGCGAAAGACACGTCCCATCTCTTCGTACTTGACCTTGGCGAGAGGTGGATACATCATCAAGATCAAACCGATCGCGATCGGAATCGAAGTGGCGCCCACCGACATTTCCGCGATCCACGCGGTCACGGCGGGAAACCAGTAACCGATGCCGATACCCACTGCCATCGCCAAGAAAATCCACAGGGTAAGCAAACGATCCAATGTGGACAGTGTGCGAACAGGTGACTGTGTAGACGACATCATTCCTCCATAATTTTTCAGACCGCGTCTTCCAGCAACGCGATCATCTTGTCGCGTCGCTCCCGATAGACATCGGTGAAGAGTGGCGCGCATTGTTCCAGTTCCACTTCGCCCGCGACCAGTTTGAGCGCGAAGGTGAAACAGGTGGGTTGTCCACACACCTTGCAATTCGTCGCGGGCAGCAGTTTGTACACCTCCATCGGCTTGAGCCGCTGGCGCGTCTCGACGCTGGGTGTGATTTCGGCGCGGCGTTCCCACGTGCGATTGATGATCTCGACGACGCGTTGCACTTCGGTTGCCGCCGCGTCTTTGTCGCGCAGGTTGCTGATGGCAATTTCGCGCGGGCGGACCGCGATGGTATGCCCACCCATTCGCCACGTCAGCACGCGCGCGGCGTGATTGTAGATTGCCGTGCGAATCGTTGCATTGAGGTACGGCAACACCTCGCCAATATCATCGTCGAGCGTCGCGCGTACGCTCCATCGTTCCGCGCCGGGTTCGCACGGCGGCGCAAACACTTCCAGGTCATAACTTTGCAAGAGCATTGTGCTCCTCAAAAATGCGACTGCCGACCGACTCGGACGCAGCGTTGCATTCCCGTTTTCCTGCAACGCTGCGCCGCCGACCGCCGCTGTCTGACTTCTGACTACAACGCGCTGGTAATCATCGTCGTAATCTGCGAGAGTGCGGGCACGCGACCGACCGAAACGACCTTGTCGTTGATGACGATGGCGGGCGTGCTCATCACGCCATAGCGTAGCATCTCTTGCATATCCGTCACCAACTCCACTTGCGCTTCGATGCCCAGTTGCGCGACGGCTTGTTTTGCCAATTCTTCCACCTTGTGGCAATTGGCACAGCCCGAACCGAGAACTTTGATGTGCATTATTCGACCTCCTGTTTGAGTGATTTTTTGTGCCCACATTTTGGGCAAGAACACACCGCCAGGCGCGGTTTTTCCACTGGCACCCGCTTGACGCCGGTGCACGCGTTCACCGCATCCAACACATCGAACACGCGCGGATCGCGTACGCGATAGTAGACGCGCAAGCCCTCTTTGCGATCTGTCAACAATCCCGCCCGGCGCAGAAACATCAATTGCTGCGAGACGTATGCCTGACGCTGGCGCATGAGCGCGGTCAAGTGGCAGACGCATTCCTCATTATCCCGCAGCGCGTACAGCAACCGCAGACGAATCGGGTGCGCCAGCGCTTTCAAGAGTCGCGCTGAAACGTGATAGGTATCCGTAACTTTATTCATCTTTCTGAATATAGTTTACACGTATCAAGTCAAAATCTGGTCGTAGATCGGTTGGAAAAATTTATCTTTTTTGAGAAGGAATTTATATTCTGAACGGGCAGATTTTTTAGCAGGTGTGCAAAAGTCTTTTCCGCCATCGGAAGGTTACGGTGCTCGTTGTTTCGTCATCGTTGTACGGGCAAAAAATCTTTCGCCTCTTGCGGAATAACCCCTCTCATCCCCTTGCCTCCTGCTCTCCCCGCAAAGCGGGGAGCAGGGGGAGATGGGAGGAGGGGTGTGGGCGGGCGGCGAAGCCGCCCGCCCACACCCCCTATTCCCTTGTTTCCCTCTCCCCACGCCGCAGAGCGGCGTGGGGAGAGGGACCAGGGGGTGGGGTTATTTCGCAATGGATAGGACAGCTGAGTAATTATCCTGTGCTACGAAAGCGGAAAAAACTTTTGCATGGTTACTTTGTAACCACATCGAGCATCCATCCGCTGTCGTTGGGAAACTGACGGTTCATATGCGCCGATAGCGGAGACTGAATCGTGCCGTTTGATTCCCTCTCCCCGTTGGGAGGGGCAGGGGGTGGGGCTATGCGTTTGCCAAAGTGCAAAACGTGGACTGAGAAACTTGCCCCCAAACGGAAATGCGCCTGTAAACCTGTAAACGATAGGGTTTGACATTGTGACGAAAAAGGATAAAATTCTACGCGCATGTTTTGATGCAATGAGGGCTGGATAACAGAATGGTACACTGTGAATGCCCCACCCCGCCAGAGCGGGGGTGCGGGTATTTTTTATGGGCGGGAAAAGCGTATGAAAAGCAATAGTGGTTCAGCCACGTCGAGTGGAGATGACAAATCGTCCAATGGACGCGTCGGCGCGCGCAAGATCAATCCGGAGTTGGTCGTCAGTGAGATTCGACAGGGCGCGCGACCCGGCGATACGTATGTGCGGCTTTACCGTATCCATGCGCGCGCGTTTCGCAAGGTGGGACCCGGGCACTTTGTGGCGATGCCTGCCTCCAACGTCCCTGCCACGCGATTCGAGCGCATCTATCGCGCGATCAAGCGGGTGCTGGTGGGGCGTCCATTGGAGACGGCGGAGGAAATTCACGAGCGTCTGACCAAAGTCAAGGGGCTGGCGGTCTTTGGTTCGGATGTCATCTCGTCGAGTACGTATGCGACCGAAGCGACGCTGATTATCTTGATGGTGGCGGGCAATCAGGCACTGGGTTATACCTTTTACACGTCGCTAGCCGTTGCGGTGATGTTCGCGATCATCGCGTTTTCGTATCGGCAAACGATTTACGCGTATCCGCAGGGTGGCGGTTCATACCGCGTGAGTCGTGAAAATCTAGGGACGGTGCCGGGACTGGTGGCGGCAGCGGCTTTGTTGATTGACTATGTCCTCACGGTGGCGGTTTCGATCGCCGCCGGGTCAGCGGCGGTTATTTCTGCCTTTATTGCCTCGGGTTACGATGTCCAGATTCGAACGTTGAATGAGGCGTTACCAGAGCCGTTCAATCTCAATGTGCTCTTGAGTATTTTCTTTATCGGCTTGATTACGCTGGGCAATCTGCGTGGCATTCGTGAATCGGGAACCATCTTTTCGATTCCGACGTATCTGTTCATCATCAGTCTCAGCACCGTGTTACTGATTGGATTATACAAGGCGTTGACCGGCACGTTGCAGGCTCCCGAACCGCCGCCGGTGTTGCCGGTGACCGAACCGCTGGGCGCGTGGTTGATTTTGCGCGCCTTTAGCGCTGGCGCCGTTGCGATGAGTGGCACCGAAGCGATAGCGGATGGCGTACCGGCCTTCAAGCCTCCCGAAGCCAAAAACGCGGCGACGACCTTGATGGTGATGGCGGTGTTGCTGGGCTCTTTTTTCCTGGGCGTCTCGTTCCTTGCGACGCAGATGGGGCTTGTCCCCGGTGACGAGACCATTCTTTCACAGGTCGCGCGCGCCACGCTGGGCACATCGTTCTTCTACTACATTTTCCAGATTGCCACGATGGGGATTCTGATTATTGCAGCGAATACCGCGTTTGCCGATTTTCCGCGCCTTGCCTCTTTTCTGGCGCGCGATAACTTTATGCCGCATCAATTCCTGTATCGTGGTGATCGGCTGGCATTTTCTATCGGGATTATTGTTTTGGGGAGTATTGCGGCGACACTCGTGACGGTGTTTGCCGGCAAGGTGGACAGTCTGATTCACCTGTACGCGGTAGGCGTATTTCTCGCCTTCACCTTGTCGAATACAGGGATGATGATGCGCTGGCACAGGTTGCACGGTCCGCACTGGCGGATCAAACGCGCGATCAATGGCACGGGGGCAGTCCTTTCTGCGATTACCCTGCTGATTATCGCGACGACCAAATTCACGCTGGGCGCGTGGATTGCCATCGTGCTGATTCCACTCATCGCCTTGTTCTTTCATGTGGTCCACACGCACTATTCTCACGTCACCGAGCAGTTGCGGATTTTGCCGCATCAACTTCCGCCGCAGCGTATTGAACAACTGGTGATTGTGCCGATTGATGATGTGAATTATGCCTCGCTGCGCGCGATGGCGTTCGCGCGGACGATTTGCTCGGATGTGGTGGCGTTACACATTGCCCTCGATGCTGAGCATGCTGAAAAGGTGCGGCAGAAAATGCAGATGTATGCGCCGGACCTGAAACTCGTCATTGTGGATTCGCCCTTGCGCGCGTTTGTTCGCCCGCTGGTGAGTTATGTGGATGCCGTGCACAGTCAATCCCCGGATGCGTTCGTCACGATTGTGCTGCCCGAATTCATCACCGCGCACTGGTGGGAGCAATTTTTGCACAACCGTACCGCCGCGCGCTTGCAACGCGAGTTCGAAAAACATCCGAATGTGGCGGTGGTGTTGGTGCCGTACTTGTTGGAAAAATAGAGACGCGTCCGTGACGCGTCTCTGCCAGGGATGTGCTGGGGGGTATGTACTAACCTTGTAGCGCGGCGAGAATCGTGCGGCAGAACGCCGGTAAATCGCCGGGGACGCGCGAAGTGATGAGGTTGCCATCGCGTACCACTTCGGCATCCACATAGTGCGCGCCTGCGTTGATGAGATCGTCTTTGATAGCGGAGACACACGTCGCGCGTTTGCCGCGCACGATGTCGGCGGAAATGCCCACCCATGCCGCGTGACAGATCATCCCGACAATACCGCCGCGCTCGAACACGCCGCGCACCAGCGCGAGCATCGGCGCGTGTCGCCGCATCAAATCGGGTGCATAGCCGCCGGGGATGATGACCGCGTCGAAATCGTCTGGTGTGACCGCATCGGCTGCCACGTCCACTTTGACCGGGTAGCCGTGCTTGCTGTGGTACTCGGCCACGCCCGGCATTCCCACCACGCGCACCTCCGCACCGGCTTCGCGAAAACGCAACAGCGGATACCACAATTCGAGTTCCTGATAATTGTTCTCCGCCAGAATGGCGATGCGTTTACCTTGCAGTTCCATCGAATAACCTCCAATCTCTAATTTCCAATCTCCAATCTCCAATCTCCATCTTCAATGCCGAAAATAACCGCGCTGTAACGACCGCGCTTCATCTATGGTGATGAACGCGTCGACGTCCACGCGTTCGGCAATCTCGCGCACCTGTGCGCTGTGACGACGCGCGACGACACAGGTGACGACGGTGAGCAAGCCGTCTTTGCCGCGCGCGGTGAATTCGGTGACAGCATGACCGGCGGCGCGCAGCGCTTCGGCAATCGCTTTGCCGTGTGGCGAGTAGATGCGGATATACGCGTAACCGATCGCCAGGCGTTCTTCGACCAGCATACCTACCATCACGCCGGCACCAAAGCCAAGCGCATAGCCGGCGACGGTGAACGCGTTGAGCGGACCGCTCAATACCGCACTCACAGCCAGAATGAATACGGTGGCTTGAAGCGTGCCAATTAGCCCTGCGAGCCATTTGCGCCCGCGCATCACAAAGAGCATTCGCAATGTGTCGAGCGACATATCGGTAAGACGCATTGCGAAAACGAATAAACCCGCGAGAACCAGATCCATAGTGTGTTCCTTTCAACCCCCCTATTTGATGCCGCAATATACCACCATCGTCCCCAGCATTAACCTGTGCCAGGAGACCTCGCGAAAACCGACCGCGCCCATCAGTGCGGCGATGTGCTCGGGCGTGTGAAACGCGCGTACCGATTGTGGCAAGTAGCGATACGCTTGTGGATCTCCACTGAGCCATTCCCCAAGACGTGGCACCAGATGCTCAAAGTACAACGCAAACACCGTGCGCCACACCGGCAGGCGCGGCAAAGTAATTTCCAGACTCACCGCGCGTCCGCCGGGCGCAAGCACGCGATACATCTCGACGAAGGTGGCGCGTACATCCGCCACGTTGCGCAAGACAAAACCATTGACGCTACACTCGAACACGTTATCGGGAAAGGGCAAACAGAGCATATCCCCTGCGACAAATTGGACGCGTGCGCCATACTTGGTTTGTCCTCGGCGCATCATCTCCAGCGCAAAGTCAAGACCAACGACGCGGCAAGTCGGCTCTACTTCAAGCAGCGCGGCGGCAAAGTCGCCGGTGCCGGTGGCGAGATCGAGCGCAAGGCATTCGCGCGACGGTCGCGCCAAACGCGCCGCCGCGCGCCGACACGCTTGATGTTGCCCGAACGTCATCACCGCGTTCATCAGATCGTAGCGCGGTGCAATCCGCTCGAACATTGCGCGAACAAAAGCGGGCTTGTTATCTCCAGAGAATGTGCTCATTGGAATCGTCGTAATCACTCAGCCGTGTCATCTATTGCGAACTGCCCCATCCCCTTGCCCCCTCCCCACGCCGCAAAGCGGCGTGGGGAGGGGGAATCAGTTAAGGGAATTAGGGGTGATGGCGGGCGGCGTAGCCGCCCGCCATCACCCCCACTCTCATTTCCCCCTTCTCTCCCCGCATAGCGGGGAGAGAAGGGAGCAGGGAGATGAGTGGGGTTGTTCCTGTAGAGGGCGAAAGATTTTTCGCCTGTACAACAACGCGAAATTCAGGCTCAGCCATCGGCTTGCCTTAGCCATCGGTTTCTAACCGACAGCGAGCGATGCCAATGGCAGAGTAGTTGCTTTTTCATTTTGCAAAGAGATACGGGCACAACTTGCGTTCCAGAAAATCCACCACAAAGTACAATCCCAGTCCGAGCGTGCTCATCGCTACGATACCCGCGTACATTTCGGGATAGGCGATGCGTTGAAACGTATCCACGATGACATAGTATCCCAAACCCGCGTTCGTGGCAAATGACTCGGTGAAGAACAAGACCGCAATCGCGGTGCCGATGCTGACGCGTACAGCGGTGAGTACCGCCGGCAAAGTCGCCGGGAAATAGACGAAACGCAACAGCGCGCGCCGTCCTGCTCCCAGCGATCGTACCGAATAGAGCAGTTCAGGGCGCAGCGAGGCACTGGCATCGCGCACGACGACGAGGATCTGGAAAAACAGAATCAAAAAGATGATCGCAATTTTCGACGCATCGCCAATCCCCAGAAACAAAATAACGATGGGCAGAAAAACAATCTTGGGAATCGGATAGGTCAGATAGATGAGCGGGGCAAAAAAGCGATTGAGACGCGGATATTGACCCAACACCCAACCGATGGGGGTTGCCAGCGCAACGGCGAGCGCGATGCTTGCCATCACACGCCAGGTGCTCACTATGAAATGCCACGCCAGACCACGCGGGACCTGCACTATCAGGGCAGAGAGCACTTGGATAGGCGTGGGTAGAATATCGCGCTGGAGAATCATCGCAAAGATGTACCACACGATAGCGAGTGCTAGCGCGGCAAGGAAAACATCGCGATGTTTCATAGTTCCAGTGTTCGGTGGTCAGTATTCAGTGTTCAGTGGTCAGTGTTCAGTGTTATGGATTGCCTGTGCATCTTAAACGTTCCGCGCCTGCTTGTCAATTTTTCCCTTTTGTGTTAGAATGCGTGGCAGTAGGGTACTATGAAGCGATACGCTTGTGTTTTGGCTATGGGAATGTCGAACGGCGCACCGTAAGGTGTCGCGCGAAGGTTCGCGCGCGCACGGTGCGCCACGCCGCTGTTGGACGACCGTCCGGGTCGTGAGACGAGCGGCGTTTTTGTTTATAGCGAAAAAAGAGCAAAGGAGAGATCACAAATGACAAAGAAAATTGGTGTATTTGTGGCATGGCCCTATGCCAATGGAATGCTTCATCTGGGGCATATTGCGGGCGCGTATCTTACCGCTGATATTTTTGCGCGTTATCATCGTCTTATCGGCAACGACGTGTTGATGGTCTCGGGTTCTGATTCGCACGGTACACCGGTGACGGTCACCGCGGATCAGGAAGGCAAGACGCCGCGGCAGGTGTTCGAAGAATCCCACGCGCTCTTTCTGGAGGCGTGGCAAAAACTGGGCATCTCGTTCGATTTGTTCACGCATACCGATACAGAAAATCATTGGGCGATTGCACAAGATTTCTTTGCGCGTTTGTTGCAAAAAGGATTCATCTACACGGCGACTGAAAATCAACTCTACTGCGAAAACGATGCGCGCTTTTTGCCCGATCGCTTTATCGGTGGCGAATGTCCCTACTGTCACTTTCCGCGCGCGCGCGGTGACCAATGCGATAACTGTGGGCATGTCCTCGACGCGACCCAACTCATCAATCCGCAGTGCAAATTAGCCAGACCCGGCGAAACGCATCGTCTTGTGGTACGCGCGAGCGAACATTTTTATCTCGACCTGCCCAAATTCGAAAAACGCTTGTTGGACTATCTCAAAGACAAGGATGCGTACTGGAAGCCGAACGTGTTGACGTTTGTGCGAAACTGGCTGGAGCGCGGTTTGCACGGACGCGCCATCACGCGCGATCTGGATTGGGGCATTGCGCTACCGCTACCGGGCTATGCCGGCAAGTGCATCTATGTCTGGTTCGAAGCCGTGATTGGTTACTATTCGGCATCGGTCGAGTGGGCAAAGAATCGGGGTATACCCGACAAGTGGAAAGAGTGGTGGACCAAAGACGACAATGTGCGCAGCTATTATTTCGTCGGCAAGGACAATATCCCCTTCCACACCATCATCTGGCCCGCGATGTTACTCGGCTACGACGAAAACTTGCCGCTGCCGTACGATGTGCCCGCCAACGAGTTTTTGAATCTGGAAGGACGCAAGTTTAGCAAATCGGAAAACTGGGCGGTGTGGATCAACGATTATCTCCAGGCGTACGATGCCGATCCGTTGCGCTATCTGCTCTCGGTCAATATGCCGGAATTTGCAGACACGGAATTTACCTGGCGCGAGTTCGTGCGTCGTAACAACGATGATTTGATTGCGAACTGGGGCAATCTGGCAAACCGTGTTCTGTCATTTACGTACAAAAACTTTGATGGACGCGTCCCCACGCCGGGCGATCTGACAGAGACCGATCGCGCTCTCCTCGCGCAATCCGCTGCCGCACTGGCGAACGTCGGCAACGCGCTGGACCGTGTGCGCTTTAGAGAAGCGATTGGTCACGCCATCGAACTGGCGCGTCAGGCGAATGTCTATTTGCAAGTCACCGAACCCTGGAAGACGATCAAGACGGATCGCGCGCGCGCGGCGACCGCTCTCTTTGTGGCGTTGCGCGTGATTGACGATTTGAAGGTGATGTTCTATCCGTTTTTGCCGTTCGCGTCGAACGAGTTACATCGTCAACTCGGATACGAGGGGGACCTGGTCGGTACGATAACCTGCGAAACGTTCCACGAAACAACGCGCAGTCACACCGTGGCGATGTATCAGCCGGGCAAGCATACGCAAAAGTGGGCACCATCGCAACTACCGCCCGGTCAGTCGCTGCGTGAACCCAAAGCATTGTTCAAAAAGTTGGATGAAAAAATTGCCGACATCGAACGCGCCAAACTGGGCAAGCCGCGCGGATGATTTGACAGATACGCTGTTTGGTGTTAATATATGATTAAATCATATAGATGAGGACGGTGAAGAAGGCGATGTGCGGCAAACGCAGAGAAACGCGGCGTGCGTGTCGGTGTGTCTGTCAGGTGCGTGGTTTTATCCAGCCGCGCTTGCTGTTGCTGCTGGCAAAGCAAGCGACGCACGGCTACGATTTGATGGACGCGCTGCGCTCTACCGAAGGGCTGGAGAATCTGGCGGATCCGGGAATGTTGTATCGCACGCTGCGCCAGTTCGAGGAAGAGGGTCTGGTGACTTCCACATGGGAGACCCCCGCGCGCGGACCCGCGCGCCGCATCTATCAACTCACCGCTGCGGGTCGCGAGTATCTCGAAATGTGGAGCGCCGACCTGCGCAAGACACGCGACCAACTGGATCGTTTCCTCGCCGAGTACGCCACGCTTGCCGCCGCGCCGGCTTCCCGTGCTCAACGAAAAAGGAGAGGACGATGAAACACCGAGAGCGGCACGGTCAGTCAGATTGCGACTGCAACGACGAGTGTGGTTGCGACTGCGATTGCCACAGTGGCGGATGCGATTGCGCATGTTGCTGCTGCTGTGAGTGTGGTTGCACCTGCGGCTGCCACGCGCAGTTTCGACGGCGTTATCAAACCCGCGCCGAACAGATCGCTGAACTGGAAAAGTATCTGGCAGAATTGAAGAAGGAAGTTCAAGCGGTCGAGGAGCGCTTAGCCGACCTGCGCAAGGCGTAACGACCGTAGCGTGTGTATCACCCTCCCGCGTGTTCGCTGGCGCGGGACAGCGCAAGGAGACGGGGTGGTGGCGAGCGGCAAAGCTGTCCAACCACCCTGTCTGCTTTTCAGGGTGTGTGCAAAGTCAGGCACGAGCGGTTGAAACCGCAAGCCGACCTGCGTCGGCTGCTCGAGTCGCCGCAGGGCGACCTGGCAGTGCTTGTTGCTGCGACTTGAGTCGCCCGACAATCTGTCAAGCGACTTTGCACACGCCCTGT
>Ga0129299_1001685_pt1 | contig 14744 bp, 10 predicted proteins | sample ConPoolayeCmetaG_FD_94477 | JGI IMG/M metagenome (GOLD analysis project Ga0129299, IMG submission 94477) | Hot spring microbial mat communities from California, USA to study Microbial Dark Matter (Phase II) - Cone Pool mat layer C metaG ... | reverse complement strand
CGATCCACCTTCGCGTGTGGCAGTTGGTGCCCGGGGAGTACGTGCTGAACTGCGGCAAGCGGGTCAAGGGCGAGTTCCCGTTCCAGAGCCGTTACGCCTGGGAGGAACCCGGCCGTGTCAGGGTGCGGCATCGGGCTGAGCCGGTGCGCGTGACATTGCCGCCGAAAACCGAATACGTGGTGGATTTGCGGCTGGATGAGCCCATCGTCGTCCCTCCTGTCGCGTGCGATCCGGCTCTCGCGCCTCGTGATATCTCCGTTCAAGGCAGGATCGTCTCAGCGACCATTCACAACATCGGCAACGCAGCGGCGGAAAACGTCACCGTCGCGCTGCAGACGCTGGAGGGCGAAACCTGGCGGACGCTGGCCGTCCAGAACGTGCTTCGACTGTCCGAGCCCGTGGACCTGACGCCGTTCACACAGACGTGCGCCTTCGAGGTCGTCGGCTTCGACCTGACGCGTCGATACCGGCTTGTGGTCGACCCCGAGGATGCTTTGTACGAATTGTGCGAGACGAACAACATCGCGGAGCTTGCCGCCGTCCGTCCCGCCCCCGTCACCCTGTGGCCGGAGGTCGAGGCGGAGGCGGCGTCCGCCTTGCCTCAGACGATCGAGCTGGCGCTCGACGACCAGACCCGGATCGAGCTGGTGTTGATTCCGCCGGGCGAGTTCATGATGGGCCTGCCGAACAACGAGCCCCGTGCCGGAGCCTATGAGCGTCCGCCGCACCGCGTTCGCATCGACCGGCCGTTCTATATGGGCCGGTATGAAATCACGCAAAAACAGTGGAAGCTGGTCATGAACAACAATCCCTCGCACTTCCAGGGCGACGACAACCTGCCGGTCGAAATGGTCAGTTGGGAAATGGCCCGGGATTTCTGCGAACGCCTGGGACGGCGGGTCCGGCGTGCCGTGCGGTTGCCCAGCGAAGCGGAGTGGGAGTACGCGTGCCGGGCCGGAACGACATCGTACTGGTCCTTCGGAGATGACGCGAAGGACCTGTCGCGATATGCCTGGTACGGCGGGCGGATCGGGGAGGGCCGCACCCATCCGGTCGGCACGAAGCAGCCGAACGCGTGGGGGCTGTACGACATGCACGGCAATGTGCGGGAATGGTGTGCCGACTGGTTCGATCCGTACCCGGGAACCCGGGCGCCCGCCGAGGATTTCGGCGAACCCCGGCAGCGCATCCTGCGCGGCGGCTCGTGGGACTGGATGGAACCCGAGAACCTGGGTTCCGCCCGGCGCGATCGGGCCGTTCCCGATGCCAGACGCGACCATTACGGTCTGCGCATCGTGGTGACGCCGTGATGCGGTGCGGGACGCCGGCCGGTCGGTCGGCCGACGCCGCTACGCCTCGTCGTGCACGGAACCGCCGTCGGCCTTGCCGCCCGGCAGCGCCGCTGTGCCGCCGGCTGCGAGTTCCTCGGGCTGATACTCGTAGTACGTACGGAGCTGCTCGCGGAAGTAGCCGCCCCGCCGGACCTGGGCCGCATTGAGAACCGCGCCGAACAGATGCGCGTTCACCCTCGCAAGCTGGTCCCGCGCACGCTGGGCCACGCCCCGCGAGTTCACCTTCGCACGGCAGACCAGTACCACGCCGTCCACCATCGACGCCAGCACGAGGGCGTCGCTGACCAGCAGCACCGGCGGCCCGTCGAGGATGACCTGGTCATAGCGCTCCGTGGCCTGGGCGATCAGGCTGCGCATGTATTCGCTGCTCAGCAGCTCGGCCGGGTTCGGCGGCGTCGGACCGGCGAACAACACGTCCAGATTGGGCAGCTCGGTCGTGTGCGCGAGCTCCTCGAGCCGCCCCTGGCCGATCAGTGCGTTGCTGAGACCCTCGCGGCGCTGGTTCGGGAACAACTGGTGCAGCCTGGACCGCCGGAAATTGGCGTCGATCAGCAGGACGCGACGGCCGGCCTTCGCGATCGCGATGGCGAGGTTGACGGCGATCGTCGTCTTGCCGTCCTCCGGTTTGGGACTCGCGACGAGGACCGTCCGCTGGCGCTCGGCGGGGGCGCTGAGCGACAGGTTCGTCCGGATGTTGCGGAACGCCTCGGCGATCATCGACTGCGGAGCGACGTGTGCCGCCAGTTCAACGCGGTCGATCGCCACTTCCTCATCATCCACGTCGGGAACGGTGCCGAGCATCGGCACACTGACGTGCCGCACAATGTCTCTCGGCGTTCGGACGGAAGTGTCGATGAACTCCAGGAGCAGGGCGAGCCCGACCGCCGCGACAAGCCCCAGAAACGTGCCCGCGGGAATGTTCCACGACCAGCGCGGCAGGCTGCGCTCGACGGGCCTCTGGGCTTTCGCGGCGAAGTCCACGCGGACGACCGTGCTCTGGCTGCGCATCAGCCTGAGCATATTCGTGTAGTCGGAGAGGTTTTTCAGGTCCTCCTCGAGCCTCCTCTGGTCCTCCAGCCTCGCCTCGTATTCGACGAGGTTGCGGTCCAGGTCGCGTTGCTTGTCCTCCACCTCGACCAGGCGCTCGCGAATGCCGAGTTCCGCGGCAGCGGCCGTGAGGTACGCCATCAATGCCTGGTCCAGCTCGTACTGACGCACCTCGTGTTCTTTGGCCGCTCTTTCTTCGGTGAGCTGTGCCTGCACGATCGCCATCTGGTCCTCGATCTCCCTGACCGCGCGGTGGCCCGGGCCGAACTGCTTCAGGCTCATTTCCCGGGCCTGCTGGAGACCCTGGTACGCATCGTTCAGCCTTGCAATCCGCGGATCGTTCTCGATCATCAGCCGCATCTGCGGCGAGATGACCAGCTCGCTGGCGGATACCTTCTCGAGGCTCTTGTGCGTCTCCTCGAACTGGATCTTCTCCATCTGCAGCCGGGTAGCCTCCGCGTTGAGGAGCTTGAGGGTGTCTCCGATGGTGTTGAGCCCCTGCATGACCCCGGGCACGCCCAGATTCAGCATGAAATTCCGCCGGAACTCCCGAATGAGCTGGATTTCCCGGTTCTTGTTCCGCAATTGCTCCTCATACTCGTCGAGCTCCGCCGACAGCCGCTTGCGAACCGAGTCTTTGACGCGGGCCAGGTACTTTTCGACGACCGCGTTGACGATCATGTGAGGGTCGCCGGGATCCTTGCACGAGATGGAAACGGACAGGTAACTCGTTCCCGCCAGCGGCGCGACGGCCAGCGCGTTGCGCAATTCCTCGACCGTGGCCCGGTCCTTCCGCTTCATCTCCTTGTACCACTGCGTATCCAGGACCGCGGCATCCTTCAGCGCTTCCGCGAGCACGTCCTGGCTTTCCACGAGCACCGCCTGGTCCTTGAGGTTGCGCTCCTGGATTTCCGGCGCCACGGGCTGCTGCTGGAACGTCAACGGCACCGTCGGCTGCGGCGACTCGACCACGACGTACGCCGTCGCTCGCCAGCTCGGGGCGTACTTCTGCCACAGCCAGGTGCCCGCCACGGTCGCTCCAATCAGCAGCAGCCAGACGAAAAGAATCAGAAAGATCCTCTGTTTGATCGCACCGATCACGTCGCCGACGGAAAAAGCCGCCGTCGCGCCTCCCCCCGACCGCTGAAGCGGATCGAGCGGAACGGGCACGCGCTCCTGAAACGTTACGGGCATCCGACTCATGCATCACGCTCCTTTGCCTGCTCGCCGGGGTGCGCATCGGGTGCCTCGACGAACAGGTGCCCCAGCACGTACGAGATCGCTCCAAACAGACTGAATGCGATGAGCAGCATCGCCAGCCCCAGCAGCGTGTGATAGAAGCCGTGCGCGAGCTCTTCCTGGCCGAATACGACGAAAAGCCCCGTCGTCGTCACGCGGATCATGTTGCAGAAGATGGAGATCGGAATGCACGACAGGATCATCACCATGCGATGCCACAGCGGCCGCTCGGACGCAAAGGCCATCGCCACGCCCAGCGCCACAAAGGCCATCATCAATCGAATGCCGCTGCACGCCTGCTCCACGTTGAGGGCGCCGACGCTGCCCTTGTACAGGTACGTAATCACGATGTTCTCGGCTCGCGCGTCCATCCCGGGCAGCACGTTCAGCACGAGCGCCGCAGCCTTCGATGCGATCTTCTGCAGCGGCATGGTGATCTGCTCGTACACCTGGCCCGGCAACGGCAACGCGAAGACCAGGAAGGCGATCGCAAACCACGCCCATCGGGCGATCGGCCACCCGCACGCCAGGTACACCGTACCGAAGATCGAAATCACGAGCGACAGGCTGGTGTAGTAGCCGATCTGCCACAGAGCGCCGTAAAGATACAGAGCGTATCCCGCCAGAAGGACCCCCAGGCCGAGGTACCCCGTCCGGCGCGAGCCGCCCGGGAAGCGGTCGCGCTGCATGTACAGGTAGTACAGACTGAACAAGGGAATCAGGAAGCCGTGCGACCAGTCGCCCTGCCGCGACCACTTGATCACCAGCGTGTTCACGACGTTCCAGTAAAGGGCGAGCAACAGGCCGCCCAGTACGCCGGCTTCGACGGCGAGTCGGCCCCATTCGGCCGACGCCGCCCCGCCTCGCCGCTCGATGCCCGTCTGTGAAATACCTGTCATGCGATCGTTCCGCCGTTCCTGCCGTCGTGAGCGGCCCCGTCACCAGAGACCCAGTCGCGTACGCCGCGCCTCCCGCCGCGCCACGTCGGTATTCTGCGGGTTGACCTTCGGACCGTATGCATCGATGTCGCCGAAGTTCCGGTCATAGACAAAGCCGAACCCGTAGCTCATGCGGAAAGAGCTTCGTACCGTCGCCAGGAATGGTGCCACAATATGCGTTCCCACATTGATGATATCGTTCGGACGAAGGTAGACATCCGGTTGCTGCCCCGCGAATATCTGCTCCAGGTTGACCGGAATGATCTGTTCCCGGTCCTGATCCAGCCGCCGGATAATCTCGCACCGGGAAGGCCAGGCGAGCTGGTCGAGCCCGCCCACGGCGGCGATCGCCTGTTTGAGCGTCACCTGACGCCCCGTCAGCGAAAATGCGCCGGGACGGGCCACGTTGCCCATCAGGTAGAACTCGCCCACCGGTCCCGGATCCACGCGAATCATATCGCGATGCCGGATCACGATATTGTAGCGCGCATCGCCCTTGCGAAGCGCGTCCACCGGGATGCGGATGATCCGCTGGCGGTCCTCCGTGGCGACCGTCTCCCACTGTACCGGCTCGGTCGTCGGCAGCGTTGCCGGCGTCCCGTCGGTCTGGGCCGGCTCGCGCTTGCCGGTCGCCGGCTGGGTCGTTTCGCCTGCCGCCTGCTGCTGACTCACGTCCACCCACTGGCCGTTCAGGAAAATGAACTTCGGCGCGCCGGACGGCAGCGCGGCAGGTTCGGAGGCAGGTTGGCTCGGGGACGGTTCGGATGCCGGTCTGCGAACGGCCGGGGGCGCAATCGCTTCGATAAGCTCCTGTTCTGTCGCCACGGGCGAACTCCCCGTGGACGGAGGCGGACTGGCCTGAGCAAGCGCCATGCCCCCGGCGCCGAAGCCCAGATTGCTCATCGCCGCGGGCGTTACCGGCGGGGCCGTTGACTCGACCGGCGGCGTCGGAGGCGCTGTCGGCCGGCTGTCCGCTTCACGCGACCGAGGGGTGATCGTACGGGTCGGTCGCGGTTGTGAGCGATACACGTAAATCCATTCGACCTGCTCCGGCAGGCCGCCCGCCAGCGCCAGCGCATCCATCAGGCGGAAGTCAGGCTCCAGAATCCGATACGGCCCCGGCGTCGTAACCGCGCCGACGATATTGAACATGCGTTGACGCTGCGTCAGGAATGTCACCTGGATGATGGGCTGGCTGCCCTCCTGAAAAATACCCGCCTGGATCGCGCGGTCGCGGATTTCCTCCTCAAGCTCCGGACCGGTCATGCCCAGCACGTGGATCCAGCCGAGCTGTGGAACTTGAATGTTTCCGACGTCGTTGAGCGTCAGATCCAGCACGGTCTCGACGCCGCGCGATACGAAATCCAGTATCCGGAGCTGAATCGAATCACCGGCGCCGAGCCGATACTCTTCGACTTGCGCGACCGTATCCTCAGCCGTCGGTTCCTCGGCCCCCGGGATGCCGGGCGGCGTGTCCTCAAACGTCAGGCTCTGCTGAATTTCGGAAATCATCGGCCTCTGGAATCCTGCGCTCAGCCTCGTCGGATCCAGAAAGCTCGTGTACCACCAGTTGCCGCAACCGCCGCATACGGTACCGAGAAAGGCCAATGTCCACATCCATGCGACACTGGCTGCGGGTGATCGTGAGCGGTTCAAACAGCTCGTCATGTTCATGACGGTCCTCGATAACCAGACTCGCCAGGCCTGTCAATCCGCGCCCGGGCCGCCGGAGGCCTGTGAGTGCAAGATCCAGACGTCCGTAACCGTTTCAAAAAGAACATGTTACGCCGCGCCATGAAAAACCGGCAAGTCCGACGCCGCCGCGCAGAATCCAACTGCGTCGGCCACGTGACGTCTAGTTATCGGCATTCAATAACTAGCGGGTTGAACTAGGATTAGGCACTTTGCCAAACAGCTTGCGTGCCCCTCCAACACCCGACTCCACCGACACGCCTATCTGTAGTTCGTCCAACAAGTCCGGGCGGTTCGGAAAATAGATGGACCCAAGTCGCTCTTGTTATCGGACGCCCTGTGCCTGAGACCGGGTGTTTCAAGTATAACATCATTTTCGGATGGAAGTTACGCATGGAATGGAAGTCGGCCGGCACGAGGCAATCCCTTGATGCTCAATCGGTTCTGCCCGTTTCACGGAGGCTGTCTGGGAACGCATCCCCAAACCGATGCGGACAGGGTGACAGTCGCCCGTTGGGAGATGGAAAGGGGGTGCCTTCCGAGCGACTGCTGTCGCAAGTCCACAATCGCGGCGGAGCGATCCTCCTGCGGCGAGGTTGTCTATTGGGACGACTGGTGGTACTAAGATGGCGTGATCGTCATTATCGACAATTACGATTCGTTTACGTACAACCTCGTTCAGCGGATCGGCGAGCTCGACGCTTCGCGCGCGATGAAGGTCTACCGCAACGACCAGGTGACGATCGATGAAATCGAGGCGAACAAGCCGACGCATCTGATCGTTTCGCCGGGACCGTGCACGCCCAGGGAAGCCGGCATCAGCAACGAGGCCATCCGGCATTTTACGGGAAAGATTCCGATACTGGGCGTGTGCCTGGGCCATCAGTGCATGGCTTACGCCTTCGGGGGCGAGATTGTCCGCGCCCGACGGCTCATGCACGGGAAGACCAGCCTGATCCAGCACGACGGGAAAGCGGTCTATGCAGGGTTGCGCAACCCGTTCACGGCGACGCGCTACCACTCGTTGACGATCAAGGCCGACACGCTCAGCCCCGACTTTGAGGTGACGGCCGTCGTGGCCGATGATCCTTCGGAGATCATGGGTATTCGCCACAAGAGGTACCCGGTCGAGGGGGTGCAGTTCCATCCGGAAAGCTTCCTGACGGAAGAAGGGCCCAAGCTGCTGGCGAATTTTCTGGCAATGTAAGGCAGGCGCAAACGGCGGTGAAGCTTTCTGTCGTCATACCGGTCTACAACGAGCGGGCAACGCTGGAGCGCGTCGTACAACGGGTGCTCGATGTCGATGTGGGAATGCCGAAGGAGATCATCCTCGTCGACGACTGTTCGACGGACGGCACGCGCGACCTGTACGAGGCGGTCCGCCGGTCCATCGACGGCCGGGCGGAATCGCGGATCATCTTTCACGATCGGAACCGCGGCAAAGGGGCCGCGTTGCGGAGCGGCTTCCAAGCCGCCACGGGCGATATCGTGCTCATTCAGGATGCCGATCTGGAGTACGATCCCCGCGACTACCCGCGCTTGCTGGCGCCGATCCTCGACGGACGGGCCGACGTGGTGTACGGCTCCCGCTTCGTGGGCAGCGAGGCCCATCGCGTGCTGTTCTTCTGGCACATGGTGGGCAACCGGATCCTGACGCTGCTGAGCAACGCCATGACCAACCTCAACCTGACGGACATGGAAACGTGCTATAAGGTGTTCCGGGCGGAAGTCATCCGGGGCATCCGCATCCGGAGCGACCGGTTCACCGTGGAGCCCGAACTGACGGCCAAGGTGGCGCGCGGCGGCTGGCGCGTGTACGAGGTCGGCATCAGTTATGCCGGCCGTGATTACAGCGAGGGAAAAAAGATCACGTGGAAGGACGGCATCAGCGCGATCTGGGCCGTGTTTCGATATCGGTTTTTCGACTAGGCCGGGTGACCGCCGGGTTCCGTAGTGTCCGTCAAACTCATCAATGTCTGCGGTGCACGTCCGAACTTCATGAAGATCGCGCCCCTGATGCGCGCCTACAGGGCGTTTCCGTCGATCGAGCCGATGCTGGTGCACACGGGGCAGCATTACGACGAGAAGATGAGCCGCCTGTTCTTCGACGAGCTCGAGATTCCGCGCCCGGACGTCAATCTGGAAGTGGGCAGCGGCTCGCATGCCCAGCAGACCGCCGTCATCATGCAGCGGTTCGAGCCGGTCGTCCTCGAATGGAAGCCGGACGCGATCCTCGTCGTAGGCGACGTGAACTCGACCATCGCCTGTTCGCTGGTGGCAACCAAGCTGGGCGTCGGTGTTTTCCATGTGGAGGCGGGTCTGCGGAGCTTCGATCGGACGATGCCCGAGGAAATCAACCGCGTGTTGACCGACGCGATCAGCGACCTGCTGTTCGTAAGCGAGCCGAGCGGCCTCGAGAACCTCAAGCGCGAGGGCATCGACGCGGCGAGGATCCACTTCGTCGGAAACGTCATGATCGACACGCTCCGGAGCAGCCGGCAACGGGCCGAGGCCTCGACGGTCCTTCGGACGCTCGGCCTCGAACCCCGGCGCTACGTCACGATGACGTTGCACCGCCCGGGCAACGTGGACGACCCGGGCGTGCTGGCCCGGCTGACCGACGTGATCGAGGAAGTGCAGCGGGACTTGCCCGTCGTGTTTCCCGTCCACCCGCGGACGCGGAAGAACATCGAGACGCTCGGCTTCGGCCCGCGGTACGCCGCCATGCCCGGGCTGAAGCTCATCGAGCCGCTCGGCTATCTCGACTTCCTCAAGCTCATGGCGAACTCGGCCGTCGTCATGACGGACTCCGGCGGCATGCAGGAAGAGACGACCATCCTCGGGGTGCCGTGCCTGACGCTTCGCGAGAACACGGAGCGTCCCGTGACGATCACGCAGGGCACGAACCGGCTGGTGGGCATGGACCCCCAACGTATCCTGGCGGCGTATCGGACGGTCCGGGCGAATCCCAACTACGATGCCCACACGCCGGAGAAGTGGGACGGCCGGGCCGCCGAGCGTATCGCGAGTATCATCGACGAGTGGGGGCGGACGCTCACAAGGTCCACCCGTTCTGGTAGACCGGCCTGATGAACGCCTCGGCCTCCGGCGTGTTCGTGGCCTTGAGGGCCCTGGCGTCCCATTCGAGCTTCCGGCCCGCGCGATAGGCCACATTGCCGAGCAGCACCATCTCCGTCAGCGGACCGGCATATCCGAAATGGCACGTCGGGGTCCCGCCGTTCCTGCACGCCTCGATCCACTCGCGGTGATGCCCGATCGAGTCCGCGATAAAGGGGTCCGGCCGCTTGAAGTCCTTGGCGTCGGGCCCGAGCAGAACCAGATGGCGGTTGTAGTCCGCCAGCAGCGAGCACTTTTCGCCGACGAACAGCACGGCCGAACCCCAGCCCGGGACCCGGCCGTCCTTGACCTGCGGCGGACGCTTGTCGCCGTGGTACCACGTCAGCCTGACCGGGGGCAGCGGGCCGCGTGCCGGGAATTCGTAGCGGACGATCAGCCACGCCGGCGTGCCTTCCGGATGCACGGGAGGGCCTTCGGCCTCGATCGTGGTCGGGTGCCCGAGGTCCAGCGCCCATTTCGGCAGATCGATGTAGTGGCAGCCCATGTCGCCGAGCGTGCCGCCGCCGAAATCCCACCAGCCGCGCCACCTTTGCGGCAGATACGCCGGATGGTACGGCCGGTACGGCGCCGGCCCCAGCCAGAGGTCGTAGTGAAGCCCCTCGGGGATCGGCGGCGTGTCCTTCGGCCGGTCGGCAGCCACCCAGGAATGATCGCCCACCCACACGTGCACTTCGCGCACCGGACCGATCGCGCCGGCTTTGACGATTTCGACGACACGGCGGTAATTCGCATGGGCATGGATCTGTGTTCCCATCTGCGTCACGCGTTTCGTCTTCTCCGCCGTCTCCGCCACAAGGCGGGCCTCGTACACTGTGCGCGCCAGCGGCTTTTCGCAGTAGACGTGCTTGCCGGCGCGCAACGCGGCAAGCGTTGCCGTCGCGTGGGTGTGATCGGGCGTGGCGACGACGACGGCGTCGATGTCCTTCCGGTCCATGACCGGGCGGAAGTCGGTGTAGAACCTGGCCTGCGGGAAGCGTTTGCGTGCCTCGACGGCAAGCTTCTCGTCCACGTCGCACAGGGCGACGATGGCCTCGCCTGCAACGTTGTTGAGGTTGTATTCACCCTGGCCCGCGACGCCGATCACGGCGATGCGAAGCTTGTCTTTGCCGGCCGGGGCTTGCGCGAGCGCCGATCGGCCGGCGATCCAGAACCCGACGCCGGCCGTCGCCGACTGCCGGAGAAACGCACGACGCGTGTGTTGGTGCGACATCCAAGCCTCCTCGGAACAAGACAGACTACACGAGCGGGAGAAGCTGGGTCAACCTTTGCATACCGATCAGCCCCGATGGGGCGACAGAAACCGCGACGAACGAAAACATTCGGACTTGACGTTCAGACCAGCCGCACGCCTCTGCCGCCCCGCTGGGGCTTGATGCCGGACGCGCCACGCATTCCAGGGGCTCACGCCCATGGCTACATACCTTCGCCCCTTCGGGGCGATCGGAACGCTCAACGATTCTACATACCCTCGCTCCTTTGGCGCGATGCCCGACGATGTTATACACCTTCGCCCCTCGGGGGCTCATCGCCATCCGTGCCTTTCTGGCCATGACCTCGTGCTATCGCTCTGTGTGGGGCCCGTCAACACCGGCTACGTCCCGGTTTCGACACACCGTTAATCGTCCAGGTCCCGGTGCGAGGTCGCATCCTGGTCAACGCAGAGCCAGAAACATCCGCCCTGAGGCAACAACGTGTACTATCCGGCAGCAAGAAGCACATCCGTCACAGGCCGACGGAAGGATTTCGGCATCTGGGGGCCGTAGCCAAAACGCACGACGAGGTCGGGGCGTCGAGATCCAACACCCAGCCAGTTTGCGAGTTGTCGGCGAAGCGTGGCAACCTCGACGGGTTGGTTGATGAAGGCGTTGCGGAGCCCGAGTACGGTGGCCTGCAAAGCAAACCGCTCATAGCAGCGTCCCGCTTCGATCCAGTGCGACGCATCGTCCGCATCTGATACCAATACGAGGACGCCGGCCGAGTTCTTCGTCCACGGTACGTCCTTGCGGTTTTGTGTCCGTGGCGTGAGAGCGACGCGAAGGAGCAACTCGCCCAGCGCTCGGGGCATCTCCGGGTTGCCAGATGTCCGTGACCATAGCCCGTCCAGCGTGCGGCGCGCTTCGCGTTCGTTGAAGCGAATCCAGGCGATTAACTCTTTCCGCCAGCCCGGGTCACGAAGCTGGACCGTGTTTCCCTGCGCGACAAACTCCGCCACGGTGGCCAGGCGGTTCTTATCGGTGATCAGTATCGGAGTAACGCCTTTGCCCGAAGCTGCCCGTTCGAGCAGCAACAGATCATCCACGGACGGCTGGCGTCCGTCGTAAGGGGCTCGGGTGCACTGCCTCCGGGGGATGGCATCCGCTAAAAGAGATGGGACCGGGGTGCCGGGATGGAGCATGACCTCGACCCAGTGGGCGTCGCCCGAGCTCCGAACCTCGACCACCGCCCCCCATCCTTTCGACGCTGCCGCCAGGACCATGTTCTCGGCTGCGCAGCCAAGACTCACGTAGAGGTGGTGGTCGTCCGGGTCGACAATTGGACAACGACGGAGGAAGTCCGGCATGATGCGGATCAGGTTCTCGCCGATCTCGAATCGCCACGGCTGGGTGTTGTGGCTCGAGGCAGCCATTGTGGCATCGGCCACGAGTGACTCGAAGACAACAGAGGCATTCCCACGTGTGCTCATTTCTTGCCTTCTTTGCCGGGCACAATCTCCGTGCTCACTTCGTGCACCTCGATCTCAATGTATGCGTACTCTCCGCTCGTCGGGGCGTAGCGGGCCTCGGCGCGTGCGCCGAGGCGATACGGGCCGAACGTCCGGTAATCGCGGATCGGCGTAGACCAGCGTTGTGGGAGCATCGTTTTCCCATCCTCCGCCAATGCGGGGCGATCATCGGACCGGAAGTCCACGAGAGCGCCGGAGTCATCGAAGACAAGCACGGCACTTATGGTGTGTGGACCGTTCGTATAGGTCGCCTCCACGCTGAGCGTGTCTATCTCGCGCCAGCGGATCGAAGGGTCGAGGAGTCTCCCGGGGGCGAAGATGCACATGTCGTTGAAGATCGTGACCGTCTCGGTCCGCATCATGTCTGATCCTCCGAGATCGACGACTGGTACGAGCGACAGGAGGCGAATCCGCATGCTCGCATCGGTCTCGCCGTAAGCGTGCAGGCCGTCGACCGGCAGCCCGCCGCGGGTCGCCTCCATCCAGAAGTAGCGGCGGGGAGGGTCGTAGAAATTATGCTGCTCGGCCATGAAGGGCATCCACGGAGCCTTGGCCGAGCTGCGTATGCGTCCGGTCAGGCGCGCGCGGAACCCCTGGACGCGCGGTGTTCCAACCACGCCGGCGAAGCGCAGGTAGCGCTGGACCGGGGGCGGCAGTACAGCAAGGTCGGCCTCGGTGATGTTCTGAGGGCGTGTGCTGGTCGTCGCCTGTGCCAGCCCGCTGCGGACCAGCCGCTCGTACTCGGCACGCAGGCCGAAGGGACCCCAGGCAAAGGCCCCATAGATCACGCTTGCGAGAAGGGCGACGTTCGCAATCGTGCCGAAGCGCGCATCACCCCACGAGGCAATGATGGCGGTCTGCGACGCCACGAGGCCCACAGCCCCGACCAGCGAGAACCAGCGGGGCAAGGTGAAGATAGCGGCGGCGGCAGCGATAAGCAGCACTGCGGCGACGAGCCACAGCAAGCCCATCGGCCGGGAAATCGGGACTCGCAACTGCTCGAGCGACGCGAGGCCGAAGGCCTTGGCAAAGCCCATAATGTGGATGACGGCGTGCAGCGTGATCAGCAGCGAAAATGCGATACGCATCAGTCGATTCCTTCATTATCAGTCGTCCAGGCCGAGCCCCACGATTTCAGGGGCTTGCGCCCCTGGCTACATACCTGCGCCCCTTTGGGGCGATCGGAACGCCCGACGGTTTTACGCAGCTTCGCCCCTTCGGGGCTTATCGCCAACCGCTACCCGCGCCTTTCTGGCCATGGCCTCGTGCCATCGCTCTGATGCGGGGCCCGTCAACACGAGCTACGTCCCCGTTTCGACGCACGGCTTGTCGGGACAGGGGTTTATGCGGGGCGCTTGAGTTTGCGACCGGCCCGGGTTGCGGGAGCACTCAAGGCGGGGTTCTCCGGCCCGACGAGCGGATCGCCCGGTTGAATCGAGGAAAGCCGTTCCCTGATCTTCGCGACGTAGTCGGGGGAGATTTCGAATCCGATGAAGCGCCTGTTCAGCTTTTTGGCGACGGCCAGTGTCGTGCCGCTTCCGCCGAAGGGATCGAGCACGATCTCGCCCTCGTGCGAACAGGCACGGATAATGCGGCCGAGAAGCTGTTCGGGCATCTGGCAACCATGCCAGCCGCGACGCTCTTTGAACGTGCCGGCCACTCTCGGGAAATACCACGTGTCGCTGTGCGCGGGGAAACGGTCGGGAATGTCCTGCGGGCGCAGAATGAAGCCGTCCTTCGTCGGAACCTCGGGCGGCAGGACGGGCGCCATCATCCACGTGTCGTCGGGCATGCGGCCGTCCGGGTCGGCCCGTTTGTCGCCGTAAACCAGTTCGCGCGCCGACGGAACACGCACCGCCAGGGAATTGAATGTGAAGTTGCGCGGATCCTTCACGAAGTGGAACAGGTGGGCGTGGCTGCGCGTGAACTTCTGCTTGCAGTGCACGCCGAACGTGTAGAACCAGACGACCCAGCTCCGGCAGTGCAGACCGATTTGCCTTGTGCAGAGAACCTTGAGGTCTGCCGCGTACTCGTCGCCGATCGCCAGCCAGAAGGTTCCGGTCGGCTTCAACACCCGGATCACGCCTTCAATCCACTTGCGCGACCAGGCGACGTATTCGTCGGTCGCGCGACGGTCGTCGTACACGTCGTAGTCGTAGCCGATATTGAAAGGAGGATCGGCGAACACCAGATCGACCGATCCGGCCGGCAGAGCCGCAAGCCCCTCGATACAGTCCACGTTGTGAATCTGATTGAGGTCCATCGCGTTTTACCCCCGCATTTAGTAACCCGGCTCAACGCGGCCGCAACATCTTGCGTCAGGCGCGTCGCCGCATGGCCAGTGATGCGTTGCAGGTTAGCTGTCCGTACGGTGCCCGTCAAGCTCTCTCCAGATCATTCCTGCGGTGGGACGCTGGCGGATCCGAATTCCGAGGATTATGGGCACACTACCGGAATCGCAGAGACGCATCAGCCTGTCTCGGCCCCGCGTCAGCCGTCTCTCGGGTGCGGGGCCGAGTGGAACTTGACATCCTGGTCTTCGGGAACGAGACTCCGCCTCATCAGGCTGCCATTCTCGGGTCGCGGCGGCCGCAACGAGAGGGTAAGGACCCGAGT
>Ga0129299_1001683_pt1 | contig 14748 bp, 10 predicted proteins | sample ConPoolayeCmetaG_FD_94477 | JGI IMG/M metagenome (GOLD analysis project Ga0129299, IMG submission 94477) | Hot spring microbial mat communities from California, USA to study Microbial Dark Matter (Phase II) - Cone Pool mat layer C metaG ... | reverse complement strand
TCAAGGCAGATTATTTATTGACGGGATTGTAGTTCTGAGGTTAGGCGGATTACCCATTGGAGAAAAATCAAAAATATCAAGAATTCAGAAGTTTCCAATTCATTTTACTAATGCTATTCCGAATGCTGATAAAGTTAGGAAAAGTATTTACATTTTTAATCCTGATACATCTATTGTCCAAAAATAAGACAGTTTTTCCGATTTAATTATCAAATTTATAGAAACTTAGATAAGTCAAGATTCATTGAGTTAAGGAGTTTTATTATAATCAGAACCAAAATAGTTAACACAGCCAGGGATATAGCAAATTTTATAAATTTCTTGATAAGAGAGATAATTATTACAATCAAGATGACTGCAAGAATGATTTTCCCTTCGGCAGGAAGATTTAAAACAAATTGAAAAAAATTAAAAAACATTAGATTTCTAACTTAAACGGAATCTAAATGTAATAATTCCATACATTTCTTTATTTTCTTTCAAAGGATTAAAACGCCATTGACGAAGGGCATCCATTGCTGCTCGCTCAAGAGCTGGATCCCCTTTTTGCATAGGTATCATACTTGTAACAAAACCATCTGATGAAACGGTAAACTTAATCCTTATCTGAGCACCAGTATTCACACCGGGAGGATAGTTTGGTATTTTTTTGAATAGGACTACTCGGTTTCCTCCGCCTCCCCATTCAATATCGCCAAGCCCTTCTCCCGCACCGGGACCGGTACCTTTTAATCCCAGTCCAGTGCCATCGGGTGAACCATCAGGAGAACCGATATTTCTTTGAGAAGAACCTTTTAGATCATTGCTTCTCTGGTCTGAGGACAATTGATTAGCAGCCACAATGTTCATTGATTGAGTCGGATCGTTTGAGAAACTTTGTCCCGGCTTAGTTTGCATAGATTTGGAAGCATCATCAAGTTCCGATAAAGGTTTCCCTCCTTTGTTTGCAATTCCCTCACGCGATAAATTACCCTTACTCATTCCAGTTCCATCGCCCAAACCGAAATTTATCAATTCCAAAGGTATTATTCTCGACTCCCTTTCGGCAAACTTAGGTTTTTCAACATGTACTGTTCTGAGCAATGCAATCACTATCAAAGTAATTACAATAGCAATTCCAAAACCACGGGCAGTATTTCTTTCCCAAGGAATTTTGAAATTTATTTGTGTTTCGTCTCTTAAAGGAACATACATTTTTGAATTCCCCCCGAAATTCCACTCTTAATTTAAATAATTTCAATTAATTAAAAAAATATTTTATTTTATTCTGTCTATTCTTGCATTTTTTATGCCAGATTTTAAAACAGCATCCTTTGCTTCTTCATAACTTAAATAATTTCCAAACCTTACTTTATACAAGATATTATCCCGTATTTTTTGTGTCCTTATTACCCCATCATAAATCTTCTGATTGTGTAAATTCAATAACCATTTTTCTGCTTCTTCCTTTATCGGTGTAGAGAAAACCTCTACAACATATAATCTCTCTTCAAAATTGTTAAACGAGATATTATTTAGGTTAGTGTTTTTTGGTCCCTGAGTTGGTTTTTGAGATATGATAGTCTTTTTTTTGGCTTTTATATCGTTTATAATTTTTTCTTTAAAAGCTATTTTCTTACCTAAATTTTTTTCGGGGACAGAATTAGAAACTATTTCAGAATTTTTAGATGTGCTATCAGTAACAATGTTCTGAGCATAAGCAACTGAATCCTGAACTACAGGTGTTTCCTGAGCTGGTTTTTCTTTGGGGGGAGTAGTTTTAAGTGTATCAGTCTTTTTGACAGAATTTTTAACTTTGAACGATTTAATTTGATTTATATGTTCTTGAGTCTCGGGATCAATAAAGAAAAGATAAAATCCCAGAAAGAAAATACCGCAGAAAATCGCTACTGTTGCTGCAACAAAAGAAATCTTTCTCCAAGGAAGAGCTGGAATGGTAATTTTTTTCCTTTCTTTTTCCGGTTTCTGTTTTTTTTCTTTGTCTGGTTTCTGTTTTTTTTCTTTTTGCTGGCGAAATGGCTTTAATTTTTTTGTTGGAGTTGATTTGACTTTATTCTCATCTTCTTTGAATTCACTTGGTCTGCTAGCTCCAAGTGAATCGAATTCAATAAGGACTGACTCTTCAAGATCATCAACGGGTTTGAAATCGCTAAAATCAGCATCAATTCCCTTTTCATCTTGAATATTTTTTGTGGGTTCGGAGTCTGATTTTCGTACTAATGATTTGTTTAAATCACCTTGCAGAATAGCTAAAAAATCTTCATCTAACTTTACTTCTTCTTCATTCTCTTTTTCATATTTTTCAGATACAGGTTCATCATCTTGTTCTTTATTTATAGCCTCATGCGAAATATCTTCCTCGCTTGAATTGAATTTATCAGGTATAATATCTTCTTCCTCATTTTTTAGGGTTCCAACTTGATTTACTTTTTTTTCTTCATCTTCAAAAGGCTGAATACCTGAGTTCTGAATGTCTTTATCTTGATCATCAAATGAATGACCTAACTTAATGTCCTCAATTTCTTCAGGTTCAAAATTCTGGTTTGCTCTCAGAAGTTCGTTTTCGTCTTCCTCGAATAAATTCCAAACTGTTCCCCTATTATCTTCAGTCTGAGCCGTTTCTTTATTCTGCTGTTCCAAAAATTCCTTTATTAATTTTTCACTTGCTTCGGCATCTTTTATTTCATTTGGAGAAAGCTTGTAAGGAAGTTTACCCGGATATTCAACTCCATTATCAAGTAAAAAGCTATCTTCATCGGTGTTTACTAATTCAAAACCCGAGAGAATTTCCTCTTCCTTAAGTTGATCACTGAATATCGAATCCATTTTTGTGATTTAATTAAATTTCCAGTAAATCCCGGCTGTTACAAATACATTTCTCTCCTTGTAACCATTCCAATAGCTTATGTCAGAGTTAAATAAGTTCTCAATCCTTAAAAATACATCAAAGTCTTTTGAAAAAGAATAATTAGCACCCATATTTAAATCAATAAATGAGCCAATTTTTTTAATGTTTTCTTTGTCAACAAATCGAGACCCAACATAAAAAACTTCGAAATTTGTTCCAAGTTTCTCAAACCATCTTTTTCGGTAATTTCCAGAAAGTCTTAAGGGCTCAGCATAAGGCACATTTTTGCCTGAAGTTAACTCATTGTTTTGTAATAAAATATTAAATGTAACAATGTCGTGGGATGATATATTATAAATTCCCTCAATTTGTACTTTTAAAGAAGTTGATTTATCGTAATGTAAATTAAATGTCCCTGAATCGGCATTTAAAAAATATGGCGTTCTATCAATCACATGATAACCAATATCAGCATTAATATAAATTCTTTCGTCTGGATGATAATTGAGTCCAGCAATAAAAGAAACAGGATATGCAAAATCCACAACAGAACTGTCTGTTATGTATGGGTTGATAGTAATAGTATGAGTAAAACTATTATGTTCAAGACCTGTTAATATTCCTCCAGATACCGTAAAAAAATCATTTAATGTATAAGATATATTTCCATCAATTATAACCCCCTGTCTGCTTTCCCCTAAACTCGATTGAGTCATCTGAATTCCTCCCCTTCCACGGAAAATAATACCACTGATATAATATTTAAATTTACCAAACAGTTCAAAAAATGTATAAGGAGTTCCTCTTATGTTATGAAAGTCAATAGAAGCCCCGGCACCAACATTAAAATCTTCAAATTTGCCCTCGATATTTAAAAATCCATTTAAGGTATTATCCGACATACTGTTATCATTATGTGTTAGGGATAAAGTTTTGAATTGTGCTCCAGTATTGAAATCAAATATGTCATACCTCCCATCGCTTGAAATACTTAAACCGAAGTTTGTCGTTTTTCTTTCGTGCGGGTTGTCCTGAGCATATAATTTATAATTCTTGTAACCGAAATCAATATCAAATGTTGTTAAGCTACCCCCAAAGAAAAGGAACTTTTCAGGGGCAATATATTCAGAGCCCAATTTTGCAAATATCTTAGTATAGCCCGCATTTTTGATATGTCCATCGCTGAAATCAAAGCCACCATCAAAAGAGAGCTTATAATCATCAATTTTGAATTTATATCCTCCAAAAAATTTTGGGGTGTTATACAAGCCATATTGTCCAGAAAAATAGCCTTTTCTGAAGGTCAGCGTTGTCATATTTTCCTGTAATGGCTTGAAAGGAATTAACATTGAGATTTGTTTTTCGAGTGAATTGATCGAATCAAGATCATCTTTGGTAAGTGGCTTGGATTTATCAAGGAATTGTTTAGTTCCGGACTGAACATTTAAGTTTTCTTTCCCCTCAATAAAAATTGTTGGCAGTTCGAGAGGTCTTGTTTCGTTAGTTTTTGGTAACTCTTTTTCCTGAGCCGAAAGATAATTAAAAAATGCTAAGACTGTTAAGAAAACAAAATAGATTTTTTTCATTTTTCTCACTCAATTAGTTTCTATTTTTTTCAAGATTTTTCAATAAACTGTGTCTGCGTTTTGCAGTTTTACCATAATCATCCTCAGACCTGTATTTTATTATTTCTTCGTAGGCTGTAGCAGCAGATGTATAATCGCCAATTCTTTCATAGCACTCTCCGAGATTAAGCAGGGCAAGTGTAAACCAATCCTCAAACCCTACAAATCTTTCCTGAACTATTTTGTATGATTTGATTGCATCAGGACAATTTCCAGAACGCATATAAATTTCACCTATCCTATATTGAGCTTCCGCAGAAAGAGATGGATTGTTAGCATTTATATCAGGATTTGTAGCAAGGAACTGAAATTCATTAATAGCTGAATCGGCTTTGCCGGCTAATCTATAATGCATAGCCAATCTGTATCTACTTTGGTCAGCATATTCCATGCCTTTGAACTTCTCGGCAATTTCTCTGAACAATCCAACTGCAGAGTTAGTGTCTCCAAGGCTATATCTGATTGATGCCATTTCGAAGCCAGCTTGAGCAGATGCAGGATTATCAGGATAATTTTTTTGTAATACTTTGAAAATTGAATCGGCAGCAGATATATCAGCTTGTTGTTTTTTAATTAGACCAAGCTCAAGCAGGCTTTGTGCAGCATAATCTGTCTTAGGATAAGAAATTAGAACCCGTTTGAAAGTTTTCTCGGCATTATCAAGGTCATTCAGCGAAAGATAACTTTTTGCCATCCAATATATTGCCTCAGAATTTTTCTCACTGGTTGGATATTTCTGGATAAAATTTTCATATTCTGTTATAGCATCTTTAAATCTTCTGTCTGTGAAAAACATTTCACCTTTCTTGAACAAGAATTCAGGGGCAAACGGTGAATTAGGATTGCTTTCAACATATTGGTCGGTTATTTTCATTGCTTCATCAGTTTTTCCAAGAACCATATAGCAAAATTGAATGCTTTTCAGGGCATCTGGTGCAAGTGAACTCGAAGGATAAGATTCAACAACAATTTTATAATGAGCAATCGCATTTTCATAGTTACCCATGTTATAATGAGCATCTCCAATAGAATAATAAGCCCTTGGAACTAATATGCTTTGGGGATATGCTTGAGTTAAAAAATTAAAATTCTCTATGGCTTCATTATATTTTTTCTGTTCAAACCGAATCCAACCTGTTAAATACAGAGCATAAGGTGCATAAGCCGAACGAGGAAATTTTCTGACAAAAGCAAGTAGTTCAGTTATAGCTTCTTCGTTTTTTTGTAATCTGTAAAGAGCCTGTGCAAGCTGAAAACTGCTATATTCTCCTTCATCACTTCCTGCAGGGGCAAATCTTGCGGCTTTTCTGTAGAATTCAACGGCTTTATTGAAATCTCGGATATAATAATAACCATCTGCCTGACGAATGAGAACTTCAAGTGTGTGCCTTGAATCAGGAAACATTCTGATCATTTTTTCAAATACCTCTGTTGATTGTTTGAACTCCTTCAGCCTGAAATGAGACCAACCCAGACCATAGTAAGCTTCTTCAAGGTAATGACTTGTAGGATAAAGCTCAATCAATGATTTATATTTATCAATTGAATTTTTTAAAAGGTCAGACCTATAATAAGCTTCAGCGAGCCAATAAAGTGCTTCATCATTTCTGCTATGGCTGTTATTTGTAGCTAAGTAGGACAGCAAGCTGGGAATAGCCTCTCCATTTCTGTTGTTTTTGACAAGTGCTATTCCCCTTCTCAATCTTGAATGAGATATATACCATGATTTTTGAGGAAGCAGAAAATCAGAACTTTTAATGGCAATTTGTTCAGCAGTTGTAAATGATTTTATAGCTTTTTCCCAGTTTCGTAACTCAAAATATGATTCACCAAGCAAAAGGTAGGTTCTTACCAAAGAACTGGCTTCTGTTGCTTCCCGTTCGCTTCTTTCTAATATTCTGACTGCTTTTTCGTATTCACCTTCCTCAAAATAAATCTGTCCAAGCTCAATCAGAGCCAGTGCAATATTTGGATTGTTTACTTCGGTGGAAAGATGAATAAATTCTTTCTTGGCTGTTTCAACGTCTCCAGCTCTTTTCAAAGACACTGCTCTGAAAAGCTGTGCCGATGATTTTAATATTGATTCATCATCTTTTTCGGAATCAATGACTGATTCATAAAAAGAAATTGCCTTCCTGTAATCATTTTTATTAAGGAAACACCAAGCTATTCCAAGCCTGACATAATTCGTTAATTTTGAATCTGTGAATGTGTCGAGGAACAAACTATAAGTAGTTATAGCTCTATCAAAAAAACCGCTGAGCTTGTATGCTTCTCCTTTAAAATATTGAATTTCCTCTGATGCTGATTCGGCATATGATTGCTGTTCAAAATCCTGCACAGTGACATCCTTGTTCAAAATCTGCTTCCATATTGTTTCAGCCTGTTCAATATTTGTTATCGCTGTCTGATAATCTCTAAGAACTAAATTATTATTAATCTCTCTTATTCTTGAAGCAATCATTGTGTTACTTTTGGGATAAAGCTTGATATTGGTTCTGTAATAAATCTTTGCTTTATCGTAGTCCCTGTTCATTTCTGCAATTACTCCAATGGTATAGAGAGCATCATCAGAATAGGTTAGATTCGGATATTTTTTATAGCATTCATCAAGCAATGGCTCTGCATCCTGATATTTACCTTGTTGAATTAGTGAAATGGCATTCCAATATAGACTAAAATGAGCCAGATGGATATAAAGCGAATCTTTGATTTTAATATAAAATTGTTCTGATTGGCTTTTTGATTCCGAAAACAGTCTATGGGATTTTGCATATTCCTCGTTTTCAAACGCAAAAAAAGCTCTTTCGTAAATAACCATTGGAATAAATGGTGATTGAGGTGATTCTTCGGTGAATCTCAACAACAATTTATCAGCAAAAGCATAATTTCCACTATAAAATTCAGTCCTTGCCCTTAATAATGCCGAAGCTCCATAATTATCAAGATGTTTAAAATGATATACAGAATTCTCAATCAAATCTTTAGACAAAGAAAGCAAATACAAATCATATAGTTCCTTACTTTCTGAATATTCAAAAAGACCATATGAAAGATGTGTATAGTCTTCGATTGCTATGCTTTTTGTCTTGAAAAAAATAAATAATATTAAAATTAAGATAATGAATTTAAAGTAATTTCTAACCTTAGAAAAAACAAAAAAATAATAATTCATTTTCCCCCTTCATATTTTTTATACAGGAGTAACATTATGCCGCTTCGAAAATTACGAAATTTATTGACTAAAATCTAATTTTTTTCTAATTTTTTCATCTATTCGAGACGAATAAATTATTAAAAATCTTTTGTTAAGCTCTTCTTAGCAATATTTTTTAAAACAGAAGATGCAGGAGCTGTCAATGAAATATTTTCTATCAAATAAGCTATGTAAGAAAATGCATCAACCTGATCATCATATCTTGAATTAGGGAAAGCCAGAAGCTCATCTTCAAAACATTTTAACCAGTGGGAGTTCTCGGGGAAAAATACATACCCTGCCTCAACTTTGGCTGCAATTGGTAACGACCTCGAAAGTTTATCCTTTGATGCTTTCAATCCAATTACTTTCAATCCTTCTTTTTCTGCCTGTTGCAAAAGTGATACCTGATATTGAACAGTCTCAATTCCAACAAATATCCCCTCCCATCTTGAAAATAAATTCTTTATTTTTTCCAGATGCTCTGAACCTTTGAAATGCTCCCTGATTAAATCCACAATTAAAATCTCTTTGTCGGGTGTCATACAGAAAATTAAAATTACAGTATAATCCGAAGATTCTTTACTCGAAACTGCCAGATCTACCGTTGCAAAATAATTACAGTCAAGCTTTCTTATTGTTTTAATATTCTTTGTATCCAGACCAGATGAAAGCATTAAATAATAATGATCTGAATCTTCATAGTAATACTTAAAATATTTCCTAAGGAAAATTTGACCTCCCTCAGGTCTTGGATTCTGCTGATAAAGAGATTCGAACCAGTAAGAACCCAAAATATTTCTGATTGTGTTGAGTTTTTTTATATCATATCGCTCTGTCCATAGTGCTTCACCGATTTTTCTGCCTAATAAATCGTTTTCTTCAGCAATTGCAGGAATTCTAATTATTTTCCATTCATCTTTATTATTATAGTTCTCATAAGTTTCAATAATTTCGTTTTTCTTAAGAATTTTACCAACAAGATCATCTTCGTGCCAGCGTGTCATAATAATAATAATGATTCCATCAGGTTCTAAACGAGTGAAAGCTGTTGAAATAAACCAATCCCAAATATTTTCTCGTATCTTTTTGCTATGTGCTTCCCTGTCATTTTTTACAGGATCATCAATTATTAATAAATTTGCCCCTCGCCCTGTCAAAGAACCACCAATTCCAACTGAATCCATTCCCCCGCCAAATTCTTCCAGATCAAAACTTGCGACCGACTTAGATTTAGGACTGATTTTTATACCTGCTAACGCATCGCCCCAATCTTCTATCAACTGCAGAACTTTTTTACCCCATGAACCTGCAAATTTAGCCCCGTAGGAAGTTAGGATGATTCTGTGATTTTTAAATTTCATAAGATACCATGCAGGAAAATATTTTGATGTAAACTCTGATTTTCCATGTCGGGGCGGTAGATTTATGATTATTTTGTTTACAATTCTTTTCGAAGCCAGAACCAGATAATCATTAATTAATTCAAGATGTGGTGCTTTCTTCCATTTACCTTTGCTTGTTAATTCAGCAAATTCAGCAGGATTATCAGGTAGTTTGTCAATTTCATTCTTAATTTTTTTGCTTAATTTACTTTTCATAATTTTTTTAAATTTGATAAAACACAATTGCTAACTACAACATTCTTCATTGGTTATCAATTGAATAAATCAGGAAAGAAGTTTGGAATAATTTTTGTAATTAAGATATTTCTGAATAATAAAAACAGATAAAAAAATGAGCGAAAAGCACAGTATATGTTGCTCAATGATAGTGAAAAATGCTGAGGACACAATAGAAAGAGCTATTCGTTCAGTGATAACTGTTTGCAGTCAAGTGGTTGTGGTTGACACAGGCTCATTCGATTCGACTCCTTCCATAGCTTCAAGGTTAGGTGCAGAGCTTCATTTTTTTAAGTGGAATAATGACTTTTCCGAAGCCCGAAATTATGCACTGAAATTTCCCAGAACTGAATGGGTCATTATTCTCGATGCAGATGAAGAGCTCATTACAGAGTCCCTGATAAGAAACATTCATTTGATTGAAAATATTGATATCGGTGGAATTAGAACTACGATTAAAAATTACTTAAGTGCTGAAAATACCTCTCCAGATTTACTTACAACTGAGAATACAAGCATTGTTGAACACAAATATACAAGAATATTTAGAATCAGAAATTCTAATGGTGAAAAACTTCCAGTTAAATTTATCGGAAAAATCCACGAACAAATCTCGGAGTCTATTATTAACTGCGGTTTGCAAATTATTGATTCGGACATAATTATTAATCATTATGGTTATATAGGTAAAAACCCCGAGAAAATTAACAGGAATCTTGAATTAATCAAATCTGAACTGGAAAAGAACCCTGACGATTTATGGATCCAATTCCATTTCGGTGAAACAGTTTTTGGCAGTGGAAATCTTAATGACGCTGAAGTAATATTTAGTAAATTACTTGATTATTATACAAAAGAAGAATACAAAAACCAATTACCAGTAGAGCATTATGAAATGGCGAGAATCAGACTTGCTCAAATAGAAATTCAAAAAAATAATTTTCAAAGAGTTGTTGAGTTACTCAATTTTGAATCAGGTGATTTCAATAGGGAAGGTTTCAGGTTATACCTTTTGGCAGTTTCCTTCTTGCTTTCTGGTAATATTCAATCTGCTGGAAATTTAATCAAAAGACAGCCTTTACTTGGCACAAATATGTTATCACAAAAACAAATTTATGAACTCTTAACGGCAATTAGTAAGATTGAAAACATACAAAATAAATAAAACGAAAATCGACAATGCCGAGATTTTTGTTAATATAATATTTGATGATTAATTCAGTATTTTAAATTTACTTAACTATAATATTTGTTTATATAAAACTTCTTAATGATGTATATTATATAATGTTTCTACTTTAGATAAAGATGTTCATTCTTGATATTTTAAGTTTAATATGGTTTTTATTTCTTGATTTGGCTCCTTATATTATGCTGGGATTATTATTTGTGGCTTTACTGAACCTTCTCATAAATAAAGAATTTATTATTAAGCACACAGGAAAGAATAATTTTGCCTCGACATTCAAAGCAGCCCTTTTTGGAATTCCTTTGCCTCTTTGCTCTTGTGGTGTCATTCCGTCAACTGTCTATCTCGCAAAAAACGGTGCTTCCAAAGGGTCGGTTCTTTCATTTTTAATTGCAACACCTCAAACAGGTTTTGACAGTATCATAGCAACCTACGGAATGATGGGTCCTGTTATGGCAATTTATCGCCCGATTGCCGCTTTTTTTATGGGTATCATAGGGGGAACATTTGGTCAATTTGTCAAATCCCCCGAATTTGACAGGGAACAAACAAAATCGGCAATGAAATTTGAGCTTAATCAGTTCAAACAAAAAATCCCATTGAAAGAAAAGATAAAAAAAACGATAAATTATTCCTTTGTTGAATTTGTTGATGATATTTCTGTTCAATTTATTATTGGATTATTTATTGCCGGATTAATTACCTATTTCATTCCGGATGGTTTTTTTCTGGACAAAGGATTCAATAATGGTTTATCCGGAATGTTAATTATGCTTGCAGTTGGCATACCCATGTATGTATGTGCAACAGCATCTATCCCTATTGCTATAAGTTTGATAATGAAAGGCTTTTCTCCTGGGGTAGCATTTGTATTTCTGGCTGCCGGTCCTGCAACAAACGCTGCTTCTATAACTATCCTATACAAATCCATTGGAAAGAATCTTACTATAGCTTATATACTTACAATTTCAGTTCTTTCTATATTATTCGGTATATTATTGGATTTGATATTTAAATGGCTGTCAATTGACCCAATGACACAAATAGCTCACATCCACGAGCATTCAATTCACTCGACACCATTAATAAATATTATAATTTCACTTATTTTTGCAGTATTGTTAATTTTGTCAATTTATAGGAAAACAATTTCAAAATATTTTAAAAGGGAGAAAGTTAAAGCAATGTCTGAGGATAAATTCATAAAATTAAATATAGAAGGAATGACATGCAACCACTGCGTGGCAAACGTTAAAAAAGTGATCGAAAATACTCCCGGAGTTGAAGAATTCGAAGTGAGACTTTCTGATAACTCTGCATTGGTCAAAGGCGATGTTAATATTCAAAACCTTACTAAATCTATCGAAGATATTGGTTATAAAGTTTCAAAAGTTTTATGAGTGAAAAAATAGCCATATATCCCGGAACATTCGACCCCATTACTAATGGTCATGTTGACGTAATAGAAAGAGCTTCGCAGCTATTCAGTAAAGTAATAGTTGTTATATCCATCAACTCAAAAAAAACGACTCTCTTTTCTGAAGAAGAGAGATTTTTGATGGCTAAAGAATCGCTTAAACATATTTCTAATGTTGAAGTTGAGCTTTACAAAGGTTTAACTGTTGATTGTGCCATTGAGAAAAATGCAAGTGCAATTATTCGTGGTATTAGAGCTATTTCAGACTTTGAATTCGAGTTTCAGATTGCTCTAATGAACCGAAAACTTAATCCGGGAGTTACAACAATTTTTTTGATGCCTCATGAAAAATATACTTATCTGAATTCAAGTATAATTCGTGAATTGGCAAAATATGGACAAAATGTTGATGAATTTGTTTCTGAATTTGTATCAAAAAAACTAAAAGAAAAATTTAATAACAAATCATAAATGTTTAAATTCATGCTATCAAAGGGACTCATTATAACAGTTATATTATTAATTATAAACTGTATTGGTTTCTCTTTTCTTTTTGCTGGTAATAATCTTATACTAAAAGATAATCATGGATTTAATTATTCAAAAATAATTGCCAGAAGTAATGATAGCATTGATTTGACTTTACCAAAGCAAATTATTATCTATAACTGGAAAGATTCTGATTGGGTTAATTCTGCCAAATGGTTATTTATCTATGACTCACTTGGCAGAAATATAGAGAAATTTTATCAAAAGTGGAGTTATGACCAGTGGATTAACTCAATGAGATGGACATATAAATTTAATGACAATGGATTGCTTTACGAAGAGATTTCTGAAAGATGGGAAAACGATAGCTGGATTTTTTCTGATAGAATTACAAATTACTACTATGACAATCAGAAACTAAAAAAGAAATTAAGCCGAACATGGGTTGATAGTGAGTGGGTTTATCATTCTAAGGATACTTTTCTGCTTGATAATTTAGAGCAGACTTCCGAGTGGATTTCCAAAATCTGGAACAAAGGACAATGGGAAAATTACTTCAAAATTGTTTATACTTATACTAAATTTGGATTGGAACTCGAAAATACTTACTTCAAGTGGTCAGAAAATAAATGGGAGCAATTCCGAAAAGTTAGGAATGTATACAAGAACCTAAACCTGAAAGATTCTTCATTTACCTTAAACTACTCTGATTCATCTTGGATAAATTATTCTCTCGACATATTTAGCTATGATGATTTCAACAGATTGCTTGAGTGGATTTATCAGATTTGGAATAAAGATAAGTGGGATAATATCTGGAAACAAAAATATAGATATAACCCAAATTCAACCTTTAATGAAATATATCTGGATGTATGGAAGGATAATACATGGTATAATTATTCAAAACGTGTATTTGAATATAGTCGAGCATTATCAACCGTCGAATATTCATCAAAATTTTTACCAGAGCAAAAAAATCCAATTTTCTTTGATATTAATGATGATGCTTTCATCCAGCTGAATTCAGAAAGTGAAGATTACGGCTATTTTGAAGTGATAGACCTTACTGGAAATATCTTATTAAAATCACATGTTAAATTAAACAAAGGTTTAAATATTATAGACTTTTCAACCCGAAATTTACCCTCAGGTTCTTATTTAATAAATCTTCAAACCAAACTTACAGGTAGTGTGATTAAATTCAACCTTGTCAGATAAAATTAAGCCCGATAATTTACTTAACAAAAATGAGTGGATCGCATCCGCATTGCGGAGAAACAATGTTTTTGGCGGTTTCTGCAGCCTCCCTTGTAGCATAATCCCCAATGATTACTGCATACATTGTGTTTTTATCCACTTTTTTTGTAATAATTTCAGCACGTAACCGCATTTTTTTAAAACGTTCAACTTCGGCTTTTGCTGATTCCATAGTGCTATAAACACCTACCTGCAAACCATAGGAGACTTTTTCGTCTTCTTCTTCCTCGATATCATCAGGTTTAACAGTCTGAATTTTTTTATCTTTACTCTCAGTAACACTACTTTCTTCAGTTACTTTCGCAGTTTGAACGGGCTTCGTCCCTGATTTAAAAAGCGACGTAGCCATTTTAACTAAATCATTTGCAGGAATAATATAACTGGAATTTGGGAAATTTTTCCTTAAATTTTCCAATTCCTGTCTTGCCCTTGTTGTATCACCTTTCAGGGCATAATATTGGATGATTTTCCACCATGCATCATTGGAAAATTCATTCATAGGATATTTTTTAACAAGCCGCTCGAAAATTAATATTGACTTATTTATATCCTCGAGAACCGCCCCGTGAAGCATCATCACCGCAGGGTCATCAGGATAATCAGCAAGTAAATCAGGCAGAGCCCTTCTTGCTTCATCTATTTTCCCAAGTGAAATCTGCTTAAGATACATCCTTACTCTTTCTGCCTGAGAGTAAGTGAATGTATTAGTAAATAACAAACAAATAAAAATTAAAATTAACTTTCTCATAACCCCCCAAAAATTTATGAGTATAATAATCTCAAACTTAAAAAATATTTTTTTTTAAATAAAACTTATTTTTTAACATAAAATTTAAAAAACAAAAAAATTATTGCTCCAATCAAGACAATACAGCATAGATAAGGTAGCCAGTCTCCAAATTGAGAATAAAATGTTAGCCCATTCATTATTGGAACTTCTGACGCAAAAGCAATCCTTTCGTATTGTGGGGCTTTGACAAAAGATAAGCCATTCGGCTGTATGACACCTGAAACGCCAGTATTTGCACATCTCACAAGGAATTTCCTGTTTTCAATTGCTCTCGCAACGGCAATCTGGTAATGTTGCTCAGGTCCAAAGGTA
>Ga0129299_1001682_pt1 | contig 14755 bp, 14 predicted proteins | sample ConPoolayeCmetaG_FD_94477 | JGI IMG/M metagenome (GOLD analysis project Ga0129299, IMG submission 94477) | Hot spring microbial mat communities from California, USA to study Microbial Dark Matter (Phase II) - Cone Pool mat layer C metaG ... | reverse complement strand
GCCCATGTTCCGCTCGCGACGGGAAAAGATCACGTACCTGCCGTCCGGCGACCCGCAGCCATAGTAGATGTGCCGCCCGCGCTCGGCATACACCAGCTCGCGGCTCAGACCGTGTGTGTCTGCGCGCATCAGCACAACCCATCCGCCATCGCGCTCCTGGCCGTTCCCGCAGGAGTAGAGCACGTCTATACCGTCGGGCGGAATGAAGTCCGGCGTGCAGGCCAGCCCGCGCGACAGCAGCCTCCGCCAGCCCGTCTCGATGTCGATCAGCACAATGTTCCAGTCCAGGCCGTCCAATTCGGCCGAGCCGATCCAGCTCCGCCCGTCGGGCGACCAGACCAGTTGTCGAATGATCCCCAGCCGGGGGCGTTCCAGCAGCGGCTTGCCGCCCTCCAGATCGAAGATGCGGATGCGCCCCTCGCGGCGGTAGAGGCAGGCGATATGGGCGCTGTCCGGACCCCACGTTGCGTAGGGGTACTGACCATCCCGCCCCAGGGGGCGCGGGTTCGATCCATCGGCGTCGGCGATCATCAGCGAGCCGAAGCTGCCCCAGTGGACGTGGTCGACGCGCGTGCCCCTGGCCAGCCGGCGGTACATCAGTTTCGTCCCGTCAGGCGAGAGGCGCGGGCCAAGCTCATCGAAGTCCGGCGTCCGGGTGATCTGGTGCAGCTCGGAGCCATCGGGGCGCGCGACGAACAGATCGAAGTCGCCCGATGCCGATCGCGCCGAGAAGACAATCCACCCCAGCTCGCGCACCTCCTCGGCGAGGCGCAGCGCCTCGGCGTCCAGCGGCCTGGTGGCCGCGGTCGTCGGCACCGTGGCCGGGGCGGCGCCCAGCAGCGCCACCAGCAGCAGCGGGATGGTCGGCCACAGGTGCTTCATTTGTCCTGGCCCGCGCGGCCGGCAGCCGGATCGGCGGCGGTCCAGTGGGGCTCGAAGCCCTCGGGAACGTTGCCGAGCCGCAGCACCGGGCCTTTCTTCGAGCCGGGGTACAGCGCCTCCAGCTCAGGATAGCCCCTGGCGCCGCCGACGATAATCGGCGTATCGCTCATGCGGATCAGTGCCATGGGCGCCTCGATTCCGCCATCCTGCGGCAGGAGCGAGAAGATGACGTACTTGTCGTCGGGCGAGAGGCATCCGAAGTAAACGTGCCGGCCGCGCTCGGCGTACACCAGGGTGCGCTGTGTGCCGTCGACGCTGGCCTGCATCAGCATGGTGAAACCGTAGCCGTCCGCCAGCCCCGGACGACGATTGGAGTAGATTACCCGCTGCGAGTCATGAAACCAGTCCGGCGTGCAGTTGAGCTCACGCGACAGCAGCGTCGGCCGGCCGCTGGCCAGTTCGATGCTGAGGATGTTCCAGTCCTGGCCGGCCACGTTGGCGGTGCCACAGAGGCGCCTGCCGTCCGGCGACCAGAAGAGCTGCTGGAAAATGCCGGAATTGGGCAGCTCCCTGACGACCTGTTTGGTCTGGGCGTCGATGATGCGGATGACCCCCTCGCGCCGATAAAGACAGGCCCACTGATGACCGTCGGGGCCCCACGACGCCCAGGGAAATTCGCCGGCGCGGCCCTGTTCCACCGGATTCGAGCCATCGGCGTTGGCGACCACCAGCGTGCCGAACTGGCCCCACAGGTCGTGATTGATCTGTTGCCCGCGTGGCACGCGGCGATAGAGCAACCGCGTGCCATCGGGCGAGAAGCGGGCGCCGAACTCGCTGAAGTCGGGCGTATTGGTCAGGTTACGAAGCTGAGCGCCGTCGGGACGGCACAGCATCAGGTCGTAGTCCCCCGCCGCCGACCTGGCCGCGAAGACAATCCAGCCGTGGTTGGCCACCTCGGCGGCCAGCTCGCGCACGGCGGGGTCGTCGCCGGTGCCCGTCGGCGCAGCCGCGGGCGCCGTCGCGGCGGCCCATGCCAGTGCCGCCGCGCAGACGGCCCACATCAGGACAACACCGCGGCCGCGCCTGCGCAGGGCCGCTCCGTTCGCATCCATCGTCATCAGCGCCTCCTGTCCCATGCGCATAGCGGCCGCGCGGCGGCCGTGTTGAAGCGAGCGCAGGCGCCTGCCGGCGCCGCACACGATTCGTGGCCATCGCCAGATAGCCGGACGGCTACGGGCCCGCCGGGAGGCTCGCCCTCCGGAACGCGCGAACCGGGAACCCTCTCAGTACAACTTCTCCGCCCCCTTCCTAGGCTTGCGCGCATTCCAGCTCGCGTGCAGGGCCTTGAAGTCGGCCCGGCCGAAGGTCTTGCCGCTGGTGGGGACCAGCGTCTTCTTCGTATCCAGCCGCGGCAGGTAGCCGCCCTCGTCCTCGAAGCCGTGCGCGGCGATCAGCTCGTCGCACATCTGCACGATCTGGTCCAGCGTCAGACTGGCGGCCGTCAGCGGGTCGAACATGGCGGCCTGGTAGACGTGATCGCGGCGGCCCTCCATGGCGGCGCGGATGAACAGCTCGTGCTGCTGGATGTGGGGCATGACATAGGCGACCAGTTGCGGCGGCAGCTCGCCGACGGTGGTGAACTGAGGGCCGGCGCGGTCCACCAGTGTGGGCACCTCGGTGATCGCGTTGGCTGGCAGGTTGGAGATGGCGCCGCGGTTGGGCATGTTGCCGTAGACGACGCGCGGCGTGCCCGTGACGATGCTGTGGATGATCAGGCTGCCGTACTCCTTGCTGCGCTGCACGTCCATCGGCTCGTCGGTCTTCGCCAGGGCCTTCATGCGCTCGAACTCCTCGACGATGCCGTCGCAGCGGCGCAGGTATTCGTCGATGGGCACGGCGAAGCGTTCGATCACCTCCTGGCCGCGCGGGATGAACCAGGGGCAGTACTCGGCGTTGTGCTCGCTGGACTCGGTGACGAAGTAGCCCAGGCGCCGCATCAGCTCGAAGCGCACCTTGTTGGTCTCCTTGTGGACGGGGTCGTTCATGGCCTCGAACAGCCGCGGATACAGGTCCACGCCGTTTTTCTCCAGGCGCAGGAAGAAGGCCATGTGGTTGATGCCGGCGCAGAGGAAGGTCACATCCTCCGGCTTCTCGCCGATGTATTTCATGAGCCGCTCAAAGGTGCCCTGCACGCTGTGGCACAGGCCCACCGACCTCACGCCGCTGCTGCGCGTGATGGTCTGCATGTTCATGCTCATGGGGTTGGTGTAGTTCAAGAGCGTGGCCCGGGGACAGAGCTCCTCCATGTCGCGGCACAGACCCCGGAGCATGGGATAGGTGCGCAGGGCACGGAACAGGCCCCCGGGACCGGTGGTGTCGGCGATGGTGAACTTCAGGCCGTATTTGCGCGGGATTTCAAAGTCCACGAGGGTGGAGTCGAAGCCGCCGATCTGGACCATGTTGATGACGAAGTCGGCGTCGCGCAGGGCCTGGCGACGGTCCAGCGTCGCCTCGATCTTGGGATTGGCGCCCAGGGCTTTGGCCTCCTTGCGGCACAGCGCCGCGCCCACTTCCAGGCGGTCTTTGTCGATGTCCATGTAGGACATCGTCGCATTCTTGAACTCGGGGAAGGAAAGGATGTCGCCGGTGAGATTCTTTGAGAAAACGACGCTGCCCGCGCCGATCATGGCCACTTTGATCACGACAAATACTCCTGTACTCACCCGCCGGCCCGCCACGCGGCGGGGACCAGCAGGGGCCGATAGGATAGCATCAGCCGCGACGGGGGAACAGACCGCGCTCAAAGCCCCTTGAGGATGTCGGCGGCGATGTCCGCACACAGCTCGCGCACGCGCGTCCAATCCTGCCATTGCGGCTGGAGCTGGCGGTACTCGCTCAGATCGGTCTGCTCCAGGTCGTATGGCATCGGACTGGCCAACTGCGCCAGCAACTGCTGGAGCGCCGACTCGCCGCTGGGCTGTGGATAGAGATCATCGAGCGTCGCCAGCGCGTCCTGCACGCGCTGGGGCCCGAGCCGATCGGCCAGCGCGGCGAAGTCAAGATAGTCCCGCGTGGCGTTGCGCTTGAGGATGAGGACACCCTTGATTCGAAGCATCTCGGCTTCCGTGGGCAGCACCAGTCGCCCGCCCGCGACGCTGATTTCCTGGGTATCGAGCGGCCGCTCGCGGATCAACTGCCGCACTCCCGTCTCAATGCCGTCCAGAGAACCCAGGATCATCACCGGGCGGCTGACGCGCGCCGTGCGCCGTCCCGCCACCGATTCCAGTTGCGCCAGTACTTCATCGAAACGCGAGCCGAGGTCCGTCAACACATGATCGGCGTTGTAAGAGATGCGGTGCCGGGCGTAGATCGCCGCCGCGGTGCCGCCGACGAGCGTGGCGCCGGGCAGTATCTGCTGAAGATGCGCAGCCGCCGAGAGCAGGTGTTCCCAGTCAGGCAAGGTGCTTGCGGACATAACGGTCCCAAAGGTGGTAACGCTGGGCGTAGGGGTCGGCCAGATGCGCAGCGCACACGCGCAGGATGCGCTGGCGGACGTCCTCGCGGGCGGCGGCGGCGTCGCGAAGCTCCTTCCAGTCGTCCAGCCGCCCGCGGGCGATGATGTCGTCGACGGCCGCCAGCGTGTATTCGCAATGGTTCAGGTGCCGATGTACCATCTGCCCCGATTATACCGCGGGTGGCGACCGAACGGCGAGGCGGGTTCAGCGGCCCGCAGCCTGCTGCCGACGGTGCCGCTCGTAAGCCCGCCGCGCCAGGCGGTCGACCAGCGGCCCGAACTCGATGCCCGCATGCCGCGCCGCCTCGGGCAGCAGGCTCACGGGCGTGAACCCCGGAATCGTGTTGATCTCCAGTAGGAACGGGTTGTTCGACTCATCCACCATGATGTCCACGCGGGCCAGGTCGCGGCAGCCCAGCGTGTCGTTGGCCCGTTTGGCGATGTCGCGGCAGCGCTCGACGACATCCGGCGGCAGTCCCGTGTCGAAGCGGTGCTCGGTGCCGCGGTCTCTGTACTTGGCCTCGTAGTCGAAGAAGCCGCGTTTGGGGACGATGCGGATGGGGGCCAGCGGTTGCTCCTCGATGAGGCCGACCGTCAGTTCCGGGCCGCGGATGAACTGCTCGACCAGGGCCTGGCCGTGTTTGGCGAGAATCCGGCCGACGGCTTCGTCGGCCTCGGCCTCGGTCCTGCAAACATAGACGTCGATGCTGCTGCCGCTGTCTATGGGCTTGATGACGCACGGGGCGGGGATCGAGCGCCTGGCCGATCCGTTGTCCGCCGACAGCACCTGCCACAGCGGCGTCGGCAATCTGGCGGCCTCCCATACTTTCTTTGCCTCCACCTTGTTCATCCCCAGCCGCGACGCCCGCGAGCCGGAGCCGACGAACGCCAGTCCGCGCGCCTCCAGGATTTCCTGAAGCTCTCCCGATTCGCCGAACTGTCCGTGGAGCACGGGGAAGATCACATCGGCCGGTTGATCCAGCCCCGACAGGTCCGAGGGCGAGATGTCCGAGGCGAACACCTCGTGCCCCATCGAGCGCAGTGCGTCAATGACCGCCTTGCCGCTGACAAGGCTCACCTCGCGCTCGGCGCTGGGCCCGCCGTAGAGAACGGTGATTCGCATGACAGATCCTTGCAGAGTCCTGGGGCCTTGAGTTCTGAGTCCTGAGTGCTGAGTCCTGAGTGCTGAGTGCTGAGTGGGGGCCGGAGATCAACTCCGGCGCTTTTCGTCAACGGAGGCGCGCAGGCCGCCAATGATCCGCGCCACTTCCTCTGCCTGCTCCATTAACTGTGTAAACTGCTCTTCCTCCAGATATCGGGCGTCGAGTGCGACGTACAACTCGGAACGCACCTCGGCGCAGGACGCCTTGGCCGTGGACAGGTACTGGTGAAACTCGCCAAGGCGATTGCGCTCAAAGCCCTCGGCGATATTCGACATCACTGACACGCTCGCCCGCCGAATCTGCCCGGAAAGACCAAAGTCCCGGCTGAAGCGCCCAAGCCGCGTCGCCTCATAGATGGCCTTCGTCATCGATCGCGCCTTCTGCCATGCGATCAGGTCCTCGAATCGCGCAACCTTCGGCACCGCCTTCTCCTCAGGACTCAGCACTCAGCACTCAGCACTCAGCACTCCTCACCACACCTGCACCTCGTTCTCCATCAGGATCCCGTTCTTCTCATACACCCTCTCGCGCACGAGCTTCATCAGCTTCATGACATCTTCGGCCGTGGCGCCGGGGTGGGCGATGATGAAGTTGGCGTGCTTGGTGCTGACCTCGGCGCCGCCGATGCGCATGCCCTTGAGGCCGGCCTGATCGATCAGGGCGCCGGCGCTGAGGCCGCGGGGGTTCTTGAAAATGCAGCCGGCGTTCTTGGTGTTCAGGGGCTGGCTGTTGCGCTTGAACATCCAGATTTCCTTGGTCTTGCGGACGATTCTCGCCGGGTCATCCTCCTCCAGCTCCAGGGTGGCTTCGAGGATGAACCTGGCGGCGATGTTGGTGTGGCGGTACTCGAAAACCAGGTCGTCGCGGGTGCGCTCGAAGACCGTACCGGCGGTGTCCATCACGGTAACGCGGCTGACCACCGCGCCGATGTCGCCGAACTTGCCGCCGGCGTTCATGCGGATGCCGCCGCCCACCGTGCCGGGGATGCCCGCCAGGCACTCCAGGCCCGCCAGCCCCAGCCGCACGGTGCGGACGACCAGTTTCTGCATGTCGGCGCCGGCTCCCACCCGCACCGTAGTCTTGTCGATCTCCACCCCGCGGAACGCCTCCTCGCTGAGGCGGAAGACGGCGCCGTCCACGCCGGCGTCGGACACGAGCACGTTGGCGCCCAGACCCAGCACGTAAATGGCGATCCCCTCCTCCACGCAACGGCGGGAGGCCTCCTGAAGCTCCTGCAGCGAGCGCGGCGTGATCAGCCAGCGGGCCGGGCCGCCCAGCTTGAACCAGGTGTATCGGGCCAGCGGCACGTTCTCGTGGACGAACTGCTCCATCCCCGCAAACGGGTTGCTTCTGGCGATCCGCATCACGGATGCGGCAGGGGCATTGGCGTTGTCGCTCAACACGGCTGGCTCACTGTTTCGTCGCTGCGGAGGCCCGCCGCCGCGCCGCAGCGCGGCCGCCGGGCTGCTCCATTCTACGTCGCGTGCAGGAGCCGAGGCGCCTGGGGTTCCTGCTTCAGGGCGCGGCTCACCTCGCCGACGTTGCCGGCGCCCATGGTGACGATCAGGTCGCCGGCGCGGGCCTCGCCGCGCAGAAAGTCCACGATCGCCTCCAGCCGCGGCAGGTGCAGCACGGGCCGCCCGTTGGCGCGGATGCGGGCTGCCAGGTCGGCGCTGCTGATGCTGCGGCGGTCGTCGTCGCTGTCGCGCGCCGAATAGATGTCGGGCAGGATCGTCAGGTCGGCATCGGCGAAGCTTTCGGCGAACTCCTGCAGAAGGAAGCGCGTGCGGCTGTGCTGGTGCGGCTGAAAGACGCAGATCAGCCGCCGCGGCTCGTACTTTTCCTGAAGCGCCCGCAGCGTGGTGCGGATTTCCGTCGGATGATGCCCGTAGTCATCCACCAGAATCGCGCCGTTGACCTCCCCCACTTCGCTCATGCGCCGCTCGACGCCCCGGAAGCCCGCCAGGGCATCGGCCGCCTCCTGGGGTCGCACCCCGCACAAGGCGCAGGCCGCCAGCGCCGCCGTGGCGTTGAACAGGTTGTGGCCCCCCGCCACTCCCAGCCGCAGGTCGGCGACCAGCCGGCCCTCGTGGAACACCTGGCCGTGATAGCAGCCGCGGCTCACATCCACGACCCGCGTCGACCACTGCAGCGTGGGCACCTCTTCCAGCCCGATCCACTCGATGGGCGCCGCCACACCTCGCAGCGCCGCCCGCACATTGGGGTCCTGGCCGTTGGCGATGATCCGCCCGCCGGCCGGAACGGCCGCGGCGAAGGTACGAAACGACTCGATGATCTCGCTCAGACCGTTGGTGTAACAGTCCAGATGGTCGGCCTCGATGTTGGTGATGACGGCGGCGGTCGGATGGTAATTGTGAAAACTGCGGTCGAACTCGCAGGCCTCGACGACGAACGCCGCTCCCGCTCCCGATCGGCTGGACCCGCCAAGCTGGCGCACCGTGCCGCCGATGACGAAACTGGGATCGGCCCCGCACTGAAGCAGCGCGTAGGCGGTCATGGCGGTGGTGGTGCTCTTGCCATGCGTGCCGGAGATGGCGATGCCCAGTCGCTCGGCCATAACCAGCCCCAGCATCTCGGCGTATTTCATCTGCCGCAGACCCAGGCGGCGGGCGAGCTGATACTCGGGGTTATCAACGGGGATGGCGGCGGTCCGCACGACCAGATCGATGTGCGGGCCAAGCAGCGCGCCGTCCTGCTGGCGGCTGATGCTGGCGCCTCGCTCGGACAGCTCCAGGGTCTGCGGACCAGGTCTTGAGTCGGACCCCGATACAATCGCCCCCGCATCGAGCAGCACGCGGGCCAGGCCACTCATTCCGCATCCTCCGATGCCGATGAAGTGGATCCTTTGTCCGCTGAAGCGGCTGAAGTGACGCGACTCCGTTCGCATCTCGCGTTCCATCAACATGACCGTGTGCGGCATCCTACACCCCGGAGTCAAACAGTCAATCGGGCGGAACCGAAACCTCTGCAATCAGACAAGCGGAAAATGGCGCGGCGTCGCGCCATTGCTTCATCGGCCAGCGCGGCCGGATCGGCCCACTTTACGCGCCGAAGTCGCCGCCCCGGCGCGGGCGCACATTGGCCTGCGACGGGAGCACGCTGCTGCCCGTTGCGTTTCTGCGTCTGAGCCGCTTCCGATGGAGCCCCTGAAGGAACCAGTCGTGCCGGCCCCCAGCCGGTCACAGACCCCACTCGGTGATGCCGTACGACCACGGCCGCCGGCGGCGGCCGATCGCGTCAGCGCGTAACCGCGCCGCATCGCAATCGACCGCCGCGGCGGATCATTGCCGGGGCCGCCACGGTTATTTCCGCGGACCGGGCTGCAGTGGCAGCTCGCCAAACTGCTGCTCATATCGCCGGATCAACTGACCCAGTGACATCGCCAGCCTCTTGGCGTTGACGTAGCTCATGATCACCCGATCGGTCACCTTGAACAGGAGCTGCGCCTGCCCGGGCTGGGGCGGGTTCTGCGGCTGCTGGTTGGGGTTGGCCATGTTGAAGCCCAGATCGATGATCACTTCCTCGGGAGCGGTGTGAATGCGATAGGCGTTGGTGTAGACGGTGCGCAGTTCGCGCTCGTCGAGAAGGAGCTGAACCTGCTGCGTCTGCGGCTGCGGCTGCATTTCGGCGTTGTCTTCCGCCATGATCTTCTTCCTTTCTGCTAAAATGGAGGGGGCATTATGCGCATATTTCCCTCTTTGTCCATAGTGCTGTAATCTGGCGCCGATGGAATTACCAGCCCCTATCGCCGAACTGCGGCAAATCCTCCCCCAGGGGCACGTCGTAACCGATCCGGCCGAGCTGTTCGTCTACGAATCCGACGGGCTGACTATCGCCAACGCTCGCCCGGCGGCCGTGGTCTTCCCCATCAGCACGCAGCAGACACAGGCGGTGGTGAACGTGCTGGCGCGGCACGACCTGCCCATCGTGCCGCGCGGATCGGGCACCGGGCTGGCGGGCGGCTGTGTCGCCTACGGCGACGGCGTCATCGTCTGCACCGCGCGGATGAACAGGATTCTCCAGATCGACCTGAACAATCGCGCCGCCCACGTCCAGGCCGGCGTGCGCAATCTGGCCCTCTCCGAGGCGGTGGCCCAGCTCCCCGGAGGCTCGGCGTGGCATTTCGCCCCCGACCCCTCCAGCCAGCGGGCCAGCACTATCGGCGGCAACGCCTCCACCAACGCCGGTGGTATCCACACCCTCAAGGACTTCGTCACCTCCAACCACATCCTCGGCATTGAGATGGTCATGCCCGACGGACAGGTCCTGCACGCCGGCGGCCGCCACGGGGCGTGCGCTGATGGGCCGTTTGATCTGCCCGGGCTGATCTGCGGCCACGAGGGCACCTTCGGCATCATCACGTCGCTGTGGGTGAGGCTGTCGCCCAAAGCGGCCGGTTACCGGACGGCGGTCGTGACCTTTTCCAGCACCGCCGACGCCTGCAACACCGTCAGTGACATCATCGCGGCCGGGCATCTGCCGGCGGCCATGGAAATGCTCGACGGGGCGATGATCCAAATCCTCGAGGATGCCTTCCACTTCGGGTTCTCCCGCCAGGCCCAGGCGCTGGTGCTTCTGGAGCTGGACGGCATCGACGAGCTGCTCGACGGCCAGCTCCAGCAGGTGCTGGCGATCTGCCGCGGCCACAATCCGATCGCCGTCGAGTTCAGCGCCGACCCTGCCCGCCGCGCAGCGTTGTGGAAGGCTCGCAAGAGCGCCTTCGGCGCCATCGGGCGCGTCTCCCACTCCTACTGCACCCAGGATGCCTGCGTGCCGCGCTCGCGGCTGGCGGATGTCCTGGCCGAGGTCGCGCGCATCAGCCGCGAGCATGGCATTCCCGTCACCAACGTCTTCCACGCCGGGGACGGCAACATCCACCCCATCTTCCTTTTCGACGACCGCGACCAGGCCCAGGTGCGCAACACGCTGGCGGCGGCCGACAAGATGCTCGAGTACTGCGTCAGCATCGGCGGGACGCTCACTGGCGAGCACGGCATCGGCGTGGAAAAGGTGCATCTGATGCCACTGCTGTTTGATGAGCCGACCATACGGCAATTCCTGCGGATCCGGGCGGCATTCGACCCCGACGAGCGATTGAACACCGGGAAGTTCATGCCCGGCGGCAGGTTGACGATCCGCCTCGTCAAGCCGGGCCGCCAGGCGCCGCAGTAGCATCCACCGCCGCCCCCCCACGCATGGGTAGTGCGCCCGAAAACCACGATCTGGCGAGTGGGACAAGGGCACGATGCGCAGGATGTCCGTGCTACGAAGCGCGCAGCGGACCGTGCGGATGGTGGTGCATCAGGATGTGCGGCTTTTCGAGCCCGTGATCGAACATCAGCCGCTCGTCGGACAGGAGCTGCGCAGGAGGCCCATCGGCGATGACACGCCCGCCGTCCAGCAGCACCGCTCGCGAGCACAGCTCGACCACCAGTTCCAGATCGTGGGTGGCGATGATGCGCGTCACAGGCAGCGTGGCCAGAAGAGCCTTGAGTTCGCGCCGGCCGCGGGGATCGAGGTCGCTGGTTGGCTCGTCCAGGACCAGGATCCTCGACTCACAGGCCAGCACGCCCGCCAGGCACACGCGGCGTTTCTCGCCGCCGCTGAGATGGTGCGGGGCCCGCTGCTCGAAGCCCGTCAGACCCACGCGCGCCAGTGCCTCGGCCACCCGCCGCCGCAGGTCCTCGCCGCGCAGCCCCAACTGCTCCGGGCCGAAGGCCACATCCTCGAACACGGTGGGGCAGAAAAGCTGGTCGTCGGGATCCTGAAAGAGAAACCCCACTTCCCGACGGATCTCCAGGAGCGTTTCCGGACCCACCGGCCGTCCGAAGATTTCAACCGGCCGGTGCGAGTCGAACGACTCGGGCAGCAGACCGTTGAGATGCAGCAGCAGGGTCGACTTGCCCGCGCCGTTCGGGCCGATCAAGGCCACAGTCTGGCCCTCCTCGATGCTGAGGCTGACATCGCTCAGTGCCTGCTTTCCGTCGGGGTAGCGGAAGCTGAGATTGCTGATGCGGACCGCCGTCATCGCCACCCCCGTGCGCACATGGCCGCGTAGACGCGTTCGGCGCGTTCCGTCGATCTGACGAACAATTGTCCGATCACCGTCGCAAGCCCCTTCCACGCGCCGCGCCGGCCGCGCACAAACGTGCGGCTGCTTCGCGCCCGGCGCAGGCGGTGGCTCTCGTCGATCAGCACGAAAATGTAGCGGTACATCAGCGCCAGCGTGGTGATCAGCAGCCCCGGCACGCGCAGCGCCCGCAACACATCCAGCAGCCGCGAGAAGGGCGTGGTGTTCGACAGCAGCACCATGGCCAGCAGGCACAGCGTGCTCTTGGCCACCAGCAGCAGGAACAGCCGCCAGCCGTCCTCCTGAAACAGTGCCAGCAGCGCCACGCCAATGGCAAGCGGCTCCAGAAGAAGCAACCGCCCGGCAAGGAAACGCCAGGGTATGCGGCTGAGGACGGCGATCAGCAGCAGTGCCGCCGCCGGCGCCGCCAGCCACAGCGCACGCGAGGGAGGCGTCAGGACGACGAGCAGCACCAGGAACATGGCCCCGCCCGCCTTCCAGCCGGCGCCCAGGGCGTGAATCGGGCTGTGCAGGCGACTGTAGCGGTCGAGAAAGTCATGGGCCATGGCGGTGCCGAATGGATGCCGCAGGTACGGCGCTCCCTCGCCTCACCCCAGCGCCTTGCGCTTCTGGGCGATCAGTTCCAGAAGCTTCTTGTGAGGCTCGGCGAACTTGGCCGTCCCCTCCTCCATCAGCGTCTTCTCGAGCCGGTCGGGATCGACCAGACGGTCGATCTCCGCCAGCACGCTGTTGGGCGGCAACTGATCCACCGTCCGACGATACGTCCGCCCCAGCTTCTGCACTGCGTCGTTGGTGGCCGGCGGGTTGGTCTGGATGTCGCTGCCGGCCAGCGCCTGCACGTACTTGTCGGGAGGATCGGTCGGCTTCTTGGTTCCCGTCGACGCGAAGATGATCTCCTGCTCCAGCGGAAGTTGCTTGCCGCGCCAGAACTCCTGGTTCATCAGCCACAACCGCTTGGCGTTGACGATGCCAACCTGCCCCTGGGCGGCCGGGGAAAGCTGCGGCACGTGCTGCTCGGTGTAGACATCGACGCGCGAGACGAAGATGGAGTAGACGCTCTTGAACCGCGTCAGTCCGCCGCGGCGACGCTGCGCCCCGCGCCAGACCGCGTCCCGCGCCAGCTTGTATTGACGCTCCGAAAAGATCAGCGTCACGTTCAGCGGGATGCTCGAGGCCGCGATCTCCTCCAGAGCATCCAGCCCCGCCGCCGTGGCCGGAACCTTGATCATGCGGTTGACGTGGCCCTTGCCCCATTGCCGGGCCAGCGCGATGTACTGCTCGACCTTCTCCTGGTGGCTGAGGGTGCAGGCCGCGTCCTCCAGCAGCGGGTCCACCTCAAAGCTCACGTAGCCGTCGTTGCCCTTTGTGGCCAGCCACACGTCGTGCAGTTTCTCCTGGGCGTCGGCCACCAGGTGATTGGTCAGCGCCCAGGCGACGGCCTCATCATCCATGCGGCGCCTGAAGAAGACGCGCATCACGGAATCGAATCGCCCCGTCTTGATGAGGTCCGAGACGATGATGGGATTCGACGTTGCCCCGGTGGCGCCCAGGGCGATGTTGGCGTCCACCAGGTCCGGATCCACCGAATCCAGCCACAGCTTGGTTCCCGTTGCGATCAACGACTTGAGCGACATGTTGTTCTCCAAATGGTCCGGGGGGCATTATACGGACAAGCGGCCCGTGAGCGAGCCTCCGACTCTCCCTCGTCTGTGCCCCTGTGCCTCTGTGCCTCGCGTGTGCCCATTTTCCTGGGCAGGGGCCGTGCCTCAGTGCCTTCCCGATCCTCCCCTTACTCCCCGCTTGCTTCCTTCGCCCCCACAGGCGATGATTCCCACCTCGAACGCAGTGCTTTTCACCCCGGAGGTCCCCGTGCACCTCGCCCGTCATCAACGCAACTTCTGTCTGGCCGTCGCCCTGGTCGCCGCCATAGCCCTTCTGGCCATGCTCGTACGCCTGCCCGCCCGGGCAGCAGCGCCGGCGGGCGCGCGGGCCACCGTCAGCGACGAAACCCGCGCCCAGATCATCCGCGACTTCCGCCGCACCGGACTGAACACCACGCCCGAAGACGCCATGCTCCTTCGCGTCATGATCGCCGCCCGCAGCGCACGGCGCGGCGTCGAGGTCGGCTCGGCCACCGGCTACGGCGCCATCAACATGGGCGTCGCCTTCGAGCGCAACGGCGGCCGCCTCTACACGCTGGAGATCGACCCGGCCATGGCCCGCGCCACACGCGCCAACATCGAGAAGATGGGGCTACAGGAGACCGTTACCGTCGTCGAGGGCGATGCCCTGGTCACCATGCCGAAACTCGAGGGCGAGTTCGACTTCGTCTTCATCGACGCCCACAAGCCCGACTACCTCAAATACCTCAAGGCCATCGAACCCAAGCTCAAGGTCGGCGCTGTGGTTGTCTCCGACAACGTCATCGCCTCCGCCAATCAGATGCGCGATTTCCTCGACTACATCCACAACAGCGGCGTCTACGAGACCGTCACCGTACGCGCCTCCGACGAGAAGAAGGACGGCATGGCCATCTCCGTGAAACTCCGCTAGACCGCCGCCTTCCGCGCGGGTGGAATCTATGAACACCGAGCTGCTGATGTGGGGGGTGTTCGCGCTTACCTACGTCGGCATCGCCCTGGGGCGCTTCCCCAAACTCGTGCTCGACCGCACCGGCATCGCACTCCTGGGCGCCATCGCCATGCTGGTCATCCACGGCATCACCATCCGCGAGGCCGCCGCCCACATCGACTACGAGACCATGCTGCTGCTCTTCGGGCTGATGATCTTCTCGGCCCAGCTCCGCGTGGCCGGTTTCTACGTCTGGACCGGGCGTTTCCTTACGCGCCTCACCGACCGCCCCCGGCTCCTGCTGGCCGGGCTCATCGGCATCAGCGCCCTGCTCTCGGCGCTGCTGGCCAACGACATCGTCTGCCTGGCATTCACGCCCCTGCTCTGCCACGCCATCCTCGCCGCCCGGCGCGACCCCCTGCCCTATCTGCTGGCGCTGGCCACCTCCAGCAACATCGGATCGGCCGCCACCATCATCGGCAACCCGCAGAACATGTACATCGGCACCGTGGC
>Ga0129299_1001681_pt1 | contig 14757 bp, 9 predicted proteins | sample ConPoolayeCmetaG_FD_94477 | JGI IMG/M metagenome (GOLD analysis project Ga0129299, IMG submission 94477) | Hot spring microbial mat communities from California, USA to study Microbial Dark Matter (Phase II) - Cone Pool mat layer C metaG ... | reverse complement strand
GCCGCGAAATGTCGGATCTCGGGCAGCGACGGCGGAAACCCGCTCGCCCGCGGCACATAGTAGCCCGACACGAATCCCCGCCACTGCGGCTCCAGGGCGTCGACGTACCCGCGGACGCGATGCCCGAACAGTCCCTTGGCGTGTCGGGAACCCGACCGCGTCATCCAACCCGTCGGCGGATAACGGTCGAGCACATAGGGATGGGCCTCGATGTCCTCGAAGCTCAACAAGCGGCCGCCGTCGCCCTCGGGGATGATCCCGCCCTTGAACGCATCGGCGTCGGCAACCACCCAGCGACCGCCGCAGTTGGCCTCGGCAACCACGTGTCGAGGAAACTGGCGCAGTCGGGCGTCGAACCCGGCGTGACGGAACAGATCGACAAGAATACTCGCCGCGTGGCCGCAGCGGCCACGAGCGCACAACAGCGAGGTCAGTCCGTCGGGCAGCGACCCATCCTCCAAAAGCGGCTGAGCCACCGGGTCGCGAAACACCGCCTTCTGGACAAAGCGGATTATCCGCCGAACGGCCCGGTCGTCGTCGGTTTCACCCTCGACGATGGCTCGAGCAAGTCTCTCCAAGTACGATGAACCGCCGAACATTTCGGCTTGCCAGCGGGCGTGGGCGACCAGGGGCGCGGGATAGGTCGTAAGGCTGGCGTTGCTCAGCACCGGCTCGCGCGATGGCTCGACGTAGACCGGCGTCGCCGCCGCTTGCGCGGCCGCGTCCCAATGGCGATCGAGCGACACGGAAACGCGCCGTCGGTCGGGCTTGGCGAGCAGACATTCCCAAACGCTCAGGTCGTCGCCATGATAGCCCGGGTATTTTGGCGCGACCGGCCTGCTCCAATCGCAGGCCAACCCCGCCTCGACCGACCACTGGAAATCGACGAAGCCGGCCTCGGCGGCCAGCTCGGCCATTTCCTCGGGCCGGATGGCCCGGGTGGGGCCAAACCTGGGCGGGGTCGTTCCGGTGGCGAGAAAAGCGGAAACGTCGTCCAGCAATAGCGGCACGAAGGCTTCGCCGCAAAAGCCGCGGACGCGGCGAAGCAACTCGCGGCCCACGCTCGAACGGCAGAGCGCATCGCGGGCGACCGAGCGTTTCCAGTCGATCCCGCCCAAGGCGGCCATCCCCCGCCGGAGCAGTCGCACGATCCGCCGATGGACTTTGAACAGGAAACGATCTTCCCAGGGCAAGAGCCCTTCGGGATAGTCCTTGGCGCCTTCGATCAGGGCCTCGCGCAACCCCTGGCGGATGGCGCGATGCCAATAGGTCGTGTAGAGCGTGGTCAGGCCGGCGTTCAGTCCCGTGGTCGCCTGCCGTGGTTCCGTCCGCGGGGAAGGGGAGTCCGCCAGACGGCGGCTCCAGCCATCGGCGTTGGCGCAGAGATACAGGCGGCCGCCGGACCGGAGCACGCGCTGGAATTCGGCGAGCGCCCGCTCGATTTGGGTGAACATGATCACGCCGTAGCAAAACACCGCGTCGAACGTTCCGTCGCCATAGGGCAATTGCTCCAGCGATCCCAAGCACGCCGCGACGTTGGCGACGCCCATCCGGGAGGCGACCGCCCGGAGCACGGCGAGTCGCTCGCGTTTGAGGTCCACGGCGTCCACTCGCTCGAAACGCTGGGCCAAGGCGATCGACCACTGGCCCGCCCCGCACCCGGCGTCGAGCGCCCGGCCGCCGCGGAACAGGATTCGGTCCAGCCGTTCCACGTAGTAATCCAAGCCGGGCGCGAATTCCGCGCGGAGGAATGCCCGCTCGTACTCCGAGTCGGCCAGGGCGGCGATCGCTTCCAGATCGGGAAACCTCATGGCCGCACCAGGATTCGCTTGAGGGCCTTTCGGGAAGCGTTGGGCAGGAGGCGGACCAGGGCCGACTGCATGGCCTTGACGGCCGACGCGCCGGGCAGCGGCAGACGAATGGTTTCCAACCGACCATGCCCGCCCGTCCCAACCACGCGGACCCGATAGCTCGGCAGCGGACTCGCGTAAAGGTTCCGGGGAAACAGGCCCAGGGCGTATTCTCCCTCGGGCAACGACACGCAATACCGATCGCCGTCCAGCGGCGCGTAGTAGCGGCATTCTCGCAGCCGCCGGTCGACCACCGGAAAGAACCCCACCAAAACCTCTCGCCCAAACTGCTTCCAACAATTCCGCGCCATCCGCGGCGGCACGACGCCCTCGAGGCGAAAATGAGGCTGTTCGAGAATCTCCCAGGGAATGGTTTGCCGAAGGATGTCGAAATGGGTGTGCGGGGGCGGGGAAACGCCGCGAAGCTCTTGCCAAAGAGCGACGAACCGCCGCTGGCCCTCGTCGATCGCCTCGCGCCAGCCGAGGGTCTCCGCGGCCGGATCGTTGAAGCAGGCGAGGCTCTGGTCCACCGGCATCGAAATCACCGGCGAAAACCCGAAGGTGATCCCGCGGCGAACCGCGAACTCGACCAGGTTGGGTATGTCGCGGAGGTTGGCCTTCATCACCGACATGGTGACGGAGACGAACGAGGGCGGGCCTTTGCGCCGCGCCAGCTCGATCAATTGGTCGAGGTTCGCCACCACCTGTTCCCACCGGCCGTTGACGCGCACGGCCTCGAACACGGCCTTGCTGCCGCCGTCGAGCGAGACGTTCAGGGCAAGCCGCTTGAAGCGGGCCAGGCCGGCCAGCACGTCCTCCTTTACCAGCGATGCGTTCGTGGTGGTCGAGAGCTGGAGGTAGGGATTCGAGGCGATTTCCGCGCTGGTCAAGAACCTGCGCCAAAGCGGGTGCAAGAGCGGTTCGCCGCCGCCGGGAATGATCTGATCGAGGACTGGGATCAAGGCCAGCACCTCGTCCACCGCCGACTCGCGGCGGATCCGCAGCCCCCGTTCGGCGTCCTGATAGCAGTGGATGCAGCGGAAGTTGCAGGCATAGGAAGCGGTCAGCGACACCACCGTGGGTTTCGCCTGAAGGACCGCCGCGCCCCGGGCGATCTCCTCGCGGAGCAAACGCAGATTCTTGGCATAAGCGGAAAACGGCGGATTCTCCTTGTCGGCGTCCGCGTCGAATTGGAGGCCCATGGCGTTGCCCTGCCGCAAAGCCAGACAGTTGGCGCATCCGGCCGCCGCCAGGTCGCCGCGGGCCATGTTCCGCCGCAAGTTCTGATAGACCTGACCGTTCCAAATCTCCAAGAGCGGCTGCTCGTTCAGGTTCCCGCAGGCGGGGTTCAAGTTGCCATAGGCCGACCAGTAGCAGCAGGGGTTGACCGTCCCGCTGGCGTCGATCACCATCTGTTGCCAGGGAATATGGCACCGAGGAATCATGGCTGCCCCCTTTGCGTCGCCTCTTGGGGAAACGCGATGGGATCGCCCGCCGCGCGTAGTCTCTCTCGCGGCGAGGCGGCAAGCGCCCCGCGCGGCGGCATCGCCTCAGCGACCGGCAATTCCATCGCCATGTTCGTGGATCTCCGTAATCATGTTTCGCGTGATCTTCTTGCCGCCTGCCTGGGTGGTTTCGCTCACGTGGGCCATCCAGATGCCGCAGTCGCGGCAGGCGGACCAGCGACCGAGTTCGTTGCGGATCAGGTCGCGCCGCAACGCGCGGAAGGTCTCGCCCCGCCAGATCTCGCCAAGGCTCTGTCGCGGATGGAGTCCCATGCTCTCCAAGGACGCAAACGCCAACTTCGAGACCGTCTCGCAGCAGTAGTACACGCGTCCGTCGGGAAGCAAGTAGATTTCCTGCCAGGGGTTCAAACAGGGCCACCGGCCGAACTGGCGCATCTTCGACCTGGCCACCTCGTGGACCGCGGCGAAGCGGCTGTTTCCGTCTTCATATCGGGCAAGATGGTAGAGGATCACGCCGTCGGTCTCGTCGAACCACCGGGCGAGGAACTCGTCTTCCTCGGTTTGCGAAACCCCTTCGTTTCGGACCAGCGAAACCATCACTCGGCAGGCGAAATGGCCCGAGCGGCGGACCTCCAGGAACGCCCTCACGTTCCGCTCGACGCGATCCAGGTCTCCGTGGCGGATGCGTCGGTAGGTGCCGGGCCGGGCCGCGTCGAGGCTGACGTAGATGCTCGTCAGCCCCGCCTCCAACAGGTTTTGGCTCATTTGCGGCGTCAGCGGCGTGCCGTTCGTGGTGATATGGACCGACGGCACGCCCGACCGTCGGCACTGGCCCACGAAACCGACGATCCGCGGGTGCAAAAGCGGCTCTTCGATGTTCCCGATCTTGACCGGCACGCCCATCGCCCCGCACTCGGCGGCGATCCCTTCCATGACCTCCCAATCCATCAGACGGCGGCGACGGAAGAAGTCGGTCCGGTGCGTCGGCCGAATCTCGCGGCTGTGGTAGGGACACATGACGCAACGCAGATTGCAGGTGTTGCTGACCACGACGCTTACCTGGATCGGGTTCGGGCAGACGGCCGCGTAGTGGTCGACGAAATAGTGGATCTGCTCCTCTTCGCTTGTCAGTGCGATGCGTTCGCACTGGCCGAGGTCCTCGGGCGACTCGCCGCGTGGGCCGCGCCACCGCGCAAACAGCCGGCGGGCAAGCGAGCGCATCCGACCGTCCCGACTCCGGTCGCCTGGAAACCACGCCAGAATCGGCTCCCAGCGGGGCAGTCCCAGTTCCGAGGCCACGGGGATTTCCGGCACGAAACAAACCGGACGTTCCCGGTCCGCGACGCCCGCCTCCGCGACCAGCCTGGCGACCGAGGCCGGATGGACGGGCGCGCCGCGGTCGGGCACGACGAGCGTGCCCGGGCCGAGCCGATCGAGCATCGCCGCGGCGCCGTGCGGAAGTCGGCAGGCGGGGTCCTCGACGCGAAGCCCGCCGCGATCCCCGTGCGCGCCGTCCAGCCGCCATCCGCTTTGGATCTCAACCGAGGTCGCGCACGGCGCCGCCAACGGCCGCCCGCCACGCCGACCAGTTCCTTTCCACCCAAGCCGGATCATAGTCGAAACCCCGGTACGTATAAGGCCAGGGAAATCTGCGAACCAATCCCTCGAGGCCCAGCGAGAGGACTTCCTCGCGGGTCATGAGGGAGCCGTCGTCGGCCGTGAAGAAGCTGTCGGAAAACTGAAACACGTCGTTGTCCAGCAACCGCCATCGGCCATCGAGCAAGACCTCGTTCAGGCAATGCTGGGCCAGCTCGCCAGTGGGCATGTGGCCGGCACAGTGGATCGTGCGGCAGAGCAGACCGTGCGCTTCCAGCAGGCGTCGCGTCAGTTCGGCGACCGCCCCACACTTGTTGCCGTAACCCACCAACAGCCCCGCCATGACCGCGGCGCGATCGAATCCGGACCGCGAGTAATCGAGGTCCCACGGTCCAAACGGATGGCAGGTGGCCTTGCGCACGCACAGGGAAAGCAAGCGAACCCGATCGGCCGGCGGCAAGTCCTCGATTTTCTTGTTCCCGGCCAAGGGGCCGACGTTGAGCATGTACGACCAAGAGGGCCACTGGCTCTGCCGCGAGAAAACGCTGCGGAGTTCGTCGAGATACCGCTGCGAGGCTCGTTGAAGTTGGGCGAACAGGGGGCGGAAGTCTTTTTCCGTGCTGGCCACGGCGGGTCCGTCCAGGGACACGTCGTGCTGATCGACGCGGAGCAGGGTTCCCGATCCTTTTCCGCCTTTCTTGCCCACTAGCACGTGTCGCGGAAAACGCACCTTCGGATAGCCGTGGTCGAGATAGCAGACCGGATCGAATCCGTTCCGCTGGAAAACCTCCGCCAACGCCTCGGCGGCGATGGCGTGATACGTCTTCCGTTGGAGAAGGCGGTCCGGGAAATAGTCGTAGCCTTCGCCGTCGATCCGGGATTTTTCCAGGAAGGTCATGACCAGCAAGCCGCCGTCGGCGACGAGCTTTTTGCACTGGGCCGTGACCAGGTCGTAGGGCAGGATCGAGTTTTCCCAGGAGGAAATGACGGCGATGTCGAATGGCTCGGCGGCGGCGATGTCGCGGACGTCGATCGCCAAGACGCGCATCTTGCCGCCGGTGGCCAGGTCGTTCAAGGCCCGGGCCATGTCGAGGTGTTTGGGATCGAAGTCGGTCACGGCCATGTTTTCGGGCCGGAAGCCGTGCCGCGTCAGCCCGATCGCCACCGGTCCGACGCCGCCGCAAAGCTCGATCACCCGAAGCCGCCCGCGGATGGCCGGCGCGACGAATTCGTCGAGCCAGGCGATGATCGCCGCGTTGGGCGACTGAATCAGCCGGTCGAACCACGGCCCACCCTTGAACCGGGCGTTCACGCGGCGCAATTGCCGATTGAGCTTCTCCAATTCCTTGCCGTCGAGCCGTTCGCTCACCCAATCCGGGCCGATGCGGTCGAAATCCAACCGGCCCCGATACCGCAAGGCCGAAAGGCGGCTCGACGTTCGCAGGGCTTCGCTTTCGCTCCTCTCCGGCTGAACGGAACCATCACCAGGGGCAAGGGCGGTTGGATCGGTTTTCGGGCCGCCAACTCCCGTTGCTCTCAACGCCTCACCCGGCCGATGGGACACGGAAACCGCATCGCCGCCCCAGCGCGTCTCGTTCGCCAGCCAGCGATGATCGTCGAATCGCGCGGCGCGGGGAACGAATTCGAGGCCATCGTCCCCGTAGGCGTAGTAGATCGGATGCACATTCAAGACGATCAGGCAGCCGGGCAACCGCGGCAAGAGGGCGGCCAGCTCCTTGACGCCGATATACTTCCAGAATCCTCCGGCGTCGGTCAACGTGAGCGCATCCGCGCGAAGATCCACCTGGCGGCTCTCGGCGTGGAGCCAGCCGAACGGCACGTGACGGGGAAGCCAGATGGAACGCATTCGTTTCATGCGGTCCAATCCCAGTTGCGCCGAGACGGGCCGTCCTAGTTCAGCGAATCGCTCCAAGACGTGGAACTGCGACCGCACCGCGGGATTGGCGACCGTAAAGTCGAATTCCGCGGCGTAGTTGTCGTACCACGAGCGCATCGCGTCGGGCCAGGCGAACCCATGCGCGGCCATCGTCCGCACGCGGATTCCTTGGGAGCGGAGCCGGTCCAGGTCGCGGTCGAGAATGGCCAGGGCCTCGCGGGAAGCGACCGTATTGCCCCGGCGGCGGCACCGCCCGACGACATCGACGTGCAGGCCGAACTCGAATCCCTCTTCCTGATAGCGGAGGACCTGATCCGCGTGGTTCAGTTTCCACTGGGCGCGGAGGGAGAACCGACCGCCGCGGCGACGCGCCCAGTTGAGCGAATCATGCTCGGCGAACAGATAGGTCGTGCTCCGCACGCCGAAGCGGTATTCGATCGCCAGGAGCGGCCAGACGTTCGCGTAGAGTTCGCATTGGTCGATGTCGTGCCGCAAGAGGAGATTGCAGGCCGTCGTGGAGATTTTTCCGTCGAGGATGTCCGCGGCGGTGAGGAAATGCCCGCCCGCCGTCACGAGGGCCTCGATCCAGTGGCGATATTTCCAACCCAACATGCTATCGGCGGGATCGGCGCACGCCGGACGCGGATTGCCGCAAGCCGGTTCCTGCGCCCCGCCGACGGGGAGCCGCCCTCGGTCCCCGCCTCGCTCGCCTTCTCGCCTCTGGTCCAAGGCCGTCGTCATGTCCGCCCCCTTACGCCACCGCTTCCCAAGACGACGGCAACTCCGTGGTCACCCATTGTTTCATGTCCCGGCGGAGAACGGCGATCCGCTGGCAATCCACGGCCTGGCACAGAAGTTCGCTGGCGCAATTGACTTTTTCGTGGGGGGCCACGGTCAGATTGACTTTGTACACTCCCTCGCCGAGATTGAGCGAAGGGATGCGGACGCGGAGGCGATTGAGGCCGGGGCGGAGATCGAGGCGGCACGAAACCTCGGAAAAATCCGGCGCGAAGGCGAAACGGTTGTTGATCGAGGCCACGATCACGCCGTCCTCGTCGCGCACCAGGTTCAGACCGACCAAGGCGTTTTCGTAGCGCTGGTCGGATTCCAGCTCCAGGTCGAATTCCACCGCGCGGCCGACGAGGGCCACGCCGTCGGCGACGATCGCCGGCGAGGTCCAATCCAGCCGCCGCAATCGCACCGGCGAGGGTGGCGCTTCGCCCCGCTGCCCATTGCGCTTCGCGCTGAGCACCTGGGCGTCGTAGAGGTTGGCGATCACGTCGGGCGGACCGACCTGGCGGATCTCGCCCTGTTCCATGAGCACGCCCCGGGTGCAGATCCTCGGCAGATAACCGCTCCAGTGCGTCACCAAAAGCACGGTCGCGCCCGAGTCGCGGATGTCGCGGAAGCGGCGGAAGCACTTGGCCGCGAACGCGGAATCGCCGGTGGCGAGGGCTTCATCGACGATGAGGATGTCGGGCGAGACGCTGATGGCCACCGAGAACGTGAGCCGGGCCTTCATCCCGCTGGAGTACGTGCGAAACGGCTGGTCGATGAACGGCCCCAGCTCGCTGAACTCGATGATCGAGTCCATCCGTTTTTGGATTTCCTGGCGCGACATGCCCAGGCACAGCCCGCCCATGTAGATGTTCTCCCTGCCCGTGTACTCGCCGTGAAACCCCGTTCCCAGTTCGAGGATGGCGGAGACGCGGCCGTTGATCTGGACGGTTCCGGAGGTCTTGTCGAGCGTGCCGGCGAGGATCCTCAGCAGGGTGCTCTTGCCCGCCCCGTTGCGCCCCACGATGCCGATCACCTCGCCGCGATGGACATCCAGCGAGACGTTTTTGAGGGCCCAGAATTCCTTGTGCCGCGGTTTGCGGGTGACGGCCTCCCAGAACATGTCGGCGGGCCGCGCATAGACGCGGTACATCTTCGACAGGTTCTCGACGCGGATGGCGAGGTCGGCCTTCATTGGTTGTCCATCGGCAATTCGGTTCCCCGCTCCCGTTGGCCGGCAGAGGGGAGGCAATCCTACAGCACGCTCCCGAAACAAACCTTCAGCTTGCGGAACACCCGGTAGCCAAAATAAAACGCCGCCAGCGAGCCGCCAAAAAACATCGGCCATGCCCAGGGGTGCTCCAGGCGGCCGAAGTAACAGGCGTCCTGATAGCACCAGGCCATGTAGCTGAAGGGGTTGAAATACAAAAGGGGCCGGAAAGTCGCCGGGACCATGTCCGGCAGGTAGAAGACCGGCGTCACGTACATCCCCGCCAGGCAAAACACCTGCACGAAATCCTTCAAATCGCGGAAGTACACGCTGACCGACGCCAGGACATAGGCCACGCCGATCATGGCCAAAGCCTGGAACGCGATCAGCGCCGGCAAAAGCCCATACGTCCACGGCAGGCGGCCGTGGCTCGCCAGCACATAGGCCGCCAGCGCCCCGCTGGCCACGAACTGCGTGCCGAACGAGGCGATCACCGTCTTCACCGGAAGGACTTCGATGGGAAACACGACCTGCTTGACCAGGTTCGCGTTGCCGAGGATGACCGTCGCCGCCTTGTTCATGGATTCCTGAAAGGCCATCCACGGAATCAAGCCCGAGAGGAGATAAGTGGCATAGTCGAGCGGCAATTCGGCCGTGCCGCCGATTCGGACCTGGAACACCCGGGCAAAGATGAAAACGTAGATTCCCATCAGCGCCAGGGGGTGGCCGATCGCCCAGAACGCGCCGAGCATCTGGCCAGCGTACCGGTCGGCGATCTCGCGGCGGGTCATTTCCCAGGTAAGTTGCCGGTTGCGGGTGAGCAGTCCCAGCACCTCCCGGAAAGCCAGCCAATGCGTCCGCCCGCTCAACAGTGACACGCCCCACCTCCTTGCTCGACCTTGGCTCGCGTTTCCAACAGCTCCGGCGCGTGGCTGCTCGTCGCCTGGCCGCCGCGGGCGGGCCGGGCGAAGTGCGGGGGCGGCACGCGCGTGGCGTGTTCCGCCTTTCGCCCCACCGGCTGGTCGACGAAATGCCGCTGGAGAAGTTCGAAGCTCAATAGCGACCAGATCAGCAAGCGGTGGTTCCGCTTCCCCTCGAAGTGCTCGGCGAGTTTCTCGGCGATGAATCGCTGATCGAACCACGGCCGATCCGTCGCGGGTTTGTCCAGCAAGATGGAACGGATGTAGTCCATCGAGGGGCCGCGATACCAGTTTTCGTCGGGCGGTGAAAAGCCTTGCTTGGGTTGCCGGGTGAATTCCTCCGGCAAGTACCGGCTCATCGCCCGGCGGAGGATCCGCTTGCCGTCCACGGATTCGAAAGGTTTCTGGCCGCCGCCCGCCAAACGATGGGCATTGACCTTCATGGAGACGGGCAGCCGAAAAGCCAGATCGGCCAGCCGGTTGTCGAGGAAGGGGACGCGAGTCTCCAGCCCGTGCGCCATGCTGATGTGGTCGTCGGTGATCAACAATCCGTGGAGGAATGTTTTGAACTCGAAATGCATGGCCCGGCACAGCAGTTGGTCGGCCCGGTCCGCGCCAGGCTGCCAGGGGGGCGCGTCGGCCCAGACCTGCTCGAAACTCGCCCGCGCCGACTCGCGGTGCGGCCTGAGTTCGGGCGCCAACAGGCGCGGAAGCTCGTCTGGCTCCAAGAGGCGGTGCCAGTAGCGGAAATAGCGCTCCTCGAATTCCGAAACCGTTTGCGCGGTCAAGGCGTGCCGATAGCGCCACGGGTAGCCGCCAAACAGCTCGTCGCCGCCCGTCCCCGCCAGGCAAACCTTCACGAACCGGCTGGCCAGCTTGGCCGCGTACCAGTTCTGATGGCACATGCCGACGCGCGGGTCGTCCATGTGCCAGGAGATTCTGTCCATGGCGGCGGGCATGTCGCCGGCGTGGAGCACCACGTCGTAGTGCTCGGTCTGGAGCAGATACGCCAGTTTCTCGGCCTGGCGGCGCTCGTCGAAACCCTGCTCGATCCCGCTGACGTTCGTCAGGTCGAAGCCGGCCGTGAAGGTCATCAGGCGCGGGATGGCGCGTCCGGCCACCGCGACGATCGAGCCGCTGTCCATCCCGCCCGACAAATAGGAACCCACCTCCACGTCGCTCACCAATTGCCGCCGCACGGCCCGCGAGAAGGCGTCGGCGACCAGCTCGGCGGCCTGCGTTTCATCGGCGATCGAACCGTCGGGCGAGGGAAAGCCGGCGTGGTAGCGGCGCGGGGCGGGTTCCGCCGGCGAGGCCGGCGTGATCTCCAGCAACTCGCCGGGGCCAAGCAGCTTCACCTGCCGAAACAACGTCTGCGGCCCGTAGATGTTCTGGAACGTGAAATACTCGGCCATCGCCGCCGGATGAACGCTGGGCCGCGGCAGTCCGCTCGCCAGAATCCCCTTGATTTCGCTGGCGAATGTCACGTAGCCGTCAACTGCCGCATAGTAGAGGGGCTTCACGCCGAAGCGGTCGCGGGCCAGCGTCACAACGTTGCTCGCGCGGTCGTAGATGGCGAAAGCGAACATGCCGTCGAGCATCGGCAAGCAATCGCGGCCGTATTCCTCCCATAAATGGAGCAGCACCTCGGTGTCGCTCCGCGTGCGGAAGACGTGTCCCCGCCCGCGGAGATCGTCGCGAAGCTCGGGAAAGTTGTAAATCTCCCCGTTGTAAGTGATCCAATAGCGGCAGTCGGAACTCGCCATCGGTTGATGGCCGTAGGGCGTCAGGTCGATGATCGCCAGCCGACGGTGGCCCAGCCCGACCGCAAACGAGCTTTTCGACAATTCTTCGCGGCAATACGAGCCGCCGAAGACCGGCAAGTGCTCGTTGAGGTGGCGGAACTTCGGGTCGGCGAAACTGCGCCAATAGCCGCCCTCGCCGTTGCGTCCCTCGCCCAAGCGGAAAAAGGCGTAGCCCGCGTCATCCGGCCCACGGTGCGCCAACGCCTCGCACATCCGTGGTATCCACTCCGGATCAATCGGGCGACCGTCCAGGCTCACGACTCCGGCGATTCCGCACATGACGTTCAGGTTGAAGCAAAGTTGGTTTAAGGGTCAGGATTCTCGAGGCGGACTGAAGAGGAACATCGTTTCGTCGAAAGCCGGCGGCGACGGCGGGCGGCCAAGCGTCACGGATTGGATTTCGCCAAAGGGTGACTGCCTCCTGCGCCGTGGAAATGGACCCCAGTTTCCCCAGCGTGGTTCCACGTTCCCTGCGCTTGGATCGCCGAACCCTGGACCGTCCTCACGCGGCCCTCACGCCTCCCGTCGCCGCCCGCTTGCTCTCCAACGCGGCGGAGTTCTGCCGCCGCCATGCGATCAACGACTTCATGCCCTCCTCCAGGTCGATCGTCCAGCGGTAGCCCAGCTCTTCTTCCGCCCGCTTCACGCAACCAATGCGGTTGGTCACGAACGTCAGTCCGGCAGGTTCATAGGCGATCGGGAGCTTGCTGCCGGTCAGCCGCAGCAACAGCTCGGTGAGTTCCTTGATCGTCGTGCCGACGCCGCGGCCCACGTTGTAGCACCGCCCGCTGACCTCGGCCCGCATGGCCAGGACATTCGCCCGGGCCACGTCGGTCACGTGGACGAAGTCGTACTGTTGGCTCCCATCTCCGTAGACCACCGGCGGCTCGCCGCGTTCGATGCGGTCGAGGATTTTGTGCATCACGGCGATGTAGGCGCCTTTGTAGTCCTGCCGCGGGCCGTAGACGTTCATGTAGCGGAGGCCCACCCAGTCGAGCCCATATCGCCGACCCAGGCTCTTGAAAAAATGCTCGCCGGCGATCTTCGAAGCGCCGTAGAACGTGTCGTTGTTGTAGGGGTGATCCTCGGTCATCGGGATCTGGATGGCGTCGCCATACACCGAGGCCGACGACGAAAACACCACCCGCTTCACCTTGGCCCGAATCGCCGCCATGATGACGTTGAACGTGCCGCGGACGTTGACCTCGAAGGCGGTCTCGGGATACTCGTGGCACTGGAGGATCCACAAGGCTGCCAGATGAAACACCCCATCCATGCCCTCCATCGCCTTTTCGAGGATGTCGCGGTGGAGGATGTCGCCGCCGTGTGGGAAGATGGAGACCCGAGGGTCGCTAAGGGCCTCCTGGAGATTGTCGAGGCTGCCGCGGGCGAAATTGTCGTAGACGACGATCCGCCGGACCTTGGTCTTCCGCAGCTCATCCACCACGTGGCTGCCGATCAACCCGGCGCCACCGACCACAAGAACGCTCGCTCCGTCGAGATCCACGTCTGATGTGCCCTCCTGGCTTGAAATCCTACCAGGCCGTCTGATCGAGAGATTGCGGGATTCCGGCCCGTACAGACACGATCCTATCCCACGCCGCGTCTATGGGTCAAGATTGTTTCACTGCTTTACCCTTTTGCCTTGATTTCTTACTTATCCTTAAACCCCCTGTTTCACCTTGATTCCCCGATCGAGCCACCGCTCAGAACGGAAGTCAACAGGTTCATTGCCAAAGTTTTGCCCTGATCCAGTCGCTTGAGACAGGACGGCGAGCTGACGAACGGCACCGATTGGGCACGGCCACGGGAACCATGACGTTGTGAGAACCCACCTGCCTGGTGGTGTTCTGTGCCTTGAAGATGCTAAACAGGAATGCTTCTAGCCGAGACGGGTATTGCCGCCGCTGTTCGTCACGGGTAGTCTCTCAAAGACTGGGCCTTGGCAAGATGTCGCCGCAGTACCCTTAGCTAGCCCAGGGGAGCGTGTCGGGAGCCGCCCGCAACCGAGTGGCCCAGCCCATTGAAATTGGAGTCCGGGAAACCTCCCCCGAGCAAGGAAACTCCCATGCGACTGAATCGAGTGGTTTCGATCCTGTTCGTGGTCGCCGTCCTCAGCCAGGCATCATTACTCCGAGGGGGCGAGCCCCCGTCTTGCTGGCCGTTTTTCGTCTTCGACAACGGCCTGCGCGGCATTGCGGACCCACCCAAACTGCTCAAACAACTTGGTTACGCTGGGATGGGCGCAAGTGGGTGGAAGGTGGCCGACCTGGTGAAGCAGTATCGAGAAGCGAGCCTGAAGGTCTTCAGTACCTACGTCGGCTGTCACCTCGACAAGACGCCCGCCTATGACCCGCGGTTGAAAGACGCGGTCCAGGAGCTTCAAGGCACGGACGTGATCCTTTGGCTGACGGTCCTCGGCGGCAAGTACGGAAAGGAGGACGAAAAAGCGGCGGCCATCGTCCGCGAAATCGCCGATCTTGCCGAGCCGTGCGGCTTGCGCGTCGCCCTGTATCCCCACACGGGATTTTATGTGGCCACGACCGCCGACGCCCTCCGCCTTGCCGACCGGATCAATCGAAAAAACGTCGGCGTGTCGATCAATCTGTGCCACGAACTGATGACGGATCAAGGATCCCGACTCGACGCCACGATCCAGCAGGCGGCGCCGCGTCTGTTTTTGGTTTCGATCAACGGGGCCGATGTGAAGCAGCCCGGCTACGGTTGGAACCGGCTCATCCAGCCGCTGGGGCGGGGTAATTTCGATGTGGGCGAGTTCCTTAGGAAGCTGAAACTCGCCGGATACCGGGGACCAATCGGCCTGCAATGCTATGCCGTTCCGGGCGATCCCGTCCAAAATCTGAAGGACTCCATGGCCGCCTGGCGCCACTATCAGAAACAGTTGGGGTGCGGAAACGAGTGACAGTCATCGTCAGCCACTTGAGGCCCAAAAAACCCGTCGTCTCGATGGTCAATTAAGAAACCATCTTAAGAGCTCCCCTCTCCCGCCTGCGGGAGAGGGGCCGGGGGTGAGGACAACTGCTTTTCAGCTACCCGCCCTCACCCTAACCCCCTCCAGGAGGAGTAGGGAACTATCACAATTGCTCTTTTACGGTAGTTTCTCAGTGGTAGTCATTAGTGGTGGAACCATACCCTTCCTTAGTCTCTCTACCGGATTCTTGGCGGCGTTTGGGGTGGGCGGTCCGCAAGTTGTCGATGCGTCGTAACATGTTGTT
>Ga0129299_1001680_pt1 | contig 14763 bp, 8 predicted proteins | sample ConPoolayeCmetaG_FD_94477 | JGI IMG/M metagenome (GOLD analysis project Ga0129299, IMG submission 94477) | Hot spring microbial mat communities from California, USA to study Microbial Dark Matter (Phase II) - Cone Pool mat layer C metaG ... | reverse complement strand
GCGGTGCCGCCGGTGGCGGACAGCCGGGCCGGCGGGCATGCCCTCGCCGGCGGCGTTATCATGTGGCCATGTTCAGTTTCCAGGTGACCAGCCGGGAGCCCGGCGGGCGGGCACGCTGCGGCCTGCTGACGACCCCGCACGGCACGGTGCGGACGCCGGCGTTCATGCCGGTGGGCACGCGGGCGGCGGTCAAGGGGGTCTGGCCCGAGCAGGTTCGCCAGAGCGGGGCGGATATCCTGCTGGGCAACACCTACCACCTCGCCCAGCGGCCGGGGGCCGACGTCATCGCCGAACTGGGCGGGTTGCATCGCTTCATGGCCTGGGACGGCCCGATTCTCACCGACAGCGGGGGTTACCAGGTCTTCTCGCTGGCGGCCCTGCGCCGGATCACCGACGACGGCGTCACCTTCCGGTCGCACATCGACGGCCAGTGGATCCGCCTCGATCCGGAATCGGCCACGGCCATCCAGAACCGGCTGGGCGCCGATATCATCATGGCTCTGGATGAGTGTCCTCCCGGGCAGGCCGACCGGGAGGCGGCCGCCCGGGCGGTCCGCCGGACCGTCCACTGGGCCCGACGTTGCCGGGAGGCCCACGCCCGGGCCGATCAGGCCATGTTCGGCATCGTTCAGGGGGGGGTCTACGGCGACCTGCGGCTGGAGTGCGCCGCTCAACTGGCCGAGCTGGAGTTTCCGGGCTATGCGGTGGGGGGGTTGTCGGTGGGCGAGCCGCACGAGACCATGGTCGAGGTGCTGCAGATCGTGACCCCCGCCCTGCCGGTCGATCGCCCGCGGTACCTGATGGGGGTGGGCATGCCGCGGGACATCCTGGAGGCCGTCCGGGCGGGCATCGACATGTTCGACTGCGTCCTGCCCACCCGCAACGCCCGCAACGCCTATGCCTTTACCGCGGCCGGGGGCCTGCGGCTGAGAAACGAGAAATACCGCCTGGATTCCGGCCCCCTGGAGCCCGGCTGCCCCTGCCCGACCTGCCGCCGCTTCAGCCGGGCCTATGTACGGCATCTGTTCACGGTCGGGGAGATGCTCGGGCCGATGCTCCTGACGGTTCACAACCTCTGGTTCTTCCAGCGTTTCATGGCCCGGCTGCGGGACTTGATTCCGACCGGGTCCTGGGCGACGATGCTGGCGGAGTTCCCGGCGCTCGGCGCGGCCGGGGCTTGTCACGATCCCACCGGAGGTAACCCCGCGTGATCGCCTTTTCCGAGCTGATGGTTCTGGCCCAGGCTCCTTCCGATCCCGGCGGGCCCGGCGGCGGCGGAGGAGGGCAGCTCCTGTGGGGCATCATCATCATGCTGATGGTGTTCTACGGCTTCATGATGTGGGGGGGACGCAAGGACAAGCAGAAGCGCGAGGAGATGCTCCGCAACATCAAGAAGGGCGATCGGGTCCTGACTGTCGGAGGCATCATCGGCTCGGTGGTCTCCACCAGCGGGAACGAGGTGTCGGTGAAGGTTGACGAGTCGGCCAACGTGAAAGTCACCGTCGTTCGCAACGCCATCCAGCGGGTCCTGCAGGACAACGAGAAGCCTTCCTCGGTCGGCTGAGTGCCTGCCGGCGGCCCGGGTCGGGATCGACACGCCGGTCGTGAGATGACCGCAGGCGGTCCGGCTTCCGGGGGCCCGGACCGGCGGGGAGGGGTCTTTCACCGCTGCTGAACACGGCCGTTGACAGGACCCTTGGCGACCGGGATGATACCCTTGAAAGCACCGCGGGGGCGGGGGGCATGCGGTGTGCTGCATCGGCGGGAGCGGGCTCTGTGCGATCTCCCCTGAAGCGATAACTGCCGTGGGAGAAAGAGATTATGGCTAATCGGTCCCGATCGAGGCCCGTAGCGATCCGGCTTGTCGGACTGGCCGTCTGCCTGCCGCTGCTGACCGGGCAGGGCTGCCCGTCGTTCCTGCCGTCCCCGGGGGTGGTGTCCGACGAAGGTGCTGCCGGATCGCAGGCTCCACAGGGTGGGGCGACCCAGGCTCCGGTGACCTTCGCGCGGCCGCTGTCGACTGTGATTGTCCAGGTCGGCCAGACGATTCCGGTGCAGTTCGACGTGGCCTGGGGGGATTTCGAGTACGAGCTGTTCCTCGACACCAACACGGTTCCCGCCGACGGTGTGAGGGCGGTCACGGAGGCCGGCCAGGCCGTCCGCTCGCAGCCCAACAGCGGCGCAGCGCTGACCACGGTGACCACCGGGGTGAGCACTGCGGGCCTGGAGCCCGGCGAGTACATGCTGGGTGTGACGGTGGTCAGCGGTGACAAGCGCTTGACGACCTACGCCTCGGCGGTGGTCTCGCTGGTCACCGGGCCGACGGTGCGGATCCTGTTCCCCAACGGCGGCGAGTCGGCGCCGGTGGGCTCACTGGTGGATATCCGTTTCTTTGCCAGCAGCCCCACGGACCTCAACCCGCTGGTGCAGGTTTTCTTCGACACCAACAACGACCCCGCCGGCGGGCGGGTGAACATCGGTTCGCCGGTTCGGGCGAGGGAGGGGGGAATCCGCTGGGACACCACCGGCCGGGCGACCGGCAGCTACTACGTCGGGGCCGAGTTGGTCGATGCCAGCCCGGCGGTCCGGGACTACAGCGACGGTCCCATCACCCTGACGCCGCCGGGCAGCGGGAGCGGCGGAGGTGGCGGACCGGCACCGGGACCGGGGGATGAGGCCGAGGTCATCGTGACCGTGACCACCCCGCGGACCGACACTACGATCCTGGCGTCGCAGGTCTACGCGATCCGCTGGTCGACCAACCTGCTGCCGGGGGACGGGTCGGTGCGGATCTTCCGCGAGCCGGACCACGACGACGACGGCGTACCCGACGGGCAGGCCTCGCGGGTGTTCATCGGCCCGGCGGGGATCGACGCGGCCCAGCAGATCTACCAGTGGGACACGACCGGCATCCGCGGCACGTTTTTCATCGGCATCACCTGCACGCCGCTGGTTGGCGACCCGGTGGAGGCCTATTCGCAGGGCCGGCTGACGATTCAGGCGACCTCCTTCTGGCTCGGCGGGCTGGGCACGGAGCGCGACGAGGATAACGTCGTCGTCGCCCAGAGCGGAGTCCTGCAGGGCGCGATCTTCCGGGGCTACAACTTTCAGGACAACCTCGGCAGCGCCATGCTGGCGGCCGACGACTACGACGGCGACGGGCTGAACGAGATCGTCCTGGCGGCGCAGTTCGGCAAGCCGTTTCCGCAGTGGTCCGACGATGGCCGGGGCGCCGGCGAGGCGTACCTGATTTATGGCCGCCGCACCCGCTTCTCCGGAGACATCGAGGTCAACGGCGTGGGCACCGCGACGGTACCGGGCGTGGTCTTTCCTGGTATCATGCCGAACCCCCGCGCGGTTCGCGACGGGGGTGGGGCTCAGGACCCCAGGGCCTGCAGCCTGGCGTTCTACAGGGATGAACTGGGCTTCGTACGGGTCGCCGACCGTTACGCTACGCAGGGGCTGCGATCGCTGACGCTGATTCCCGACCAGGACAACGACGGCAAGCAGGAGATCGTCTTCGGTTTTCCGTGGTGCAACTCCTATAGCCTGGCCTGGCAGGCCGCAGACGGTTTGCATCCGTTCCCAGCTGCGGGGATCGGCCGGCTGGAGAACAACGGTCATTTCCTGCGGGGCGGCGTGGTCATTGTCTCGAGCCGCAACAGCGTCATGACCAGCCGGACGGCGGTGAGCGTGAACGGTGACCGCGCCCTGCGGCTTGGCGACGTCGGGCAGCTTTTTGAAACCATGTCTATCCACCCCGTCCCCCCCGGATACCCGGTGACGGAGGATCGGTGCCCCGGCAAAGTGGCCGCTGCAGCGGGCGGTGACGCCCAGGCGGAGACGGCCACATTCCCTTGCGAGGGTTTTTACCAGGACACGCGGGTAGACATCTCACCCCTGCGACTGGCCGACCCGATTCCGGCCTTCGGCCTGGTGATTCCGGGCGGCGTGGGGTGCGAGATCCAGGGTACCGGCCTGAGTCTGAATCAGATCGACCCGCCGCCAACGTTCAGCGTGAATTTTGACTGGCTGGGTGCCTTCATCCCTGCCCGATACCTCTGGACGACCAACCTGCAAGACTTCTGCGGTACGGATCCGACTTATGTGGCCGGACAGTGGCCTCCGTTCGGCTCGATGGTGACGCTGGGAACCGGTTTCTACGGCACGGGCACGAATTGCGAGAACTTCCGGATCTCCGACCCGCTGGAGCCGTACGGCTGCCGGATTCTCGGGCAGGAGACCACCCAGCAGCAGGCCGCCACCACGGCCAACCGGTTCGGCCTGAGCATCTCCGTGTCGGGCAACGTGTTGCTCATCGGTGCGCCCCTGCGATCGGTGTCGAGGGCGGACTGGGAAGATCTCCCTGAGCCGCAGAGGCAGGAGAGCGGGTGCGTCTACGCTATGGCCCTGAAACGACGCAATTCGCCGGCCTCCAGTTTTCCTTGGAGTTATCGCCTGCCTCCCCCGAGCGAGCCGCCCCAGGGCGGGGATCCCCCTCCGACGGCGATGATGCACGCAAACAACCCGGCGCCGCACAACTGGATCATCCGGGATGTCGGCTCGACGCCGAGGATCGTCGGCGGCAGCTGCTCGCTGCGGAGCGATGTGATCGACGGCCCGCGTTTCAGCGTCAGGCGTCCCGGCCTGGTGATTGGGGCGGCCCCGGGCGATCAGGTCGGGGAGGTGACCGGCCTGCGCGACCTGAACGCGGATCTCATCGAGGACTTCGCCATCGGGGCACCGGGCACTAACGCCGGCCGTGGCGCCGTCTACGTGGTCTATCGGCGTCACCTGGAGATCGAAGGCCGGGTGCTGGATCTCCAGCGTGTTCAACTGGCGACCCAGAATCCCGACCGGCTGAACGGGTTCATGATCCGCGGCGAGGTGAATGAGAACCTCGGCACCGCGATCGCCGGCGGCGGTCCGGCGCGGCTGAACGACGACTACAACGCGGACACCTTCGCCGACCTGATCGTCGGCGCGCCCAATGCCGGCACCTCGGCCGGGTTCCAGTCCGGCCGGGTGGTGATCGTCTTCGGCGGAAAGACTCTGCTGAACGAGGCGGGCGGAACCACGCTGAACCAGCTCATCCAGGCCGGCGACGCGATGCAGCTGATCGGCACCGAGGCCGGCAACCGCACCGGCGAGACCGTGGCCAACGCCGGCGACATCAACGGCGACGGCATCGCCGATCTGGCCATCGCCGCGCCGATGGCCGGGCCGCCGGCGACGGTCCGCCGGATGTTCGACAGCGATTACGACGGCACTCTCGATGCCCCGGGCATCGATCTGAACGGCGACGGCGAGGCCGACGATCTGGACGACGACGGCCGGCCGGACAACATGGCCGAGTGCGGCGTCGTGTACGTGGTCTTCGGCGGCAGGCACCTCAAGGGCACCATCAGCCTGAGCCAGATCGGCACGGCGAACCTGCCGGGTCTGGTGTTCATGGGGCGGCGGGGCGGCGACCATCTGGGCGGCGGCCATACGCTGACCGGCGAGCTGGCCCGGGGGATCAGCCGGGCGGGCGATCTGGATGGCGACGGCCGGGACGATCTGCTGATTTCGGCCATCGAGGCCGACCCCGAGGGCAAGACCAACGCAGGCGAGGTGTACTTGGTCTACGGCTTCGGGCTGTGACACGGCGCGGGCTTCGCGGTCCGCCCGGCCGCGCGACCCGGTGGCGGGAGTTGACGATGATGAAGTCTGCCACGCACAGTCTTCCCGCGGCGGCGGTGATCGCGGGGATCCTGGCCATGACCGGCGTCGCGGCCGGGGCGGATCGATGCTGCCCCTGGCAGGATCGCGGATGGTCGTGGTGCGCGTCGCCGCCGAAGCGGCCGCCGGCCAAGGACGCGACCGCCCGGCGGGCCGCGGCGCTGCGCACGATCGACGAGGTCGAGCCCAATGGAACGCTGTCCCAGGCCCAGGTGATCAGCATCCGCCCCGCGCCGATCGACGGCGTGGACCTGGACATCCGCGGCCGTATCGGCGGCACGGACCCGAACCCCGACCGGGATCTGGGAGCCGCCGACGAGGATCTCTATCGTTTCAGCGCCAACAAGGGCGACCTGATCGGCCTGGCGGCGGTCAGCGCCGGGGTGCTCGACCCGGTCGTAGCCATCGAGCAGACCAGCCGCATCGAGCTGATCCGCTCGGAGGACATCGCCGAGTACAACCCCTACGGGCGGTGGTTCTTGTTCTATCCGTTCACGTACCTGTATCCGCCGGGCTCGCCGATGCCGCGCGGCAGCTCGTACTTCGACGCGGCTTTGACCTGGATCGCGCCGGCCACCGGCGACTACCTGATCCGCGTGTCCTCCGCGTACGCGGCATCCTCCGGCGAGTACACCCTGCAGATCCGCAGCCGCCGGCCCTTCCTGGAGGACGACGCCGTGGGGGCCACGCAGACCATCTTCCTGGATTTCGACGGCGCCCAGGTGCCCGCCGGGCAGCTTTTCGAATCGCCCTACCCGATCGCGTTCCTGAGCCCGCTGCGGACGTTTCTGCCGAGATGGAGGCTGACCGCGGAGGACGAGGCGGCGGTGGTCGATGCCATCGTCGCCCAGGTGAAGAAGAACTTCGACCGGCTGCGGCTGGCCAGCCTCAACGGCAACCGTCCCACCGACCGCACCGACGGGCACTTCGACGTGCGGATCCTCAACAGCAAGGACCATCCCGACCCCTTCGGGCAGCCCAACGTCTCCCGCGTCGTCGTCGGCGGCTACATCTGGGAGCTGGGCCTGAGCACCATCGGCATAGCCCAGTCGATCGACCCGGGCAACTACGACCGCCAGGAGACGGCCGTCGTCCTGCTGGACATCCTCAGTGACCGCAATCCCGCCAACCCCTTCTCGATCAATAACATCCGCCTGGGCGGCGGGCTGACGATCATCGACGCCATCGGCATCGTCGTCGGCAACATCGCCACCCACGAGGCCGGGCACTACCTGGGACTCTGGCATACCGACAACACCAACGACTGGCCGTGCATCATCGACTCCGGTGGTCCGGATGATCTCCGCAACATCGCGGGCTTCGGCCGCGACGGAATCCTCGGCACCGGCGACGATATCGAGGTGGGCTTCACCCCCGACGAATATGCTCCCTACGAGGAGGTCGCCTACGGGATCGAGGCGGTGGATGTGCTGACCGCCTTCGGGCTGAGCACCGGCCGGATGGTCGTCCCGCCGGCGACCACCGCCCCGCCGGAAGCCGGCTTCCCGCAGGCCTCGGTCCGGGCGACTCCGCTGGGCGGCGACGCGCCGCTGGAGGTGCGTTTCTACGCCGGCGGCGTCACCGGCAACAACGACGAGCTGGTCTACACATGGTATTTCGACGACGGCAGCGACCCGGCCCGGGGCGCGTACGTCTCGCATGTCTTTCAGGAGCCGGGGGTCTACAACGTGCGCCTGGTGGCCGGCACCTCGACGCTCCAGGCCGGCGAGGCGGTGGTGACCATCACGGTCACGGGCCAGTCGAGCCCGACGGTCTTCTCGGCCTCTCCGGCCTTCGGTGCGGCCCCGCTGCAGGTGACGTTCGAGGCCGGCGCCTGGAGCGGTCCGGGGCCGGCCGTGACCGGCTACACCTGGGAGTTCGGCGATGGCGCCTCCGGCACCGGCCGGACGGTATCACATACCTACGCCGAGCCCGGGGTGTACACCGTGCGGCTCGTGGCCACGACGGCCAACGGCCTCATGGGCTCCAGCACCAGGGCCATCCAGGTGTTCCCCGCGAATGCTTCGATGGATGCCGCCCAGTTCTCGCCCGAGCCGGCACCGGCGGCGCCGGCCGTGCCGTTATGCGGCGCCGGACTGCCGGGCGCGTGGCTCGTCTCGCTGGCCGGGCTGGCGATGCTCAGCCTGCACCGCCGTCGGTGACCCGGCTTTCGAAAGTCCCTTCGGCCGTTTCGGTGCGGATGGTTTCGCCCGGCCCGACGTCTCCGGGGCAGCGCACGATGCGTCCGTCGCCGGCTCGCCGGGTGATGGTGAAGCCTCGGGCCAGTGTCCGGCGGATTTCGGTGCTCTCCAGGCGTTTCCCGATCGCCTCCAGAAGATTCGCGGCGCCCTCCAGCCGATGAGCGGCCGCCCGGTCCAGGTTGCGGGCCGCGTCCGCGAGGTGTCTGCGCCGGTCCTCGATCGCCCGCATCGGAGACCGCAGGCAGAGGATTCCGCCGCACCGCTCGAGCCGGCCATTGGCCCGCATGAGCCTGTCATGGATGAGCCAGTCGAGGCGCCGCCCGATCTCGGCCAGCCGCATGCTCCGGCGGTGCAGCACCCAGGCCGGACGGCGGGCAAGCAGCCGGGTCTGAAGGTCGTGCAGCCGGGCGACGGCGCGCTGCCATCGGCGGGACCAGGCCAGTTCCAGGCGTCCGGCGGCTTCGTCGGCGGCCTGGGCGGACCGCCGCAGGAGGCTCATCGGGTCGCGGAAGCACGGCCGCCGTTCGACGGCCTCGAGACGGCCGCTGGAGATTTCCAGCCGGTGGCGCATACAACGGGCAAGTCGGGCAGCCCGGTTCGCCAGGTCGTCCAGCAGGTCCGCCAGCACCGGCACGGCCATTTCGGCGGCGGCGGTGGGTGTGGCGGCCCGCAGATCGGCGACCAGGTCGGTGATGGTGGTGTCGGATTCGTGGCCCACGCCGCTGATCACGGGTATGGTGCCGGCGGCGATGGCCCGGGCGACGACCTCCTCGTTGAAGGCCCAGAGATCCTCCAGCGAGCCGCCGCCGCGCCCCACGATGATGACGTCCAGACCGCCGAGCCGGGCCGCCTGCTCGTTGAGGCGCCGCAGGGCGGCGGCGATCTCCGCGGCGGCGCCCTCGCCCTGGACGGCCACGGGGTGCAGCAGAACCTCCACGCAGGGGCACCGCCGGTGCAGGGTGCGCAGGATGTCGCGGACCGCGGCGCCCTGCAGGCTGGTTACCACCGCGATCCGCCTCGGAAAGCGCGGAATCGGCCGCTTGCGGCGGGGGTCGAACAGCCCCTCCTCGCGGAGGCGGGCGCAGAGCTGCTGGAAGGCCAGTTCCAGTGCGCCGGTGCCCAGCGGCTCCAGGCGCCGGACGTTGAACTGGTAGTCGCCGCGCGCCTCGTACAGGTCGACCGAACCGGTGGCCACCACCGCCAGGCCGTCGGTGGGTTTGAACTTCAGGCTCGCGGCCGCGGATCGCCACATCACCGCCCGGACCTCGCAGCGCTCGTCCTTGATGGTCATGTACACATGGCCGCTGGCCGCGCGTTTGAGATTGCTGAGCTCGCCGGCCAGGTGGATCGTGGCCGGCAGGCTGGTGGTCAGCGTCCGCCGGACCAGGGCGTTGAGCTGGCTGACGGTCAGGCGCACCGGCAGGACGCGGGGATCGGGCGCCACCGCCATGCGTTCGGGATCGAACGGCGCGCGGGCCGGACGGGGTGCCGGGGGGTCGCGGTCGTCCGGGCGGCGGGCAGGCATGCGGGCAGGCCTCAGTCGGGGGCCCCGTCGGGCCCCTCGGTCGGCGGCACCTCGCCGTCCACCCGGATGCGCTCGATGCGGGTTGCACGGCCGGTGGTCGAGTCGACCGACACCAGGATTCCGCACAGCCGGGGGTCGCCGGTGGCCACGTCGAAAGGCGTCGGAAGGCTGGTGATCATGGAGCGCAGCACGCGGTCCTTCATCCGGCCGAGCACCGAGTCGTAGGGGCCGGTCATGCCCACGTCGGTGATGTAGGCGGTGCCGTTGGGCAGCAGGCGCTCGTCGGCGGTCGGCACGTGCGTGTGGGTGCCGAACAGCACGCTGACCCGGCCGTCGAGGTACCAGCCCAGGGCGACCTTCTCGCTGGTGGCCTCGGCGTGGACGTCCACGACGATGATCCGCACGTCCGAGGGCACCTGGGCGAGGACGCGATCGACCGCCTTGAACGGGCAGTCGGTGGGGGGCTTCATGAACAGCCGGCCGAGCACGGCCAGCACGGCCACCTTCGGGCCGGCGGCGGTCTCGTGGATGGCCAGCGTCCGGCCCGGGGCGCTGATCGGCAGGTTGGCCGGGCGGACGAGGTCGCCGGCGGTCTCGAGGCGGGGGATGATCTCGCTTCTGCGGTAGACGTGGTCGCCGAGCGTCATGACGTTGACGCCGCAGGCCCGGAAACTGTCGTGGAGCTGGGCGGTCAGGCCTGAGCCGGCGGCGGCGTTCTCGACGTTGGCGATGACGCAGTGGATGTCGTGCCGCCGGACCAGCACGGGCAGGGCCCGGGCGGTGATGTCGCGGCCGGGCCGCCCGACCACGTCACCGAAGCAAAGGAGGTTGATCTGCATGCCTGCCGGATCCCGCGAGCCGCGCCCGGCCGAAGCGCCGCCGCGTCGGAGGCCGGACGACCTCAACGTATCGCAGCGCGACGCACGATTCAAGCCGCGCACGGGACGGGCTTTGCCCGGCCCGCCGGGTTGCCCCCCTGGCGCCGGTCCTCTAAGCTGACCCGGGCATGCGCGTCGTCTGGATCGACACCGACTTTGCCATCCTGGCCGGCCATACCGGCACCAGAACGTTCGCCCTGTCGCGCGACCTGGCCGCGCGGGGCCACGAGGTCGAGGTCATCTGCAGCGACCGCAGGCTGCCGGACCTGATGCCGTCAGGGGCCTGGCCTTTTCACTTCGCCGAGGTCGATGGGGTACGCGTGACCATCGTCAACGCGGGCTTCGGACGGATCCGCGAGGGCCGGCTGGGATGGCTGCGCCATCTGGCGTTCACCCTGCTGGCCTGCGGGCACCTGTTGCGGCGCAGGCGTCCCGACGTGGTCTGCGTCACCGTGCCCTCCCTGGGCGGCGTGCTGCCGGCGCTGGCGGCCCGGTGGCTGCGGCGCGTGCCGTTCGTGCTGGAGGTCCGCCGCCTGGTGACCGAGTCGCTCGTCGGCACGGGGCGGATCCGATCGCCGGTGCTGATCGGGGCGGTGACGGCCCTGGTCCGGTCCGCGTACCACGGCGCAGCCCGGATCGTGGCCCTGACCGATCCGGTGGTGCGGCACATCGGCGCCGATCCGGCCCTGCGCGGGAAGATCGTTCTCGTGCCGCACTGCTGCGACCTGGCGCTGTTCGCCGCCGGGGACGGCCGTCGGCTGCGGGCCGACAACGCGTGGGAGGACCGCTTCATCTGCGTCCATGTCGGATCGATGTCGAGGGTCAACGGCCTGGAGGCCATCCTGCGGGCCGCGGACGTGCTCCGCGAGGATCCCAAGTTCCTGTTCTGGCTGATCGGCGACGGCGAACACCGGGCCCAGATCGAGGGCAACATCCGCGACCGGAACCTGCACAACGTGGTCATCTGGGACCCCCAGCCGCGCGGACGGCTGCCGGACATCCTGGCCGCCGCCGATCTGTGCCTGATGACCGTGCGGCCGTATCCCGTGCTGGAGCAGGCCAGCGGCACGCGGCTGTTCGACTACCTGGCGGCCGGCCGGCCCGTGCTGCTGAACTACGGCGGCTGGCAGCGGGATCTGCTGGAAAGCCACGGCGCCGGCCTGGGCACCGGCCTGGGACGGCACGAGGAGTTCTGGCAGCGGCTCTGCGAGCTGTGCGACGACCCTGCGCGTCGGGCGGAGATGGGCCGCAACGCGCGTCTTCTGGCCGAGCAGCAGTTCGACCAGCGACGGTGGACGGCGGTCTTCGAGGAGGTGCTGGCCGGGGCCTGCGGAGCAGGCCATGAACGCGTCCGGCTTCCGAATCACCGGGCATGACTGGCTGGGCGCACACGAAAAGGCTTTCGGACCGTAATCCAGTGTGTTGTCGGCCAGGTCATGTCAGGCCAGGTCAGGTCAGGTCAGTCGGCGGCAACGGGGCTTTTGAGGTCCAGACTCGCAGCCGATCCCGTCGCCGTTGCGGGCGTCCCGGCATGCCCGTGCTCCGGCGTTCCGGCGGGCAGCCTGTGCCGCGCCTCGACGATGAGCGGAGGCGTTCTGGCCGGCCGGCGCGCGCAGCGCCCCGGGGACGGCCTGGCGGAGGCCATGCTTCCGTTTTTCATCTTCAGGGGCAAGTTCGTAGAATGACCTGCTGCTTCTGATCTGGAGGCTCCCGTGGGGATCGCTTACAGCACAGGCCGTGAGTCCGGGCAGCCTGTGATCGACGCGTCGCGCTGCAACCGCTGCCAGGAATGCGTCCGCGTCTGCCCGGCGGGCTGCCTGAGCCCCCGGGCGGACGGCATCCGGATCGAGCCGGATGCGAAGTTCGGATGCCTGGCGTGCGGCCACTGCGTCATGGTCTGTCCGCACGAGGCCATCACAGTCCGCGGCCGGGGCATCGAACGCAGCGCCTTCGAGCCGCTTCCGCCGGCCGGGGCGCTGCCGGGGCCGGAGGCTCTGCGGGCTCTGCTCCTGACCCGCCGCAGCGTCCGCCACTTCATCGACCGCCCCGTGCCCGGGGACGTCCTCGACGCGGTGATCGCCGCCGCCGAGACCGCGCCGATGGGGCTGCCCCCATGGGAGGTCGGCGTCGTCGTGTTTCCCGACCGGGCCGCCGTCGGCGAACTGGCCCGGGACACGGCCGGCGCCTACCGCCGCCTGGTGCCGATGCTCGACAATCCGGTTTCCCGGGTGTTGATGCGCCTGTTCATGAGACGGCCGGCGTATGATCTGTTTTACACCGGGATCCTCCCGCTGGGACGCGACATCGTGGCCGCGGCCCGGAACGGGGAAGATCATGCGCTCTGGAATGCTCCCGCGGCACTCCTGTTTCACGCCTCGCCTTACGCCGACGCCGCGGATGCCGCCATCGCCTGCACGTATGCCATGCTCCAGGCGCATGCCCTGGGCCTGGGCACGACGATGATCGGGTCGGTGCCCGGTCCGCTGGCGCACCGCCGCGATCTGCTGGACAAGTACGGCGTTCCCCGGGGCCATCAGCCCAGGCTGGCGCTGATCCTGGGCTACCCGGCGGTGCCGTTCCGCAGGACGGTGCGTCGGGCGCTGTTCCGCGTGACGCGATACGCGGCTGGGACATGATTCGCCGTCGCGTTCCCGGAGCATCGCCTTCCGCGGCGGTCCGCAGAGGGGTCCGGCCGCGGGGACGCAGGGCGGGGGAGCAACAGCGGCAGGTGCGCGGGGGACCGGCCGCCCGTTGGCCAGGGTTGAGCACGGAAGGAAGAATCGCGGACTGAGCACCGGCAGCGGCCTGGGCGGTGATGCCGGTGCCCGGCAGAAACGGAGGAATGCGATGCGGACTGCGGTCGTCTCGAGGCGCGGGGGCCTGTTGCTCAGAACGCTTGTCCTGCTGCTGCCTGCGGCCGGCCTGGCGCGGCCATGGACTGTCCAGGCGGCCGGGGTCGCGCCGGAGGTTGCGGTCGAGGTTGAGGAGGAGGTCTATCGCTACGAAAACCCGGACAATGGTGCCGGTCCCTCCTGGTGCTTCGGGAACACCTGCATCGTTCGCGGCGGCTCGAGCCTGTTCGTCAGCGGGCTGGAGAAGATCCCGGACGTCCGGCCGCTGAACAACACGCGCTGGCTGCTCTACGTGCGCTCGGACGAGGGATGGCGGCTGGCGCAGAAGGACCCTCGTGACCGCACCCGCGAGCCGTCGCCGCTGGGCATCCTGCCGGACGGTTCGGTGCTGATGTCGGTCAATCCGACGCTGACCGGCCCGGATGCACACGCCGGCCCGGCACAGCCGCAGATCCTCCGGTTCGATGCCCGCCGGCCGGAGGCGCCGTTTGAGACCATCCTGCCGGTCTGGGAGGGCAATCCCGATTTCACGGAGCACTCGTACCGCAGTTTCGCGGTCGACGGCGTGCGGGGTGAGCTGATTCTCTTTCAGAATGTGGCCTATTCGCACTCGGCGTGGGCTTTCCGCGACGGCCAGGGACGCTGGAGCGCACGCGGCCAGCTCGCCTGGCCGTGGGGAGCGGATTACCAGAAGCCTCAGCCGATCCGGGTCTGCTATCCGTCGGTGCAGCTCCGGGACCGGGCCGTCTACTTCTGCGGCGTCAGCGACATCCTGGAGCCCAACGAGGCCTGGCGGGCCTACAAACGCGAGCTGACCGGCCGGGACTGGGACTACGACTTCCGCCGGCTGTTCTACACCTGGACGCCGGACATCACCGGCCAGCCATTCAGACCCTGGGTCGAGCTGGCCAGCCGCGAGCGGACCTGCGGATGGATCACGCCGTGCGATCTCTGGGTCGACGACGGCGGCACGGTGCACGTGCTCTGGACGGAGCGGGCGATCGATCCGCGTCTGCGCGAGAAGTTCTTCCCCGGGGAGAAACAGAGCGAGTCGCTGCACTACGCCCGGGTCCGGGAGGGCCGGATCGTCTCGCGGTGTGCGATTCTGCACGCCGAGGAAGGCGATGCCTCGGCGCCTCTGCCCGGGCGGGCCCGCTTCCACGTCATGCCCGACGGCCGGCTGCTGGTCTTTCTGCACGCCCGCGTGCCCGGCTCCGGCGGCCAGGCCGCCGACGAGAACCGGCTGCTGGAAATCCAGGAGGACGGCACCCCGGGACCGTCCGTCCGCGTGCCGCTCGAGACGCCGATGGCGGCGTTCTTCACCGCCGGCGTGCGTGCGGGCTGTCGTCCTTCCGACACGATCGATCTGCTGGGCGATACCGGGCAGGCCATGCGCTACGCAAGAGTGCGGGTCGGGCGGTGAAGTCGTTCACGGCACCCTGCGCACGAAAAAGGGAAGGACCGTCAGCGATCGTCGGCACGCGTCAACGGGGCCGGCCGAACCGGCCGGCACCGAGCCGGGCCGCCGGAGGTCTGCGGTCCGGAATGCCGGCGGTTTTGTCGGCCGGGCGGGCTTGAGGTACAAT
>Ga0129299_1001677_pt1 | contig 14771 bp, 8 predicted proteins | sample ConPoolayeCmetaG_FD_94477 | JGI IMG/M metagenome (GOLD analysis project Ga0129299, IMG submission 94477) | Hot spring microbial mat communities from California, USA to study Microbial Dark Matter (Phase II) - Cone Pool mat layer C metaG ... | reverse complement strand
CCTCCAATACGCCAAGGCCGGCCCCAGCGACACCACCACCTTCGACTACGTGGGAGGCACCGATCTGGGCGCCGCCGGCAGCGGCCTGGGCGGGTTCACATTCACGATCACTGGTGCCGACTTCAACTTCCTGTTCCGTACGCTCCAGAGCGAAGGCAGCCTGAACGTCCTGAGTCGTCCGCAGATCATCGCCATGGACAACCAGGAGGCCTACATCGACATCAGCAACGACGTACCCTACGTTACCGGGACCTCAACCACGACCGGCGGCCAGATCGTGACCCAGGTGGCCCGCGAGCGCATCGGCATCAAGCTGGAAGTCACCCCGCAGATCAACCCCGATGGCTTCGTACGCATGGAGATCAAGCAGGAAGTCTCAGATTTCTCGGGCTCGACCGTCGCGGTCGGCCAGGGCGTGACCGCCCCGGTCTTCTTCCGGCGCGAGGCCAAGACGACCGTCACCGTCAAGGACAATGAAACGGTCGTGCTGGGCGGGTTGATCACCTCACGCACCGAGAACCGGGAGCAGAAAATCCCCATTCTTGGTGACATCCCGGGACTGGGACTGCTATTTCGCAATCAGAAGGACTCGGTGAAACGCAGCGAGCTGCTTGTGGTGCTCACCCCGCGCGTCATCCGCAGCGTGGACGCCTTCCGCGGACTGTCGGTCAGCGAGCGCGACCAGATGCGCGTCATCCCGGAAGAAATGCTGACTGATCCGCTGATGCAGGGGTTGCGCGTCGAGCCCGAAGAATTGCCGGCGGTTCAACCTGTTCGCGGAACGCCCCAGCCTGATTGGTCGGCCCCGACGACCCAGCCCGGTCTTCTGCCTGCTGAGGAACAGTACGGCCCCGAGCGACCAGCACCGCGTCCGGCTCAAATGCCGGATGCCGACTCCTACGATGTCCCGCTGACGTTCGATGCGCGTAGCCCGTAGCATGCGGGCGCGGGTCTGGAGTGTCGCAACGATGATGTCCGGCGACAAGACCAGCTGGAAAGCGCTCCTGCTGTCGGGCACGATGGCCGCTACCCTGCTCCTGGGCTTGGGGTGCCAGTCGCCCGGCGGCGGGGCCGCCACCGCCGACCTGCGTGACGACATCGTTGCCATCCGGCAGTACTACGCCGCCGAACCTTGGATCCGCGATGAGGAAGGTCGAGTGACCGGCATAGCGGCGCGCGTTTACTTTGTTGCGCCCAAGACTCCGCTGGGGGATTTCAAGGGTGTGTTTGTACGCGGCCCTATCAAGGCCAGTCTCTACGTGTTGTCTTACCGGCCCGACGGCACCTACGAACGCAAGCTGGCTTACGAGTGGACTTTCACGGCCCAGCAGGCCGCCAGCTTTCGCATTCCGCAGCCCTCCGTGATGGGATATTCTTATGGGCTGTACTTGCGCTGGCCGCCGGAGTTGGACGTCATGGGCCGTGAAATCCAGCTCATGTTCAGCTACCGCTTGCCGAGCGGGGAGGAGATCGCCCGGCGTGGTAGTCGTTTCCGCGTTCCTTTACCGCTTGGCTGGTCGGCGCCTGCCAGCCGCCCGGCTTCAGCTCCGAACGCTGGGGCCTCGCAACCAGACCGGCCGCCGGGGTCGCAATAATGCGTTGGGGGCTCTTCATCCTGGCGCTATTGGTAGTGTACATCGCCCAGACCGCGGCCTTGCCGCTGTTTGCTCCGTCGTGGGTCGATATGCTGCTGATCCTGGCTTTGGTATATGGTTTGACAGCCGCGCCGACCGAAGCCCGACTGGCGGGGTGGATCATCGGGTTCGCTCAAGATGTCGGCAGCCTGGGTCCGCTCGGGCTGCACGCGTTGGCCTTGGGACTGGCCACTTGCGGCCTGACATATCTGCGCGAGGCCGTCAATCGGGAGTTGTGGTGGGTGCGTGGGCTGGCGGCTTTCGTCGTGGCCTGGCCCGCTCAACTGCTCGTTCTGCTGCACATGCGCTTTCTTCAGAATGCGCCCTTGTCCACCCTGCGAATCCTCTTTGATAGCTTTGCAACGGCAGCGACAGCAGCGCTGATTGCCGGCTTGCTTGTGGGGCTGCCGAGCGTCTGGCGGCGTCGGCGCCGCCACGCTTTGTCACCGCGCTGGTAACTGTAGATCGCCACTGACCAGCGAACTTCGTACTGTCGCTCGCCCAAGTGCCGGGGTACATGACCGGAGCTCGCGAAGGCGCAATTCTTGCGCACCTGCTGTCAACCCGATCTGGCATGTTCGGTAGCGATCTCGGTTCGCCTGAAACCCCATTTCCGCCGCACAAATCGCCAGAATCGTGCTTGCCGACGCTCGTGCCATCTTTATCGGAACACTGTTGCGTCCGCCCAGACATTGCCGAGTTGTTTTTTTCTGGGGCTCAGGTCCGGCTTTGGGGCGATAAAACATACGGCGGCTGAAGGCTGTTGCGTTGTTCCACTGTGGCGCAGTCACGCTTGACACTTGAGGCCGGACGTGGACACCAACGGCCTGGAACTGGACCACGAAGTCGATCGCTTCGAGCCCGTTGGTGAACGACCATGAGACGCCATTCGGTCCAAATACTGACATGCCCGTCGCGAGGCTCGCGGCCAACCATCGCTCACGACATCCCGTGTCAGCGTTTCCGGCCGCAGCGCCAGAGAGAGTCCAAGACGAACGAGCCGATTCTTGACGCATGTCGGAACGGGGGGACCGCTGCTAGTCGCTTGTGCAAGTGGGTCCCGACCGCGGACCGACGCTGGTGTGTTATCAGACTTTCCGCGGTCCGGTGTGTCAATTCGGACGTTCCCGGTTTGGTGAGACCGACCCCACGGCGAAGAATCGCCCACCTTCGTCGCCTCATTGCCAGCGGCTGCTACCTTACCGCCGACAAGCTCGCACTGACGTGTGAGCGACTGGCCATCGTTCTCTGCCGGCAGCAACCGTTCACGCCGGCCACCGCCTGAAGCCTTGGTGGATGACCGGCGGCGCTGTCGGTGGAACCAATTCAGGCCTCTGTGATCCGTCCCCACATGTGACCGCGCTGCACCGCACCGCGTTTGGCACGCTCGAGCACTTCTTGATAGTTCGGGTAGCCGCCAGCCTCGGCGAAGGCCTCGAACATCACATAACGCCGATCCGTGGTGACGCCGATGGCGGCGGCGTCGTTGTAGTCGCTGGCGATCAAGCCGCCGGCCGGCGTGCCGTAATACCGGCAGATATCGCGCGCCTGCTGACGAATCTCCTCATAGCTGCCGCGGGGCAATGTAGTCTGCGTGTCGACGATGGCCTCGAAACAAATCTTCCCGCGGAAGGCGTCACCGAACTCACGCAGCCCGACGGTGTTCGGCTGCTGGTTGTTGATTACTTCCAGCCCGCAATCGATCAGCTCCGGCACAATGGCGTTGATCTTGCCGCAGGAGTGCATCCAGGTGTGCAACCCCAGCCGCTTGATCTCATCGAACCAGCGCTGGTAGCGCGGCTTGAAGAACTCGCGGAACATCTTGACGCTGATGAACGCCCGATCTTGAACGCCCCAATCGTCGGCCATGGCCGCCGCGTCCAGCCGTCCACCGGCCAACTCATGACAGCGCCGCAAGACACGCAGGTGATGCTCCAGAACACGGTCCAGGATTTCGTGCACCTCGTCTTTGTGGCGCACAAAGGCCAGCAGAGCCTTGTCCATGCCCAGCAGCATATGGAGCCGTTCCCAGATGCCCTGCCCAAAGCAGAACATCACGAATTTGTCGCCCGCACCGGCCATCTGTTGCTGAAATCCTACGTAACGCCGCGCGTCGTCGGGATCGGGCCAACGGTAATGCTTGAGCTGTCCAATGTCGGCCAGCGGATGTTCGATCACCTGGCCGCTGTTGGACACCTCGGTAACCCCCCACACGCAGCCCCATTCGTCCACCGAGCGCCCCGGCTGTCCCCATTGCCAGCCGGTTGGGTCGACTGTCCAGACGTCATAACAGTCGTTCACGCCCACGATGTCGAACTTCAGTGGCAGTCGTGGCGGGTTCTGGAAAGTAATAGCACGCTTGACGATTTCGCGGGGGGTCATGTCCATGACCATATTATTGCCGCCGGGCCGTGCCGCACAACTGCCGGCCACACCTCCTCTTCGTTGCGGAGGAACACGCGGCACGAGCGACGTTGGTCGGTGTCGGCAGATTGGGCGGGCGCCACTCCCAGCCGGGCGACCAGAATCTGCGACCATCCCGTCCCGGAACAATCGCCGCCTGCCGCCACCTGGCGACAGCGGCACAGGTGGCAGCAGGCGACGCAAACGGCGCAGTGCCGGACAGCTAGCGCTTCTTCAGGAACACGAAGCGCTGCATGCCCTGGCTCTTGACACGCAAGCGGACACCTTCGCTCAAGTCATGCGTGCGCAGAGCAGCGTAGAACTCGCTGGCATTCTCCACCGGGCGGTCCCCGACCGAGATAATCAGATCCCCGGGCACCAGACCGGCACGCTCCGCCAGACTGCCCGGCTGCACCTTGGTCACCACGACGCCGCGCTCGCCCTCCGCCCGCAATTGTCGGGCCAGCTCGCGCGACAGGTCCTGCACCGTCAGGCCGAGGTCCTCGGCCAGGCCACCACTGCCGCGCGCTACGCTACGCTGCGTGGGCAGCTCACCGACCTTGACCGTGAAGGTTCGGTTCTCACGTTCGCGAACGACCTCGATCTTGACCTCCGTACCGGGTGTCGTGGCGGCCACCATGTTCCGCAGCTTGTTCATGTCTTCGACTTTCTTGCCGTCGAACCGGACGATGATGTCGCCGGGCTGAAGGCCGGCGGCTGCCGCCGGCCCGTCGGGAGAGACGTCGCCGATCAGCACACCCTCGGTCCCCTGGAAATCAAAAGACTTGGCCAAGTCCTCGGTGAGGTTCTGAATCGCGACGCCCAGCCAACCGCGCACCACCTTGCCGTGCTTGATGATGGCCTCCATCACCTGCTTGGCCATGTTGGAAGGAATCGCGAAACCGACTCCCTGGTAGCTGCCGGTGCGCGTGGCGATAGCCGTGTTGATACCGATGACTTGCCCTTCCAGGTTCACCAGCGGACCGCCGCTGTTCCCCGGATTGATGGCCGCGTCCGTCTGGATGAAGTCCTCGTAATCGGCAATGCCCACGTTGGCGCGGCCTTTGGCACTGATGATGCCCGCTGTCACCGTATGCGACAGCCCGAAGGGGTTGCCGATCGCCAGCACCCACTCTCCCACGTTGATGTCGTCCGAATTGCCCAGAACCGCCGGCAGCAACTTGTCCGCCTCGATCTTCAGTACCGCCAGGTCCGTTTGGGCGTCCGTGCCGACTGTCTTGGCCTCGAACTCGCGGTTGTCCGAGAGCACTACGATGATCTTGTCGGCCTCGGCGACAACGTGGTTGTTGGTCAGGATGTACCCGTCTTTGCTGACGATCACGCCGGTACCGACACCGCGCTGGAACAGGTCGCCTTCGCCTTCGCTCGGTGGCAGCGGCCGGCCAAAGAAGTGCTCGAAGAAGTCATCGAACGGACTGCCGGGCACGCGGTTGAGTCCGCGCAGCGGGGTGGGCATCTCCACACGCTTGATCGAGCGCACGTTGACAACCGATGGGCGGACAGCCTTGACCACTTCCTGAAACGCCACCGATAGGTCACGCACGTGCTGGAGTTGCTCACGGGCGGCGGCCGCCTGTCCGCTCTCCACCGCGTAGGCTGCCCGACTCACCAAGTCCGGCCACGTGAATCCGATGACGATTGCGACACCCGCCACCAAGAGCGTGTAGATGAGTCCTCGGTAGACCCTCACGGCAACCTCCTTTCAAAGCCTTGGCATGCTCCGCCGACAATGCCCGCACCTGGCCACAGTAAGCAAAGGGCGTACCAGAGGTCTGAGGCGCGCAGCACCACCACCGAGGCCACGCGGACCGGCCGGAGGCTCTCAGACCGCCACGAACGCCCGGCCTGCAACGGTCATTTTGGCAGACCGACACTCTGAAGACTACGAGTAGTAGCCGAAGGTGTTCGCCGGCTACAGGAAGCGACAAGTCAGCCGGGGCGACCAGCTCAGCCCCGTATTACGGGCTATGTGCTTAAGTTGCTGCGGCGCCGCAGCTTGCGCGGATGGCCTCTTCCCTCGGTCTCTGGCAGTGGCGGCTGATGGTATACGGGTCAGCGCCGACGGATCTTCAGCGCACACCACCCCAGCACGGTCAGCGGCAGCATCGTCAGCGATCCGCCCCCGCAAAGCCCGTGGAAACTCGGGCCCGAGGGCGTGGCGGGTTCGTCCGTTCCGTCGCCAGCGTTGCCCCCGCCCACCAGGTCGTCAGGTAGACCGAAGATTGGCACGCCGGAATAGCCCGTACTTCCGGTGGAGGGCCTATCGTCGGAATCCGAACCCTCATCCTCTTCCAGGTCGGCGGGATCGACCCGGATTGGAGTAAGCAAGAAGCCGCGAGTGGTGCTGCCTTTGGAACCCTTGACGGTCCCCCAGCCGACGATCAGCCCGTCATCGTTGATGTCCCGCGCCTCAGTCAGCACGATCGAGGTGCTGGTCGTCGAGCCGTCCTCGTTGCGCAGGTAGAGCAGGTCGTTGAGGTCCTGCATTCGGCCGTCTTTCCAGATGAACGCTCGCCGTTCGCGCTTTTCGTTTTCGGCCCAGCCGACGACCACACCGTTGTTATTGATCCCCGAAGCGGCGCTGAAACCGTGATTCGGGTCGTCACGCAAGGTTCCCAGGTCGGTCATCACGCCGCCGGACCAGATGAATGCTCGCGTATAGTGCTCGCCGGTCGGTGCGTCGAGGTCCGACTCGCCGAGGATTTGGCCGGCGTTGTTGATCGCACGCCCCCAACTGTTGGTCCCACCGAGGGTGCCCAAGTCGATCATCAGCGCGTTGGCGCCGTCACCGGCATCGACGAACCAAGTATCGCCGACGCCGTCAGCGTCTGTGTCCAGCGGTGTTATCAGGAAGGCGTGGTACCCGGCGGCTCCGCCCGAATAAGTGTACGAGTAGCCGGTCACCTGACCACTGTCATTGACGGCCGTCGCGCTGCTGACAGGGTCGGAGGCTGCCAGCGTGCCGAGGTCGATCATCAGGTCGTTGACCCGATTGTCATCGACGTCGGTATAAAAACTGCCACCCCCGGGCACGACCAAGAAAGCGTGCGTAACGCCGTCTTCGCGGTCGGCCCAGCCGACGACGTGGTTATTGTTGCTGATGCCGATGGCGGCGCTGTCGTAGGCCAGATTGCAGGGGTCGCCCAGCGTCATCAAGTTGGTCAGGGCGTCGCCCGGATAGGGCGTTGCCAAGTCAGTGAGCACTGCCGGACGCACCACGAAAGCGTTAGTGATCACGAACTCCGGCGGGCACTCGATCAGCGTGCGGGCGGTGCCGACGATCTGGCCCCCGTCCGAAATGCAGTAGGCCTCGCTGTAGTCCTGGTCGAACAGGGGATGGCGCAGATCGAAGTGCACCATTCCGTGCAGGTCGGTAAAGTCGCGATTGTGCCAGTAGGCCGAGTGCTTGAGGTCCCCCGCTTGCACATAACCGATGATCTGCCCCGTATTGTTGATCGCGTAGGCTCGTGCTGAGCCGTCCCCCTCGCCACGCAGCTCGATGAGCTGATACATCGTGATCAGTTCCCCGTCTCCCTGGGCGGCCACCTGCGGCATTGGGCCGGCCAAGAACACTACTGCCGGCAGTAACGCCCAGGGTAGATGAGGCCGCAGACCGGTGTCCTTCGAAGCTATCTTCAAGCTACACATGCGCGTTTCTCCGTACCTCGGACGACCGCGGTCGGCCCGGTAGCGCTCACGGAATCAGCTCGTTGCGCACCCACACCACACGGTCGGCGGTTTCCTCGTCGGCGTCCACAGCGGCCACGATGTCCGCGTCGCCATCACCGTCCAAGTCGCCATATCCCAACAGCCCGATGTCCCCGGGCGGGTCGAGCGTGGCGATGATGTGACCTTCCCACAGGTCGGTGGGCAGGGTGGACGGCGGTTCGAAATAACGCAGCGCTCCTTCGGTGCCGCCGACGACTAGCTCCAGCACTCCGTCGTTGTCGACGTCGATGGCCTTGACCGAGCGCGGTTCAAACGACTCGAAGTTCACGATAGGTTGGGTGTACCAGTCGTAGCCGCGATCGGCCACGGAAGCCGGCTGGACGAACAAAGTGAGTTGCATTTGCTGTGGGCTGGTGGCTACCACGTCCACGCGTTCGTCGCCGGTTACATCCGCGACGTCGATAGTGAAGGCGCCGCGTACGCTGCCGATGCGATGTTGCTTCCATACCAAGCCGGCGTCGATGGCACCGGGCCCCCCTGGATTCTCGAACCAGGCTACCTGCACGTTCTGATCGTCGGCGGCCGTCGAGATCAGGTCGAGATCGCCGTCGCCATCCAAATCGTAAGCGCGCAGGTCGCGCGCCCCCTCGCGGTCCAGCACCTCGTGGCGCTCATGATGGCCGATCAGCAGCGCCTCCCAGCCCTCGCCGCTCACCGCGCGCCCCGGGTTGAGCAACAGTTGAATGGAACCGGCGACAATCTCCAGCGGTTCCACCGGCGTATCTGGCTTGGGCTCCAAGGAGACGCGCAAGCGACGCGAGGCGGCGATGTCGTTGTCGAGGTCGTTGTCGAAGTCGGCGATTTCGACCTTGGTGTAGCCCTGCTCGACCGTCACGATGTAGTTGTCGAGGTTCGCACCCGGTCCGAGCGACTGGGCCAGAATCGCCAGCAGCTCGTCGTTGGTGATGATTTCGGTGGTGTTGGCGATCAGCTCCAGATCGCCGGACGACTGTCCCCACTCGGCCAACACGTGCGTCCGCCGCGGGTCCGAGGGATGATGCATGTACACCACCCCGTCGCGCGTCGCGGCCACGATGTCCAAGGCCCCGTCGCCGTCGATGTCACCGACTGCCACGTCCTCCATGTACGCCCAGGGGTTTTCCCCTCCATCCAGCGTCAGACTGGCGTACTGAACCGTCCCCGCCTCGCCGTAGCTCAGCAGAATCTGAATCACACCGTTTTTCTTGTGGCAATACCCGATCACCGGATCGACCTTGCCGTCGGCGTTGAAGTCGATCAGGATCGGGCGGCGACTGAGATCGTCCACGCGATGCGTCACCGTGGTCACTACGCGACCTTCGACGAAAGTGCGTCCCTGGATCAGAACCGGCGTGAATGCCTGATCTGGTGAGAACGTGAAGACGCTGCCAGCTACGGTGCCATTGCCGCAGTGCCCGTCAAACAGGCACCAGCGATACTCGGGGGCGCAACTGACGGCGATGGCCGCCAACACGCTCAGGCTGACGGCGACAAGCTGGCGCGCGGTATGCAGCGGCATGGTCGGGGCTCCAAGTCCGGCAAGTCGCGGCGGCGCGCCTGCGCTGGGCACCGGCGGCATGCCGTCCACTGGTCAGACCGTTTCCTCGCTTATCGGGTCGGCACTTCAGCGCCGGGTCTTGACTTGCATGCGTCGGCTGACGCGGATAGTGGCGTTCGTCGCAGTTCTCGGACCTCGCGCAGGACGGCCGCCTCGTCCAACTCTCGCAGGCAGGCGTGATGACCGAGGGGGCAGTGACGGCGATAACACGGCGCGCACGACAGCGGAAGCGCTACCACTCGCGCCCGCTTCGCGTACGGACCTGTGCGACGGGGATTGGTCGGACCGAAAATGGCGACCAGCGGACGATCCAAAGCGGCGGCGATGTGCATCGGCCCGGAATCGCAGCAGATCACCAGCTCCGCCAGCGCCAGGATGGCTGCCAGCTCGCGCAGCGTCGTTCGACCAACCAGATTGACCAGACCAGGGCCTGCTGCGGCCGCAATTTGCTCGGCCCAAGTCCGATCATCCGGGCCGCCCAGCAACACGCAGTCGGTCGTCCGACCGCCGTCCCCGCCCTGGCGTTCTCGGGCCAGTAGCCCAACGAGAGTCGCAAAGCGCTCTGCCGGCCAGCGTTTGCTTTCCCAGCGTGCCCCCGGAATGAGGGCGATGAAGCGGTTGGGAGCGATTCCGGCAGTACCGAGCAACTCAGCGGCGGCGGCCAGCTCGCTAGCCCGCAGTCCGAGCGGGAAGGCGGGCTCGTCTGCTTCCAGCCCCAGCGCCCGCACCAGGGCGAGGTTCTTGTCCACCGCGTGTTGATCGCCGACTCCTCGCCGATGAGTGCCGTCTGGCCGAGACCGCACACGCTGCGTGTAGAAAGCCCAGGCGAATTCGCGCGCATCGGCGAACCCCACGCGCCGCCGGGCGCCGCATAGCCAGGCCAACAATCCGCTGCGGAATAAGCCTTGCAGGTCGAGCACCAGGTCGAAACGCTGCTGTCGCAAGTTCCAGGCGAAACGGGCGAACTCCACCAGTATGCGCGGGCTTTGCCACATCCGCCCGAAGCGCCGCCGATCGAACAGGATCAGCTCGTCCAGCAACGGATGCCCCGTCAGCAGCGATGCAAAGGAGCTGCCGATCAGCCAGGCGAGGTGAGCGCGCGGATAGCTGCGGCGCAGCGCCGCCAGCACCGGCAGGGCATGTACCACGTCGCCCAGCGAGCTGGGCTTTATGATGAGTATGCGTGGTGTCCCGCCGGTTTCCACGGAGCTGTCAGCCGACCGGCTACATTTCATGGCGTCTGTTGCCATCTCGCTGAGTATAAGCGCCCGGCGCTGTGCTCTCACCGGTCGCCGGCCACCGGGGCGGCGCTGGTCTTACCCAGAACGGCGACCAGGCGCTGCCGCAGGTCGAGCACCACCCCCAGGACGCTGGGGACCAGGATCAGCGTGCCGATGCTGGCAATCAGCAGCCCGCCGATCATCACTGCCGCCAGCCCGCGATACAGTTCGCTGCCGGCGCCGGGGAACAATGCCAAGGGCAGTTGCCCGAAGATCGTTGTCATACTGGTCATGAGCACCGGCCGAACACGGACGCGCACGGCCGCGCTGACCGCCTGGCGCGCCGGCAAGTTGTGTTGCCGCAGGTTTTGCAGGGACTGGTCGACCAGCAGAATGGCGTTGTTAACGACAATGCCCACCAGGATGACAAAGCCCAGGAAGGTGAGCACATCAAGCTGTTGCACGGGCTGCGTACTGCTGAGCAGCGTTCCCCAGTGGGCCACCGATAGGCCGAGAAAACCACCAAAAACCGCCAGCGGCACGCTGAACATGATCACAAGCGGATATAGCCAGCTCTCATACAGCGCCGCCATCAGCAGATACACGATGATCACCGACAGGAAGAAGCGGCTGCCGAGGATGTTCACCAGCGTCTGGAGCGTCCAGCCGGCCCACTGCCCCACCATGGCGTTGCGCGCGGCGACCAGCTTGTCGGCATTGCCCGTCAGGCTGATCAGCACGTCGGGCGCGATGCGCCCCTGTTGACGCAGGCGCGGTTCGATCTCCGTCTGAATCTGGCGAATGACGGCTTCCAGGGGCAGCGACTCGGGCGGCGTAATCGTCAGCGTGACGGCCCGCTGGCGCTCCACGTGATTGATCTGCTCCAGGGCCGTGGTGTCGATCAGGCGCACTGCGGACGAAAGCGGTACGATCCCGCCGACTGGCGTGTAGATTGGTATCTGCCCCACATTTTGCAGCGGCTCGTCGGGGGCGCGCTGGAGGTAGAGCGACAAGTCGATGGTCTTGCCGCCGGCCTCCCGGTAATCGCCCACGTAGGCGCCGTCGATGGCCGCCTCGACGATCAGCCCCACATCGACCACGCTCAACCCCAGGTCGGCCGCCCGTTCTCGATCTGGAACCACCTGGAGTTCCGGTCGCCCGAGGTTGAAATTGGCCGGTGAGGGCCGTGGCTGGCCGAAGGCCTGATTGCATTCCTGATACATGGCATTGGCGGCAGCCACCACCTTGTCCAAATCGTCGCCCCGGATCTGCACATCTGCCGTGTTGCCGCCGCCAAACGTGAATAGCTGCGTCTGGAAGAAGACCGGGTAGACTCCCGGGATGCGCCCCGCCGCCGACTGAAACAGGCGCGTCAACGGCTTGACCAGTTGCGGGTCGCGGCTGGATGCCCCCATGAAGCAGCCGCCACCGAAGGACACCAGAAAGAAATGGTCGATCAGCGGCGGGGGCGTCAGCCACTCGCGACGTATACGGTCGCGTTGTAGCCAGCTCAGACGCTGCTGCCCGTTCGGGACCAGCTCCGGTATGGCATTGGCGGCGATCATCTGGTTCACATTGCGCACCCAGGTTTCGTCGAGTTGGCGCTTCGCGGGCGAGCCGGGTTCCACCTCCCAATAAGGGCGAATGCCGTCCTCCAGGGCCTTGGCCATGCGCTGAAACTCATCCAAACTGTAGCCTGGCGGCGTCAGCAGAAACCCGAATACCAGATTGCGATTGCCAGCCGGCAAGTAGGTGGCGTCGGGAATCAGACGACCCGCCAGCCCCAGCGATCCCCCCGTCAGCAGGACAATCAACGCCAGCCTGACGAGCGGTCGGCCATGCACCCGTTCGACCACATTTGCTGCCCAGGCTGCGACGCGCCCAGTGGGATGCCGTTCGCTGGCCGGAATCTCCCGGGGTCGGCGTATTCCCAGCAAGCGGGCCGCCAGCGGCGGAATCACCGTCATGGCCACGATCAGCGAAAGTCCGACGGCGGTGGCAGTGGCGATGCTGATGTCACGGAACAGTTGACCGGCTTCCTCGCGCACGAAGATGACCGGGATGAACACCGCCATGGTGGTCAGCGTGCTGGCCAGGACCGCCCCCCACACCTCGCCGGTCCCCTCCAGCGCCGCTTGGAACGTGGGTTTGCCCATCTGCCGGTGGCGATAGATGTTCTCCAACACCACGATCGCATTGTCCACCACCATGCCAACTGCGAAGGCCATCCCCGCCAGCGAAATGACGTTCAGCGTACGCCCAAACACCACCACCATCACAAAGGTGCCGATCACCGAGATGGGGATCGACAGGGCCACGACAGCGGTGGCACGCCAGTTGCGCAGGAACAACATCAACACCGTCACCGCCAGTGCCCCGCCAATGACGATGTTCCACTGCACCATGGCGATCGACTGGTGAATGTACACCGTCTCGTCGTACACTTGCGTCAGCTCCAAGCGCAAGCCCCGCGCGCGCAACACCTCCTCGTTCACACGCCGCACGGCCTCTTTGAGTCCCTCCATGACGGCGATGACGTTCGAGCCTACTTCCCGACGCACCGGCAGCGCCAGCACGAAGCGCCCTTTGGCCCGCACGAACGAAACCGGCCGCTTGAAGTCCAGTCGAACTGCTGCCACATCGCGCACATACACCGGACCGCCCGGCGTATAGGCCACCACTGTGTCAAGGATTTCGTGTTCCGACGTGAACTGCCCGACCGTGCGCACGCTGTAGTCGCGTTTGCCCTGCGGATAGACGCCGGCGGAAATGTTGGCGTTCTGACGCTGCAAGGCGTTGCTCACGTCCCGCAGTGTCAGCCCGCGCGCCGCCAGCGCCCCCGCGTCCACCCGCACCTGCATCTCTCGCTGCTTGCCGCCGTACACGTCCACCGACGCCACGCCCGGCACACGGTCCAGATAAGGTTTGACGTAGTCCTCAGCGAAATCAGCCAGCTCGCGCACGCGCTCCTCATCCGCCGGATCAGCAGCCGATAGCACCAGCCAGGCGATGGGGGTTTCGGCAGCAGCGTCGGCCGCCTGCACGGTCGGCTCGTCCACGTCGAATGGATACCCGCTGACCTGACGCAGCTTGTCGGTCACGTCGCGCAGGGCGATGTCTTTGTTGACATCCGGGTAGAACTCCAGACGGATCACGGCCCGATTATCGCGCGACTCGCTGGTCATCTTGCGCAGCCCTTTCACGCTGCGCAACATCTCCTCCTGGCGATTGACGATCTCCTGCTCCACCTCCTGCGGGTTGGCCCCCGACCAACGCGTCTGGACCGTGATCACGGGCGTGTCGACGTTCGGCGTGAGCTGCACCGGGATCGCAAACAGCGACAGCAACCCGAAAAGCACCAGCAGCAACACCCCCACCGATACCCCCACCGGGCGATGCAAACACAAGCGGATCAGATTCACCGAACAGCCGCTCCACTTTCCGTCGCCGGCGTCGGCTGTGTCGCGGCCGCGTTCAGTGGCAGCGGGATCACCGGCGTCGGACCGAACAGACGTTCATTTCCGCGAGTCACCACCAACTCGCCGGCGTGCAGACCCTCGGCGCTGACTTCGATCTCTCCGGCCATTTCCAACCCGGTCGTCACCCCCATGGGGACGGCCATGTGATGGCCATCCGTCCCGCTACGTACCACGAAGATTTGCTTGCTCTGGCCGCGGGCTACCACGGCGTCCTTGCTGACCATCAGACGCGCCGTCAGCGGACCGGCCGGCACATAGGCCCAGACGAACATCCCCGACAACAGGCGGTGGTCGGGGTTCGGCAGGTCGATCTCGATCGGAAATGTGCGGGCGGCTGGCGTAGCCTGCGGTATCACCCGGGCAATAGGCGCGGCCCGCGAGATGCCTAGCGCTTCCACCTCTATAGATGCCGGCGCCCCCGGCCGGGCAAAACCGACCACCCGCTCCGGCACGTCCACACGCACCTTGACGGTCTCCAGGCCGATCAGCTCGCACACCGGACCGCCGGCCGCGATCCATTCCCCTACTTCGGTTCGCTTCGCTACCACCGCCCCATCGAACGGCGCGCGCACGACCGTCTTGGCCAGATCGTGCTCCAGACGCCTGACCACCGCTTGCTGACCTGCCACTGCTTGTCGGGCACGAGCTAGCACTTCCGGCCGCTCGCCATTGCGGGCCCGCTCGAGCTGCGCCTGGGCCTGGGCGAGACTGGCTGCGGCTGCCCGGCAGTCCATCTCGGCGTCGTGCT
>Ga0129299_1001676_pt1 | contig 14778 bp, 13 predicted proteins | sample ConPoolayeCmetaG_FD_94477 | JGI IMG/M metagenome (GOLD analysis project Ga0129299, IMG submission 94477) | Hot spring microbial mat communities from California, USA to study Microbial Dark Matter (Phase II) - Cone Pool mat layer C metaG ... | reverse complement strand
GTCCAGACGCACATGACGGGCCAGACGCTGGATTCCCGCTTTCGCGGGAATGACGGAAAAGGACGACGTGCCTGGATTCCCGCTTTCGCGGGAATGACGGAAAAGGACGACGTCACCTGGATTCCCGCTTCCGCGGGAATGACGGCATCGTAAAGGCTGTCCTGGATTCCCGCTTACGCGGGAATGACGGGGGAGGGCGAGGGAATGACGAGGGGACGCCGCGGGAATGACAAGGAGACGCCGAGGGAATGACGAGGAGACGCCGCGGGAATGACAAGGAGACGCCGCGGGAATGACGGGGGAGGTTCGGTTCCGCGAATCGTCACGCGACACCGGGATGGTCCCAAGCCCTTAAGCCGCGGCGGCACTCATCCGGGCCGGGCGAGAACCGTTGTAGTTCCGGGGCGGGGGTAAACGGCTCGTCGGGCCGCAATACGCATGATTTTTTATGGTAACGATAACATCTACTTGCTCGTTAAGCCGTCGGAAGGTATCATGCGGGCGGTTTCAACCGGGTCTGCCGTTGCCGCGGCGGGCCGCGTTGGCTGCCGCGGGCATCTCGGCAATGTTTCGGGAGTAATTGCCATAAAATCACCCCCTTCTGACGTGTAAACTCCGGTACATTGGCCTTGCTGCATTGGCGGTGGCGGCCTCCTTGTGGACCAATCGCCCATACGAACTCGCCGCCTGTTCGCCTGCGGGCAACGGCGCCAACCAGCCGCAGGCGACCACGCAGCCGCAGCCACGGATCCGAGTGCGGTACGAGCCGCGATTTCGTGCGGAGGAAATCGATCCGCTATGTCGGAAGTGGTATTGGTTCGACTGCTGCGGCTGCTGGTTAGATTGTCAGGCGTTCGTGGTGATTCCGCTGAATGACGCAGACGTGCAGCGGCGAGAACAGCCGGCAATGGGTTCCTCGTGCGTTGCCGACTGCTGCCCGGGCTGTCCGCCGGCGCCCCCGGTGCCTCCCAATCGTGCGAATGCGGGGTGGAGGCAACCACAAAATACAGCATCAACAGCTCGCTCTGTGAGCAGGTCGATCTGCAAGTGCTCTCCGGGCAATTTGGTTTGCAGCAAGGCTGGGAGCAGGCGATGACGGCCAGTTGCAGCGCGCAAGCCTCCTGCACGAACTGCTGTCGTGGTGAATGCAAAGGGGTAATAGTGGAGCACATCCGTACATATGAATACCGGGAGCATTGTATCGACTTCTTCGGAAACGTGACTGCGATCAATATCTACAACATAGAAGTCATTGAACGGGAGCCGTTGTGCAGAGCCACGAGTGTCCAGTGCCCCGCAAGCCCGTGAGGAAACCGACCATGAAGACGAGGAAACGGCTGCTGATCGGCCTGCTGGTCTGGCCCCTTGCGCTGCCCGCCGTGGCGCAGCAGGAGATCAGCCCGGAGATGCAGGCCCTGGTCGAGCGTTACAACGCCATGCGACAGGAAACGAAGCTCGCCCTGATGAACGCCGGGCGGATGGTCAGGAACGGCGACCTCGAAGGGGCGGCCCAGCTTTTGGAGCAGGCCCTGCGAAAAGTCACCCCGGAAAGCGATGATTTCAAGAGATTGCAGTTGGACTTGATCGCCGTCTGGAGCAAACAGGGCAAGCACGAACAGTGCGCTGATGCCTTCGCGACCTGGATCCGGACCACGCGCTCGGTCGATGTGGTGGATCCGTTCATCCAGTGGCTGCGGCTCGAGGCCCAGGCCGGACAGGATCGCCTGAATCGCCTCATCAAGGAGATTGAGGAGCCGGCAGATGCTCAGGAGCGGCGGTTGCTGGCCCGCCTGTTGGTCGGAGACCTCGAATACCGCGTGTGGCGCGACGTGGAAGGCGAGGTGGAGCCGCTTCTTCAGCGAGCGGTGGAAGCCATCCGGGCCGCGGAGGCGGACGACAGCCTCTATTGCCTGCTGCGATTTGCCTCCTTGCTGAATCAAAGTGACGCCCAGCCGAACCGCGACATCAAATTCCGACGAATGGTTTTCGAGGTCGTCGGAGAGGACTCCCTGGATGTATCGTTCCTGATGAGCATGGCCGGAGGAGAATACATCCGCGGAGACCGGATCTGGACCCGCAAGGTGCTGAACATAGCCCGGCCGCGGATCGACGAGGAAGACGCCAACACTCTTGGCCAATGGCTGCTGCTCTCAGCGTGGCAGCACCGGAATGATGGTCAAATCGCCGAAGCCAAGGCCGAGGTCGAGGCTCTGAAGGCCGTCGCGCCGCGCGCCACCAGACAGAAATACCTCCCCGAGCAGCTTCGGATGCTCGAAGACGAACTCAGCCGGATGGGACCGGGAACCGGCCCGGCCACGGTGTATCGTCCCGGCGCCATCAAGCCCGTCGACCCGCCGCCACCCACGACCACCGCGCCGGCGCCGCCGGATCCGGGGCGGACCGCGCCCGACCCCCGCCAGGCCGAAGAGGCCCTCCGCGCCCTGGCCGCCGATGCACCCGACGCGGAGAGCATCGAACGAGCGGCGCGGCTGGCGACCGTGGACTTCGGCCCGCGGGAAGGGAACGAAGACTACATATCCCGGCTCCTGCTCGCCTACCGCGAGATCCTGATCCGCTCGGACGCGGCGACTCCCAAGGATACGGTGCGAGCCATCGACGCGAAACTCCTGTGGCTGGCCCGTGACACCGGCCGACTGACGAACGTCAGGCACTGGTCCCGGTGGGCCGACGCCGTGGCCGCCCTGCGGGGCGTACGGGCGTCGCGCGACCTGAAGAAATTCGTGTACCACGAGGCCCCGGTTCAGGTCAGCGAGCCGGCGTTTCGGAAAGAGGTTGAACGGGCCAAACAGGCCCTCGAACAAACCAAGGAACCAGCCTCCCTACCTGGGGCGACCACTCAGCCGGCAGCCGCCAGCCAACCCGCCGGGCCGGCGGTTCGCGAACCGGCGGGGTCGAGCCGGCGGCCGGCCGGTTCGTAGCGACGGGTCCCAGGCGGGGATCCGTGTCCGGGACATTGCCTTCCGCGGCGCGTCCGGGCACACTCCGCCGCCATGGACTCGATCAGTCCGTGGACGCTGATCTCCATCGCCCACTATCTGGCGGCGGTGCTGTTCGTCGAGCGGATCCTGCGGACCCGCCGAGACCCCGGCGGGATGCTGGCGTGGATTCTGGCCCTGCTGCTGCTGCCGGTGCTGGGGCCGCTGCTGTACGTGCTGATCGGGCCGGTGCCGATCCAACGCAAGGTCCGCCGCCGGCGGCGGCGACGGCGGCTGATCGAACCCGCCCTCTCCCAGACCACCGCGGGCGTGACCTCGCCCTATGACGCCCGCCGGGAACCGGTGCAGTCCGAGCGGCAACGCGACCTGATGCAACTGGCCTGGCGGCTGACCGGGGCGGCGGTGACCCGCGGCAACCACGTGGACATCACCCACGACGCGGAGCGGGCCTTCCTCAACCTGAGCCTGGCCATCCAGGCGGCCCAGGCCCACATCCACATGGAGTACTACATCTTCGCGGACGACGAGGCGGGGCGGGGCGTCCGGGACCTGCTCGCGGCCAAGGCCCGCGAGGGGGTGGAGGTGCGGATCCTGGCGGACGCCGTGGGCAGTTGGCGGATGCGGCGACCGTTCATCCGCTCCCTGGAGCAGGCGGGCGTGCAGGTGGCTTTCTTCCTGCCGTGGGGGCTGACGCGGCGACGGTGGCAGGTCAACTGCCGCAACCACCGCAAGCTCACGGTCATCGACGGAAAGGTGGGCTTTTTCGGCAGCAAGAACATCGCCGACGAATACCTGGGACGGCGGCGGCAGCGGCTGGGACCGTGGCGCGACACGCACCTGCGGGCGGTCGGGCCGTGCGTGGCCCAGTTGCAGGAGGTCTTCCTCGAGGACTGGCACTTCGCGACCGGCGCGGCCCTACCCCCGGACCTGTATATTCCGCCGCCGCTTATCGAGGGCAACCACCTGGTGCAGATGGTGCCGAGCGGTCCGGACCAGCGGCCCGACGTGCTCTACCAGTTGCTCTACGCGGCGGTGTCGGACGCGCGGCACTCCGTGATGCTGCTGACGCCGTATTTCGTGCCGGACCAGGCCATGATGCTGGCCCTGACCTCGGCGGCCTGTCGTGGGGTCCGCGTGCAGGTGCTGCTGCCGTCGCGGTCGGACCACTGGCTCCTGCTCTGGGCGGCCCGCAGCGTATACCACGAGCTGATGGAGACGGGGGTCGAAATCTACGAGTACCCCGGCGGCATGCTGCACTCCAAGGAGGTCATCGTGGACGGCCGCTGGGCCATGGTCGGTTCGGCCAACATGGACGTCCGCAGCTTCGCCATCAACTTCGAGCTGAGCAGCCTGCTCTACGATGAAACGCTCGCCCGGCAGTTGCAGCGGGAGTTCGCGGCGCTTCGCCGCGAGGCCGTCCGCGTCACCGCCCGCCACCTCCGCGAGCGGACCTACGCCCAGACGCTGGCCGCGGGCCTGGGCCGGCTGGCCACGCCGATGCTCTGATCCCGCGCCGCCCCGGCGGCGGCCTACCAGAACCGCCACCACCTCCGCCGCGGCCGCGGCGCCGCGGCGTCCCGCGTCCGGCCGTCCGGCAGGAGCAGCCGCCGCTCCCGCCATTTGGACCGGGCGAAGTACTCCGGGTGGGCGCGAAAGCGGTCGCGGGCGGCGTCGCTGAAGAAGGCGTCCGCCGCAGGCAACTCCTGGTCGCCGTCGTAGAACTTGAGGGCCTCGTCGAGGCACTGGGCGGACTCCCAGGCCAGTTGTCGGGCCAGTTGCCGGTCGGTCTGCTTCTGCGATTCGGCGAGGATCGTCTGAAAAAGCGTGATCCAGCCGAGCAGGTCGATGGCCTGGGAACGCTCGGCGGTGGGGTTGATCGTATCGGAGCGGGCCTGCTCGCGGGTCGGCGGCGGCTGGATGTCGAAGGCCAGCTCGACGCGATGCCCGCAGGCCCCGCAGGCTGCCGGAAGCAGCCAGCCGCCCCGAGCGGCGGCGGTGCGGGTCAAGTCGCCCCGCTGCTTCAGCGGGCCCCGCCCGCAATCGAGGCACGGCCTCACCATCAGGTAAAGGTAGGCCTCGGCCACGCTGTGGACGGTCACCACGGGCAGATCAGGAGACGGAGCCACCGTGCTCTCCCTCGGCAGGACGGCTAACGGCCTCGGAGAAGGACCGGCCCACCCAGGCCGCGGACGTTCCGAGCGAAGCGATATGATGGCCGACCGACGGGCTAACGCCAGGCCGCGTTCGCCGCCGGCCGGAACGGGCGCGGAGGTGGGACGGGATCAATCGTCGGAGGAATCATCCTCCGCGGAGTCCTCGGATTCCTCGGCGTCGTCCCCGCCTTCGTCTTCCGAAGCCCCGTCATCTTCTTCTCCGCTGTCTTCATCCCCTTTGTCTTCGTCGGAGGAATCGTCCTTGGAAGTGTCGTCGCCCTCTTCGGAATCGTCGCCTTTCGGGTCGGAGTCCTCCTCGCCGTCGGTCGGGGTATCCTCGCCAGATTCCTCGTCAGACTGCTCGGCCTCCGCGTCGTCGCCGGTTTCGTCATCGTCGCCGGCTTCGCCGCCCTCGCCGGCTTCGTCGGACTCATCTCCTTCCATTGCCTCGTCGTCGGCCGCGGCGTCATCCTCGCTGCCTTCGGTTTCATCGACGGCTTCGCCGGATTCGTCCTCATCGGCTCCGGTTTCTTCTTCCTCATCCGCCGCGGCATCGGCGGGTTTCCGGCCGCTTCCGCCGGCCGGCGGCGTCACGACGCCATCGCCCACCGGAACCTCCCCGCTAAGGGCACCGGCGACGCCCATCACCTTGCCCGCGAGGCCGCTTTTCAGCCTGCTGAAGAGACCGTTTTTCTTGACTGGTTTGGGGCCGCCCTTGCCCGCCTTGGCGGCGACGGCCTTCGGCGGTTTCGGCTTGGCCAGCGTGATCACGGGGGCGAGCCTCTTGGCCTTGCGTTCGGCGTTCGCCTTCATGAAGGTTTCCAGCGGCTCGTAGGAGACGGTGCGTTCGACCGCCTTAACCTGCTTCTGATCGGCGACGTAGATCAGCGGCACGTCGTCCGGGGCCGACGGCATGAGGCCGTTAATCGCCACGACCGCCTTGCGGGGCGGCTCCTCCGACCGCTGGCACCCTCCGATCACGACCACCGCACCCAGCATCGCCAGTGACCAAACGCCGCGCATCATCGTCGCACCCTATGTGAATGACACGGATCAGGACCGGAGGCCGGACCACGGATCGCCGCCGGCATCCTCCTATCGTAAGTTTAAGGCCGGACTAAGGATGAATCAATCGCTTGTGATTATGGGGCAAGTCCCCGTCGCCGCCCGCGATGGGCCGGGTCGGACTCACCCGAAAACCCGCGACGGATCGGCAACCTCCCGCTCCCTCCGCGAACGCCGGCTCCCCTATTCCGGATACCGGACCCTCTCTTCGCCGCGTTGGATCCGCTCGATCAAGTCCGAGGCCAAGGGGTCTTCGATCCATAACACATGGCCGCCGACGAACAGAAAATTCGCGCCGCCGGCCTCCGTCTTCCGCTCGGCCAGCACAATCTCCGTGGGCGAGCTCGTCGCGGTCAGCCCCGGCCGATAGAGAAGATACGACTTGTCATTCGCCTCGGCGATCGAGGTCGGGCCTTGCCCCGTATAGGGGCTGACCAACGCCTTCAGACTGATAGCCTCCATTTGCAGCAGTTCGGCGAGGTCCTTCGGGAACCGCCCCTGGGTGCCGGGTTTGACTCCGCTCGGGCCGGGCGTCATACTGCCGTCCGGCGGGCGGGGCGGTGTGGCCTCCCCGCTTGTGGGTCGCCCGGAAACGAAGGGCCATCGCAGGAGCATGGCCGATCCTCAATCATCAAGGACCGTCCCTCTTCTCGTCCGTCCCTTTCCGAGTGGGCTTCTCCCGCAGAAACGCCTTCCGGCCGTCGCCGTCGGGCAACAGGTAATCGACGAGTCTCATTCAGAGGAACCCCACCCATGCCGTTCGAAGACAAAGAGCTGACGTGCGAGGACTGCGGCCAGACCTTCGTCCACAGCGCGGAAGACCAGGCCCGCTACGCGGAGCGAGGCTTCACCAACGAACCCAAGCGCTGCCGTGATTGCCGCGACAAGCGCAAGGCCGAAGGCGGCGGCCGGCCTCATCGCTCCGGCGGGCCGTCCCGTTCCGGAGGAGGTGGGAGCGGCGGCCGACCCGACCGACAGTCGTTCGCGGTGACCTGCTCGGAATGCGGCTCCCAGACGACCGTGCCCTTCAAGCCGACGGAAGGCCGGCCGGTCTACTGTCGGGACTGCTTCCAGGCGAAGCGGCACTGACCAGCCCTTCGCGGCACGGAACGACGCGAAGCCGTACCCCCGCGGAAACCCGCAGCCGGCGAGCGGGCGGCTAGAGGCTCTTCGCGCAAGCCAGCACCGCTTCATAGTTGGGGTGGTCGCTGACTTCCGGCACATATTCCACATAGCGGAGCTTGTTGGCGGCATCCACCACGAAAACCGCCCGACAGAGGATCCGCAGGTCGGGAAGCAGCGTGCCGTAGGCCTTGCCGAAGGACAGGTCCTGGTGGTCGCTCAGCACCTTGACCCGCTCGGTATTGATGCCTTCGGCCCCGCAGAAACGGGCCATGGCCACCGGCAGATCGCAACTGATGGTGTAGAAGTCCACGTTCGGCAGGCTCGCGGCGGCCTCGTTGAACCGCTTGGTCTGCAAGGCGCACACCGGCGTATCGAGCGAAGGCACCACGCTGAGGATGCGGGGCCGTCCGCCGCCCTCACTCAGGCGGAATCTCTCCACCAGCGACTTCTTCAGCGTGGCGTCCGGCGCGGGATCGCCGACCTTCAATTCCGGCCCTTCCAGCACCAGACGATTACCCTTCAAAGTGACCGATCGGCTCATGGCTGCTCCCTGAAGTAAACCAGATTTATCAAATCCATATTCGGTTTCGTCGGACCGCCCCGCGGCCCGCCGACCCGAACATGATAGCCGAGAAGTCCGTCACCCGCCGGGAATCCCACGCTCCCTTTGCAGAGGGCCTTCTTTTGACTTGCCCGACGGCGGTCTCTACAATCCGCTCCCGCTTCCCGGCGGCAGGGCAAGGAAGGCCTGACCGCCGCCGACAAACCCAACCCGGCAGCCTCCGGCACAGCCGCTTCGCAAGGAGATCGACGCATGGCGGGCACGCATACGCTGGAATTCACCGACGACAACTTCGAGACCGAAGTTCTGCAAGCCCAGTCCCCGGTTCTGGTGGATTTCTGGGCCGAGTGGTGCATGCCCTGCAAGGCCCTCGGACCCACCATCGACGAGCTGGCAACTCTGTACGCGGGCCGGGCCAAGGTCGGCAAGCTGAACACGGAATCCAACCGCGAGCTGCCGGTCAAGTACAACATTCAGGCCATTCCCACGGTGATGATCTTCAAAGACGGCGAGGTCGTGCAGAAGTTCGTCGGCCTGACCAGCAAGAAGGACCTCCAGGCGGCCATCGACCGGGCCCTCGGCTGACACGCCTGTTCCCTTTTCCCTTCCCCGGTTCGGCATCATTCGCCGCCGCAGCCCGCTCCCCGCCGGGCTTCAGTCCGGGCCGGCGGCGGCGGTGGTCCATGCTATCCGCCGGCGGCCGCGGGCAGCTCCTCTGAAAGCTCCGCCAGCCAGGGCATCAGGACCAGACCGACGATGTTGAAGAAGGCATGAGCCAGGATGGCCGGCCAGAGCGTGCGGGTGACGCAGACCACGATCCCCAGCACCGCGCCCAGGAAGGTGGTTTGCAGGATGCCCGCCGGGCCTTGATAGGCGTGCAGCAGGCCGAAGATCACGCTGGTCACCGCGACGGCGGCCGCCCGGGAGCGAAGGCCGACCGTGAGGCGGGTCAGGAGGAACCCGCGAAAGAAGACCTCCTCGTGGAACCCGACGAATAGGGAAAAGACCACGATCGTGCCGAAGGACAGCTCGGGCATCATCGCGAACAGCTCGCTCCGCTCCTCCAGCAGCGCGTCGAACCCGCCGCTGAGCAGCGACATGTAGAGCAGATTCGCGGCGGTGCTGGCGGCGTAGGCGGCCGGCACGGCCAGGATCGTCCCCAAGATCAACCGCGCGGCGTCCGGCCGGTTCAGGCCCAGGCTGGCGACCGATTGCCGACGGAAACGAATCACCCCCAGCACGATGAAAAGCGCAAATACGCCCAGCAGCACATTGACCGACAAGAAGCCCAGCGGCGGCCAGCTCGTCGACAGCAGGAAGGCCACCCCGCTGCAAAAAATGAGAAACGCGTACGCCAGCCACAAGGCGAGGGCACACGCGGCATCCCAGAAAGCCAACCGCCGCGGCATGTCGACGAAAGGAAACTCCGGCGGCGGCAGGACCGGAACCGGAATCGCCCGCGCCAGCGGCGGGCCGGCGAATCCGCCGGCGGGCCGCGCCAGGATGATCGGTTCGTCGGGGGAGGAATCGGACACGCAGTTGTTCACCTCTCCAGCGGTCGCATCGTGATGCAGCCGGGCACCGGGCAGATCAGCGAGCACATGTTGCAGCCCACGCAGCGCTGCTCATCAACCTGATAAGCGTAGCCGCCCGCCGCAGTCCCGGCAGCCGAAAAGGCCTGCGGAACCGCCGCCGCGCGGCGAATCGCCTGGTAGCAGCCGTCCTCGCAGGCAGTGTAACACGCCCCGCAACGAATGCACGCCGCCTGGTCGATGCGAGCCGTCACCCGATAGGAAGGGTCGAGACGGCTGAAGGGGACGATCCGCGGGAGAGTGCGACCCATGAAGTCGGATGGGGCCGCGAAACCTTTCGCCTCCATCCAACCCTTCAGACCCGCGATCAGGTCCCGCACGATGCCGAAACCGTGGTGCATGACCGCGGTGCAGACCTGGACGCAGCCGGCGCCCAGCAGCATGAACTCCGCCGCCGCCGACCAGGAATCCACCCCGCCAATCCCGCTGACCGGCAGACCGATCTCCGGGTCGCTCGCCACGCTGGAAACCAGGTGCAGGGCGATTGGTTTCACGGCCGGGCCGCAATAGCCGCCGTGAGTACCCAGCCCGGCCACATGCGGCCGCGGCAGGAGCGTATCCAGGTCCACTCCGACGATGGAATTGATGGTGTTGATCAGAGACAGGGCGTCGGCTCCGCCCCGGCGGGCGGCCCGGCCGATGTCGCGGATGTCGGTGACGTTCGGCGTCAGTTTGACGATCACCGGCACGGAGGCGGCCTCCCGACACCAGCCGGTGATCATTTCGGTGTACTGCGGCACCTGCCCCACCGCCGAGCCCATCCGCCGTTCGGAGAGGCCGTGCGGACAGCCGAAGTTCAGTTCCACGGCATCAGCGCCGGTGTCTTGAGCCGCCTTGACCATCTCCTGCCACGCGGACCGCTCGCTGCGGGCCATGATCGAGACGACCACCGCCCGATCCGGGAACTCATGCTTGACCTGCTGAATCTCCGCGAGGTTCTCCTCAAGCGGGCGGTCGCTGATCAACTCGATGTTGTTCAGGCCGACGACCCGCTGCTCGCCGACCTGGATCGCGCCGTAACGACTGGAGACGTTGACAATCTCCTCGCGGGTGACGGTCTTCCACACGGCGCCGCCCCAGCCGGCCTCGAACGCCCGGCGAACCTGCCCGATCGTGTTGGTGGGCGGCCCCGCGGCCAACCAGAACGGGTTGGGGGAGGAGATGCCGGCGAAGTTCGTGGCCAGGGAGACGGTCATGTTAGACCGCCCGCGGTGGATCGCCGCGGGGCGATGGGCCAAGAATAGAGGGCCTGGCGGAGGAAGGTCAAGCGGGAGTCCGTCGCCTCGGCCGCGGGTACCGCTGCATCCCGCGCAAGCGGGTCCAGGGTGGATACAGCTCGGTCGAGTCGCGGGTCCGCGGGAAGCTCTTGCCAGTCTCTCCGCACTGCGTCATGCTGGAGCGGACTGGGCTGGCAAACGCGGCGGCCGACGCCGCCGGTCCGCCGAACGCAGTCAGGAGACCCCTGCGATGAGCGACGCCCCGCCGACCATCACCTACGACGATTTTGCCAAAGTAGACCTCCGCATCGCCCGGATCCTCGAGGCCCGCGAGCATCCCAACGCCGATCGCCTGTTGGTCATGCGGATCGACCTGGGCACGGAGCAGAGACAACTCGTCGCCGGAATTCGCGGCCACTACCAGCCTGCCGAGCTGATCGGCCGGGAGATCGTCGTCGTCGCCAACCTGGAGCCGCGGAAGATGCGGGGAGAAGAAAGCCAGGGAATGCTGCTGGCGGCCTCCACGCCGGACCACGCCCAGGTCATCCTGCTGACGCCGATGTCGGACATTCCCCCCGGCTCGAAGGTCTCGTAGCCCGTCCGGACGCCATGGGTCCGCCGATTATCGGCGGTAGACCGCGATCCGGCGTCGTGCCCGCCGCTTGCGGCCGACTCGGTTCCGGTGCTACGCTATCGCCGCGAGGCCCGGCCTCGCCGTAGCCCGCCCTCACGCGGCGTCTATCCCCTGTGATTGCGTTTGGCCGTCAGGCGCGGAGGCTGCTGACCCCGCACGGATGGGCGGCAGCCTCGGACGGAAGGAATACTGCACCGGGAGAAACCATGGACTTCAGAGAGTTTGCCCACGCCAAGGCGATCGAGCTTGGCCAGGATGTCGTGCGAATGACCACGGCCGCCGGATCCGGCCACCCCTCCAGCGCGCTGTCGATCCTGCATCTGGTCGTCACGCTGATGTACGACGTGATGCGGTGGGATCCCCGCGATCCATGGGATGCCGGTGCGGATCGCCTGGTGCTGTCCGAAGGGCATGCCGTGCCCGCGGTGTATGCCGCCTACGCCGACCTCGGCGGCCTGGTGGGCCGCGACCGCCACGCGGCGCGGCCTTTGACGAAGGCCGACCTGGCCACGCTGCGAGAAGCCTCCAGCGTGCTCGACGGGCATCCCAACCCCGCCGAGGGCTTTCCCTTCTTCGACGCCGCCACCGGCTCGCTGGGACAGGGCCTCAGCGTCGGAGCAGGCCTGGGGCTGGCCGCGCGGCTCCGCGGGAGCGATCGCCGGGTATATGTGCTGATCGGCGACGGCGAGAGCCGCGAAGGGCAGATCTGGGAAGCCATGGACTTGATTCGCGACTACAACCTGACCCACGTCGTCGCCATCTTCAACTGCAACGGCCAGGGACAGGCCGACCATGTTTCTCCGCAACAATCCGCGGAATCCGTCGCCGCCAAGGCTGCCGCCTTCGGGTTCCAAGCGGTCACGGTGGATGGGCATGATCCGGCGGCCATCCGTGCCGCCCTGACCGACCCCGCCGGGCGGACGCGGCCGCTGGCCCTGATCGCCCGCACCCAAAAGGGCTGGGGCTGCAAGTCGCTGCAAGACCAGTCGAACCACGGCAAACCGGTTCCACCGGACAAGCTGGAGGCCGTCATGGCCGAGTTGGAGGCCACGGCCGCGGGGCTAGGCGTGGCCCGCGGCTCGAAGGAGCGGGCGACGCCGAGAAAGCCCGTTTCGCTGCCGCCCCTGGCGGGAAAGGCGGCTACCCCGGTCGACTTCGCGAAGGCCGTGGCCGAGGCGGGGCTGACGGCGGTGGTGGAGAAAGGCAAGCTGTCCACGCGGCGGGCCTACGGCGTGGCGTTGCTGGCGATCGGGGGTGCCGACGAACGGGTCGTGGCGTTGGACGGCGACGTGAGCAACTCCACCTACGCCGACCTGTTCCGCAAGAAGTACCCGGATCGGTTCGTGGAGTGCAAGATCGCCGAACAGAACATGGTTTCCACCGCCGCCGGGATGGCCGCGGCGGGGTTCATTCCTTTCGTCAGTTCCTTCGCCAAGTTCCTGGCCCGGGCCTACGACCAGGTGGAGATGGCCCAGATTACGCGGGCCAACATCAAGCTGACCGGCTCCCATGCGGGCATTTCGCTCGCCGCCGACGGCCCCAGCCAGATGAGCCTGCACGATGTGGCCTACTTCCGGGCGGCGAGCGAAGCGGACAACGGCTTCGGCCGGCCGGTCTGCGTGTCGTTCCACCCCAGCGACGCGGTGGCCGCGTATCACTGCGCCTGGCTGATGGCCGGGCATGACGGCATGTGCTACCTGCGGACGCACCGCGCGGACGTCCCGCTGCTGTACAAGCCGACGACGCGGTTTGAGATCGGCGGTTCGCAGGTGCTGGAGACCGGCGAGGCGGCGACGATCGTCACCGCGGGCTACATGGTGCATGTGTGTCGCGAGGCCGTCCAATTGCTGGCGGGGGACGGCATCCGCTGCACGCTGATCGACGCCTATTCGTTCCCGATGCGGGCCGAGCCGATCCTGGCGGCGGCCCGACGAACCGGCAACCGCGTGCTGTGCGTCGAAGACAACTACGTCGGCGGGCTGGGCGGGGCCGTGGCCGAGGCGGCGGCCCTCCACGGCGGCATCCGCGTGGAGTCCATGACCTGCCGCCGCGTGCCCAAGAGCGCCCGCACGCCGGAGGAAATGATGATCGCCGCCGGTCTGTCCCCGGCCGATATCGCCGGACGGATTCGGCGGCTGATCGGTTAGTTTTGCCCCCGCCGTGCGTTACTCCTCCTGGGGCGAGAAATGAGCGTGGGCGGTGCGGCCGTGGCGGACGGACCCCGGCTGGCATAGAATACGCCGCGCCCCGGCGGGCGGCCCAGCCCGAAAGGGCCGCCTTCGACCGCCCTTCGCCGCCCGCCACGACGCAACTCGATGACGAGACACGGCATGCGGATTCTTGCTTCTCTGGTGGTTCTGGCGACGCTCGGCGCCGGCGGATGGTACGGCTACCACACCTGGATCTCCCCCCCTGCGGAGGTCAAATACACAACCTCCGAAGTCACCTTGGGCACCCTGGTCAACTCGGTCTCCGCGACCGGCACGGTCGAGCCGACGCTCAAGGTGCTGGTCGGCTCGCAGGTCAGCGGCACGGTGGTGCGGTGGTACGCGGACTTCAACCAGCAGGTCCGCAAGGGCGACGTCCTGGCCGAGCTGGATCAGGATCGCTTCCAGGCCGTGCTGGACCAGCGGATCGCGGCGGTCGCCGTCGCCAAGGCCCGCGTGGAAGAGGCTGCCGCCCGACTGGGCACGGCGACCCTGGAGAGAAAGCGGACGCAGCAGGCCTTCGAGCGCTCGGCGGCCTCCGAGTTCGAGATGGAATCGGTCAAGGCGGCCGAGGCAGCGGCCATCGCCGCGTTGCACGCCGCGGAAGCCCAGTTGCAGGCGGCGGAGGCGGACCAGCGGCTGGCCGCGGCCGACCTGGAAAAGACCATCATCCGTTCGCCGATCGACGGCGTGGTCATCTCCCGCGACGTGGACGCGGGGCAGACCGTGGCCGCCTCGTTGCAGGCGCCGACGCTGTTCAACATCGCCAACGACCTGACCCGCATGCAGGTCAACGCCGCCGTCAATGAAACGGACATCGGCAAGGTCCGCGAAGGCATGACCGCCCGCTTCCGGGTGGACGCCTACCCGGACCGCCGCTTCACCGGCCAGGTGTCGCAGGTCCGTTACGCTCAGACGGTGGTGGACAACGTCGTCACCTACACCACGCTGATCGACGTGGAAAACCCCGACCTCCTGTTGCGGCCCGGCATGACCGCCACGATCCTCTTCGAGGTCGCCAAGGTGGAAAACGTCCTGTACGTGCCCAATGCGGCCCTTCGTTTCGACCCCAACGCCCAGACGGAGCAGACCGACTGGTGGCGGCCCGGTCGCGGCCGCGCGGTCCAGCCGCGGGTCTTCGTGCTCGAGGAAGGCCCGCCGGAGCGGCTGCGGGAAGTCCCGGTGGAACTGGGCCTGTCCGACGGTTCCGCCACCGAGGTCCGCTCCTCGGCCCTCAAGGCCGGCGACAAAGTGGTCACCATGCAG
>Ga0129299_1001675_pt1 | contig 14780 bp, 11 predicted proteins | sample ConPoolayeCmetaG_FD_94477 | JGI IMG/M metagenome (GOLD analysis project Ga0129299, IMG submission 94477) | Hot spring microbial mat communities from California, USA to study Microbial Dark Matter (Phase II) - Cone Pool mat layer C metaG ... | reverse complement strand
GTTCCATCACCACCCAGAACGCGAAGTTGCCCAAGTGGGCGGCGATGCAATAAGAGCAGTGGTAGCCGCCGAAGATGATGACCCCGACGAACGCCAGCGAGACCGCCGCCGACAGACGCGCGACCTGGGCAAACAGCGGACTCACCCCGCGGTAGGAGGCCAGCCAGGCACCCAGGGCGCCCAGGAAGTAGGCCAGCCCCAGGAAGGAAACGGGCCAGGCGAAGCCTTCGCCCAGAGGGATCTTTCCCCATTTGCTGTTGGCCGCCTCGGCACAGGGGCTGCCCTCGCCGCAGCCCGGCAGGTGCAGCCCGCCCAGGTGATCCAGCACCAGCAAGAGCGAGGCAACCCCGCCGACCAGGAGGAAGATCACCCCGGCAGAGAATAACAGGGGCGAAAGGGTCGCCCGGGGCGATGTCACATTCCGCAGGGCGTACGAAACGGCAGGGGCTGGCGTCTCCCGGCGCGGCTGCGGCGTCGCCGAATTCGGTCTCTTTTTCTTGGACATGAGGATATCCGTATGTCTGCGTCCGATGACCCAGAAGCTCGAGACTCGGCGGCCGTTCGGCCGCTGTGACTATGCGAAATATAGCCCATGACCTCGAGAAGGCCAACCTAGCGGCCAGACCGCTCGCGAACTCACGGGATAATTCGGACCATGGTGAAGCCAGGTGCTCGAAGACCGAGTACAATGTGTCAGGCAGAGCGGGCCAGACGGCCGCTCGGGGGACTCGTCCCCCGGGAGGAAAGTCCGAACTGGACAGGGCGCGGTGGTGGCTAACGGCCACCGGCGGCGACGCCAGGGAAAGTGCCACAGAAACGACACCGCCGATGGGCGTGCCGCACGGCGCGTCACAGGCAAGGGTGAAATGGTGCGGTAAGAGCGCACCGCGTCCGCCGTGAGGCGGATGGCAGGGTAAACCCCACCGCCAGCAAGCCCACATAGGCAGCGAGCGCGTGGCTGCGACCGGCCTCACCAGGCCGTCGACCCGTCGGCAGCGACCGCGTGATGCCTGTCGCAGCCACGCCGCGAGGCGGCCCGTCTCGCCGGCGGCGTCCCGTGCCCACGGGATCCGCCCGACGCTGCGGGTAGGGTGCTCGAGCCGGCGGGCAACCGTCCGGCCCAGACAAATGGCCGTCGCCTTCGCGCGGGAGACCGCGCGAGGGAACAGAATTCGGCTTATCGGCCCGCTCTGCCGCTTTTATCGCCGCGGACCACCCCCGCCGACTATACTCCCCGCGCTGATTTCGTAGCGAGATGATCATGACCCGCATTCCCCTGGAAATCCCGGAGGTGTCGGCTCGAAACCGAGCAGCCCGCCGTGGGCGAGCTCCGGCGGAGCGGCCGCCGTCCGACCGCGTCTACGGCCGATTGCACTGGACGCTGATAGGGCTGATCGCCGCCATCATCCTGTACGGCCTGGTGGTGGCGAGGTTCCTCCCGCCCACCCGCGGTGTCGGCTTCCGGCTGGTCATCGTCATCGTACTCTGCTTCAACCTGCTCTGGTGGTCGGTGGCCGACCGTCGCTTCACCCGCCACATCGGCGGGGAGGGCTGGGCCAGAGTGCTGCGCGGAATCGTCCTGATCTTCGCGATTGTCTTGAACGTGCCCATGGTCCTGACGCTGATCCTGGGGCGACTCCCGTGGTTCCTGAACCACGACCCGCCCTGGTACGCCATGGCCTTCACGCTCTGGCATCTCGGTCTGGTTTCGTTGATGCCGATCGTGGCGCTGTTGCGCTTGTGCGGCCTGGGAGTCCTGCGGCTCGCCGACAACCGGCGGAAGGACTCAGCAACCTCGGCGGCCGAAGCCCGGTCCGGTGCTCGATCCGACGCTCTGCCGACCCGGCGGGCCTTGCTCAAGACCGCCTTCGCGTATGCGCCCATGGCGGGCCTCGCAGTCCTCACTGGCGCGGCCTACGCCCAGCGAAACCGGTTCGAGATCAACCGCCGGCGTCTGGCCGCGCCGTGGCTGCCGGACGGCCTGCGCGGCCTGACCATCACGCATCTCAGCGACTTGCATCTGGGACGCCATTTCCGCCCGCACATGCTCGGGCCGGTGGTCGAGGCGGCCAACGGGCTGAACAGCGACCTTGTCATGGTCACCGGCGATGTGGTGGACGTTTCCAACGACTTCCTGCCGGACGCCATCGACGCCCTACGGCAGATCGAACACCGCCACGGACTGTTTCTCTGTCTGGGCAACCACGATGAAATAGACAGCCGACAAGACTACATCGCCGCCATGAAGCGATGTTTCCCGCTGCTGATCAACGAACGGCGGACCCTGACCATCGGCGGGCACCGCCTGACCGTCGGCGGCCTCGACTACGCCGCGGACGAGCAGCCGCGGGGCCGCCGGCCCGGTTATCTCGCCGACATCGCGGCCATGCTCGACGGCTACAGCCCGCGGCGGGACGGCCCCCTCATCGCCCTCTCTCACCACCCGCACGCCTTCGACCTGCTGGCGTCCGCGGGCGTGCCGTTGACGCTCGCCGGCCATACGCACGGCGGCCAACTGATGCTCTCCGCCCCCGACCGACGGCCCGACGCCGGCGTCGGTCGGCTGCTGTTCCGCTATCTGCGGGGTTTCTACTCGATCGGCGACCGCACCCTGTTCGTGAATCGCGGAATCGGCAACTGGTTTCCGCTGCGATGGAACGCCGCTGCGGAGGTGGTGCAGATTCAGCTTGTCTGACGCCGGCTGGAGACGGCCGTTCGGCAGTTTTTGCGCGTCCGACCCCGCTCGCCCGCCGGTGGATTTACCTGGCGCGAAAGGGGAATTCTCCTCGTGGCAACCAGCGGCGGGCCCCGTAAACCCGTGATCCGCCCCCCCTGCAAGCCGCCTCTGAAAACCCGCGTTTTCAATACTGGAGCCGCCGCCGGGCCGCCGCCGTAACACCAATAGATCGGCTGCTTTGACAGACCGCCCCGCGTCCATAGAATGGCCCGTCCAGTGCCGGCAGTCCTGGCGAGCGAGCACGCGGCAGGGGGTGCGGAACGCCGGCCGAGCCAGCCACGGATCGGACGTAGCCCATGAGCCTGAAATCTGATCAACGCCATCTGATTCTGTCCGCCGGGATCCTGGGCCTGTTGCTGACGACGGGCTGCCAGAATCCGGAGACCTCTCTCGACTCTGCCAAGGTGCAGCGCTATGAAGAGCGGATGAGCGCCGAGTCCTTCGAGGCGGCGGCGGCTCTGAGCCGGCTGGACAGCCCCCCTCCCGTGGATCTGATCGGGGAAGTGCCGGCCACGCAACACCCTCTGGATGCAACGGTGTGGCTCCACCTGCCGGATCCATCGGTGGCTCAGGAGGTTCTGGCCAGACGCTTGGAGATCACCCGCTACGGCGATCCCGGCATCAAGCGGGAATACGAGACCATCTACAAGACGACGCTGGAGCACATCGCCGAAATCCGGCGAGAGCGGCAGTATCGACTGACGCTCAGCGAGGCTCTGCGGCGGGCGTTGGCCAACAACTACCAGATCCAGATCGACGGCTACGCCCCGGCGATCAGCACCGCCCAGGTCGTGCAGGCCGAGGCCGCGTTCGACGCCGCATTCTTCGCCAACGTCAACCGGAACAACACGGACCGGCCCTCGCTTCCGGCGACCCTGGTCGGCTCCCAGGCGGACACCACGATCGTCCAAGGCGGCCTTCGCAAGTTGCTGGCGACCGGCGCGACCGTCACGCTCAGCCAGCAGATGAGCCGGACGGACGCCGGGCGGATCCCCGCCCCGGCCATCGACCCGAGCTGGAGCCAGAGCTTCGTCGCCGAATTGCGGCAACCGCTCCTGCGAAACTTCGGCATCGACGTCAACCGGGCGCAGATCAACATCCGCAAGGCCGAGCGCCAGATCAACGAAGAGGCGTTCCGAGCCCGCGTGATCGAGATTCTCAACCGCACCGAGCAGGCCTACTGGACGCTCGTCGGCGCCCGGCGCGATGTGGTCATCAGCGCCGAGCTGCTGGCCCAGGCCAAACTGACCTACTCGCAGATCGAGGCCCGCAAGGATTACGACGCCTACCAGACGCTGCTGTTTCGCAGCGAAGCCAACGTGCGGCAGCGGGAGTTCGACTACATCGATGTCAAGAACCGCGTGCGGAACGCCGAGGACCAGCTCCTCAACCTGCTGAACGACCCCGAGTTGCCGATGTCCGCCGACCTGGAGATCATCCCGGTGGACAACCCCACCACCGTCGAGGTCCTTCGCGACCGCTTCCACGCCGTGCAGACCGCTCTGGAACGGCGGCCGGAAGTCACCCAGGCCCGCATCTCCGTGGACATCACCCGACTGCAACTGGGCGTGGCCAAGAACCAGACCCTGCCCACGCTCGACGCGGTTTATCGCCTGACCCTGAACGGACTGGGCGGCAGCGCCGATTCCGCCTGGGACCAGATGACCACCGGCAACTTCATTGACCAATATGTCGGCCTGGAATTCGCCTACGCCATCGGAGAGCGGGCCGGCCGCGCCGGCATTCGGGCCGCGGCCCTGCAACAGTCCCGCGCCGTCGTGACCTACAAGCGGGTGCTCGACGACATCATCACCGATTGCCGGGTCGCCCTCCGCAACATCGAGACCAATTACGAACAGGTCGGCCCCAGCCACAAGGCGGTGCTGGCCGCATCGGAAAACCTCCGCTCGTTACAGGAGCGGCAGGAGCGCAAAAGCCCGGCCGAACTGGATACCGTACTCAGCGCTCAGACCGGGCTGGCCCAGGCGCGAAGGGCACTGCTTCAGTCGCTCTTGCAGTACAACCAGGGAATCGTCGATGTGGAGCGGGCCAAGGGCACGCTACTCGAATATAACAACGTCCAACTCGCCGAGCAGCCCTGATTTGCGGCGCTGGGGAGCTTGGCCGCGTAGCATATCCTCCCAGACCCCCGGAGAAACCCACCCCCGGCGATGGTCGACGTGCTGATCAGCCTGGCTCAGGCCAACCCCGACGCGGGCAATCTGCCATTCCCGCCCTCGTCCCTGTTCCCGAGTTGGCTGGCCGCCGCCGCAGCGGGATGTGGTCTGCTGCTGGCCGTGATGCTGCATCGACGGCATCCGGCGACCGGATGGTCGCTGGGCACTGCCGGCGTCACCGTCGCCGCGACCCTCTCCGCCATCTGGCAGCAGTGGCCTTGGGCGGCCGTCTCCGGCCGGCCGATCCTCACGGAACTGGCCTCTCTATCGATCGTCCTGGGCGTCCTGGCCGCGGCCTGGTCGCTCCTGGCCTGGAGGCTGCGTCGTTTCGATGCCCGCCGCCGCCGGTGTGGCAGGCCCCCGATCGCACCGATTCTGGCGGCCTGGGCTTTGGGGTGCGGGCTGGTCGCCGTCGCCGTCAACACCTACGTCATGCTGGGCTTGACGGTCCCGCGGCTGCTGGACGGCGGGCGACCCGTCCAGGCGATCCCGCTCACCGTGGTGTGGAGCATCATCTTTCTGCTCGTCGCCATTCTGTTCCAGGCGTTGGACGGGCTGAGACCCCGGCAACCGGCCGCGGTCCTGATTCTGACCGCCCTTCTGGTCTGGGCGACCAGTCTGCTGATTCCCACGGCGACGGGCGTGCATCGCTTCGTCGTGACAACCTTGCTGCCGGGACAGCCGATCTGGTGGACCTGGACGCTGCACCTCCAACTCGGGCTGGGTCTGCTGCTGCTGATCGCCGCTTTGATCCAGGAGACGCAGTACCGCCGACGCCGCGCCGCCGCCTGGCCCGACCGTCTCGATGACCTGCTGGCCCCCTACTCCCGTTGGCCGGGCTTCGTTCAAAGCGAAGCCGTGATCGCCGCCGCGGTGCTGCTGCTCGGCGTGTTTCAAATCGTACGGCCCGGTCCGCCCGCCTGGCCGGCCGCGGTGGGCAACTTTGCGGCCTCCACCATGGCCGGCGTCACCTGCATGTTCATGACCTACCGGCGATGGAGCGCCAACACGACCGGGCTGGCGATCGCCCTGCTGACGCTGGCAAGTGTGGCCCTGGCGTGCGCGGTTCCGGAGTTCTTCCACCAGCGGCGGGCAAACCTGCCCTACGCCGAACGGCTCCCCGTACTTTACAACGCCGCCCTGTTCGCGTTGGCCATCATGATCGCCTGGTGGTCGTGGCTGGCTCGTTTCTGGAACCAGCAACTGCTCGATGGAGTCGCCTGGACCACCACCGGCCGCATGATTCCGTACGCCCAACGGGCGGCTTTCCTCCTCACGGCGGTGGCGGTGCTGGCGGCGTTCCAGATGGCCTTGTGGCCTCGCCGCGTGCTGCCCGGCGTGGAAGACGACTCGCCGGCTCGGATCGCGGCCGGCACGGCGGCGGTGTTGGTGCTGGCCCTGATCACGGCCCGCAATGCGCGGCGTCTCGATTCCAGCGCCAACGCGGCATTCAGTCTGAGCTTCCTCGCGGCCGCACTGCTGCTGCTCTACATTCGATTGCCGTCCTCCGCATGGAAAGGATGGATCAGCCAGCATGATGCCGTGGCCTACGCCGGACTGGCCTTGCCGATTCTGGCGACGGCGGTGATCCTGAAGGAAACCCGGTGGCGATGCTTCGCTGCTCCGTTATGGTGGCTGGCCGTGGCGATTTTGCCCGCGGCGGCCTTGATGGAGGTGCGATCCCCGGAACGTCCCGCCGCCGACTGGATTCGCCCGGCAACCTTCGGGCTGCTGACGCTGGTGTTTCTCGTGGCTGGCAGCCGAAGACACCGCCGCTCCATCCTGGTGCTCGCGGCGGTCTGCCTATTGGAGTCGATCCTGAGCCTGCACCGCGCCTATTTCTAGAATCGCCCCGCGATCACCCGGAAGGGCGGCACGGACGGATTCGGAGCCTTGATCATGAGAGCCATTGTGCAGCGGGTCCGCCAAGCCGAGGTGATCGTGGAAGGTCGGCCTGTCGGCCGCATCGGGTATGGACTTCTGGTGTATGCCGGCGTGGCCGACGGCGATACGCCGGCAGATCTCCGCTATATCGCCGATAAGATCCGCCATCTCCGGATCTTTGCCGATCACGACGGGCGGTTGAACCTCGACGTGAGCCAGGCCGGCGGAGAGGTCCTCGTGGTGAGCAACTTCACTCTCCTGGGCGATGCTCGACAAGGGCGAAGACCGGACTTCACCCAGGCGGCCGCGGCCGAATATGCGGAGGCGATGTATCAACAGCTATGTACGGCCCTGCGGGCGGAAGGCCTGACGGTCTCGACAGGACGTTTTCGCGCCATGATGGAGGTGCAGTCAGTGAACGACGGCCCGGTCAACATCCTCCTGGACTCCAGAAGACTTCTGTGACGGGCGATGCAGCCCTTCGTTGACTTGGCGAATCGGACTCAAGTTTTTATATAGATTAATGTTACAGAGAATAATCTAATAACACAGTTTATATTGTTTTTTTCCGGGTGCCGCCAACATGGACAAAGGATCGCTCCACCAGTTTGATAGGAACCCAGCACGATCCGGCCTCCCTGGATTGGCCCGTGACAATCGGGTGAGCGGACCCTACAATGGGACGCGTGGACTTGGGGCGCAGCACGCCGCCCCGCCACCAGGCCGGCCCGCCGAGCTAGACGCCGCCTCGCGGTTCCGGCCACACGTCGGCACGGGTCCGGGGATTCGGATCGCTCCCCATAACGAGTCGGATGATGCCGGGATTGTTTCACGCCGCTTCGTCCTTCCCAGGAGCGTAGCAAAGAAGCGAAAGGAGTAGACGGCCAACGGTGACGGGCGGGCACGACAAACCAACATCACACCGCAAACCGGTCGTCGGGCTTGCCGGCGGCGTCGGGTCCGGCAAGTCGACCGTGGCCAAGATGCTGGGTGAACTGGGGGCGGGCGTGATCGAGTCGGACGTTCTCGCCCACGCCGAGTTAAACCATCCGGAGGTTCGGGATCTGCTGAGGCAATGGTGGGGTGACGGCATCCTCGGCCCGGACGGCACCGTGGATCGCCGGAAGGTCGCCGCCATCGTGTTCAACGACCCCGCCCAGCGACATCGACTGGAAGCGGTGTTGCACCCGCGGGTCGCGATCCGCCGCGCGGACCTGATGGCCGAATTCGAGCGGCAGCCCAAGTGCCGAATGATCGTTTTGGACAGTCCGCTGCTTTACGAAACGGACCTGGACCTGATCTGCGACGCGGTGATTTTCGTGGACGCCCGCCCGGAGCTGCGGCGCGAGAGGTCCGAGAAGGGACGCGGGATGAGCGAGGAGGAGCTTCGACGGCGAGAAAAATCGCAACAGCCTCTGGACACGAAACGAATCCGAGCCGATTATATCTGTGACAACAACTCGAGTCTGGCCGCCCTGCGGGCCCATGTGGAACGAGTTTTTTCCCAAATCGTCGCGGAGGCCGGAGGCACCCGTGACGCACGCCAACCGGGGCCGATGTCAACGCCCGACTGAGCCTGGCCGGCGCCCGTTCAAGACCCAGTGAACCAACTCCGGCGGGGCCGAGTGCCTTGCCAATCCATAACGCTTAGGGAAGTCTTTCGCATACGCATCGGAGAATCGGATCATGTCCAAAACACAGGAATCGGGTCGCACCAGAAAGAAAGTCAAGCGGGCGCCGGAGGGCACGCTGCAAGCCCGCCCGCACCGCGGTGAGGAGGAGATCGAGGAAACGGCCGCTCCCGCGGACGATTCCGGTTCCGATTTCGCCGCCAACATCGACACCGACCCGTCGCCCGCGGCCGATTCGCCGGACACCGCGGAGAACGGGGGTTCTTCCGGCGGCTTCGACCGCGAAACCCACGAGCGCTACGAGAAGATCAAGCGCGGCGATCTGCACATCACCGACTTGCAGAAGATGTCCATCCAGGAACTGCACGAGGTCGCCCGCGGCGAAAACGTGGTGGACTACGCCTCGCTGAAGAAGCAGGACCTGATCTTCAAGATCCTCAAGGAGCGGATCAACAAGAACGGCCTGATGTATGGCGAGGGCGTGCTGGAGATCCTGCCGGACGGCTTCGGCTTCCTCCGCAGCCCGGAGTACAACTACGTTCCCTGCCCCGACGACATCTACATCAGCCCGTCACAGATCCGCCGTTTCGGCCTGCGGTCCGGCCACATCATCCACGGTCAGATCCGCCCGCCCAAGGAGTCGGAGAAGTACTTTGCCCTGCTGCGGGTGGAAGCCATCTGCTTCGAGGAGCCGGACAAGGTCACGGAGAAGGCCGTCTTCGAGGATCTCACCCCGCTGCACCCCACCCGGCGCATCATGCTGGAGACCTCGCCGGAAGAATTGAACATGCGGGTCATCGACATGGTGACGCCGATCGGCTTCGGCCAGCGCATGTTGATCGTGGCCCCGCCGCGAACCGGCAAGACCGTCCTCCTTCAGAAGATGGCCAATGCCATCACCACCAACCATCCCGATTCCTACGTGATCATCCTGCTGATCGACGAACGGCCGGAGGAAGTCACGGAGATGCAGCGCCACACCAAGGCCGAGGTCATCTCCTCGACCTTCGACGAGCCGGCCAGCCGTCACGTGCAGGTCGCCGAGATGGTCATCGAAAAGGCCAAACGGCTGGTGGAGTACGGACGGGACGTGGTGATTCTGCTCGATTCCATCACCCGGCTGGCCCGGGCCTACAACACCGAGGTGCCGCATTCCGGCAAGATCCTGACCGGCGGCGTCGACGCCAACGCCCTCCAGAAGCCCAAGCGGTTCTTCGGCGCCGCCCGCAACATCGAGGAAGGCGGCAGCCTGACCATCATCGGCACGGCGCTGGTCGATACGGGGTCGAAGATGGACGAGGTCATCTTCGAAGAGTTCAAAGGCACCGGCAACAGCGAACTGCACCTCGATCGCCGCCTGGTCGACAAGCGAGTCTGGCCGGCGGTGGACATCTCCGCGTCGGGCACCCGCAAGGAAGAGTTGCTCCTGGACCCGAAGGAACTGGAGCTGACTTACAAGCTGCGGAGAGTGCTGGTGGATATGAATCCGGTCGAGGCGATGATTCTCCTGACCGGCCGCCTCCAGAAAGTCAAGACCAACGCCGAGTTCCTGATGACCATGAATCTGGCCTGACGCGGGGAGCCTTTTTCAGGACCGCGGCCCGCGTTGCATCGCCGGGAGCATCGGGCTACACTGCCCTCGGCGCGACGCGGGAAGATCCCAGAGCGGCCGGCGGCGGGCTGTGGGGCTTCCGTGTCGTCCTCGCCCGCGAGCCGGACGCAGCGGAGAAGACCCATGATCGTGCGGACCCATCGTTGGAGCCGGCGGCTCCTGGTGACGTTGGCGGCGATGCCCCTGTTTCAGGCGGTCGGAGGATGCGACGCGGTGCTCGCCTCCGTCGCGTCGCAGTTCGTTTCCGGCACCTTCAATCTGTTCGTCGGCTCGGTGCAGGCCATGCTCTTGCAGAACTTCCCGTCGATGGACATCCTGCAAATCCTGCTCGGGGCCAACCGTCAGCCATTCTTCCCGTAGTCAACAGCCGGATCCACCGGCCCCCGCCCCGCCTCGCCGCGGCCCGCCGGGGGCGGATTCCCTGATGAGGCGCTCATGAACGCTCCCAAGCTCTCCCGCTACCGCTTGCTGCGTCGGCTGGCCCTGGTGATGGCCGCCGCGCCGCTCTTCCAACTCGCTCAATGCTCCACCGCGCTCCGCCAGGTCTCCGCCGACGTGGTCAACGGCCTGCCGGCGCTGAGCTTCAGCATCCTTCAGGGGTTCTGGCTACTGCCGGCACAGCTCTTCCTGAGCCTCTTCACCGGCGGTCTGGTCTGATCAGGCTCGCCGCCGTGGCAGGTCTACATCGACGGCAACCCTTCGGACAGGTCTCGCGGTCGCACCGCTGCCGTCCATCGCCCGGCGCCCATCCTCCACGACCACACATCCTCCCCGCTCTCTCGGCCTGAAGCGGCCCCAGGCCCGACGCCGCGGCGGCCGGCGACCCCAGCAAAAAGCGGGCGGGCCGTCAAAAGGATGACGGCCGCCCGCCAAGGAGGTTGATCTTTGCTCCGGCCGCGAGGTTGGCCGGGGGCCGGTCAGTCCCCGCGATCAGCGGCGGCGAACCAGACCGAGCAGGCCGAGACCCAGCAGAGCCAGCGTGCCAGGCTCCGGAATCGTCAGGCTGAATACGGCGAACTGTCCCTGGCCCAGCGAGCCGCTGGAGACCAACTCACCGTTGACCGTCAGGTTGTAAGCACCGTTCGAGGTGCCGGCGAGGGCAGCGCCGTTGATGAACTGGCTGTTGTATCCGCCGAGGACGACGTAATACGAGCCATCGCCCAGCGTCTCCAGCAACTGGCTCTGCAAGGTGCTCTGGGCATCGTCATTGGTGGCGATCAGGAGACCCGTATCGCTGTAAAGGGCCAGCTCGGTGTCGAACGCGGACCCGAAAGTGTTGATGTCGAAGGCGCCGGAAGCATAGTTGCCCAGGTCGATGATGCCGCCGAGATCGGAGAACGTGAAACTGACGTTGGTCCACTGGGCATCGAGCCCCGGGTCATTATACGACTCGTACGCCTCAAAGGTGTAGTTGTCGCTGTTGTTGCTCCACCACAGCAGATTCACCGACTTGGTGACGTTGATCGTGCCAGTAAAGTTGCCAATGGTGCTGGGTTGAAAAGCCAGGGTGACACCGCTGTTGAGATTCTTGATGTTCCAGCGGGCCTCGCTGGCGTAGGTGCCGGTGTTGACCTCGGTCAGATCACCGACGAAATCGAGCTGGCCGAAAATGGCGGTCGGGCCCAGGTACGTGCCGCTGATGATGCCGTTGCCGGCGTCTCCGATCGGCCCGTTCGAGTTGATCGGGCCGGGCGCGGTGACGATGAACCCGGCCTGGGCGGCACTCGCCGCCAGCAAAGCAATCCCCAAAGTCAAAATTGTCTTCATTGCGATTTTCTCCTCTCTAGCAAATCTGCAATCACAATCACACACACCAAGCCCCGCCGCCGTATTGGCGCGGGCGTCGGATACACACATCTCCGAGCGACCGGAAGCCGCAGCGACGAGGCGAACTCGCGGCGGAGGAGACAAGCCCCTCACCTCCGCCTCGGACAGTCTTTATTGCAGTTAGGCTGAGTTCCTCCCCAACCCAGACTCCGGACCTCGATGCCCCTCAGTCTAGCACAACCGGGGGTGGTCGGTCAAGACTTGCCGCACGAAACTGGGGAAAAGTCGCGGTTGTCCAGCCGGCGGTGTGTCAGATCCGCCCGTGGTTCGCGGCCCCCCTGTCGCAACCCGGAAGCCGGCTTTACCGGACAAAACCTCTCAGTGGCGGATCCACAGGGCGAAGCCATCCTTTCCCAAGAGAGCCACCCGACCTATCGTATTGGCACCATGACCGCCAGAGAGCCCCGGACGCCGGACTACATCGAGGAGACCCGCATGTCCTTCGGGGACCACCTCGAGGAGCTGCGGCGGCGGATCCTGCGGGCCCTACTCGGGCTGATCGCGGCCACGGTGCTGTGCTTCCGCTACGGCGACCGGCTCATCGAGCTGCTCACCACGCCCTACTGCGTGGCCATGGAGGAGCTGGGCTTCGACCCGCGGATGGTCCAGCTCAACCCGATCGAATCCTTCATTGAGTATTTCAAGATCGCCATGAAGTTCGGCCTGGTGCTGGCCGCGCCGTGGATCCTCTATCAGCTCTGGCGTTTTGTGGCGGTCGGCCTCTATCCCGCCGAACAACGCGTCGTCCGCTTTTTCGCCCCGGCGTCGATCGCCCTGTTCCTGGTCGGGGCGACCTTCATGGTCACGATCGTCCTCTCGGGCCTGATGAAGTTTCTGATCGGCATCTCCCTGTGGTTCCCGCTGCCGAACCACGACAACTTCCTCTACCGCTGGTATCTGCCCAACGCCCCCGCCCCCCCGGCCGCGACACAACCGGCCCTCCCGCCGCTGCGGGTGCCGGTGCTCGACGCCGACCCCGACCATCCGGCGGACGGGCAGGTCTGGTTCAACGCCCGAACCCGGCGGCTGAACGTGCAGGGCGGCGGGCAGACCTTCTACTTCGCCATGCAGAAGGCGGCGGACGCCCGTTTCGTGCAGCCCTTCTTCAGCGTGGCGGAATACCTTGGTTTCGTCGTGAACCTGGCCCTGGCGTTCGGGTTGGGCTTCCAGATTCCCATCGTGGTGGTCTTCCTGACCGCCACGCGGATCGTCACCGCCGCCCTGCTGGCCCACCTCCGCAAGTACGTCATCCTCGGCGTCGTCGTCCTGGCGGCGGTCATCACGCCGACGCCCGACGTGGCCACCATGCTGCTGCTGGCGGTGCCGATGCTGCTGCTCTTCGAGGCGGGGCTGCTGATCGGGCGGTTGCTGGAGCGGCGGGCCGCGGCGGCGGAGCCGGACGACCCGCCGTAAAAACGACGAAGGCCCGCCTTGCGGCAGGCCCCTGGTGAGTACCAGCGATGTTCGTCGTCGCCCGCGCGGCCCGCATCTTACAGCCGCGCGATCCGTCGCCTCCGTGCTCCCGCCCTGGCGGTCCCGGCGGAGCGCCCGAGGCCTGCTCCGGCCGCCGCGTCCGGGTGATGCCGAAGGAACGGTCAGAGTCTGGCGAGCTTCTCGCCGGCGGCGCGGGCGGCCTCGTACTGGGCCTTGGCCAGCGCGCAGCGGGCGGCGTCCGCGCACTTCAGATGCTCCTTGCCGACCACGAACTCCACCTGGCCGGCGGCCTTCGCCTTCGGGCAGACCTGCTCGACGTCCTCCACCTCCACGCCGTTCACGACGCAGGTCATCTTGACCCGGCGGATCTCGGCCAGGGCGGCCTCGCGGGCGGCGCGGGCGGCCTGGTAGTCGGTGAATTCACGGCCGAGCACGACGAACTTGCCGCACTTGGACGGGTCGCACTCCGCCCGGCCCGCGACCTTCTCGCCTTTCCCGGCCGAGCAGCAGCCGTCGCCGCCCTTCGACGCGACCTTTTCGCCCTTCGCGCCGCCGCCGCTCCGCGCGCCGTCCTTCGACGCGACCTGGTCACCCTTCGCGGCCGAGCAACAGCCGCCGCCATCCTTCGCCGCGACCTCCCGGCCCTTCGTGCCGCCGCCGGACTTCCCGCCCTGCTCACGGCAGCCGGTCTGCTCGCCCTGGTCGCAACAGTACACGACCCGCCCATCGACCACGCAGCCGACCTTCACGAAGTCCCGCACGTACTGCTCGGCGGCGTCGGCCAGGGCGGCGCGGGCCTCGCGTTCCTCGGCGAACTCGCGGCCGGCGACGACGAAGACGATCTTGGCGCCGCTTTCCTCCGCCGCCTGCCTGGCCGCCATCGGGCAGGACAGGCTCTGCTCGCCGACCTTCCAGCTCATGGTCGGGAACTCGCCGAGGCCCCGGCAGGCCGCCGGGGCGTCGGCGCAGGTCTTTTTCCGCTCGGCGGCCCGGGCGTCCTTCGCCCCGCCGCAGCCCGGCCCGGCGTACACCGCCGATCCGCTCAGCCCGACCACCGCCGCCAACGCCCACGTCAACGCAACGATTCGCTTCATCTGGATACTCCCTGGCTGACTCGTTTTCCCAACCGGGCCGCCGCTACGTCGCGGCCGCCCGTCGTGAACTGCGAGTGTGAGTGGTTTTCGATTCGAGGGGTCCGGCCCGCGTCGTCGCAACGCCGGACCCAACGGCCACGCGGAACCCGCGCCCGCGGCCGCCCGCAAAGCTAGAACGCCCGCGGAGTCCCGACTATTCCCGATTTTTCGCCCGCCGGACGGAGAGGTGCGCGGCGGCACGCCGAGGCCGCGCCGCGGGCCGCCGGACGCGAACAACGGAGCAGCGGAGCTGCACAGCAGCAGATGGGTATATCTTTACAGGTCGACTCCGCGCCGGCCCGGCGCCGCGGCGTTCAGGCCACGGCCGGGGCGCGGGGCGGGGGG
>Ga0129299_1001674_pt1 | contig 14784 bp, 14 predicted proteins | sample ConPoolayeCmetaG_FD_94477 | JGI IMG/M metagenome (GOLD analysis project Ga0129299, IMG submission 94477) | Hot spring microbial mat communities from California, USA to study Microbial Dark Matter (Phase II) - Cone Pool mat layer C metaG ... | reverse complement strand
GTAATGCCCAAAGTAATGCCCGTGCTTATACAGTGCGGGCCGTGCAACGCCAAGACGAAACCCCGCGGCGGCGCACGATTTCCGTTGGCGCGCGCTGGTGCGAATCAGCAATAGTTAAAAGCAAGTTAATGTTTCGCGTCCCGGGCGGTTCAAGGCTCCCGCCCCCGGTTCGAGTGCATCCCCGTGAGTGCTGCCTCAACCCGCCGCTCAGGCGAAAGCCGCGCGGCCGCAACGGATACGACATGACGTTCACCACGGCCTACATCCGCCGCGCCGGCGATGCGCCCCATGACTATGGCGCCGCGCGCGTGCTCATGTGCGGCAAATCGTTCCTCGCCGACCGCACCGGCGCGCTCTACTGGCCCGCCGAGGAAACCCTCATCGTCGCCGACCTGCACCTGCAGAAAGGCTCCTACCTCACCGAGCCGGAGGTGCTGCTGCCGCCCTACGACACGGCCAGCGCCTTCGACAAGTTGGAGGAGGCCATCGACCGCTACGACCCGCGCCACGTGATCGCGCTGGGCGACAGTTTCATCCCCGGCGAGCCGCTCTGCCAGCACGACACCTTCTGGCTGCAGGATCTGATGGAGGGCCGGCAGTGGTTCTGGGTGGCAGGGCCGGACGCGCCGCCGCTGCCAGAGGGCATCGGCGGTCTCGCCGTGCCACCTGTGACCCTCTCCGGCATCAAGTTCCGCCACGAACCGGTTCGCGCCCCCGTTTCGCAGGAGATCGCCGGCCGCGTGCATCCCGTCGCCAGCATCGCGGAACATGATTATGTGATGCATGGCCGCTGCTTCGTCTCGAACGGCATGCGGCTGGTCATGCCCTCCATGGGGGCCTATGCTGCCGGCCTCAACGTGCTCGACGATCGCTTCGATCCGCTGCTCGGCCGCAACGGGCTGTTCGTGTGGGTGGTGAGCCACGGCCGCGTGCAGCAGGTTGCGTCCGGCCAGTTGCGTGCCGGCTGAGCGCGGGCTTGTCAGCCCTTGCGGAAGATGGCCGAGGCCGCCAATCCGAACACGAACGCCATCAGCACCGCGGAGAAGCCGTAGAGCAGTGGCCACTTGAACGCTCCCTGGTGCACGAACTGCCCTATGCCGCCCTTGCCGATGGTGATCGACGATTGCGCAGCGCTCAGCAGTTTCCCCTCGCGAAAGAGGAACACATCGGCGGTGTAGTCGCCAACAGGCACGTTCGAAGGCAGATCGATGGTGGAGCGGAACAGGCTGGTGCCGATGAAGCCGACGCTGAAGGGTGCCTCGCGGTAAAGTTTCTCCCGTTTCTTGATCTCGATGACCGCCTGGCGGAAGGCATCATATTCGGCCTTGGTGTGCGGCCGCGGGGAATAGCGCGGAACGAGCGCCAGGCTTTCAAAGCCGATGCCATAGCGCAGCAGCGCCGCTTCGTCGGCGATTTCGTTCAGCGGGCGCGTGGACAGCACCGCATAAAAGCTTGGAACGTCCTGGAAGGCCATCGAGTCGGCGTTGACCCAGAGCCCGGCGATGCGGTCCTTGCGGCGGGCGATGATCGCCTGCTCGGGCCCTCGCAGCACCACCGCCACGTCATAGAAGCCGGAAGCGGCCGAGGGCTGGCGGCTGTTGTTCACCGCGCCGAAAACGACGACCTTGATGCCGCTGAAATCGGTCTGGATCGAAACCTCGTGCGATGAAAGATCGACGTCGAGCGCCTCCTTCTGCACCGCCGTGCCCGGAGAAGGCTGGGCCGCAGCAAGGCCTCCAGCCGCGAGCAGGAATGTTGTGACGAGAAGGAACATGCTGCGGACGCGGGTCATTGAGCCGCTCCGTTCTCGATGATCGGGCCGAGCGAATAGCGCATGTCCGGGGTCGTGACGAGGTCCAGCATCAGCCGGAAACAGACGGCAAGCACCAGCAGCGCCAGCAGGGCGCGCAACTGTTCGGCCCTGAGGCGCTGGCCGGCGCGCACGCCGAGCTGAGCTCCGATGACGCCGCCAACCATCAGGATTATCGCAAGGATCACATCCACGGCCTGGTTGGTCGTAGCATGCATCACGGTTGCGGCGCTGGTGACGAAGATGATCTGGAACAGCGACGTCCCGACCACGACGTTGGTTGGCACGCGCAGCAGATAGATCATCAACGGCACCATGATGAAACCGCCGCCCACACCCATGGTCGATGCCAGCAAACCGCCGATCAGCCCGATCAGGAAGGGCGGAATGGCGCTGATGAAGATCTTCGACCGTTTGAAGCGCATCTTCAGCGGCAGCCCGTGCACCCAGACATGCTGCCCGCCGCGGCGCATCGAGGGCGGTTTACCTTCGCGCGCCTTGCGCATGGCGCCGACGCTCTCGACCATCATCACGGCGCCGACCCCGCCGAGGAGAACCACGTAAAGCAGGGCGATGGCGAGTTCGATCTGGCCGGATTGGCGCAGCACCTTGATGAGGGCGACACCGATCAACGAGCCGATTACGCCGCCAATGACCAGCACCGCGCCCAATTTCACATCGACATTGCCGCGCCGCCACTGGGCGAGCGCGCCCGAAACGGAGGTGGCGATGAGCTGGTTCGCACCGGTCGCAACGGCAACCGCCGCGGGGATGCCAATAAAGATAAGGAGGGGCGTGATCAGAAAACCGCCGCCGACGCCGAACAGGCCGGACAGAAAGCCGACGGCGGCACCCATGCCAAGAATGGTGAAAATGTTGACCGAAATTTCGGCAATTGGCAGATAAATCTGCATGGCGGCGGCCTTGAGCGTATGCCCTTGACGGGCGCAAACGCCGGCTGGGCGGTTCGACCGTCATGGCTCTTGCGCCCTTTATGCACGTTGCGACGGGCGACCGCAATTGCTTCGCATGGGAAGGGCCGGCATCGGTATCCGGGGTGAGGCGGCAGGATGCCGCGCCTGGTCAGGCCCGGCCCGGATTCTCATTGGCGTCGGGGTTCCAGGGCAGCGCTTTCCACTGCGCAATCAGCGTCTCTGCATCCCTTATCTGGGCTAGCGTCATCCTGTCGCGCAGCCTGACGCGCTTCCATTCTGCTTCCATATCGCCCTGCTCAGCCGCGATTGTGAACCATTTGCAGGCTTCCGGCCACTCGCTGTCCCGCCCCCCCTCCAAGAGCACGCCAAGATTGTATTGGCTGTCTATGAGGCCATGATCGGCAGCAAGGCGGAACCATTTGATTGCCTTCTGCCGTGCCTCGGCCCCGCCGCCACTGGCGTAAAGGCTGGCGAGATTGTGCATGGCGAGCACATTGCCCTGTTCGGCGGCGCGCCGGTACCAAGCTTCGGCAAGCGCACGGTCCTTGGGAACGCCGGTGCCGCGCTCGTAGAGGGTCGCAAGGCGATATTGCGAAACCGCGTGGTTCTGTTCGGCAAGCCTGCGGATGCGCGCAATGCTGTCCTCCGTATCGCCGATCGGAGGCATCGCGAGGGCGGCGACTTTCCCCGGCTGTTCGCCGGCGGCATTTGCGGGATCGGCATCGGAAACGCTGACGGCCGTCCAGGACGGCGCCGGACGGTCTGCGCGCGCCTGCTTGATCTCCCTGGCGATCTGCGGCGGGCCGATCTCGAGCGACGCTTTCGGGGCTGGAGGCGCTGGCGCGCGCTCAGGGTTCCCCATGAACGCCAGATAGAGCATGCCGATGCACGCCAGCAGCATGATGAAGGCGGCGACGAACAGCCCGCGCTTCAGGCGCTTGCCGTTCTGCGCTTCAAAGTCGAGATCGCTTGCACCGCTGCTGTGCGCCGAAGCCTGCACCGACGCTCCGACGGTCTTTGCGCTTTCTGCTGAATGGCGCGGGGAGAGAGTGGCGGGCGGTTCGTAGCGCTGCGGCGCTCGGGTCGCAGCCGCCGCCGTTTGCCGATGCGCGGGGATCACCGGCTTGATGATGCCCGGCCTTGCCGCGGGTGCCGGGGCAGCCCCCGCCGCTGCATGAGCAAAGGCGTGTGCCCGCGCCATCTCGGGCTCGCCAAGACGCTCAAGAAACTGCCGCATCGTATTGTGAATTTCCTCCAGCGCGCGCGCGGCCTTCAGTCCGGATTCGCGGGTATGCCGGCCGAGGGCACGCACCTCCGTCTCGATCGCTTCGAAGCGCGACGCCGGCACAGCCTCCCGCACCGCTTCGCCGGCATGCCGCGCCACCACTTCCGTGCCGAGCCGGGCCGTGCGCTCGGCGGCCTCCAACGCCTCCTTGGTCTGCCTGGCCGACTTGATCACCGCCAGCGCGGTCTGCCCGCCAAGCCTGCCGAGCTTATCGACTTTCGAGGCAAGCGCGTTCAGGGCTGCATTCTGCGTTTCGCTGCGGGCCTTCGTCGTCTCCAGATGGCGCGCGAGTTCGGCGAGGCGCCGCTCCACGGCGATCATGGTTTCACTCGAAACGGTGGAGCCTTCGAGACGGTCGAGCCGTGACGATATTTCGTCCAGACGCTTCTGGATCTGCGCATAGCGTTCACGCGTCGCCTCGCCGCCAGCGTTCTCCTCGATCATCCGCGCCAAATCGTCGAAGCGCTTCTCGAACCACCGCCGCTCATTGTCCGCAGCGGCAGCAAGCCCGGAGCCGATGTCATCGAGCCTTGTGGCGAGAGACCTTGGCGCGGGGCGGGGCGGTGTTGCGGCGGTTGCCGGAGCGGCTACATAACTCGCGAATTCTGCGATGCGCTGTTTCATGGCATCGAGCGCCAACCCGGGTTCGCTCGCAGATGCTCCAGCGGGAGTCTTTGCGTCTTGCGGGTGGGCCGCCTCGCCCAAGCCGCCAGCCAAATCGCCAAGCCTCGGTTGCAGATTGCGCGCATCGGCGCGCTCGTTCTGACGGTTGAGTTGCTGGATGAAATTGTCGAGGAGATTGTCCAGAGCTCCGGCGCGCACGGGCGAGCGCAGATGCGGGCGGCGCGGGGCGGATGCCTGTCCCGTCTGGTCGGGCTCTTCGCCCAGAGGTGTCGATTTCAGCGTCATGGCCCTCTCCGTGAGCGCAGGGGCGACGGAAAACCGGACGCCGCCGTTGCCAACGCGGTTGGTCGCCTGTTGCGTCAAGGCCGGCTGGCGCGCGAAATATTGCTTGATGCGGAAGGCGTGACCGTAGTCTTGGAAACTACTTTTGCGCAACGAGGTAAATATTCAGTAAAACACGAAAATATCGTTCATCATGTGTCTGATCTCTTGAGCGGGCTTCAGCATTGCGCGCAGACGGTCTCTTCCGCTAGAATTGTGATGTGACAAAAAACGATATCCCCCCCGCCAGCAGACACTCACCCGCCGGGCATGGCGAGGCGCAAATGGCGGCCATTATGCAGTCCTCCCACGGCATTTCTGTTGCGACCTGTGGTAAGGGCTTTTACGAAATCACGGGCGAACTGGCAGCCTGGCTCGGCTCGATCCGCGCGCGCGACGGCCTGCTCACGGTGTTCATCGCCCACACGTCAGCCTCGCTCACGATCCAGGAGAATGCCGATCCCGCCGTCCGCGAGGATCTGCTCGGCGCACTTGCCCGCTTCGCGCCCGAGGGCGGCATCTATGCTCATGCGGAGGAAGGGCCAGACGACATGCCGGCCCATATCAAATCCATGCTGACCTCCGTCAGCCTGTCGATCCCCGTGGTCGCAGGCAGGCTGGCGCTGGGGACATGGCAGGGCGTATTTCTGATCGAACATCGGCGCACCGCCCACCGTCGGCGGATCCTGCTCACCTATATTGGAAGCCACGACTGAGGTCGAACCCTTCGCGGATTTCGCCTTGCGCGCGCACCGTTGCGACTGGTGCTGGCAGAATTTTGATCGTCAAACCGAAGGCCGGTGTTGACAGTAACGTTAAAAGCACAAACAGCCTCGATTTTGCCGCAAGCCTGGCTAGTGTTGGGGTGTGCCGACGCTTGGCGCAGGGTTATCGCGTCAGGCCTCTCACCGGCGCGCGTTGAGTTGAAACCACGAACGAGTTCACTGTCATGCAGCGTATTCTTCTGGCCGAAGACGACGAGTCGTTGCGCCGGTTTCTGGTCAAGGCGCTGGAACGCGCCGGATATCAGGTCTGCGCGTTCGGAAACGGCATCGAGGCGTATGAATGCCTTCAGCGTCAGTCCTTCACCATGCTCCTGACCGACATCGTCATGCCGGAGATGGATGGGATCGAACTGGCGCGGCGAGCAGCCGAACTCGCACCCGAGATGCGCATCATGTTCATCACCGGTTTTGCGGCGGTTGCCCTCGACGCCGATGCGGGCGCTCCGCGCGATGCCCGCATTCTCTCCAAGCCCATCCATCTGAAAGACCTGGTCAGCGAAGTGGACAGACTGCTTGCCGCCTAGCCAGGCCCTAGGCCGTGGTCTCCCGCTCGGCCTTGTTGTCCTCACCGCCGGCTGCCGCGAATTCCATCTGCACGGCGTGGTAATTGATAAGATCGCGCTGCTCCACGATGCCGAGCAGGCGGCCGCCCTCCACCACGGGCATTTCCATAACGCCGGCATCCTGCATGGCAAGAAGCGCATGCAGGGCGTCGATGTCGAGGGTGAAGGCCGCGCCGGGATCGATGGCCTCCACGACGCTGCCGACCGTGGTCCGCTCCCAATCGGTCTTCTTGACCTTCAGCATGGCCTTGAGCGAGAGCATGCCGCGGAACTCCCCGCTTTCGTCGAGGACGGGAAAGCGCCTGAGATAGTGCCGGGCGAAGAAAGCGTCCGCCGCTTCCTTGAGTGTGACGCCGATCGGGATGGTCATCCCCTCGATCTTCAGGAAACGCGAGATTGGAACGCCCTTCAGACTGCTGGTGATTTCCGTGTAGAGGCGGGACTGCCGCGCCGCCATTACCACGAAGAAGCCGATGAGGACATACCAGAGGCCGCCGGTCAGGCCGCCCTGGAAAATGGTGAAGGCGCCGAGCGCCACGAAGCCGTATCCGAGCAGGACGCCCAGCGTGGATGAAATCCGCGTTGATTTCAGCAGATCGCCGTTGAACCACCACAGGATCGAGCGCAGGATGCGCCCGCCGTCGAGCGGGAAGGCTGGGATCATGTTGAACACGGCCAGGATGGCATTGATGACTGCCAGATAGGTGAGAAGCGCCCCTAATTCCGGCCCTGCCGCAGCGTCGAACACGGCCCCGATCAGGAAGATCGCCGCAGCGAGAAGCAGGCTCGCGATCGGCCCGGCGATGGCGATCCAGAACTCGGCCTTGGGCGTGGGAGCTTCTTCCGTCATTTCCGCCACGCCGCCGAAGATGAACAACGTGATGCCGCCGACGCCCACATCGAAACGCCGCGCCACGACCGCGTGCGCCAGTTCGTGGAAGACGATCGAGCCGAACAGCCCCAGCGCCCCGATTGCGCCGAGCGTATAGGCCAGGGTCATGTCGATGCCAGGCACGGCGCCGGGAAAATAGCGGGCGCCGAGATTGAAGATCAGCAGCGCGGCCAGGAGGAACAGCGAGATGTCGATGTTGATGCGAAAGCCGAGCAGCTTGAACAGCGGAAAGCGGATGGTTGACATGACATCTCCCTTCATGCGGCCATTCATGGCCGGTTCCATGTGATTGCAACGGATATGGGGGCGCCTGCCACTGCCTGTAAGGTGCCTCATGGCTGGCAGTGCCTGGCCCCGTTGCGCGATTTGCCGCGTTCTCTTTGAAGCTGACCCGGCTTTCCCGCCCGTTCAGTGGTTGCCGACGGCCTGGTTCATTTTGCCCCGGAACTTCAAAGAAACATACACGGTGTAGCCGAGGATGAGCGGCAACAGCAGCACTGTCGCGATCAGCATGACGATCTGCGACTCCGACACGGCTGCCGCCTGCCAGATCGTCACCGACGGCGGGATGATGTATGGGTAGGTGGATATCGCTAGCCCCGTAACGCAGAGCAGGAACAGGTTGATGCTGGCCGCGAACACGTGCAGGCCCGAGCTGGTCTGCGTGCCGATCCAGGCGGAAAGCCCGAACAGGGCGGTGAGCAGCGGCACCGGCCACAGCAACACGAAGTTGTCCCAGGTGAACCAGCGCTCGGCGATACGGGCATTGGCCAGCGGCGTCCACAGGCTGACGATGGCGATGAAGACAATCGCAAGCAGAAGCGCGACCCGCGCGTGGCGCGTGGCCCTCTCCCTCACCACGCCGTCCGTCTTGATCATCAGCCAGGCGCAGCCGAAAAGCGCATAGCCCGCCATGACGCCAAACCCGCAGACGATGGCGAAGGGTGAAAGCCAGTCGAACGGTCCGCCGGCGAACTGGTTGTTCTCGATCTCGATCCCTAGCACCAGCCGGCCCAAGATCGCACCCTGGCAGAAGGCCGCAATGGCCGATCCGGCGGCGAAGGCCCTGTCCCAGAATTTTTGGTGAGGCTTCAAGGCATAACGGAATTCGAAGGCGACGCCGCGCAACACGAGCCCCAGCACCATCAGGATGAGCGGCAGTGTGAAAGCCGGCCCGATGATGGCATAGGCGAGGGGGAAGGCGACGAACAGCCCGACGCCGCTCAGCACCAGCCAGATCTCGTTGCCGTCCCAGAACGGCACGATGGCGTGCATCATCTGGTCGCGCTCGGCCTCGTCCCTGGCAGCAAGGAACAGGATGCCTATGCCGAGATCGAAGCCGTCGAGGATGACATACATGATGAGGGCAATGCCGATGACCACCGCCCAGACGACCGGCAGCCAGAAGGCGATCTGATTGGTGGACTCCAGCAGCGGTTCCATAGTGTCATCCTTTCGCCGGCATGCCGCCGTCATGAAGCGCCAGAAATGCCGTATCTCTTTCGCTGGACATTTCAACCTCTCCGGTCGGGCATCTCAAGCCGCTGCCAAGCAGGCGGTTCCAAACAATACCCGAATGATTTGGTCTTAACAGGGTCTTCTGGCAACAACTTGAGCAAAATCAAACCATTCGCTTATTTGCTTGCCGCCGTGCGGCATTGAGGATTATAAGCGAATGTCAACGGACGCGTAGCTCAGCGGTAGAGCACTACCTTGACATGGTAGGGGTCACAGGTTCGATCCCTGTCGCGTCCACCACGGATATCAGGCTTTGGCGTCATGGGGCTTGCGGAGCGTTTCCTGCATCGGGGTGCTTCTTTACCTTGCCTTCATCATTGGGCCTTATCGGTAAACCGTCCGCTCGGCATACAGAGACAATGCGAGGATGCATCGGCGGCGGTAAGGTCAAAGAGAAATTTAAGCCTGATCCGCACGAAAGGCTCCCGTTCAACCAAATTCTCGCCGCTTTTAAGCCTTTGCCTAGCATAAGAAATGGTGTGACACAGCCAATGTCAGGGAAAACAGACATGTATATGCGTTTCTTCGGTTTTGTCGTCGTATGGCTTGCTGTCGGGGCTCTGTCGCTGTCGACCGAACCGCTCGCTCAGGAAAACAACGCGTTCAGCCGCTATCAGGAACAGAAACGGATGTCGAACGACAATGTCGTTTCGATCATCGCTTCGCAGGCGGTTTCGGCTTATACGCAGATGGCTCAGGACATCCAGAACGTTCTTGATGAGGATGTGCCCGGCGGCTTGCGGGTGCTTCCCATCATTGGCAAGGGCGGCGGCCAGAATTTCCTTGATCTGCTCTTCCTGCGCGGCATCGACATGGGCATCATGGAGCAGGATGTAATATCCTACTTCAAGAAGCAGGACCCTTTATTGTACGGTAACAGTGAAGCCAGAGTTCATTACATCGCCAAACTGGCAAATTCAGAATATCATATATTTGCAAAAAAGAATATCAAGACGATCGCCGAACTTCGTGGCAAAAAAGTAAATGCATACTTTAAAAACAGTTCGAGCGCCATTGCGACCAGAACGATTTTCGAGTTATGCGGCATTGAAATCGAAGAGACGAACTACGACACCGATCTTTCCGTCCAAAAATTCAAGGAGGGAGAGTTAGCAGCAGTTGCCCGCATCTCGGGTGCGCCTCACACCGGATTTAACAAACTCACGCAGGCGGACGGCCATTTCCTGCCTCTCGACGCAAATTCTCTTCCCCCCGGCTGTTATGAAAAATTGTTGCAAGTTTATCTTCCGGCATTTCTGAAGAACGAGCATTATCCGCAAATCATTCCTGCAGGACAGATGGTCCCGACTGTCGCTAACGGGACGGTTCTCGCAGTATACAACTGGCCGGAAAACACGGAGCGATATCAGCGCATCGCGCGGTTTGTGAACAAGTTCTTCGACAATATCGACAAACTTCGCGATGGTCCGCGCCATCCGAAGTGGAAGGAAATGAACATTGCCGCAGAGGTGCCTGGCTGGAAGCGCTTCAAGCCCGCGCAGGACTGGATTGATCAGCAACGCAAGCGCGAGGAAGCCGCCGCGCGCAGGCCGGCGGTTGACGAACGCGAGTTGAAGACCGCGTTCGACACATTCATCAAGGAGTATTCGCGGGCCTCAGGCACCCAGGCTTTGTCGGATGCGCAACGTGAGGCCTTGTTCGGCCAATTCGTGAAATGGTGGCAGACGCAGAGAACCCAACAGGCCAATCGTTAATGTGAGTGCCGGGCTGGCCGCTTTGGACATCAACCAAAGGTTGTGCTAACGTGGGCAATTAGTCATCCGCTGGTTGAAAAGGTGGGCAAGGCGATACTGGATATCCGAAGGGGCGCGGTCAAGTCGGATGCCCCTTCGAGCGATTTCGCAAGGTGATTTCGCATAATCATTCAGCCGTGTTCCGCTTCTGGGTGTTCGATGGCAGTGCTCAACGGTGACAGCGCAGGATGGATGATGATCTCGGAGGATGGAGCCATGTGTATTGACCACGGTTCAGCCCTGCATTCCTCGGGTCCGGGTGCGTCGGATATCTACGAGACTGGCAGTCGCGATGCGTTGCGGCGAGCACGAGCTTGGGAGACGGCATGCATTATGGCCGCTTTGCTGCTTGCCATAGTTTCATTCCACGGCGCGGCCCATGCAGCTACGGGCAGCCAGAAGCCTGCATCGGCCGAAAGCGTCGTTATCGGTGCGCTTCCGCCTCATGAGAAACCCTTATTGCCGCCCATTCCGGCGCTGGATAAGGGGGGGCATGTTCTCGCCCAGGCCGATGTCGAAGGGTTCATCGTACGGCCCGCTGAGGGCACGTCCAATCAACCGATCCCTCTCAGCATTCGCTTGCCAAGCGACATCGACACGTCTTACACCTTCATCATGGTGCGGGGCCTGCCGACCGCGTTCAGGCTTTCGGCTGGTTTCCGCACCAAAGATGCATGGGCCGTTTCCTTACGAGACATTCCCGGGCTCACGCTTACCGCACCGCCGAACTTCCAGGGCAGCCTTAACCTCGAGGTGGTGCTGGTGAAGGGGCGTGACGTGAAATCTGAGAGCCGGGTCATGACTGTCTCGATCAACCCCGGTGGAACATTTGGAGCCGCCTCCGGTTCGCAAATCCTGACTGCCGCCCCATCGGCCCAGGAACCGCTCGGCGCCTTGCCGCTCAAGGACGAGGAACTGGAAGACAAGGTCGGGCTCGTTCCCCCGCCTTCGGGCGTTCCCCCGGAGGAGGAGCGCATCATGATGGAGCGGGCCAACACGCTGTTGCAAAGCTCCGATATCGCCGCCGCGCGGCTGCTTTACGAGCATCTCGCCATGCGTGGCTCATCGAAAGCTGCATACGCCATGGGCCAAACCTACGACCCTGCATTCCTTGACAAACTTTTCGTCAAAGGTCTGAAAGGCGATGTCGATCAGGCGCGCACTTGGTATCGCAAGGCGGCCGACATGGGGAATGAGGAGGCGCGAAACCGGCTCACCGCGCTTGGAAACTGAGCGCTATTTTGTGATGCGACCCTGCGGTTGACAAACGGCAACCGCGCCAATAGTTTACAATTAAAATGTTGACCCTTTGGCAGTGCAAAGCTCAAGTATCGGCTTTGCTTTTAGAATTTCATAGAAAGCGTTCTACCCATGAAGATCAAGAACTCGATCAAGACGCTGCGCAAACGTCACCGCGACAACAGGGTTGTGCGGCGCAAAGGCAGATTGTACATTATAAACAAGACGATACGCCGCTACAAAGCTCGTCAGGGATAAGCAGGCTGTTCGAAACGCCGTAACTTCGGACCATCCGTTTTGAAAGCATTGCGCTACTCCGTAACACCTTTGGCATTTGTGGCACTGTTGCCCTGCTTAATGATGGCATGGAGTTCTGCGGCACATTGCCAGGCTTCCACAAGACCCCTGGTGCCGAATGCCAACCTGGCAAAATCACCAGAGGTTTTGCGACGCCAAACCCTAGACGCGCTATACGATCAATTATTGCAGGCCAGGGATAGCGAAACCGTCACGTTTCTGACCGAGGCCATCGAGAAACTATGGCTCGACTCTGGCAGCCACACCGTGAACCTGCTCATGGAGCGCGCTCTGTTGGCGGTCAATGGGCAGAAGCTTGACCAGGCCATCGCCATCCTTACAGCCGTTACAAAAATCGCTCCGAACTACCCTGAAGGATGGAACCAGCTCGCGGTTGCCCATTTCCTCAAGGAAGACTTTGACAACGCGTTGCCGCCACTCATTCGTGCACTCGATCTGGAGCCGCGCCATTTCAAAGCCATGGAAGGGCTGGCGGTGCTCATGCGCGAGATTGGCCAGAAAAAGTCCGCCCTGAAAGCATTCCGTCGGGCCCTCGAACTCAATCCTCATCTCGAGCAATCGCACCAGGCGATACAAGAACTGTCACGCGAAGTCGAGGGGCAACCCATCTAGCAAAGCGCATCTTGACCACGTATCGAATGCGCCAGACTATGTGACTCAAGTTGCGGGTTGCCCAATTCGTCGGAAAAGTCGCGGCCCATCTGCGTCGCTTGAAGCGTGTATCGGTGCTACATGGACGGTTTTTCGCGCTTGCGTGTGGCAGGAGGCCGTTCTCCAGACATTTCCATGTCAAGATCGGGTGCAAGCAAGCGCAGGGCTGACATCACCGTGCTGGGCTCCTCAGCAATTTCTCCGCAGAAGCGGAGCAGATCCCGCTCGTTGCGACATAAATAATAGAGCACCGCCGCCTGCACATCGCGCTCATCCGCACGCTGCTTCAGATAGTCCAGCTTTAACCCAGTCAGGTCGAGGAAGCGTCCGAAACTCGCATCATCCGATGCGATATGAGCGAGCGCCTGCAAGGCGATGACCTGCGCGGCGTCCATGGCGATCATCTTCCGCTGTTTCATTTGTGAACCGGAACTTGGGGGTTCGGCCTCTCTATCGACATACGAATAAACACTTCGTTAGCGTTTGGGCACTAATTTACAATTCCAGCGTGTTGATGACATGTGTCGCCTGATCGACAACAGCGCGGGTTCGGCGCTATGATTTATTCCCATGCAGTGTTCTTCAATGGTGCTGTCTGTATGTGCAACCGGGGCAACATGCCGAAAACCGTCCTCATCGTTGAAGACAACGAGCTCAACATGAAGCTTTTCCACGATCTGCTGGAAGCGCATGGCTTCAGCACTCTGCAAACGCGCAGCGGGATAGAGGCAATCACGCTTGCCCGTGACCACACCCCTGATCTGATTTTAATGGATATCCAGCTTCCCGAAGTGTCGGGGCTCGATGTCATCAAATGGCTGAAGGAAGACGAGGCGACCAGGTCGATCCCGGTGATTGCGGTAACGGCCTTCGCCATGAAGGGCGACGAGGAGCGGATCAGAGAGGGCGGCTGTGAAGCCTATCTTTCAAAGCCGATATCTGTCTCGATCTTTCTCGATACAGTGCGTCACTTCACCGGCACCCCCTGACGTATTCGCCGCGCCAAAAACTCGGCAGTCCGAACAGCCATGGACCGTGCATGGCGCTGCGAAAATCGATAGCTCTTTGCAAAGCTGGGGATAACCAAGCTTGCGACAATTCGCCGCAATTCCCCCTAACCCCCTCGATTTGTTTACGTTAAAGTCAAAAGCAGATTGCCAACCATCGATTTGTGACGTTTTCTGTCATTGAAAAGTGATTAAGCATTCGTAGGCTCGTAAAAATTGGATTGTGTGTATGCCATGGAAGCTGGTGTTGACGGCGTTACACTATTGTAATTTTGCATTTGCATCTGTGGCTGCATAATTACGGAATGCCTTGCATTCGCTCAGGTCCGCCGCATCTCCGGAGCGATGTAAGGAAGACCGGCAAGTGCGCGGCAGGAGTGGCCTCCTCGTGAATGCCGCCATCAACGGTCACAAGTCATCGGACCAACGCCCTCTTTGGTCTATGACTTGCAGGTTAGCCCCGTCAGCTCAATCGGATTTACCCCGCTACCGAGCGCTGGCGGGGCTAACCAATTACCCCTGGAATGATATATACCAGCAGCCGTTTTTCTGGATCGTGGCCGATTATTTGATCTTGGTTTCCTTGAACTCGACGTGCTTGCGAACGACAGGGTCATACTTCTTCAAGGCCAATTTCTCCGTCTTGGTGCGGGCATTCTTCTTCGTAACGTAATAATAGCCTGTCCCTGCGGTGCTCTGCAGCTTGATCTTGATGGTCGATGGCTTGGCCATGGAAATATCCCGATAACTGTCATTTTCTGACCCGGAGAATTGACCGGACATCCCCCCCCTGTCAAGGGGAGCAGCCGAATTTACGCGTGCGCCAGGACGAAGCGTGCGCCGCGTTTGAAATAGCAGGGGACGCGCTGTTGAAGCCCATTCATTCCGTCATATTTCAGCCGGGTTTCCACATGGTCGAGGATTGTCCGTGTTATGGCGTGCAGCGGCGCGGTGCGTGCCTCCTCGAAGCGAAACCAGCCGAGCCCGCTCAGTTCGCCGTCGCCTTCGCGCATGTCGGAGATGTGCCGGGCATCGAGCACGAAAAAGCGTGTGTCGAAAATGCGTTTCTGCCCCGGCGGGGT
>Ga0129299_1001670_pt1 | contig 14812 bp, 13 predicted proteins | sample ConPoolayeCmetaG_FD_94477 | JGI IMG/M metagenome (GOLD analysis project Ga0129299, IMG submission 94477) | Hot spring microbial mat communities from California, USA to study Microbial Dark Matter (Phase II) - Cone Pool mat layer C metaG ... | reverse complement strand
GCGCTGGTGCTGCTCTTTGTCGCCGCGCCGGCCATGATCCGCTGGTTATATCGAATGCGTGAGGTGCGCCGCCTGGAAGAAGAAGCACCGCTCACTCGCGGTTGGGGAGGCTGAACATGGCTAGAGTATCGTATTCGGGCAGGGGGCGCAGGTGGCGCATCTCCCCACGCTTCCTCATGAACGCCGCGGTGACCGTCTTCGGCGCGCTGCTGGTCTATTTCCTGGTGAACCTGCTCATCGGCGGACAGTGCGGCCCCCGCTGCGTCATGGGGACACTGGCCCAGACGGTGCGCGTCGCCACGCCCATCGCCCTGGCCGCCTACTGTGCCGTCCTGTGTGAACGCGCCGGCGTCATCAACATCGGCATCGAAGGGCAGATGCTGACCAGCGCCATGGTCGCATACGGGGTGAATATCTACCTGTTCAGCACACTTCAGCACAACGGCGTTGACCCGACCGTCGCCGGTAACACCAGCCGCTGGGTCGCCCTGCTGGCTGCCATCATCGGCAGCTCGCTGTTGGGCCTGCTCCACGCCGTCACTTCGATTCGCTTCCGCGCCGACCAGGTCATCAGCGGCACGGTGCTCAACATCCTGGCCATGGGCCTGACCGGCTACATGTACCGTCAGTTTCTGGCCCAGGACATCCCCGCCGGGCCGGGCACGTTCCCCATCTTCGACCTGCCCCTGCTGGCACACATCCCCATTGTGGGCGAAATCTTTTTCGCCGGCCAGAAACCGCTCGTCTACCTGATGCTGCTGCTCACTGTGGTGCTGCACGCCGTGCTGTTCTACACCCCGTGGGGGCTGCGCACCCGTTCCGTCGGCGAACACCCCAAGGCAGCGGACACGCTGGGCGTCAATGTCATCCGTATACGTTATGTCAACTTATTGCTGGGCAGTATAGTCGCCGGCATGGGCGGCGCATGGTTCACCCTGGAGGCGGTTGACGTGTTCAACCCACTCATGACCAACGGACTGGGGTTCATCGGCATAGCGGCCATGATTGTGGGCAACTGGACGCCGTTCGGCGCGCTGTTCGGCGCGCTGATCTTCGGCCTGGGCACGGCCATCCAGCCGCTGCTGTCCATGTTCCGGCCCGACATCCCCTCCCAGTTTCCGCAAATGATCCCCTACGTGTTGACCATCATCGTCGTGGCCGGCGTCATCGGCCGCGTGACCCCGCCGGCAGCCGATGGCAAACCGTATACCAAGGAGTGAATGCGCCAGGCCCGTGCCAGAAAAGCCTGTGGATTCAGAACATCTATTTTTCGAGGGAGGAACTCTGTCTTTATGAAAACCATGTTAGGAGCAGTGGTGGTCGGCGCCGACCACGAAGCACGCCGACTGGAACTCCGTGAGCTGCCGATGCCTGAAATCGCCCGGCCCGATGACGTGCTGATGCGCATCGAGGCCTGCGGCATCTGCGGCAGCGATGTAGCCATCCTGGCTGGATTGCACCCCGTCGTGCTGGACACGGTCATCGGCCACGAATTCGTGGGCCGCGTGGAGGCGGTCGGCGCAGCGGTCACCCACGTCAGGCCAGGCGACCGCGTGGCCGTCGCCCCCAACCTGAGCTGCGGCGTGTGCCCCTATTGTCGGCTGGGCATGACCAACCACTGTCTGAACTGGACCTGTCTGGGCGTGCACCGCAACGGCGGCTTCGCCGAATACACCGTCGCTCCGGCCAGCGCAGTCCTGCCCCTGTCCGAGGGCCTGCCCCTGGAAGAAGCCGTGTTCATCGAGCCGCTGTCGTGCGTATACGCCGGCACGTCCAAAATCAAAATCCAGCCCGGCGAGACGGCCGTCGTGCTGGGCGCCGGGCCCATCGGCCTGATCTTCATCAAAATCTTCCGCGCGTCCGGCGCAGGCAAGATCATCGTCTCCGACGTGGCGCCGCTGCGCCTGAAGTATGCCCGCCAGGCCGGCGCAGACATCACCGTCAACCCCACAGAGCACGACCTGGCGCAGGTCGTCCAGGCCGAGACCGGCATCGGCGCGCCGGTGGTGGTTGACGCCGTGGGCAGCCTGGCCCAAGAAGCGACCAACCTGGCGGCCAAACAAGGGCGCATCTGCCTCTTCGGGGTGAACTCGGCCGCGCGCCCGGTCCTGGAACAGTGGCTCATCACCCACAACGAGCTCGACATCTTCGGCACGTTCGTCGGGGTCAACATGTTCCCGCCAGCTATCCGCATGTTGGAGAGCGGCGTGATCAGCCTGAGCGACCTGCTCTCGCATCGCCTGCCGCTGAAGGACATCCACCGCGGCTTCGAGGCCATCCGCGCCGGCGAGGCAATCAAGATCATGATTACACCAAACACACTTCAAGGAGGTTAACAGTCACACATGAAAGTATTCGTTACCGGCGGCACAGGTCTGGTCGGCAGCAACGTCATCAAAGTCGCCCGCGAGCGATACGGCGCGCAGGTCATCGCCTCGATGCGCAACCGACTGCCCGCCGCGGACCTGGGCTGTGAAATCGAGCGGCTGGACATCGTTGACCAGGCGGCGGTGTCCGCCGCGCTCAAGAAGCATCGTCCTGACGTGGTGATCCACTGCGCGGCGACGGTTGACCAGGACCTGCTGGAGAAAGACCACGCCCTGGGCTGGTCGCTGATGGTGGATGCCACCCGCTACATCGGTCAGGCCTGCGGCGAGGTCGGCGCCAAGCTGATTTTCGTCTCGTCAGACTGGGTGTTCGACGGTCGCAACCCACCCTACAAGGAAAACACCCCTCCCTGCCCCATGAACTACTACGGCCTGCTCAAGGTGGTCGGCGAAACCGTAGTCAGCAGCCTGGGCATTGATTACGGCATCGCCCGCATCGCCGCCGTCTATGGCCGCAACTGGGCCTTCCCCGACTGGGAGCCGCAGGAACGGGTCACCGGCTTCGGCACCCTGCCGAACTGGATGCTCAAGATGCTGCGCGAAGGCCAGGAGATTGTGGAGTGGATGGACCACATCAACATTGAAGCCAATCCCACCCTGGCCAGCGACTGCGCCGACGCCATGCTGACCATCTACACCAGGGGAGTGCAGGGCATCTTCCACTGCTGCGGGCGCGACCCGGTCACGCGGGTCGAGCTGGGCCGCCTGGTCGCTCGAACCTTTGGCTTCGACCCGGCCAGAGTCAGGGCGGCCACTGCCGCAGAGCTGGCGGAAATCGGCCGCACCACAGGCTTCGGCCCGCCCGTCCCTTACCGCACCTGTCTGGACGTCAGCGAGACAGAGCGTATCCTGGGCCGCACCAACATCGGCGTCGCCGAAGGGCTGCGGCGGTGGAAAGAAGAGAACCTGGAAGAGCACCTGTCGGTCCCACATTGACAGGCAACAGCACAACCTCCTGAAATGCACAAAGGGCGGCCTTTCGGCCGCCCCTCTTTTGCTGCCAACGTACAGCCTGGTATTGAGATTCTTCGCTTCGCTCAGAATGACGGGAGGCGTTTCCGTCATGCTGAGCCGCAGGCGAAGCATCTCGCGCCGCCTGTGAAATGAGATGCTTCGCTGTTCTTTAGTAGCGGCTGTTGAGAACAGCGGATGCGCGGGATATGACGGATCGGGCGACTATCCGTGCCCTCTGAGCCGCTGCCCCTCACCCGTCATGCTGAGCGAAGCGAAGCATCTGCCAAAGGCGAAGCATGACGGGATAGGGCGATGTTTCTTCCCTTATGAGCGGCGCGCCCACGCGCCGTGGGGGGAGCTCAGAATGACGGCCAGCCGTAGGTCGGGTTTCCATACCCGACCTACGGCGGCAGGTTTGGAAATCTGCCCTACGGCTGCTAACTCGCCTGAAATCTCGGACGCACCCGCGAAAACAGCCAATTTGACTGTATCACTGACTTATGATATTATTGCGGCGTTAGGGCTTCCCCAACCACACCCAATTCCGTTCGAACGGAGTCAATCAATCAGCAAAGAAGGCTTTTAGAATTTAGGAACGGTGAACTTTGTTTCGCTGTGCGGAACAAATGGCTTGGGCCGCACAATCCGTTGTACGTTCGCTCAATGCCCATTTATAGCGGGAGGATACTTTGGCTGAAGAGATAATCCTGGAAGTGCGGAACATCAGCAAGTCGTTTCCTGGCGTTCGCGCACTCAGCAATGTCAGCTTGAGCATCAAACGGGGCGAAGTTCATGCGTTGGTCGGCGAGAATGGCGCAGGAAAATCAACTCTCATGAAGATCCTGGCCGGCGCGTATACCAAAGATTCGGGCGAAATCATCCTGCGCGGAAAGCCCGTTGAAATTGAAAGCCCTGCTCATGCCCAATCCCTGGGCATCGCCATTATCTACCAGGAGTTCAACCTGGCCCCCCACCTGTCTGCTGCCGCCAATATCTTTATCGGACGAGAACCACGCAGCAAATTCTTCAACTTCATAGACAATCGGCGCATTCGGCAGGACGCCCAGGCCATCATGAGCGAACTCGGCGTCGACATCGACGTATCCCGCCCGGTGCGCGACCTGAATGTCGCTCAGCAGCAAAGCACCGAAATCGCCAAAGCCCTGTCCATGAACGCCGATTTGATCATCATGGACGAACCCACTTCAGCGCTGGCCGAAGCGGAGGTAGCCGTACTGTTCGATGTCATCCGCCGCCTGAAGGCGAAAGGCATCACCTTCATCTACATCTCTCACAACCTGGAAGAAGTATTCCAAATCTCTGACCGCATTTCGGTGCTGCGAGACGGCCAGCTCATCGGCACGAATGAAACCGCCAAACTCGACGCTCGTGAAGTGGTCCGCATGATGGTTGGCCGAACCCTGGACGATATGTTCCCCAAACCCAAAGTGGACATCGGCGGGCCGTTGCTGGAAGTCAAAAACCTGTCGCGCCGCGGGGTCATCCGTGATGTATCATTCACCCTGCACCGCGGGGAGATATTGGGCATCGCCGGCCTCTTGGGCGCGGGGCGCACTGAACTGATGCGGTGCATCTTCGGCGCCGACCGCATTACCTCTGGCGAGATATGGATGGAAGGCAAAAGGGTTGATATTCGCTCGCCCAGAGATGCTATCGCGGCCGGCATCGGATTTGTGCCAGAAGACCGCAAACAGCAGGGCCTGTTTCTCAGTCTGGCCATGCGTATTAACGCCTCGGCCGTCATTCTGCCGACCTTGGCGCGTTGGGGATTGATCAACCGCCAACAGGAAAAGAAATTGGTCAGCGAAAGCATAGCTGCCCTGCAAATCAAAACCGCCGGCCAGGAACAGATTGTGCGCGATTTGAGCGGCGGAAACCAACAAAAAGTAGTCCTGGCCAAGTGGCTGGCCATCAAACCCAAAGTGCTCATCCTGGACGACCCCACGCGCGGCATCGATGTAGGCGCCAAGGTAGCCATTCACACGCTTATGGGAGAATTCGCCAGACAAGGGGTGGGCATCATCCTGATTTCATCCGAACTGCCAGAAGTGCTGGGCATGAGCGACCGGATCATCGTGATGGACGAAGGCGCGATCTGCGGCGAGTTTTCGCGTGAGGAAGCCACCCACGAAAAGGTCATGCTCGCCGCAGCCGGCAACCGCGCGCAACGGGAAGCCGTATGACCGGGCGACCATCCAAAGTTGTCACAGGCTAAATTCTGTCGGTTGAGAAACACACTCTCCAATCGGGTACGTCACGCTAATTGTTAGGAGATATGGAACATGGCGCAAAAATTGAGCAAACCAGGCTCTGAAAACAGCGAACGCACGGACACAGGAGAAAGACCTGGCAGCCTATCCAGCGCAGCGAAGAATATCCTGGCATTCAAGGAAGGCGGCATCCTGATCGTCTTTCTCCTGGCGTGTCTGGTCTTGTCCATTGTGTCACCCTACTTCCTGACCGTAGACAACCTGACCAATGTCGTGCGTCAGTTCTCCATGACGGCCATCATCGCCGTCGGCATGACGATGGTCATCATCACCGCCGGCATAGACCTCTCGGTAGGCTCCATTGTCGGATTTACTGGCTGCGTGGTAGGCTGGATGCTCGTTGATGGATACACCGTCTGGTTCTCGATTTTCATTGGATTACTGCTGGGCACTCTGGTCGGTTTCATTAACGGTTCACTCATTGTCTGGATTGGCCTGCCTCCGTTCATCGCGACGCTGGGCACCATGGGCATCGCGCGCGGACTGGCGCTGGTCATCACCAGAGGCTACCCCATCCAGCCCTTCCCGGAAGACTTCCTGTACATCGGACAGGGTTACATTGGCCCCATACCTGTCCCGGTCTTTATCATGTTGGGCGTGCTGATACTGGGCCATATCTTCCTGTCTCGCACGACTTACGGACGCTACCTCTACTGCATCGGCAGCAACCCTACAGCCGCTCGATTGTCTGGCATCAACGTCAGAAAGATTCTGTTGATGGCCTACACCATCACTGGCTTTGTCTCGGCCATATCGGCGGTGATTCTCATCGCTCGCCTGAGCTCTGCACAGGCTGACAATGGGACCGGCTGGGAGCTCGACGTCATCGCCGCGACGGTGATCGGCGGCACCAGCCTGGCCGGCGGCGAGGGGACGATCGTCGGCACGCTCATCGGCGCGGCCATGATGGGCGTGATCAGAAACGCCCTGGTGTTGTTGCGCGTCTCAGTCTATTGGCAAACCGTCGTGATTGGCCTGGTCATTGTCGCCGCCGTCAGCCTGGATGTGCTGCGACAGCGCAGTAAAGCCATCTAATCGTCAGGAGTGAACATCTATGACCACATTCAAAACCTATCTCTCACTGGGTCTGGCCCTGTTCGTGCTGTGTGGAGCGGTTCTCCTCACCGGCTGTGATTTCATCCGCCGTTCGGATGTCAAAAAAGCGGACAAAGGCGAATTCACCAACCCTACCCGACTTCCCCTCGTGGTTGATGAAAAATCAACCTTCAAGAAAGGGGAGAAAGTCACCGTATGCCGGGTGACGGTGTCCATTGACGAAATGGAGCGACAGGCCGGCGCCGGCGCAGGCGGCAAGGACCTGCTCAAGCTCAAAGTGTCGGTCAAAAACGAAACCACGCAAGAAGAATTCGCGATCATCCCGTTTGACTTCTACCTGAACGATGGCCAGGGCAAAACCATCGGAATCTCCTACAGCGCGTCCCTGGACGAGCCGATGGAAGCCGGCCCCTTGTCTCCCGGGCAGACCATTACTGGCGAACTCGCCTATGACGTGCCCGCCGACCGAACGAATCTGAGCTTCTTCTGGATGCCGGGCTGGTGCTCGGACAAAGTGCTGATCAAACTCTCCGAGTGATTGCAGCGACTGGCTCAATGGAATTTGAGGTTCATTTAAGGAGGTCAATAGCCGATCAAAAAATTCGACTCGAGGTTTGGTAAGGAGTGATCACCCTGACATCGTCTATAGAATCGAATACCCGTATCGTCCAAGTTAAGTTTCAAACTGAAGGAGGCTGTACAAGAATGAAGAACTTCAAACTGTTCGGGCTGTTCATCGCCATTGCCTTGTTGGCAACCTCTGGCCTGCCTGTGTTCGCGCAAGAGCCGGCAGTGACCGCCGACGACATTGAGAACATGGTGGCGCAGATCAAAGCGGCCATCGAACCGGTCGCCGCCAAAGACCCGAATGTGGACGCCGCCAAGCTCATCTCAGATTTCAGATGGTCGCTGTACGACTCGTTCGGCGTATTGCCGAAGTGGCGCGCCGCCGACAAAGACCCCAAGGACATGACTATCCTGGTTGTGCCCAAGTCAGTAGGCCACCCCTATTGGGCCGATGTGGAGAAGGGCGTCGCCAAAGCGGCTCAGGACACCGGAGCGAACGCGATTTTCTCCGGCCCTACGCAGGCTGATGTCAACAAGCAGATCAGCCTGATCGAAGACTACATGTCCACGGGCCTCGACGGCCTGGCAATCTCGGCCCATGACCCGACCGCGCTGATCCCAATCATCAGAAAAGCACTGGATATGGGCATTCCGACCATCATGTTTGACGCTGACTCGCCCGAAAGCGACCGACTGATGTACATCGGCACCGACAACGTGGTGGCCGGTAAAATGGCTGGCCAGGCCCTGGTCGACCTGATGGGCGGCAAAGGCAAGGTCATCCTCATCACCGCCGGATTGGCCGCGCTGAACCTGAACCAGCGGCTTGATGGCGCCCGCCAGGCCATCGCCGGCACGGACATCGAGATCATCGGCCTGGAAGCCCACAACGAGAACCTCGACAAGGCCTACGACATCGTAGAGAACGTCGTCACCGCCAACCCTGACCTGAAGGGCATCTACATGACCAGCGGTGCCCACGTGGCCGCGCAGGCCCTGAAGGCCATGGGCAAGAAACCCGGTGAGATCGTTGTGGTCGGCTTCGACGTATTCGACCCCATGCCCGAACTGATCCGTGAGGGGTACGTCTCGGCTACCGTCAGCCAGCGGCCCTTCCTGATGGGCGAACTATCGGTCAAGTGGCTGATCGACCTGAACAAGGGGACCAAGAAACCACCCAAATCCAAGATATTGGACACCGGCACAATCCTGGTGACCAAAGAGAACCTGGAAGAATACCTGTCGGTCCCACATTGACAGGCAACAGCATAACCTCCTGAAATGCACAAAGGGCGGCCTTTCGGCCGCCACCCTTTTTGTTGCCAACGCACCGCCTGGATGCACCCCAAACCAACCAGTTGCCCATATTGAAATGTCTGATATAATTGTTCCGGTGGGAAACTGATTCACGATCAGAAGCACAGGAAGAACAGCGAATGAGGTGGTTTGGGACGCGGGGGTATTAACCATGAAGGGCAAGTCAGAAGTGATCATCGAGCAGGATGGACGGCCAGTGGCAGTGGTGATGTCCTACGAGCGATACGAAGCATTGTTGGAGGAGCTGGCCGATCTGCGGGATGGGCCATTTGCAGCGGCGGAGCTGGCCGCCTGGCGAGCGGACCCGACGACGGGACAGGAGTGGGAGGCATTTCTGGCTGAGGTCGAAGTGAGTGAGGAATGAGCCGGTGGAACGTTGGACAGTGATCGTTGGCCGCCCAGCCGCGCAAGATATGGCGACGGTTGCCAGTGGACGTGCAGGAGCGGTTGAAGGCGGTGATCGGCGGCCTGCTGGACGATCCACGTCCGCATGGCTATCGGCGATTGAGTGGGCACGAGGAATTATATCGAGTGCGGGCGGGGGACTGGCGAGTGATCTACCACATTGACGATAGTCGGCGATTGGTGATAGTTGTGGCGATTGGCCCGCGTGGTCAGGTATATCGGGAATTGTGAAATATCGTGAAATGAGGTGCTGAGCCGACCTTTCGCTGTTCCTTCGCTGCGGCCCAGAGCACAGCTTCGGCGCCATCGTCCCCTCAACCGTATGTCGGGTATGGAAACCCGACCTACGGCGGCTACGGCTCAACTCCCATCGTGCTGAGCCGCAGGCGAAGAATCTCGCTCTGGCAGGCGGAGCTCAAATATAGTACGTCATGCGTTGCAACTGGATGACCGGGTCCAGATACTCCACCCGCACCCCCGGCGGCGCAATGATGGTCGTCGGCGCGTAGTTCAGAATCCCTTTGATGCCGGCCTCGACCAGTCGGTCGGCCACCTGCTGCGCCTCCTGAGCGGGAATGGCCAATATCGCCAGCCGGAAGCCCTTTTCGCGGATGACCTGTGCCATATCCTGCACGTCCTGAATGACCAGCGTCCCCCATTGCAGGCCGATCTTGGCCGGGTTCTTGTCGAATATGGCAGCAATGCGGAAACCGCGATTGACCAACGTGGTGTGATGCACCAGCGCATGGCCCAGGTCACCCGCGCCGACCAGGACGACGGGCCACTCATGCTCGACGTGCAAAATGCTCCTGAGCTGCTCGATCAAGTGGGCCACATCATAGCCCGTGCCCTGCTTGCCAAACTCGCCAAAATGCGACAGGTCCTTGCGAATTTGGGCCGAGCTGATGCCCAGCTTCTCGGCCAGCTCCTTGGACGAAGTGACTTTGTGCCCCTCCGCCGCCATATACATCAGACAACGGAGGTACAGCGGCAAACGGCTCACCACAATGTGCGGCGGATGTTGTGTCGACTGGACCATTTTTGCCTCCCCAACCATGATCGGTCCCAGCGTCGGCGTCCAGGCCGGCGTCAGGCTGTGAATTTCTGCTCAAGCATTATCATACCACATTTTGGGGTACGTGGCAAGAACACAATCAGGAAGCCAGGACAAACGCCACCGCATAGTGGGCGGTATGCGACAGGCTGACGGCCCATTCCGTCAGCCCCAACGCCTGAGCCTGCGCCAGAGCCTGGCCGCGCAGGTGCAGATAAGGCGCTCCCTGCACATCGTTCAGCACCTCAATGTCCGTCCAGCAGACCTGGCCGAAACCACAGCCCAACGCCTTGACCGCCGCCTCTTTGGCTGCCCAGCGCGCCGCCAGCGAAGCGACCCGTTCACCGCAGTACTCCCGCTCTGCCGGCGAATACACCCGCCGCAGAAAGCGTTCGCCGTAGCGTGCCATCAGGCGGTCAATGCGGCCAGTCTCGACCAGGTCAACGCCTATTCTAGACAATACAACGCTGCTCCCCGTAACCCCGGCCTATGCCGCGGTAGATGAAACCCAACTCTTTCATCACGTCAACGTCATACAGGTTTCGCCCATCAATGAACACGGGATGGCGCATGGACTCCTTGATGCCGGCCAGGTTCAGGTGCTTGAACTCGTTCCAATCGGTGACCAGGATCAGCGCGTCACTGCCGCGCGCCACTTCATAAGCGTCGCGGCAATATTCCACATGGGGCAAGACCTTGCGCGCATTGTCCATCGCCACCGGATCGTAGGCCTTGACGATAGCTCCCTCAGCCTGCAAGAGGTGAATGACCTCCAGGGCCGGCGATTCACGGATGTCGTCGGTGTTCGGCTTGAAGGCCAGGCCCAGGATGCCAATCTGCTTGTCGGCCAGATGGCCGAGCAGTTCACGCACCTTCTGCACCACGCGCAACCGCTGGTCGCGGTTGATCTCCATGATGGCGCGCAGCAACTGCGGATGGCTGCCGTGCACCGCCGCCATGTGCTCCAACGCCTTCACGTCCTTAGGGAAGCATGAGCCGCCGTAGCCAATGCCGGCGTCCAGGAAATACCGGCCGATGCGCTTATCATAGCCCATGCCCGCCGCCACTTCCTTCACGTCCGCGCCCAGCCGTTCGCAAATCGAAGCGATTTCATTGATGAACGAGATACGGTTCGCCAGGAAGGCGTTGGAGGCATACTTAATCATCTCCGCCGTGCGCAGGTCGGTGATGATGATCGGCGCCCGCAGGGTCATGTAGAGCTGGCCGACCTTCTCGGCCGCTTCCCGATTGGTCGCGCCCAACACAATGCGGTCAGGGTACATGAAGTCCTGCACCGCCGAGCCCTCGCGCAGGAACTCCGGGTTCGACACCACATCGAAAGCGATGCCGGCCGGCCGGTGTTTCTCCACGATTTCAGCCACCCAATCGCCCGTGCCGATGGGCACGGTGCTCTTGTTGATGATGATCAGCGGCGCGGTCATCGCCTCGGCAATGCTGCGTGCTGCCGCCCGCACGTAGGTCAGGTCGGCCTCGCCGCCCATGCCCGACGGCGTGCCGACGGCAATGAAGGCAAACTGGGCATCTTGCACACCCTCCGGATACGACGTGGTGAAACTGAGACGTCCGCTGGCGACATTGCGGCGCACCATCTCCTCCAGACCGGGCTCGTAGATGGTCATCTCCCCGTTCCGCAGCCGATTGATTTTGGACTCATCAATGTCCACACACACCACCTGATTCCCCATATCGGCGAAACAGGTGCCGGTCACCAGACCGACATAACCCACCCCGACAATACAAATCTTTCTCACACATCCTCCTTTTGATTTGCCGTGCTGTAAACGGACATCTTCGCTGGGGAGCTTTATGCTTTATACCACAGGAACAGCAGATGCGCAATTTCACGTACCAACTGCCTGCTGGACAAAATGTGGTAGATGGTGTAACCTTACGGACAAATTGAGTCCCGCCTGAAACAAGGCAGAGTCTCGCCGAATCAAACACATCGTAACCGCTATTTGAAGGGAGCCAGGCAACGGAAACGAGCCAATGGACCTTAGACTGACCGACAAAACTGTGCTGATTACCGGCGCATCGAGCGGCATCGGCGCGGCGACCGCGCAGGTTTTCGCTGAGGAGGGCGCCGATGTCGTCGTTTCGTATCATCAGAACAGGGATGGCGCGGCGCGCACCCAGCAGGCTGTCCTATCCCGCGGCCGTCGGAGTTGGCTATGCCAGATGGATGTCAGCGACCCGCACAGCGTCGCCGCTGCCATTGAGCGGCTGCAGGGCCAGGTTGACGGCCTCGACGTACTGGTCCTGTGCGCCGGCTACAACATCATCCAACCGTTCGATCAGATCACGCCCGAGGACTGGAACAGGGTTGTAGACATCAACCTCAACGGCCCGTTCTACGTGTTGCAGGCCTGCCTGCCGCTGCTGCGCGACGGAGCCAGCGTGGTGACCGTGTCCAGTGTGGCCGCCCACGTGGGTGCACCCAACCATGTCCACTATGCCGCCGCCAAAGCTGGCCTGGTCAACCTGACCAAGAGCGCGGCGCGGCTGTTGGCCCCGCGCGTACGGGTAAACTGCGTCGCTCCGGGCATTGTCATCACCCCAATGGGGCAAGACACGCTGGCCTCGTTGCCACCCGATTACATTCAGAAGAAATTGCTGAGCGACCACTTTGCCACACCAGAAGAGGTCGCCCGCTGCATCGCCTTTGTCGCCAGTCCACTGCTGAGCTTCATGACCGGCGCCACCATTGACATCAACGGCGGCCGTGAGCTGCGTTAGTCTGCGGCGAGGCCGGAGCGAGGCGCGCTGTCGCGCCTCATCCGTCATTCTGAGCTCCCCCCACGGCGCGTGGACGCGCCGCTCTTTGGGCAAGAAACATCAGTTGAACCACGAAGGACACGAAGAATTTGAGCAAACATTGATTAGCTTCGTGCCCTTCGTGTGCTTCGTGGTTTAAGATGCTTCGCCTGCGGCTCAGCATGACGGGGGAGAGGCGTGCTGTCAACGGATGTGTAGCGTAGCCCCTTGTGGGCGTCACGGGCACAAGGCCCTATGCTACGACCTCACAGCGGCCTGCCGGTGAAGGACAGCGTTCCACCTGAGGATAAGAGAGCTCACCCGAAAAACGGATTGTTTTCCTTCTCATCGCCGATGGTCGTCTGCGGGCCATGCCCCGGGTAAACCACCGTCTGATCGGGCAGTGCCAGCACGCGCTCCAGGCTGCGCAGGATGGTCTGGTAGTCCCCGCCGTCGAGGTCGGTGCGGCCGATGCCCTGATAGAAGAGCAGGTCGCCGCTGAAGAGCGCGTGGGCAGCAGGGGCATAGAGGCAGATTCCACCCGGACTGTGGCCCGGCGTGTGAAGCACCTGGAGGCGCAGGTCGCCCAATGTCACCGTGTCGCCCTCGTCGAGGAAAAGGTCAGGCGTCAGGCCATTCGGCCCGCGCAGGCCAAACAGGGCTGCGCCGCCGCCCTGTGCCAGCAACCGCGCATCCAGCCGATGCAGGGCCAGTTTCGCCCCCGTCGCCGCGATGATCTCAGCATCGGCCAGGATGTGGTCAAAGTGCGCGTGTGTGTTGATCACATACGCGATGCTCAATCCCGTATCCTGAACGGCTGCTAAAATGTCCGGCGCATCGCCGCCTGGGTCAATGACGGCCCCCTGTCGGCTGCGTTCATCGCCAATGATGTAACAATTCGTCTGAATGGGCCCCACGGCCAGCGATCTGATCAGCACAGTGTGCACCTCCAGGAGTGAACGATGAGAAAAGGCCTGCCTGAGATATTGTGACTGGATGCATTGTAACCCAAACCATCCTGTGTGTCAATTCTAGAGTGAGGCCGGACATCCAGCATAGGCAAAGACAGCCTGTAGTGGTATAATGCAGGCCGGGTCGGCCGGTTCGGGCAGACAGGCGGCTGCCTGGCTGAGCGCGCCACAGCGGAACAGGCTCGCTGATGGGCAGGCGACCCAAAATACTGAATACCGATCTGGAAAGAGGGCCCTTAAGGAAGCATGAAGACATTGCGAGAGATTCATCACTGGCTCATAGACATGGATGGCGTGTTGTATCATGGAAACCGTCGGCTGCCGGGCGCCGCCGAGTGGATTGCCGCGCTGCAAGAGGAGCGCGTACCCTTTATGCTGGTGACCAACAACTCCACCCTGACGCCCGAAGAATATGTCGCCAAGGTGGGGCAAATGGGCATCCACGTGACGCCCCAGCATGTCTTGACGTCGGGCATCGCGGCCGCCGATTACCTGTCGCGCGTCGCGCCGGCCGGCGCAGCGGTCCATTTCATCGGCGAAAATGGCCTGCGCACCGCGCTGTTGGACAGAGGTTTCACGCTGGTCGATCGTGGCGGCGACTACGTGGTCGTCGGCATGAACCGCCAACTGACCTTCGAGATGTTGAAATGGGCTGCCCTGGCCATCCGCGCCGGCGCAAAGTTCATCGGCACGAACCCCGATGTGACGCTGCCCGTCGAGGAAGGACAAATTCCGGGCAACGGCGCCATTCTGAAAGCGTTAGAGGCGGCGACCGGCGTATCGCCGTTCATTATCGGCAAGCCAGAGACAACCCTGCTGGAAATCGCCCTGGAACGGTTGGGCCTCGGCCGCGAGGGCGCCGCCATGCTCGGCGACCGCGTGGAGACCGATGTCCTAGGCGGCCAACGACTCGGCATCGCCACAGTCCTGGTGCTGAGTGGCGCGTCCTCGCGCGAAGACCTGGCGCGGTCAGGCCTGCAGCCCGACTGGGTATTCGACAACCTCTCGTCGCTGTTGCAGGCGTGGCGCACGCGG
>Ga0129299_1001669_pt1 | contig 14815 bp, 10 predicted proteins | sample ConPoolayeCmetaG_FD_94477 | JGI IMG/M metagenome (GOLD analysis project Ga0129299, IMG submission 94477) | Hot spring microbial mat communities from California, USA to study Microbial Dark Matter (Phase II) - Cone Pool mat layer C metaG ... | reverse complement strand
GTCTACTCCTGAAGACATAAAACAATATCGCCTTTATCATTATCGCGATGATTATAGTCCGCTCAAGACAAAATATGGCCTGTACCTTGTTGATTCGTATGTCGACCGCTATTATGAGGGCCCCGAGCCTTTGACTACTTTTATGCATGCCGCAAACTCAGCTCTACAAACCTTGGCCCAACAGAAAACAGCGCAGGATCTTGTCATGGCCAAGGCTTTTACCGGGAAAATAGTAGATGAGATTCCATGCCAGGGTAATCCCGGCGAGTGTTCTCAACCCGGCGTTTTTCTCTCAGATGTGGGGTACTTAATTCAAATCACCAATATGAAAAACCGGGGAACTTTTACACGACTTAATGGTGAACGCCGGGCTTGTGACAACGATCCTTGCGACCAGGATTGTTTGGAAGACCCCGATTGCAGCGTGACTGGGAGAGAGGTCAAGCCCAATTTTCTTACACACGGCTGGTTCCCGGCGCCCATTATGTCGGACCAAGAACAAGGCGGCACAAACTTGGTCGAGGTGCTTTATAAGACAATTAATGATTTTGCGACGGGAGCGCCGCCTAACTGCCGAAAGATTATTATACTTGCCACAGATGGGCTTTCGTCTTGTAGTTATGATTTCAACAGCAACTCACCGGCTCGCACCTGCCCGTCTTCTAAAGACTACAACACTTATTTGACCGCTAAAAGTCAATTGATTGGAAATGGAGGGAGGTCCATCTTGGACTTACTGAAAAAAAACGAAATCTCGCTTACCGTCCTTTTGGCTGGGGATTATGTGGAGCCGAACTTTTTGAATATAGAGAGAAAGGGTGGGCAGGGTTCTCATCCCTCAATTTACTTGGACTATCTTGAGGCCGTGGGATTGGGGTTTACAGGGTTTGCAAGTCTTTTTGGCAAAAGCTGCCCTCCGTACCCATCATGTGAGTTTTTTGATGTCAGTTCCGATGGTGCGTCTAGGGATGAGCAGGCTTTTTTGAATGCCGGAGTGGTGGACGGTGTAAAATTTAGGGATCCGAACGGCGTTCTTGGCAAAATGGCTATGGAAAGCGGCGGCATATGGTGCCCCCTGCAGCCTTTGGCTGATTCAGGGTGTTACACTGCCTCTGGTTTGATAAGCGATGATCCAGATTGTCGACCGGCAGGTAAAAAGCAGGCGTACTCCATTTATAATGAACCTAAGGCCGTAACCGCGGCGCGCTGCGCTTCAAGTGCGGTGGGGTATAACCCCTATTTTTTGGCCGAGCCGAAAACAGTTATCTTGAACGGGGGGGGAAGCAGTTAGAACGCCGGCTGAGTATGTTTCCAGGCCTGATAAGAGCTTCGTACCAGAGGGCCGGACTCAACAAATTTAAATCCTTTTTTCCGGCCGATTTTTTCATATTCTTTAAACTCCTCCGGCCGTACAAAGGATTTTACCGGAAGTTGTCTTAAAGAAGGCCGCAAATACTGTCCAATGGTCATAATCTCCACGCCTGAGTAAAGAAGGTCATCCATCAGGGCCAAGACCTCTTCTTTTGTTTCGCCTAAGCCCACCATAATGCCGGATTTGGTGAGCGCAGAGGGATTCAATTCTTTAGCCCATTTTAAAATCGAAAGCGAGCGGATATAGCCGGCCTTGGGGCGCACCGCCTTATAGAGCCGGGGAACAGTCTCCAGGTTGTGATTTAAAACATCCGGACCGCTTTGCATAATGGTTTGAAGATCCAGGCGCGAGCCTTGGAGATCCGGTATTAAAAGCTCAATCTTGCAAAGCGGAGCGTACTGTTTAATGGCTTTTACCGTAGCGGCAAAATGCGCGGCTCCATTATCAGGCTGGTCGTCGCGGTTTACGGAAGTTATCACCGCATGTTTGAGGTCAAGGGCTTTGACAGCCAACGCCACCCGCTCCGGTTCGCCGGGGTCCAAAGGGCGAAGCGAGTTTTCGCGGCCCGGCCGAGGAGTACCTTTTTTAACGGCGCAAAAACGGCAGCTGCGCGTGCATAAGTCCCCCATGATTAAAAAGGTGGCGCTTCGCTTCGACCAGCACTCGCCTATATTGGGACAATGTGCTTCCTTGCAAACGGTGTGAAGCTTATGGGTCTCCACCAAAGCATGCGTTTCTTGATATTCACTTGAAAGCGGAGCTTTGACCTTTAGCCAAGGGGGTTTTTCCAGGTGCTGCATACCGTTTGGGCGGGGCATTTTTATTTGGCTTACTGTGGACTGATTAACGCTTAAACCAAGAGGTTAGCGAAGTTATCAACAAGTTATAAACTAGAACAGTCGATTTTTCAAACCAAGCGGATTATACATGTTGAGGGTCTGTCGGCGTAGAGCAGTTCTGTTGCCGGCGAAAGGAGTAACTTATGGAAGCGGTTGATCGCTCTAGAGAGTTTGTTGAAATGCAAGAGATGCACCACGAAACGGGTGCTTTGGACTCACGTGCTCAAGTAACTTCCCGGACGACAGCCGGAAGCGCTTTATTCTTAAGAAGCCTTCGGGACGGCGGTTTAAGTGAACTAAGCTCCTTTATAGCCAAGCTTGAACGCCGCGTGGCGGCTTTGCAAAACGGTCCGGCCGGGCGGAAGGCTTTAGCGCAGCAAACGTTGTCTGTTTTGCGCGAGCTTTTGCTCCGGGAAACCGGAGCCTCCAGCCTGGAAGAAAACGCTGACATTTTTTTCCGCAATCTTTGGGAGAGCGGGCCGCTCAAAGTTCTTTTTTTCGATTTGTTTCGTGAAGCGCGCGCCGTCTTGGCCGGCGCCGGCGTTCAAATCGGAAGCGCGTTTTCCAATCCGGCAAAACTTCAGTCGGAACTTGAAGCTATTTTAAGCTGGTATTCCAGGCGTAAAATGAGTCTCTGCCTCTTGGCCGAGGAAGCTTTGCCGGGCGACCCGGCGGAATGCTTTTTCGGCTTGGAAGTGTTCCATGATCGCCTATACGCGGGGGTTAAAGGCTTGGAAGTGAGCTTCGGCCTGCGTCTTATCGGCCGGGAAGGACAAGCGCTGTGGATCAAAGTCTTTGTCCGGCGAAAGGGACGGCTTGTCTCAACAGCGGAGAACTGGCGGCTTTGGAGTGATAATACCGATTCATTGGCTTTGGTGCACGAGGAGGAGCGGCAGGATTTTACGGCTTTGGCGCCGGTTAATCCCGATTGCCAACGGCAGATGCTCGAAGGAATTAAGATTTTTGTTCCCTATCAGGCCCTCGCTTTGCCGGCCGGGCGCCAAGAAGTGGAGATTGACTGCGGGCTTTACGATGAGCGCGGGGAGCGGATTTTGCGCCTTGGGCGGCTGGAAGAGATATTTATGCCGGCTGAGCTTGGCTCGGAAAAGCGAGGCGCTGCGCTGATACCGTCGCCGCAAGCGCTCGGCGTCTGGCCGAAGGACTTTGTAAGCGGAGATTGGATATCAGAACTAAAAATCAGCCGCGGCGTCCGTAGCAGCAAAAACACGGTGCATGAAGTGATTAATGTCGCTTTGGATTGCGATATTTGCGGACATGCCGGGGAACGGGTCTTTATTGAATGCCGCCTGCTTTATCCGGACGGCACCTTGGTGGAAAGCCAAGCTGAGTGTTTTACGGCGGAAGGAGCTTTTGCCTATCGTCTGGAACTTTATCCCCAGCGCCCGGTGGTGCGATTGTTCAATATGCAGCTTGAGCTTCCTTTGCGGGCTTTGAGCTTAGAGCCCGGCAAACATTCCTTGCTGGCAGAGGTGGCTATGCTTGGGCCCCGTGGGCAGGTTTTGTGCGGCACTGTGCAAAGTTTTGTGTGTGAGGTTTTGGAAGCTTTGCCGGCGGCGGGAGACGAGAGTGCCTTTCTACCGGCCTTACCGGCAGCCGATCCCTATAGCGGGCTTATCGTCTCGGGCTTTGAGGCCGGTTTGTTTCCGCCCCTTGATGAACAGCTTGAAAGACCGGACGAGGAGATGCTCCGGGTTCAAGTGTATGCGTGCTTGGACAACTGGCCGGGGAATGTGTTTCGTGTTGTGGCCGGCTTGGAAACTTTAACGGGAAAAGCGCTTGTCAGTAAATCAAAGGGCGAGCCCTTATTGCGTACGCTCCATTTGGGCGGTTACTCAAGCCCAAGGGAAAAGCGGCTGGTTTTTGATTTTGATTGCTTGGATATTGATTTTAACGCTGACGGGGAAAATCCTCCACCGGACAAGAAAACCCCGGCCGGCCGATGGGGAGAACAAACCCAGACGCTTGTGGCCCGCGCCAGGATTCTTACCCTGGATGATAAAGTTCTTTTTAACCTTTCGCGGGAGTGCTCTTTTGTGCCGCGAAGCTCTTCGCCGGAACGGCGGGTTAACGAAGATCCGGCTTCAGAGCTTAAGATCGTGGATGTAATTATCGATGCTTTATTGGCTTCGCGGACTGTTAAATGCACCTTTACCTTTGTTGTAAATTTTATGGCCGCCAGGGCTGCCCAAGGGACTTTGTATTGTGAGATTATTGATGCCCAAGGACGTTCGCTTAAGCAAGCCGTACTGGAAGAAGATCCGGAAGCTTGGCCGGGAACGGCGGTTAGAATTGATTTTAGCCCTAAGATTAACGCGGCGCTTTACCGGGCGGGTTTATTCCAGGAGGAAGTGCATATGGACCTGGATGTGTCACGGCTTGTGGAAAGCGGCAAAAAGGCGGTGCGTGAAGCGGCCCCCAACAGCGCATTTTGCAGCAAGCTCCCTGAGAACAGCTACTATCTTAAAGCTGTTTTATTTGGCTGTGACGGGCGCTTGCTTCAAAGCATCAGACGCCCCTTATCGGTTGCAAGCCTTCATTTTGAACAGGGTGTAAGCCCTGCCAAGCAGGCCGGGGTTGTTAAGAGCGCTTCTTTACGCGGCCCGAGGTTTTTGCAGAATCTTTTTAGTTGAGTGAGCCGGATCTTTCCTTAGGCATGCCGGCGCCGGCCAAGACAAGCCTTAGGGCGCCGGACGTTGCTTCAGCAGCTCATTAACCCGGCTCATGACCTTGAAAGCATCGGCTACATACAACACATCTGCTTTACCCTGAGCCCAGCCGCAGTTAGGGTCGAGGTTAATGGCGCGCCGCTCGGAGATGAAACGCCACCCGACAACATGCGGTTCTTCGCCATGGCAACAGGTGGCCAAGCCCTTGGGATGCCGCGGTGTTGAACCCGTTTGGCCGACTTGATTCATGTGGCTTAAGAAGGGAAGAACCTCTTGTCCTTCTCCGCTTTGATCTACTAGAGACTTGCTGCTTCCTAAAGAAGCCTGGGCCTGGTTGATGAAATCCAGTATCAGTGCTTCCGCCTCTTTCACATGGGTTTGTCCGTCGGCTTGTTTTTTGGTCCAGCCGGCGCCGGCCACAAACAAAAGCTTGGCGTCCGGGCGGATGGTTTGGGCCGTGCCGGAAGCGGCTTGAGTTCCCGTCACCGAGGTACGCTTGCAATTATCCGACAACTGGAGAGACAAAGGCTCAAGCCGCACAGGAGCAGGTTCGGCCTCAAAGGGCGGCCAGATTCCCGGGTCAAGAAGCATAATCCAAGGCCGTATGCTGCGGGTCAAAGTCGCCAGCATGCGCTGTCTGTAATACCAGCGCTGAACTCTTATGGTGCCGTCCACCGTTTCGAGACCGCAGATATGCGTGTCAATCCGTCCTTCCAAGCGGCAGGCTAGACCTGGAAGCGCCCGGCTGGTTCGTGAAGTAGCAGGGGCTATAATGATCGAAGCTCCGGCTTTGCGGGCCAGGGCCTCAAAAGCCGCGGCATCGCTGGCGTAGCGTGATAGCGCAAAATCCGCCCCAGCTACAGAAAGGAATTGGGCGGCATCACAGGCGGCCATGGAATCAGCGGCTTTTTGCACATCCTTGCCGACCAAGCCTACCGAGAGCGTGGCGCCTTTAATGCTTTTAACCAACGATACGGCCGCGTTTAGAGCTTCGCGGGCCGCTTTTGGAAGCGTGCCGTCTAAAGCCGTGTGAGCGATGAAAAGAATTTTTTCCATAGTTTCTTTGGCTCCTCTTGTTTAAGATTTAATCCAGTCGACAATTTCGCGGGCAATCTCAAAGGGCTGAAGGTCTTTGACTATTTTGGTTTGCCGCTGTTGCTTCGGGAGTTCAAGCGAGAGGAAATCAACGCCTTGCGCCCCCACCTTCACGGCAGGCGCTTTTTGCAAGGCCGGCATGATGCCTCGCATGTTTGCCATACCGACTTGAGGATTGTTCGGCGGCTCCGGCAGATTTCCGGTGGCCCAGCCCAGCACGGCTGGAGGACCCTGGCAGACGGAGACTAAGTATTGACCGCCTTCAATACGTTCCAGGATTCTGAGAGCTCCATTGTCTTGGATGGTCAACTCGTCCACCGCTAAAAACTGGTCTTTAATCCCTAATTTTTCGCCGATTATTTGCATTGTCACCCCCGCATCACGCGATGCCGAAGCGCAGCCTCCAAAAAGCAAAAGACGGGTCTGATCCAATCCGGGGATTTTTTGGATGGCGTCCGCCAGGACACACGCCACCTCGTAAGCATCGGTAAAGGCGCCGGCCGGCCCATCCAGCGCCACCAGCTCAAAGGGCACTTTTTGCGCGATGCTCATCATGAGCTGTTGAAGCTTAAGCTTAGGCGCCAAACTGACCAAGAAAACTCGGCTTCCACGATTATGCTTGGCCAGATGAGCGGCCTCATAGAGCGCATGCGCCGCCCAGGGGTCAAGCACCGAAGGGAGCATGCTTTCGTTTTTCAAGGCCGGCCCCGGCACCGGCTCCAAGGTCTGCAATGGATCGGGAACTAGGCTTGCGCAAACAACGATATGAAATAAGCTTTCCATCCTAACCCCTTGTTATTCCTTATGAATTAATTCTACCTGTACCATTTATTTACTCTTTGCTTTCCTTTTGTTTCCTGCTTTGTCCCAAACGTTAAGGACGAGAAAATCGCCGAAATTAAAGTTCCTCTAAATTAATGCAACGGGTTTTTAAGAACAAGAGAAGCGGGAAACTTTACTGAACCTTAGGATCTGGATTGCCGATTTTACTGTGAGATAATAAGAGCCGTCAAAGCCAGGCCGACTCCGTCCATTGCCTAAGAGGGCTCTTTCTTTGGAGGAAAATAGTTATGCGTACGCTTCCACTGATATTAATAATCACCCTTGGTGCGGCGTTGGTCGCGTGTGATCCCTCAATGATGAACACTCCTTCACCGGGATATGTCGGAAGCTACGGCTATCCAGGGGGATACTACGGACCAAGCTATGATTATTACGAATGGGAGCGGGAACGGCATGAAAAAGAGAAAGAAAGATTAAGGGAGCGCGCCAGAGAGGAGAGAAGAAGAGCCGAAGAAGAAAAACGCCGGGCCGATGCCTTACAAGCCGAGAAGGAACGGAAAGAAAGGGAAGAGGCGGCCAGGGAATTAAAGGAGGCCCAGGAAGCGGCCGCCAACAAAGCCCGCCGTGATGCGGAAGCTGCGCGAAGAAAGAGGGAACGCGAGGAGAAAGAAAGAAGGGAACGGCGTAAGCATAAGAAGCACAAGGATAGGGACTGAGGCCGATCAGTTTTCCGCCGAATGCAATCCTCCCGCTCCAGCCCGGAAGTGAATGTTGCTCCTTTCGGGGTTATGCGGGTGAGCCCTTGCGCAATTCCAAAGGCAAGCGCCGCAATGCACGCACTTATCCCGGTCAAACTGCGGGACGCCGCCGTCTGTGCCGGGCGTGATTGCTTGGCCGGAGCAAGCTTCAATGCAGATTTTGGTGCCGCACTGTTCACAAAGGTGGGGGTAAAGAAAAACCACGTGGTCTGCGTAACCGGGCGGGGCCTGAACCTTACCGCCGATTAATAAAGCGTCTTGCTGGGAAAGCAAAAGTTTTCCATCAAAAGGAATGGACGGCCAACCGGCGCAATCCATCAGCGCATCGTGTAGAGAAATCCCGGAAGCTTGGGCTTGCCGGCGGATTCTTTCGATTTGTTGCGAACTGATTCTTCCTCGATAATACTCCTCCAAGGAAGGAATTCTTTCATAGGGGCGCTTCGCGCTTCCGGGAATGTTCAGCCGCCCGCCGCTCAAACCGCTTAAAGCCATACCGAGCATGCCCAACATAAAACCGCGCTGAAATCCATTGCGCGCCTTCTCGGCTGCTTTAGCTTCTTTTTCCAGCCGGCTTTGGCGGCGGCGCTTTAGGTAAGTTTCTTCCAGATTCTCGCGGCTGAAGGGTTTACCGCTTTTTAAAAGCTCAACCACCGCCTGCGCCAGCTGAACGCCGCTTTCCCAGGCTTCATCTACCCCGGAGCCGGTAAGCATATTGGTGCTGCCTGATCCCTCACCAATACGGGCGAAGCCATCGCCCACCAAAAAGGGCTCGCCGCGCCGGCCCGATTCCTGAAGCGATTTTGCGCCCCAGGAGCGCAAAGTCGAACCCTGCAGATGGCGCCAAATATAAGGATGCATCATCCAGTGCTGAAGATAGCGGTAAGCAGTGCGCACGGGACTATTAAACCAAGATGGGACAAATATGCCAAAGGCTGCCAAGCGTTCAGGATACACATACATGAAGCCAAATATTTCCGGCTCCGGGTAGCCAAAGGTGTGAATCACTGTGCCGGGCTGGAGGATGCAAGTCTTAGGCAATTCCACCACCATTTTCATGCCAATCGCCCAGTCGCGCTGATGATGACCGGGCGGCAGGCCGTAGAATTGATTGAGCTGCTGGCCGATAGCGCCCACCGGACCGTCGCCAACCACAGTAAGCTGAGCTTCAATATCCATACCGGGCATAAAAGCCGCCTCCGGTTTACCGAAGCGATCGGTACCTTGATCGACTAGGCGCACGCCGACCACCCGGCGCTCTTTAATCAAGGCTTCGCTTACCGGCATACCAGGCCATATTTGCACTACTCCTGACGCCATGAGCTGCGAGGCCACCCACTGGTTAAACTGTCCTAGAGCGAAAACGAAACCGCCCTCCTTGCGTAGAAAGGGCGGTATATAAGGCAATTCGAAAGCCTGGTCTCTAACAGGCAATATCCAGCTAAGAGCCTTAAGGCACTTGTCAGCGGCTCGTAACATGAAAGAGCGCCTGCTTGCCCCGATGGGGTCCAATAGATACACAACCTTTTCGCATTTGACCGGGCAGGCCATAGGAATCTGCGAAATATCCAACTCGGGGAAAGTATTTCTAATGCTGCGTGCCCGGCTTACAACGCCCGAAACTCCAAAGCCGACATCGTCCGCCCGCTCATAGCACAGCACTTGGAGGGGCATCCCCGGCATGGCCCGGCTTGTTAAAGCGGATTGGCCGTCCGGGCTTTGCAGATGACGGGCCAGGGTGGTGAGGAAACCGCCCGTCGCCGGGCCGAACCCTACGCAAACGATATCAACCTGCATGCTTTGGCGTTGTACCTGAGGGGCTGTGTTTTCCATGGCGGGTCGGGCCTGAAATTTCGGCTTGGCCTCAGCTTGGATAATCCAAGGCTTCCGGGATCATGACTTGGGTCAAGGCCCAAGCAGCGCGGTCCTTCGCCAACCGTGAACCCGTCAGACAACCATCCAGCCTGGTACGTAACCTGAGGTATTGTTCCATTCCGCTGAACTGAGCACAGGGTCCGGCTTTGGCGGGACTCAAGCCGTTTTTTTCCACCACTTCACCTTTAATTTGCGCCATTACACCGATTCCCGGCATAATGCTTTCCATTTCGTCCAAGCCCTCGGCGTGGTAACAGCTTTCCAACGTTTTTCCATCCCAAGCGGGATGGTGCTGATAGCCGAACAAAAGCTCGGCGCAGATCCGGCCTACTTCGCCGGCCGAGCGGGCTACCTGCACATGGCAAAGATCGGTGAAAAAGCTTACAAAGCCTGCGATTCCATCGGCCAAGGTAGGGCATTGCGGGCCCTTATTTTTGAGCTCTAGAACATCCAAAATTAGAAAGCGGGCCGCTGATATCCAGCAAAGCGCATCAGCCAGAGCAAAACTTACCCCCTGACGCTTGCCGTGATAAAGCGCTTTGCCGTCGGCGTCTTTAGCCTGGAGAAGCTTTCTAAAACTGAATAACCAAAGCTCCGCGGCGCTGGCTAAAGCGCAGGCGCCGGTTCCCGGGTGCTCGGCCCCGATTCGGCGCATTTCACGAATCCAGTAGCTGAATTCTTTTAGGAATAATTCATTGGTCATGGAAACGCTTAAGTGACGCCGTTGCACCGCCTCCGGCCCTTCGTATGTGGCCTCAAGCTGAGCATCCATCCATTTGTGTCCAAGGAAACCCGGGCAATCTTCGGTGATGCCGTAGCCCCCCATCAGGCTTACCGCCTCGCGCATCATATTGGTGCCGTTGCCTGTATTCCAAAGCTTGCAGGCCGGAACAAGCACGTTGACCAGGCTGCTTAGCCGGGCGTAACGGACCAGAGGATCGGCTTCGAGCTCGTCAAGGCGCGTCTGGTTGCCTTCGTTTTCCGAGGCATATTTGAGATCCAGGTACTCCATGGCCAGCTTTTCGGCGGCAGATAAGGCTTTCATTTGAGCGCGGGCCTGCCCGGCCAATCCTTGTTGGGCGAAGATTTCTTCCTTTTGATCTTCCAGCGGTTCATATTCATCCACTAAACGGGCCGCGGCAAAGCCCAGCGAGGCGCTGGCCTCCCCCGTGGTCCACACATCTACCAGTCTCAGCAAAGCGTCTTCCTTCTGTTGCAACCCCAGTTCGTAACGCGGCGTGCCGGGGGAACTGGCGTCCCCCCCGTGGAAGCGCTGACGCTGGTAACGAATGATTGGTTCTACAGCCGAAAGAAGTTTTGCTGCTGTCATTAAGGCCGGCGCCACGCGGGTGCGCAGAAACACAGCCTCTATAATCTCACCATGATTGTAATTAGGAATTATAACCCCGTCTTTGATTGTATAACCGCCTACAATCCGGCTGGCTGGCACCTTGAGGCTGAAAATCGGATCGCGGGTGGAAGATAATTGATGAACCATTTTTAAGGTCGGAGAGCCGCGATCAAAGACGCCGGGATCGCCTTGTTCCAAGATGACCATGCAGCTTCCTTTAAGGCGCGGATCGTCAGAGGTTACAGCCGCTGTCACAAAGTTTGCAAAAGCCATGTTGGTTATAAAACGTCCGCGTTTATCAACTTGAAGAATAGGCTCTTGTCCTTCCTTCCACTGAGCGATGCGCACTCGCCCGCCCACTACGCCGGTGTCCACTCCAATGTAGGGGAGCGGCTCGGTCAAGGCGAACGCCCCCCGCCACGGTTTGCCTCCGTTGCTTGCCAGGCTTGGCGAGCAACGCTTCATATACGTGTCGCGCTGTTCCGGCGTGCCTTTTTCGATAATAGGCCCAAGGGCCAGGCTGGTGGCCAAACTGCATGTGGCGGCCCCGGCATCCACCCAGGCGAGTTCAAACGCGGCCAACGAGAGAGCGAGGTTTTTGGGGCCGGTGATAAAGCCGCCGTAGTCGGGATCAAGAAAAAGAGAGCTTATCCCTGCCTCATCGAAGGCCGTTAAAAGCTTGGCTTTTTCCGGGGTCCACTCGTGCGTATTGCGGGCGCCGTTTGCTACCAGGCGGGCCACAACACCGCGGGCCACCGAACGCGCCGATTGCACGACCATTTGCAGATCGTACCGGTCGGCGAAACGCCACATGATTTGGCGCACGTCATCGCCGGGCAGAGTCTTAAGCGCTGAAGATGCGTCTTTCCCTTGTATTTCGCTCTTTGTTGTCAAATTTGCTGCTGTATTTTCCATGCTCTAAGGCCTTCGTGTAAGTTATCGGAACAATGGACTTTATCATTCCGCTTCGGCAGGAGCAAGAGAAGCGCTGCCATCTTTTTCTAGGTTTAGGCTGATGTTTGTTTTTTTAAGGGCCCTTTGTAGGCCGACAGTTTTTCTTTTAATTGTTGCGGCCAAGAAATAACCGCCGACGACGGCGGGGTTTTATCTTTAACTTGTATTTTGACACCGTAACGGCCTTGAGCAAACCCCCGCTCTTTAAGGACCCCATTTGCCTGCCAGGCTTGGATTTCCCGCTCACAGCTTGGGCACCGGCCGCTTGACTTGAGGGCGCGCGAGGTTCGCTGCCCGCAGCGTTTACAGTAAATCAGGAAATGCTCTTGCAAGGGCTCAAGCTCAAGCAGCAAGAAAACGGCGGTCAAAATGTAAGCAAAAAAAACAAGAAGCATACCGTTTTGGCATACTACCAGCACCGTGCCGACCACGGAGATCAGGCGTGCCGCAGCCATTGGTATGACAGACAGCCAGAACACCTTGGCGTCGGCCTCTTCAAGCCAGAGGAGAGGCTCATCTTTGAGCTTTTCTTGGTGTTCATGTTTAGCTTTCAAGGAATCTTTGATGGATTTAACGGCGCTGACTGTAACCACGGCGGCGATCAATAATGAAACGAGATCAAGACTTCCCAACTTAAAAGCAATCTCGGCAAAAACTATAAAGCCCGCCGCCGCAAGAAGAAGAAGCGAATACTTGGAACTCCATTCATAAAATCGGCCCTGCGTCTTTCCCAAAAGAACTACAAAATCCAAGATCGGCTCGCGCAGCAGAGCCGAGAGGGCCAGCACCATTAATAGCGGCAAGACCTTTCGGCATAGCTCAGCAAGGTGGCTTACGTCCAGGAAACTAATATCAACCGCCAGTAACAGTATGTCCGCCGGCACAGTGAAAAGCAAAATACGCCAGATGCGGCGGGAGAGCTGATAATAATGCCGACTGCTTAGGCTCTGACCGCTGTTAGGCCGCTTAGAGGCAGCGGACTTTGTAAGTTTGCTTTCAGTCTTATCCGCCCGCCGGCCGGTGCCTTCAGCGGGCTCAGGTTTTTTATGTCCAGTATCGGCTGCCATTTCTAAAAGTGTTTCCGGCGACTTTTTGCTCTCTTAAAGTGATATGTTAGATAACGTATCCGAGCCGTGTACAACTTTAAGGCTATGGAACCCCTGCGTTATATTACTGTATCCGAGCTTAACCGCCTGCTCAACCTGGTATTGGAGGATAACCTGCCCGAGGTTTATTTTGAGGGCGAGATCTCCGAGTTGAATCTGGCCGCCAGCGGTCATCTTTATTGCACTTTGAAGGATAACAGCGCTGAGGTTCGTATAATTCTTTGGGCCCAGACAGTGCAGTCTCTGAAGTTCAGGCCTGAATGCGGCGCTGCGGTGCGTTGTCACGGACGGCCCAATGTGTATCAAAAGAGCGGCCGACTGCAAATCATCGTCGACCGGATGTTTCCGGCCGGCGAAGGGGAGCTTAAGAAAAAGTTTTTGGAGCTTAAGGCCAAACTGGAAAAGGAAGGGCTCTTTGCGCCGGAGCGCAAGCGGAAATTGCCTTTCCTACCCCGTGCCATCGGAGTTGTGACTTCGGCCGCGGGCGCTGCGATCCACGACATTATGGTCAAGCTCCGTGAGCGTATGCCTCAGATTCCAGTCTATTTGGTGGATGTGCGCGTGCAGGGGGAGGGTTCGGCCCAGGACATCGCCGCCGGCCTTGACTTTTTAGCCGGGAGTTCTTTAGTGGATGTCATTATTGTCGGACGGGGCGGCGGCTCTTTGGAAGACTTATGGTCTTTTAATGAGGAGATTGTGGCGCGGGCTGTTTTTGCTTCTCCGGTGCCGGTTATCTCGGCGGTTGGGCACGAGGTTGATGTCTCCCTTTGCGACTTGGTGGCGGACGTGCGTGCCCCAACGCCTACAGCGGCCGCCGAAATGGTAGTGCCCAGGCGGGCTGATTTACTGGCTTGCATTGAAGATTGTGAAGCACGGCTTTCGGCCTATCAGCGCTGGTTTGAGCCTCTGGTCCAACAGCTTGATGAACTCAGTCTTAAACTTAAACATGGCATGCGAAATATCATAAATGCGGCCGCGCTGCGTATTGCGGCAGCCGGGGCGCGCTTAAGAACCATTGAACCGGGGAAAATATTGGCGCTTTTTGCTTCACGTCTGGATTCGCTGTGGGAGAAATTGTGCCGGCAGGCGGCCGACAGGTTAAACGCCGCCGCTTCTACGGTTGATCGTCTGCAAGCCCGGCTAGCCGGCGCATATTCGCCGCAGAGACTTTCGCTTTTAAGCGAAAAAGTGCGATTTATGGAAAACCGTTTGCAAACTTCGATCACCCGCCGGGTGCAAGTCATGTCGCACCGGCTGCAAAACGCAAGTGATCGGCTGCAAGCGCTTAATCCCCGTGGTGTGCTTGAGCGCGGGTATGCGATTGTTGAAAGCCGGGGGAAAATAATCACTTCTTCGGCCGAGCTGGAGTTGGAAGAATTAATAAAGATTTTGTTCGCCAAGGGCGCCGTAAAGGCCGCCGTTAAGGAAAGAATGGATTAAACTAAGGAGGTTTGTTTGACCATGAGTACGCCGAGGAGTCTAAAGGAGTTTTTGGAAGAGGAGGGGGAAAAGAGTCTAAGCGGCATTAGTTTTGAAGAGGGGCTTAAGTTGTTGGAGGAACTGGTAGCCGGCGTGGAGTCGGGAAGTCTGCCTCTGGACAAGGCTATTTTGTCATATGAAAAGGGGGTGGCACTGATTGCCCATCTTAGAGCGTTGTTGAGCGGTGCTGAACAAAAGCTGCGCGTGCTGCAAAAACCGGCTGCTGAGGGTAAAAACAAAATAGAGGGGTGAGAATTACGCTCTTATTCTCACCCCTCTGGGGCGGCCGGCCGGCACATGGATGTACTTGCAAATTGCGAGCTTGGCGGGGAATTTGAGGTTCGACGTTTTGTAGAGGCCGAGTGGGGTCCCCAACAAAACGTCGAACCCGCGTGCATCGGCCAAGGCTGGCCGATGCACGCGCATATTTCATAGCGAGCGAAGCGAGCTTCATGAAATATAAGGGCTGGCGGCGCGGTGGCTTTAGTTTTCTTTACGGAGCTGTATAAGCCCAGGGGC
>Ga0129299_1001668_pt1 | contig 14819 bp, 10 predicted proteins | sample ConPoolayeCmetaG_FD_94477 | JGI IMG/M metagenome (GOLD analysis project Ga0129299, IMG submission 94477) | Hot spring microbial mat communities from California, USA to study Microbial Dark Matter (Phase II) - Cone Pool mat layer C metaG ... | reverse complement strand
GAATTGCAAAAGAATGCAATTTCGATATGAATTTTGTTACCATTGGTAAAGAGCCTGAAAATATTAATCTTTTCCTTCATGTTAAGAAACATTAAAAAAAGTTTGGATTTCTCAAGATTCTCCTCAGATTTCTCACTTAAAATTAAATCATTCTCAGGAAACTTGGAATTTTTTTTTACATTTATTTTCTTGATATTATCCAAACTTCATTCCCTCAAAAGAGGGAATCCATTCTCGGATAATTACACTGGATTACCGTTTGCACGGGAATGACAAATAATCCACTTTTCACTTCCCTGATAAAAGCTCAAGATAGAACTTTATAATGCTATTAATTTCTATGTCTCTGTCAAAACTTTGCTCGACTTTTTCACGGGCATTCTTGCCAATTTTGTTCATTAATTCTCTGTCCTTATATAACATTGTAATTAATTCAGCTAAATCACTGCTGTTTCTGGGAGGAAATATGAACCCATTTTTGCCTGAGTCAATTATTTCGGGAATACCTCCGCAATCTGTCCCAATGACAGTCAGACCACACGCCATTCCCTCAATAACCACCAGACCAAAGGTCTCGCAATGACTCGGAACAACCAGCAAATCCAAACAATTCATAATCTCGGAAACTTTATCGGTGAATGGTATGTAAAGCACCCTCTCCTCCATATCATTGGCTTTGATGAGGCGCTGCAACTCATCAAAAAAAATTCTATCTGATGGGTCTCCCGCTAAGACAAGTTTGATATTATCAATATTTCTCAAATTCAAAAAAGCATCAAGCAATACATCCTGACCTTTCTGTCTGTCAATTCTGCCGATGCATCCAACTAAAAAATTATCAACTGGAAGGTTAAAACTCATTCTAAGTTCAATCTTCTTTTCTGGTATTGGTTTAAATTTATTAATATCAATGCCGTATGGAATAACTTTGACTTTCAAAGGATTTATGATTGTTGTTTGCAAAATATCCTTTTTCATCCTGTTATTAAGGACAACCACACCATCCAGATTCCTGTAAATCCAATTATGAAAAATATCTTTCTTTTTAACGCCAGATTGCATCTGCTGATGAAAAACAATAACAGGTTTCTTTCGGGATAGTTTTTTTGCAATTACTGCAGTGCTTAATAATGAGGATTTGCCTACAACACATAAATCCGTATCGTTGAGATTGAATATTTTGCTTAGGCGAATTGCTGAACTAAAATTAAAATATTCCTGCTTCAAAGAAATAGGTTTCACTTCTAAATCTAATGATCTTGCTAAACTTTCTACTCTTGAATCAGGCAGAACCACTACATCAACATTGAAATTCCTTGCCTTCAGCTCACTGCCAAGTTTGGTAGTTGCAATTTCAAGCCCACCATATGCCCGTAAAGGATTAAATATAGTAATGTTTATTTCTAACATATTTATTTCAAAACTGCCGATGGGCAATATTTATTAATCTTACAAATTCCACATCTGGGCTTTCTTGATAAGCAAACTTTTCTTCCTAAATTGATAAAATAGTGAGTAAAAATTACCCATTGATTTTTTGGAATTAATTCCATCAGCTCGAATTCTATCTTCTCTGCATTGTTCGTTTTAACAAAACCCAACCTCTGCGAAATACGGCTCACATGCGTATCTACCACAATTCCCGGAACATTAAAACAATGCCCGAGAATTACATTTGCCGTTTTTCTGCCAACGCCGGGAATTTTGAGCAAGTCTTCCATATTATCGGGAACATTACCATTGAATTCCTCTAATATCATTTTAGCAGCGGCTTTGATATGTCTTGCTTTTGCTTTATAATACCCCGTCGAAAATATTAAGCTTTCTAATTCTTCACTTTCTAAATTTACAAAATGCTCGGGCAGAAAATATTTTTTAAACAATTGTTCGGTAACAATATTCACCCTTGCATCAGTGCATTGAGCAGATAGTATTGTTGCAATCAGCAGTTCAAATGGTGTTGAGAAATTCAACTGTATTTTAACATTAGGATATTCTTTCTTTAAAATATCCAGAATTTTTTTCATCCTTTTCTTTTCGCTTTCTAAATCTTTTTTTAGCTTGTCTCCAGCGTTTTCCTTCATAATTCCCTGTTTTTCAAAATATTGCACATCGAATCCGGGGTATCCCGATGGTAAATATATGTTTTGATATCTGTTTTAACAATATTAAAGTTACCTTTCAAAGCTCTTTCAATAAAATCAGTGTCGTCCGCATAATCAATTTGTCTAAAATCACCGATTTTTTGAAATAATTCCCTTTTGATAAAAAAAGTCCCGCCAATCATGCAATCATCCAGATGTATAAGTTGAGATGGATTATTTTTATCCGGCACATACGCATCACCTATGATTTCAACGCCCCCGTGAAGTAAGTCTATGTTTGGATTTTCCTGTAAAATTCTAAATCTTGAAGAAAGATGGTTTTCTTTGTATTCATCGTCAGAATCAAGAAAGGTTATATAACTTCCTGTTGATAAAGATATACCAGTATTTCTGGCACTTGGCAGACCCTGATTTTTCTGGAAAATATATTTGATATTATTATGTTCCAGAACAATAGGTTTGATCACTTCGAAAGTGTTATCTCGGCTTCCATCATCAACAATGATGGCTTCCCAATGACCGTAATCTTGCTTTAACAGTGAGGTAAGCGATCGAGACAATAAATTTTCCCTGTTGAATGTAGTAATAATTACCGAAAAAAAAGGTTCCAAAGCTATTTATTTATTCTTAACTTTAAAAAAAACTTAAACGAATAGTATTCAAAATTAGTCATTAGAAAAGCCTGATAATTGATTTAATGATTATGGATTTCGTAAAATTCTGGACAATATGCTCTCTCAACGGAATAGTTTTAGATGAAGGGCAAATGATCCTCATCGAAAGGTATGCCAGCGAATTGATTTATTGGAATAAGAGGATTAATCTAATTTCCCGCAAAGATGAGCAAAATCTTCTTGAAAGGCATATACTTCATTCATTAACACCTTTAAAATATCTGAAATTCAAAGAAAAGGCTCTTTGTCTTGATGTTGGAACAGGCGGTGGTTTACCCGGAATTCCGCTGAAAATAGCCCGACAGGATTTGAATTTCACATTGATTGATTCAATTTCAAAAAAAATTAAAATGACCGATATGTTCGCTAAACATACTGAGCTAAAAGATATTAAAGCAATTTGTTTAAGGGCAGAGGATTATGAAAAATCAAACAATAGTATAAAAAAATTCGATTACATTTTTTCACGTGCTGTTGCCAGAACCGATTTAGTTATAAGCTGGGTGAGGAATATAATAAAAAATGATGGTTTAATCGTCTTGTATAAAGGTGGAAATATTGATGAAGAAATTGATGCTGCTAAAAACAAATTTAGACGAATTGAGATAGAAAAAATCAATATTGAAATGAATGGTTGCCCTTGGTTTAGCGATGAAGAAAAAAAATTATTGATTTGTAAGATTAATAATTGAAACAATTATAAATTAATTGCATATATAAATTAGGATGATTAAGAAAATAAATATATTTTTAATAATCTTGTTTGTTTTGTTTTCTCCGGGATTTCTGATAAGCCAGACATCTGGAAGTAAGATTAAACTCGCAAGAGTAAAATATTCAGGTGGAGGTGATTGGTATAATGACCCTTCAGCTGAAGTAAATTTGCTCCGTTACGTTGCCAGAGCTACAAATATTCCTGTTGAACCGGTATATGAATATGTTGACCTTGCCTCAGACAACTTATTTCTTTACCCCTTAATTTTCTTAACAGGTCATGGAAATGTTAATTTTACCGAAGAAGAAGTCAGAAAATTAAGAGCCTACCTCCAAAACGGTGGATTTCTTTATATTGACGATGATTATGGACTGGATGAATACATTCGCAAGGAAATGAAAAAGGTATTTCCTGATCAGGATTTTGTCGAATTACCCTTTTCTCATGGAATCTATCACTGTCATTTTAAATTTCCAAATGGTTTACCGAAAATTCATGAGCATGACAAGAAAGCTCCTCAAGGTTTCGGATTGTTTTATCAGGGTAGATTATGCGTTTTCTATACTTATGAAGCGAATTTAGGTGATGGGTGGCCTGATCCGGAAATTCATAATAATCCACCAGAAAAACGTGAAGCCTCCCTTCAAATGGGAACAAACATAATCGTGTGGGCTTTAACTAATTAATTACAAAGGATAAAGATGCCCGAATATATAAATAAATATCAAGAAATTTTAAGTAGATTAAATTCAACCGGAAGAAAAGAAACCTCAATAATATTGCTTGAGGCTATATTAAAAATTCTATCTTCTGGAATGATTATCATACTATTTTTTTCATTAATCGAATTATTAATGAATGGCGACAAAAACTTTAGGTTCGTTCTCTTTTTCCTTTCATTATCGGCTTTTTTCGTTCTATCAGTAAAATTCCTATTACCTTTTTTTAACAGAATATTCGGATCTGCAAAACCAAGTCCATATAGTATTGCTATGAGAGTCGGCAATTTTTATCCCGAAATAAAAGATAGATTATGCAACACACTTCAACTTGTCGGAAATATTGATATAAATGCAGGATACTCACAAACCTTAACGCTCGCTGCTTTTGAAGAAGTTTCTTCAAAGGTCAGTGATAAAGATTTTAATGTTATAATCGAAAAAAATAAGCTTAAAAAAAATTTGTTGCTTTTCCTTGCTACTTTACTTATTTCTATTTTTTGTTTTACAATTTTTCAAAACAGTTTAGGTTTTGCATTGTATCGTGTTCTGAATTATAATCAATCTTTCAATCCACCAGCACCGTTCAATCTATATTTAGATTCTATGAATAAAACTGTTTTGAGGGGTGAAAATGTCAAAATTACTATTAAAACAAGTGGTAATCCACCCGAAAAAATTAGCCTGATAATTAAAGAGAATAACCAGCAAAATCCTGACAAGTATAATCTGAAACTTGATAGGAACAATTCTTATGTATTTGAAATTGCAAATATCAAAAATTCTATTGAATACTATGCTGAATCTGAATGGATGACTGATATTATCACTACTGAAAAAGGAAAAATAAATGTAATTGATTTTCCATTAATCAAATCTCTTAGTGGAAAACTCATTTATCCTTCATATACAAGTTTAGGCACAAAAAGCCTTGATGAGCAAACAACCGAAATCTCTGCTTTAGTTGGTTCAAGGCTTGATTTTTCCTTATTATCCAACAAAGATATTAAAGATGCAAAAATTTACTTTATTAAAAATAATACCAGCTTCAAAAATTTAGACCAATCAGCTGATGTTTCAGATCAAAAAATAAATGATACATTAATACTTAATATGAAGCCTTCTGGAATTAGGGCTAATGGCGGTTTTACAATCAATCATTCTGGAGTTTTCTATTTCGAAATTGCTGACAAAGACGGACAAAAAAGCACAAACCCTATCAAATATAATATTTTAGCTTTAAACGATGAATATCCAAGAATAGATCTGATTGATCCAACGACCGATGTTCAGATTGGTGAATCCGCTTTGCTTCCTGTCAGATTGAATGTTTCGGACGATTATGGTATAACGTACCTTAAATTATATTATAAACTCCTCGAATCAAGATATTCTTCTCCCGACACAAAATATTCAACTATATCCATTCCTTTGTTATCAAATGAAACATCAATGGAAGTTCCCTATCTCTGGGACTTGAAAAAAATTGACATAGCTCCCGGTGATATTTATGAGTTCTATTTCGAGGTTGCTGATAATGATAGGATTAGAGGACCAAAAACTGCAAAAACAAAATCCCTGCTCGTTAGGCTTCCTTCAATCGAGGAAGCTTTGAGATCTGTTGACACAGACCAGAAAAAAATTGAAGAAGAATTGAAAAAAGTCCTAAAAGAATCCAACGATTTGAAGAAACAAATGGATGAATTGGACAAAGAACTGCTAAAAAAACAAAATAAACCTGAATTGGATTGGAAAGATAAGAAAAAAGCCGAGGATATTCTCAAAAAGCAAGAAGAAATTCAAAAGAAATTTGATCAGATTCAGCAAAACTTAAACCAACTCAATAAGTCTTTGCAGGATAATAATATTCTATCCCCCGAGACTGTCCAGAAATTCTTAGAACTTCAGAAATTAATGGAAGAAGTTGATTCCCCTGAGCTAAGAAAAATGCAGGAAGCAATGCAACAGGCTATGGAAAAAATGTCGCAGGAAGACCTGAAAAAAGCCATGCAAAATTATAAATTCGATGAAGAACGCTTCAGGCAAAGCATAGAGAGAACGCTGAAAATTCTAAAAAGACTTCAAGCAGAGCAGAAAGCTGATGCTCTTTCCAAAATGGCTGAAGAGCTATCAAAACAGCAAGATGAACTCAACAAGCAACTTAACAACACGAATCCTTCCGACAAACAGAAACGTGATGAATTGGCAAAAAAACAAGATAAATTGAACGAGGATTTGAAAAATATTTCTGAGAATCTGAAAAGCCTTGAAGAATTAATGAAGGAAATCGGCGATAATATGCCTATGAAAGAACTTCAGGATGCCAAAGATGCCCTTAACGAAAACGAAACTTCCGAAGCTATGCAGGAAGCAAGCAAAGATATGCAAACAGGAGACTTCAACAAAGCTGATAATAAGCAAAAGAAGGCATCCTCCAACCTTAAGAATTTTGCTAATAATATGAATAAGCTGAAAAATGAGATGAACGACAGAGTTACTCAGGAAGCCATCAGAAAAATGCAAAAAGCAACTTCAGATATGCTCAAGCTATCACAGATGCAGGAGGATTTAAGAAATAAAACTAAAAATTCTGATTATAATTCAACAAAATTTAATGAATTGGCAGACAATCAAGCACAAATTTCTTCAGCAATGAGTAATCTCATTAATTCTATGATGGATCTAGCTAATAAATCGTTCGCCGTAACTCCCGAAATGGCAAAAGATCTGGGTGATGCTCTCCAGAATATGCAACAAGCTATGCAAAACTTAGCTAACAGACAGACAGGTAATGCTTCCCGTGCTCAGCAAGATGCAATGGCCTCTATGAATCAGGCTGCTATGCAAATGCAACAAATGCTCTCGATGATGCAAAATCAAGGAAGCGGTGCTTGTGAAAATCCCGGCGGTTCAGGTCCCGGGAAAAAGCCCGGTCAACAACCCGGCATGGGCTTTATGGAAAGATTGCAACAATTAGCTGCCCAGCAACAAATGATTAACCAATCCCTTCAAAAACTGTCTGGACAGGGTGGAAGCCTGTCAGAACAGCAAAGAAATGAGTTAGGGCGTATAGCTGGTGATCAGGGTAAAGCTCAAAAAACTCTTGAAGAATTAGCCAAAGAGCAAAAACAATTCTCTGGAGATAAGCTCGCTCTCGGAGATCTGGAGAAAATAGCCAAAGATATGAAGGAAGTTATGACGGATATTCAAAGTGGAAATATTACTCCTGAAACTCTCAAACGACAGGAAAGAATTCTTTCAAGATTGCTCGATGCTACAAAATCAATCACCGAACGTGACTTTGAGAAAAAGCGAGAGTCCCGAACTGGATTAGATGTTATCCGCAAAAGTCCTGATGCTCTTAAACTAATGACTGAAGAAGAACGCAAACAAACTTTGCAGGACATTCTGAGAAACCTTAAAGAAGGATATTCTAATGACTATGAAAATATTATTAAAAAATATTTTGAGACGCTTCAGCAATTTCCTCAATAGATTTACTAAATTTTATTTTTCAAAATGGGATTATTATTGCTTCCTGAAAATTTGAGTAGAAAAAAATTTGGTATTTATCTAAACTAAAACCTTGAATTATATACTTGTAAATTTTTTTTATTTTTTTTTGTTAACCATAAGTTAAGTTACCAAGTTAGCAATGTTAAATTTAATTTGTTAAAAAAACTCATAGAGGATGTATAAGTTTACTGCCACATTAATTAAATTTGTTGATTACTTCAACAAAGTAACTGGCATTCCTGTCAATTTATTAAATGAGAAGGGTGAGGCTCTTTTCTCTTCTTACGAAAATTGGCGAAAGACTTATTTTGGAACAGAAAACGAAGACTTAATAAATTCTATCTATAACGAACTAACTGGCAATCATTTAAAATCATATCAAAAAAATCCCGATTTACTAAGTTTGGACTCAAAACTGCTAATAGCCAAAAATAACAATTTTTATTTATTTCATTTTCCGCTAAAGAATTATATTGATACACCAAAATGTTTAATCATCGGAGAGTTCTTTCTTGGAGAGCAAATAATTGACAAGCATATTGTTCATAGTATCGCTGAAAAAATCGTGTGTGAAACTTCTCTTGTTCAGGAAATTATTAATAAAATTCCTGTTTTAACCCATGATAAGCTTAACTCAACTATTTCTCTTTTTGAAAACTTTTTTTTGGATTTTTTTGTGGATGAATCCCACGAACCAAAAGAATTTACTTCAACAGGGAGTGAAGTTAATATTGAACACTATCCTGATATTCCAAATGATACTGAATTTATTGATAAATTCATTAAGACACATTCAAAATCCATAAAATTGCTTATTGACGATAATTACAACCTAATAGATGTCAATTCTCACTTCGAGGATATTTTGGGATTGAGCAGAAACCAAGTAGAAGGTAAAAATATTATAGATTTCATTGCAAAATCAAGCAGATCGAAATTTAGGATCTACCTTGAAAAACTTAGTATGGGTGAGATTTCAGCACCTATAACTGTAGAATTTCAGTCAAAAGGGCAGCAAAATTTAACATTTTTGATGAATTTCGAAAAAATTAATGTCAGCAGCGATGACACAAATCAAATTTTTCTTGGCTATGGCTTCAATATTACTTCGTCTTACAACGAAATTCAGTCATTAAGAGAAAATGAAGAGAAATATAGGAATATTGTCGAACAATCCTCCGATGGAATCTTCATTACTGACCAGAATGCCAGAATTATTGAATGGAACAAAGCTTTAGAAAATATTACTGGTTTGAAGAAAGAAGAAGTTCTCGGAAAGCACAGCTGGGATATCAAAGAACCTTTCGACCTCGATTCACTTAGTTATTATGAACTTAACTACATCGTTAGTGAATTCGAAAATTTTGGGTATGTTAACGAAAATTATGACTTAATAAATAAACTCAGCGAACAAAGAATAACTAATAAATTCGGGGAAAACAAAATAGTGCAATCTATTGTTTTTCCAATAAAAACAAGCAAAGGAAACCTTATTGGCTCTATCATCAGGGATATAACAAACAAAAAGAATCTCGAAGCTGAATTAATCAAAGCAAAGGAAGACGCTGAATCTGCAAATAAGGCAAAAAGTGAGTTCCTTGCTATGATGAGCCATGAAATAAGAACGCCAATGAATGGTATTCTTGGGATGGTTGAATTAGCTTTGACAACCGATTTATCCGATGAACAGAGAGAATACCTCGAAGCCGTTCAGCACTCTGCTGAGTCTTTGCTAAATATCATCAACCAGATCCTTGATTTTTCCAAGATTGAAGCAGGAAAACTTGAAATTGAAATGGCTGAATTCAATTTGAGAGACCTTGTCGAAAAAATCGCTAATATTTTATCCATTAAAGCTTTCGAAAAGAAACTTGAACTAATTCTCGACTACGATTTCAATCTACCTGACTTTTTTATCGGAGACTCTGTCAGAATAAGGCAAATACTTATCAATCTTTTGATTAACGCTATTAAATTTACTGATCAGGGGGAAATTGTTTTCAGCGTTAAAGGACAGAAAAATCCAGATGATTTCTACTCTCTTGATTTTTCAATAGCTGATACCGGTATTGGCATTGCCGAAGATAAGTTAGGCAAGCTTTTCACTGAATTTACACAATTAAGCGATAGTTCTACAAGAAATTATGGTGGCACGGGTTTAGGGCTTGCCATTTCGAGACAACTTGCCTCACTAATGGGTGGTGAGTTCGATGTGGTAAGCAAAGTTAACGAAGGTAGCATCTTTACTTTTAAAATCAACCTTGAATCTGCCAGCACTGAATTGACCAAAGTTGAAATAAATGATTTAAATTATTTGGGCAAAAAAATTCTCGTCATTGATGATAATGAAACTACCCTTAACTTAATTTCAAAAATGCTCTCAAATTTTGGAATGTGGGTTCAAACTGTATCCAATCTCAGTGATGTTTTCATCAAACTTAAAGAAGCAAAAATACAAAACATTAATTATGATGCAATTTTTCTGGACATACAGATGCAACACTTTGATGGCATCTCAATTATGAACCAGATAAGGGCTGAATTAAGCACAAAAGACCTTCCTTTCGTTGTTATGCTCACCCCTCAGGATTTGACTACAAATCTCAAAAGATTAAAAATTAATGAAGTTGAAAATTATTTAATAAAACCAATTAAATATAGTGAAATATTAGAAACTCTGAATAAATTATTTTCTAAAAGCAAGAATAAACAGATTAAGTTAGATTTCCAGAATGAAGATGAGAATCAATATCTAATCCAAAAAGATAGCGACAATATAAGGGTTTTGGTAGCTGAAGACAATCTCATCAGCAGTCATCTTATAGTCTCAATCCTGAAAAAAAGAGGATGTGAAGTATTTACTGCTACAAATGGAGAAGAAGCTGTTGATCTTTTCAAAACACATAAATTTGATTTAATATTAATGGATGTTCTAATGCCCAATCTCGATGGTTTTTCCGCAACCAGAAAAATCAGGGAATTAGAAAAAGAATTAAACACAAGTACTCCTATTATTGCTCTGACTGCTCATGCAATTGAAGGCTTCAAAGAGCAATGCCTTGAATCAGGGATGAATGACTATCTCTCGAAACCCGTCAGGATGAATGATATATTCGAAATATTAAATAGTATCCAACAAAAAAAGCTTGATAAAACCATATTTACCCAGCCATTTGGAAATACTGAGAATATTGATGATACTGATGAGATTATTATTGATTTCGAAAAATTAATTAATCGTGTTGAGGGAGATACTCAGCTGATATCTATCATTACTAATTATTTCATTGAAAACTATCCACAGTTCATTTCCGAACTAAGGAATTCAATAATTCACAACGACAGAGATGAATTAAAAATGAAAGCTCACACCCTTAATGGTATGCTACTAAATCTTGAAATCCTCTCAACTCGTGATGAACTTGCGATATTGGAAAATGAAGCATATAACATCACTCAGCAAGATGCACTTAAATATCTTGATGAAATTGAAGCAGGATTAAAAAAAGCTGAGTCATATTTAAAAAAAAATATATCTATATAACAAAGGATAATATTTCTTCAGTTCTTTACATTTAAAATTTGTTTTAGTAAAATAAAATTATTAATATTGCTATTATTGTAAAATATCTCTTTGCTTAGATAATTTTTTGCTAAAAATATAACTGAAAAATGGATAAAGAAAATCAAACTATTTTAATTATTGATGATGATTTCTTCTTTGCAAGATATCTTGCAAGAATAATACAGGAAAATATACAAATTAAGGTTGAAATCAAAGTTGACCCTCATGAAGCTATTAAATACTTAAACGACAATATACCTGCTCTGATAATTCTCGATATGATGCTTCCTAAGATGGATGGACTGACATTTCTTAGGAATCTCAGAAGCAATGAAACTACTCAAAATGTTCCCGTTATTGTTTGCTCTGCCCTTGGAAACCAACAAACAGTTGGTGAATCCGTCAAACTCAACATAGCTGGTTACATCGTAAAACCAACTAATCAATCAATCGTCATCGAAAAAGTTTCAAGTGCATTAAGTATGATAGAAAATCAGAATCAAAGCAAATAATTTGTATGATAAAAACTATAGATGAATTAATCAGTAAAGATAATTACCCGCCCGTCCTGCTAATATTTGGAGAAGAAGAATATCTTATCGAGGATTCTATTCAAAAAATTAAATCAAAATTTCAGGCAGATGACCTCACTTCCTTCGACTTAGAAGTTCTGAATGGCGAGAAAACAACTTATAGGGAAATAGTTGAAAAATGCCTTACCTTCCCTTTCGTTTCGAAAACAAGAACTGTCATAGTAAATAATTTTGATTTATTACCTGAACTCTCTAAGTCAAAAAAGGAAAAGATAAATATTACTTTTAAAAACTATCTTGAAAATCCGCAAAGCTCGACATTTTTAGTCCTCATTTCTAAGGATGATTCGCTTAACAATGTTAGTTTATCGAAGAATTCCCAGAATTCTACAAAAAAAGGAAAATCCCAGTCCTCGCTTAAATTCCCTTATGATCTGATTTTCTCTAAACATCAGTGGATTGAATTTAAAAAATTCAAAGATAATGACTATATTAAATGGATTAACAGAAAAGTTGAAACTCAAAAGAAAAAAATAAGTCCTGTGGCTGCCCAGATTTTTTTAACCTCCCTAAATCCAAGTTTAAGAGACTTAGATAATGAACTTGATAAATTAATATTATTTTCCAAAGATAAAAATATCCTTACCGAGGAAGATATTACTCTTCTAATAGGACAATCGAGAAAATACAACGTCTTTGAACTTCAAAAAGCAATTGGGAACAGGGATCTGAACTTATCCCTCGATATATTAACCAACCTGCTGGCTAATGAACGTCAGGAAATGCTCATAATGACAGTCATAGCAAAATATTTCATTACTTTGTGGAAACTTTTTGATCTGGCACATTCCAATCTTTCGAATTCTGAAATTGCATCGAAGGCTGGAATAAATCCTTATTTCCTCAAAGAATATCTTAACGCACTAAAACAATACGAAATTCACGAAATAGAAAAAGCAATAATCATATTAAATGAAATTGATGAAAAATTAAAATCTACTTCAATAAATTCTCTTTATCTTATGCAAAGCCTTATCATTAGAATTTTGGAAAAAGAGTGATTTGTTCAAATTTATCATTGTTAATACGTCTTAAGAAATTTATTTTTTGAAGCATTATGAGACAGAGTCAATACTTTATACCTACATTACGGGAAGCCCCTGCTGATGCACAAATCCCTTCGCATCAGCTGATGCTCAGAGCCGGCTTGGTCAGACAAGTCGCCTCAGGTGTTTTCACATGGCTACCTCTTGGATATAAAATCCTGAAAAAAATAATTGAAATTTTACGTGAAGAAATGGACGCCATCGGGGCTCAGGAATTTCTAATGCCCGCATTAAATCCAATCGAAATCTGGGAGCAGACTGGCAGGGTTGAGGCAATGGGGGATGTTATGTTCCATATTAAAAACAGGGAAGGTTTGGTTTTAGCTCCTACCCACGAAGAAATAATAACCTATCATGCCCGCCAGCATATCCAATCCTATAAAGATTTGCCTCAAATATGGTATCAGATTCAAAACAAATTCAGAAATGAACCAAGACCAAAATCGGGAGTGCTGCGTGGTCGCCAGTTCCTTATGAAAGACGCTTATTCTCTTGATTCCTCCTGGGAGGGATTGGACATAAGCTATAAAAAACATTATGAGGCATATAAAAAGATTTTTAATCGTTGTGGTATAAAATTCTTCACTGTCGGAGCTTCAAGCGGAGCAATGGGAGGTAAACAATCCGAAGAATTTATGATTGAATCAGACGCAGGCGAAGATGTTTGTGCTATTTCTGACTCCGGCTATGCTGCAAACCTTGAAGTTGCAACTTCGGCTTTAAATCCTGTTGGTCGTATTCCTGAAAATGCTTCAATTGAAGAATTCCCTACCCCAAACGCCAAAACAATTGATGATCTAATTGAGCAATTTGGATTTCCTGAGGATAGACTTGCCAAATCAGTTGTTTATATCATTGATTCAAAACCCGTTCTTATCCTTATGCGTGGTAATGATGAGCTAAACGAAACCAAGTTACAATCAGCCTTCAAAACCAATACTTTCAGACCGGCAGAACCACAGGAATTATTTGAAATTACGGGTGCAAATGCAGGCTCAATTGGTCCGGTCAATCTTAAAACCAATATCAAAATTGTTGCCGACAAGCTTCTGCAAGAAGCAAATGGATTGATAAGCGGAGCAAACAAGGATGGATTCCATCTCAAAAACATTGATTTCACAAGAGATTGCAATATTGATGAATATTTAGATTTACGAACAGTCCGTGAAGGCGAACCCTGCATCATTAATGGCTCTCCCCTCAGAATTGTTAAAGCAATAGAATTAGGACATATTTTCAAACTTGGAACTAAGTACTCCGAAGCCCTTGGTGCAAGATTTTTGGATGCCGAAGGAAAGGAACACCCAATCATTATGGGCAGTTACGGAATCGGAGTGGAGCGAATTATGGCTTCTTATATCGAGCAGAATTTCGATGAAGCAGGTATAATCTGGAACAAAGTTCTAACTCCCTTCGATTTCCATCTCATCGGTCTTGCTCTAAACAAATCCCCCGACGTCGAAGAAGCCTGTAACAGAATCTACTCCGAATTATCTGAACTAAAGTTTGATGTTCTATTTGACGATAGAGACGAAAACCCCGGTGTAAAGTTCAATGATGCTGATTTAATCGGAATTCCATACCAGATTATTGTCGGCAAAAAGAATCTGGACAACGGCAAAATTGAAATCAAAAACAGAAAAACTGGAACAAGAGAATTAATCAATTTTAACTCTTTAAAGGAAGAAGTTTTAAAATTTAATACTAAAGATTAGTTAATCTTTAGAATGTAATAAAGAATATAGAGGGAGAAATTTAGTATTTCTCCCTCTTTGTTTTTCTATTCAACTACCCATTACTTAAGATTTAGCCTGTGCAAACGAGAATCCATCGCCAGAAAAACTATTTAGATTCCCACTTTCGTGGGAATGACAATGCAACGAATG
>Ga0129299_1001667_pt1 | contig 14820 bp, 10 predicted proteins | sample ConPoolayeCmetaG_FD_94477 | JGI IMG/M metagenome (GOLD analysis project Ga0129299, IMG submission 94477) | Hot spring microbial mat communities from California, USA to study Microbial Dark Matter (Phase II) - Cone Pool mat layer C metaG ... | reverse complement strand
TAAAAACCCATCCGGAATGTGCATGCCATCCTCCTTTGTCAGCAGCAAGATTTGTTGCAATCAATTGCAACAAACCAACATTATACTCCCAAAGAGCCGGTTTGGCAAGTATGTGGGAGGGGGTGTTCGGAGCAAAAGAATAGGTCAGAGACCGCCGCCAAGCAATGGAGCGGGGGTAGGCGACGGCATTGTCGTCGCCCACCCCAATGCCGGTTCACAGACGCACAAGGAGGAAGAGCGATAACAAGTTGAGCGCGCCGGCAACGCCAAAAGGTATGCCGATGGACAGCTCGGCCAGTGCCCCGGCGCCGAGCGAGCCGAGGATCATGGCCAGGTTCCACCACAGATGAATAAAGCCCAGCACACGTCCTCGTTCTTGCGCGGCGGTAACCTGGGCAACCAGGTTGGGCAGCAGCGTTGACAATGACCACGCCGCAGCCAGGCCGGTTGTGCCCAAAACAAAAACCGGCCACAGGTGGGTCGGCCACAGACCCAGGCCGAACAAACTGACGATCAGCGTCGAAAAAGTGACCGCCGTTGCCGGCCTGGCTCCCCAAAGGTCGGCCGCACGACCGGCGATAATCTGAGCAAGAGAGGCGACCGTCCAACTGACGGTCGCGTACCATGCAATGATCGTCTTGCTTGCTCCTGCATCGTTAAGCATCAACGGCACCAACAGCAGCATGGTTGCATAGGCCAGGGTGGGCAAAAAGCGAAGCAATGCGAGGATCAACACAGCCGGACGAGCCGCAATGTCACCATATCCCCCAAGGTATCGCACCGTCGGCACATGGGCCTGACACTCGACCGGTGAACGGGGCAAAACGAGCGAATTGACGATCAGTGTCAGTAGCGCAAAAACGATCATGGTTTGCCCCAAAAGCGTGTAACTGCCCCGTTCGAGGATCAAGCCAACGATGGGGCTGCTGAGCGCGCCGCCGAGGGTGTAACCCCAGTTGAACAATGCCGAAAGCAAACCGAGGTAATCGGGCACGGCAACGTCAAGCAAGTAGCTCTGGGCACCCAGGGTGTGCAGGCCCAGCCCCAACCCGCCGATCGTCCACAACAGGCCGATCCAGAACGGGGAACGGAGCAGAAAAACAAAACTGGCCAGCAGATACCCCAGATTGCCCAACAGCAGTGTCCGTTTACGTCCCAGCGAGTCGCTCAGGGTGCCGCCGAACAGCGAAGCGATCAGCCCGGCAATTTGCTTGACCGTGGTGATGTTGGCAATCAAAAGGGTCGAAAAATTTCGCTCCTGGAGGTACACGGAGAAAAAAGCAAAGTGCGGCGAAAGGAGCATGCCACCCATCAACTGAAGAGCCAACAAGGCGAGCATCGGGCGGTTGAAGGCATCGATCAGCGATTGCGAGCGATGTGATGTGCGTTGGGTGATCATTTCCGTTTACTCTTGTCTTGTAACTGCCTGCCCATGCCGACCAAGTCGCCCGTCTGGGGCCTTCGGCCAGGCATCGATTGGCGCCGACGCAGCCGATTTCCAATCGGCGCACGGCGACAGGCAGCCGGGCAAGTAATTACCTTTTCTCTACGATTTCGATCTCGAACAGCCGGGGCCACCACTTGCCGGTCACGAAAATACGCCCCCTCTCGGCGTCATAGGCAATGCCGTTGAGCACGTCGACCGGGCGGGTACGGTCTTCAGGCCCCAGCAAGCCGCTCAGGTCGATCCAGCCCAGCACCTGCCCCGTCTGGGGATCGATGCGCGCGATCCAATCGGTTTGCCAGACGTTGGCCCACACCTCGCCGTTGATATATTCCAGTTCGTTCAGGCGGACGATCTCGGTCTCGCCATCGTGCACGGTGATCTCGCCAAGACGGGCCAGCGTTTGCGGATCGAGAAAATAGAGTTTGGCGCTGCCGTCGCTCATGATCAGCCGCCGCCCGTCGTGGGTCAACCCCCATCCTTCGGTAGGGTAGGTAAACTGAGCAAGCCGGTTAAAAGTAATCCGGTCGTACACAAAGCCAACCTGCGATTGCCAGGTAAGTTGATAGATTTTGTCGTTCAAAACGGCAATCCCTTCGCCAAAATACTCACCGGACAGGTCATACCGCTGCAAAACCTGGCCGGTTTGCAGATCAACCCGCCGCAACGATGATGCGCCGTAAAGGCCGGTTCCTTCGTACAACTGACCGTCCAGGTAAACCAGGCCCTGAGTAAAGGCGTCGGGATCGTGTGGATAGGTGTTGACGATCCGATAGGTATACTGCGGGGACTGAAATGAGGGCGGCGTGGCGGTAGGAACCGGCAGCGGTGAGGTAGACGGCCCGGTCAGCGGGCTGAACTGAAGCGGCGACACGATGTTGGGAGTCAGGTCAGGAGTAACGGTCGGCGTGGACGGTTGGGGCGTTGCCGAACGCGCACAGGCTGAGACAAAGAACGACAAAATGAAAAGGCAGGATAGAATGCGGGTCTTCATAAGCCAATTCCTCGTCAAAAAAGATTAGCGGCCATTATACCACCAGCCCTTTTTGCCGACAATGTTGAATAAAAGCGCACCTGGTGCTACAATATCTGTCGGTCAACAACTTGACAGGAAGGATACGCTATGCTTCGACAACCGGTACGTCCTGCATCGAAATTTAGTCTGCTAAGGGCCTATCCGAAAACCGCAGCCGACGCATCCCTATGCGTCGGTATAAGCGGCATAGGGATGCCGCTCGTACGGTTTTTCGGATAGGCTCTAAGCCTGCTTTTGATTGCTGTCTGCAGTTGTGTGCACATCGTTCCCACGCGCGAGCCGGTGACGATCAAGATGATCGCCGACGAGGGCACACAGGCTTATCTGAAAACGCTGATGCCGGCTTTTCACAAACAATATGCGCACATCACCGTCGAATTTGTCCGTCCGGGCAGCCAGTTTAACCCGCCCCAGGCCGACATTTTTGCCATCTCGCCTTTTGCCTGGCGTTTTATCCGCGAGCGGCTTGCCGTGCTCGATCTATCTCCCTACATCACCGCCGATGAAAAATTCAACCGTGATGAGTGACTATCTACGTGCCGACTCAAGTCGCCCGCCATAGGCCTTCGGCCTGCGGTCGGCCTGCGCCGACCGGGGGCGTCGGCGCAAGCCGACGTCCGGCACAGCGTGCCCGGAAAGGCTGATTTCCAATCAGCGCATAGCGGCAGGTCAATCAGGTAGGTAGTTACCGTGATGATTTTTACCCCAACACCCTCGATCTGTTCACGGCCAAAAAAGAAGACGACTCGACCCAAATATGGGCCGTGCCATTTGCCCTTGACCTGATGGTGATGTATTACGATCGTGCGCTGTTTGATCGCTACGGGGTCGCCTACCCTCAGCCCGAATGGACATGGGATGACTTTGTCCAAACGGACCAGGCTATGTACGATCCGGCCGCCGGCATTTACGGCTATGCACCTGATTTTGAACTGAACGATCTGCTGGCCGTGATCTATCAGAACGGTGGGACGATTTTCGATGACCTGATCAACCCAACACGCACCACCTTTGACGCGCCCAAGACGATTGAGGCGGTCGACTGGTACGCCAGATTGATGTATGAACACCAGGTCATCCCAACTCCGCAGCAGGCGCGTGCAGCATACGGTGTTGGCGGGTATGTGCAGCTCGGTCTGGAACACGGTCGGCTGGGGATGTGGACAGGTATGTTCTCCGAACGCGGACGCTGGTTTCGCAAGAGTGATTGGACGATCAAGTGGGGAATGGCTCCCTTGCCCAAAGGCGTCCGGTCGGCGACGCCGGGCACCGTTTCCGGCTATGCGATCGCGGCCAATGCCGGGCATCCGGATGCATGTTGGGCCTGGGTTTCATTTTTGACCCGGCAGATGCCTCAAAATGGCATACCGGCACGCCGTTCGCTGCTCGCCTCCCAAGAACTCGAAGATAAATTGGGCAAGGAAATTGCCACCACGGCGCGCATTTCAGCAGAACACATTGTGTTCATGTCGCCCAACATGTACGAAATGTACGATGCGCTACGTCTTTATCAGCAAGCCATCGAGTCGGTGGTAGACGGGCGCGCGACGGCCCAGGAAGCATTGACTTGGGCACAGCAAGAGTCAAAATACAAATAGACCCGGTAGGCCGCAAGGGAATCGGGCCGGAGTTTTTCAGCCCCGGTTTCAGGCATCTCCCCAGTCTGGCACATCCAACACGGCTCCGCCCAGCAATGCCGACTTGTGTGCCATGGCGCCGGCCGCCATATAGCGCACGGCTTCCCACACGTTGATCGCCGGAGTACGGTCATGGGCAACGGCATCTACAAACTCGTGAACCAAATAGGCGTGCGAGCCACCATGTCCGCCGTAAAAATCGTCCCGCCCGGTTGCTGCGCGGAACGCTGCCACAACTTCATCCGGCAACGGATCGCGCATTTCTTCGATGGTTAACGGTGTGACAGTATATTTGTCGGTCCAGGTGTTGTTTTCAAAGCTGCCCAGTGTCCCGTAGATGCGAAAAGTTTCTCGCTCCGGATGACCGATTTCGCGGTATTCGCAAATGCGCATGGTTGCGCCGTTGCTCATCTGAAAAAGCGCCGTTTCATTGCTAAAGGCGTCGTCGGCAAAGTAGGGGTCACCGGTGCGGTTGACATAGCCCCACGCGCAGACCTTGACCGGATGCGCCCTCATCACCCCGATCGGTCCGCCGGTTGAGTGGGTTGGATAGTGCATCGGCCCCCCCTTGATCCCGCGCCGGCGGTAGCTTTCTTCCACGGCCAGCCATTCTGCTCCTGCCGGGCTGGCCAGGCGGTGTTGACGCACCTGGCGCAGGTTGCACGCGGCGTCGACGTCGTGGAAATACTCCCCTTCGGCATAGACAAAGCTGCCAAAATCGCCGGCCCGCGCGCGACGACGGCAATACATCGCCTCCGGGCGATAATAGGTCGTCTCGCCGTACATATAGTGCATCCCCGTGCGACGGACGGTGGTCACAAGCCGGTCACACCATTCCAGAATTTCGTCTGCGTCGGGAATGCTGATGACCGGCACGGCGCTGTAGACATGTTTGCCGGCTTCCATAGCCTGAATCGCCTGCGGCGCATGCAGCCAATGCTGGGTGATGATGACCAGTGCATCTAGATCGCCGGCACAGATGTCATCCAACGACGGATACATATCGCGCGGGTTGAACTTGGCCTGCCATGATGGCTTTTCGGCAAAGGCCCGCATCCGCTGTGGATCACGGTCGCACAAGGCAATGCGATCTACCAGTGGATGTGCCATGAATAAATCGGCAAATTCGCGTCCAAAAGCGCCTAACCCCACAAGACCAAGACTGATGCCCATCGGACCTCCTTAGGATCTATCCGAAAACAAGCGGCATCCCTATGCCGCTTGGACCGACGCATCGGGGTGCGTCGGTTACGTTTTTCTTAAACAAGATGACTATGGCTTGCTCTTGAGCCGATAATATTATGGACGGAAAAGGCGAAATCGTCAAAAAACCGGGTTGGGTTCACCCGTTCGATTGACCAGACCGTGCAGACAGGCTATAATGGTAGGCGGAGGGAAAACTGGACACCATTCATGTTTCAAGCGGCACGGCCACCGTGCTCGGACTCGCCCATGCCCCGCTGGATGTTGCACCGACAACTGCCTACCTGATGTTGGGCGGACGCTGCGCAATGCATTGTGCTTTTTGCGCCCAGGGACGCGACAGTCAGGCCGATGATCGCGCGCTATCGCGGGTTATCTGGCCTTCCTTTGCGCTGACCAGGGTATGCGATCGGCTTGCCCTGGCCGAAAAACAAGGGGTGCTGCGCCGATGCTGCATTCAGGTGACGGCCGGCGTAGAGGCCTACCGGGACACGCTCCAGGCCATCGGCGCCATTCGTCGGGCAACCACTCTTCCGCTCGACGTGGCCATCTTGCCGGCCGATCTGGCCCAGGTCGGCGAGTTGATCGCCACCGGTGTCGATCACATCGGGTTTGGCCTCGATGCGGCATGTGCGCGGGTGTTTGCACAGGTCAAAGGCGGGCACTGGACCCACCTTGTGCAGATGATCGAAGAAACGGCGCGACGATTTCCGGGCCGCGGTGCACTCCACCTGATCGTCGGGTTGGGCGAAACAGAACAAGAGCTGATTGAACGGGTGTGGTGGGCACACCAACTGGGCCTGGCAGTGGGGTTGTTTGCCTTTACACCGGTGCGCGGCACGCCAATGGCCAACCATCTGCCGCCCCCGTTGGGACAATATCGACGTATGCAAGCCGCACGGCAGTTGATCGTGCGCTATGGCGTGCAGATGAACGATTTCGAGTTCGATGCACATGGCGTGTTAACCCGCATCGGCCGCTCCGATTGGCGCATCCTCCTGGCCGACGGCGAAGCCTTTCGCACTTCCGGCTGTCCGGATTGCAACCGTCCCTTTTACAACGAGCGTCCCGGCGGCACGATGTACAACTATGCGCGGCCACTCACTGCCGTCGAGGCGGCGCGTGCGCTGGATGAAATGGAGCTGCCACAATGAGCCTTGAGCCGGTGACATGGCGATTGCTCGACACCGGGCTGGCCGATGGCGCAACCAATATGGCTATCGATGAAGCCATTATGATCGCTGTGGCCGAAAAAAGCTCACCGCCGACGCTGCGCTTTTACGGCTGGCAACCCCCATGCGTTTCCATCGGCTATGCCCAATCCATGCGTGCCGAGATCGACCTGGAAGCGTGCCAACAACGCGGCTATACGTGGGTTCGACGACCGACCGGCGGGCGAGCCGTGCTGCACATCGACGAATTGACCTACAGCATAACTGCTCCCGCCGACGAACCGCGCGTGTCCGGTGACATTCTGACCTCCTACCGTCGGCTCAGCCGAGGTTTGGTTGAAGGTTTGAACGCCCTCGGGTGCCCGGCATGCCAGGCCGAAATGCAAGAGGAGATCAAAGGAAACTCGGCAGCATGCTTTGATCTGCCTTCGCATTACGAGGTGACGGCAATGGGCCGCAAACTGGTCGGCAGCGCCCAGGTGCGCCGCAAGGGGGTGGTGTTGCAACATGGCGCACTGCCTCTCTGCGGTGACGTATCTCGCCTGGTCGAGGTGCTTGTGCTGGACGGCCCGGCCCAAGACGCGCTGCGCGCCAAACTGCGACAGCGGGCAGTGACCCTGGCCGAAGCTGTGGGACGGCCGATTTCGTTTGCCGAGGCGATGGCGGCCCTGTGCGCAGGGTTTGCGCGCGCTTTGAATCTGCACCTCGAACCGGGCCAATTGAGCGAGCAAGAAACATCGTGCGCTGCGCGGCTGCGAGAAAAATATCTTGGCGATGAGTGGACATTTCTAAAGTAAAAAGGAGTAAACAACGATGCAAATGGGAACCGTCGAGCCGGAAGCCATTCTTGAACAAATGGTGTCGGGTTTTCATCCAGAGTGGATTCATCCTACAGCGTGGATCGCACCGGGCGCCGTGGTCACCGGTCAGGTTTACCTGGCCGAGGAGACAAGCGTGTGGTATGGTTGCGTGCTGCGTGGTGACATTGCACCCATTCAGGTTGGGCCACGCAGCAACATTCAGGATGGGGCCATCATCCACGTCGATCACGCCTACCCGACCGTCATCGGTGCCGATGTGGTGGTAGGGCACGGGGCAATCATCCACGGGGCAACGGTGGAAGACGGCTGCCTGATCGCCATCCGGGCGACGGTGCTCAGTGGGGCTGTGGTCGGCGCCGGGTCAATTGTCGGTGCGGGAGCAGTGGTAACCGAAGGATCGGTGATTCCGCCGCGTTCGCTGGTGCTGGGTATACCGGGCAAGGTCAAGCGCAGCCTCAGCGATGACGAGGTTCAACAGATCAAAGCCCTGGCCGGGCGATATGTGATCTATTCACGTGGATACATGGCCGCCTCACCCGAAATCAGATCGTAGAAGCAAGGCTTGCCCCGGAGCGACCACAAAGGGTCGCCCTTACCACCGGAAACCACAAAACGATGGATGAACGCGAAATTCTGAGCCGAATCATTCCCTATGTGCCACCCTATTGGGTACGTCAGGCATTGGCCGACCCAACACGTCCGCTGGTAGGTCGTGAGGAGCGCACTTTTGCGGCCGTGCTGTTTGCCGACATTTCCGGCTTTACGCCGATCACCGAAGCGTTGTCTCAATATGGGCGAGAAGGGATCGAAGAGCTGTCGGCGCTGCTCGACCGTTACTTTACGGTCATGTCGCAAACGGTGTTCGAGCTGGGCGGTGAGGTTGTTAAATTTGCCGGTGATGCGCTGATCGCCGCTTTTTCTGTCTGCCCTGAGCGGGGTGATGCTCACCTGGGATCGGCAATTGCCTGTGCGCTGCGCATGCAGGGCGCTATGGCCACATTTTCCAATGTGCATACTTCGGTCGGCGATTTTCCGTTGCGGATCAAGATCGGCGTCAGCGAGGGGAACATTTATAACACCACCGTTGGCGATGAAGGCGGCGAGATGCAGCCGGTTTTTGCCGGGCTACCGTTAGCGCGCTGCCAACAAGCCGAAAAACATGCTGCTGCCGGAGAAATCGTCGTCGATGCCGGCGTGGCCCGACGTGCCCCGGGACACCTGGACATTGGGGAAGCACGAGCCACCTTTTGCCCCATTTTCGGCGGAAACAACCTGCCCACATTGCCTGCCGCGCAGCCTTTCGATCTGTCCGGCCTTTCAGAAGACCAAATCGTCATGCTGATCCGGCGGCTCAAACCTTACCTGCCGATGCAACTCGTCCAGCGAATTCGTCAGGGACAAACCGGCGTTTATGGGGAACACCGTCAGGTGACGGTGATGTTTGTCCAGTTCGGCGGCCTGAATTACGACTGGGAACCCCAGGTCGGTGAAGCCCTGCAAATTTATTTCAGCGCTATGCAGGCCTGCGTTGCGCGCTATGGCGGCCGTTTGAACGAGATCGACATCGGCCCCGGCGGTGGAACCTTGGTGATCTTGTTCGGCGCCCCGACGGCCCATGAAGACGACGAACTGCGGGCCGTCTCGTGCGCGTGGGAGATGCAACAGGCTGTCTCACAAGTGCGTATGCAAGCCGCAGCGGCGGCGAAAAACCTTCGTCAGTGCATCGGCATCAGCAGCGGTGCGCTTTTTGTCGGTGACGTTGGCGGCCCTTTGCGGCGCGTCTATGCGGCAGTCGGCGACGAGGTCAACCTGGCGGCACGGTTGATGAGTCGCGCCGAATGGGGCGAAGTGGTGGTCACACGCCTGATCCAGAAACGGAGCGCGATCCGCTTCGAGTTTGAAAGCATGGGCGAAATCAAACTGAAAGGCAAAGCCGAGCCGGTGCCGGTTTTTGCCCTGCTCGCCCCCAAAATGGGCACCGCCGACGAGCAAGGGGTGGCACAGTGGACGCACCTCACGCCGCTATTGGGTCGAGATGAACAGCTTCAAACCATCCATGCCGTTCAAGAACGGGCCTGGCAGGGCATACCCCAGTTGCTGCTCATTTCGGGCGAAGCCGGGATCGGCAAATCTCGGCTGCTTGCCGAAGCGCTGCACAGTTGGCGCACACGCGGTGGCATGACTTGGGTCGGCGATTGTCGCGTCCAAGGCGGCCATGCCGACTATGCCCCGTGGATACGTATTTTGAAGGCAGCGTTCGGCATACAAGAGGAAGATTCGGCAGAACGTCAACAAGAAAAGATCGAAAGCCAGTTGGTGCTCCTTTCCCCTGAATTGGCTCGCCAGGCAGATTTGTTTGCGAGTTTTTTGGGTCTGCGGACGGCAGAGTCTTTCTTTTTGCACCCACACCGCTATGCCCAACGTCATCACGCCGTGATCGAATTGATCCACGCGCTGGCACAACGTCGGCCACTTTTGCTGACACTGGAAAACGTCCAGGACATCGACCACGCTTCACTGAACCTGCTCAACGATCTGCTGCGCGGGGTTAACGCCCTATCCTTGCTGGTATGCGCAATCTATCGCCCGGTGCCCGATTTGATCGTTCAAAGCGAATCGATCCCGACCACCATCATTCAGCTTGGGCCGCTGAACCAAAATGACTTGCAAGCACTGGCCGACCAATGGCTGCAAGAAGCAGGGCAAGATGCTACGCTGGCCGCCTCAATTGCCGGACGGGCACAGGGCAATCCGCTGTACGCACGCCAACTGGTCAAGGCCATTGCCGATTCGGGAGACGCCGGCCGCGTATTGGAACAAATGAACATGCCGGAAGGTGCCATCGAGTTGATCCAGTCGCAGATCGATCGACTCAACGAAGACCTCAAACTGACCTTGCGGGTAGCCGCAGTCATCGGCACGGCCTTCACGCTTGACGTTTTACAGCGCGCACACCCCTCGTCGCCCTCGCCGGCCATTTTGTCGAATGAATTGGCCGTGCTGGAACGTATGCAATTGATCAGGCCACTTTCCTCACCAGACACGACATCAACCTGCTGCTATGCTTTTACTCAAGAAATGGTGCGCCAGGTCGTCTACGATCGGCTGCTGCGGAGCGATCGTGAACGCTTTCATCGTGCTGTAGCCGAAGCACTGGAAGCTCTTGGACAGGCAGAACATTCTCCGCGCGTGCTGGCCGAACATTTCGAACAGGCACGGGTCTTTTTCCAGGCCGCCAGGTACTGGCATCAAGCCGGTCGAAAGGCCGCTCAAGCCGGAGAAACGGAAAAAGCGCTCGCCTCGTACAATCGCGCCTTGACGGCGCTGGACGCCTGCGCAAGGGAACATCAGCAAACCGTAGAGGCGCGACAATTCCACCTGGTCTTGTTGGTCGACCGGGCACAGATACGCCAGACTCTGCCAGACGGAGCCGGAGCACTTGAAGATTTTGAGCAAGCCCTTAGATTAGCCACCGGTCTCGGACAACTCGACGTACAAGGCCAGGCCCTGTTCCACATCGGTCAAATCGCTTTTGACCAGGCCCGCCACGCCGATGCGCTATATTACACCCGTCAGGCACTCCAACGCTTTTCGGCCACCGGCGATCGGGTTGGTCTGGCACGTTCACTCGCACTGACCGCACGGGTTTGTTTGGAACAGGGACACCTGCCAGAAGCCGAACAAGACATTTTGCAAGCCATCCGGCTTGCCCCAACAGACGAGCTTGCCAACGAGCTTGAAATCTTGCACGGGCAAATTCAACATCGCAGCGGCAACCTGGATCAGGCCACCGATTTGCTACAAATTGTGCTCAAAAATCAACAGCTTGCCACGCTGACGCCAACCATGCGTGTCGCCGTGTTGGGACAACTGGCCCTGATTATGCTCGAACGCGGACGCTGGGGACAGGCGATCAGGTTGGCCGAAGAAGCGGTTCAAGCCGGCCGTGCCGGCAATGCTCTGGATCTTGCCGATGCGCAATGTGTCTTGGGACAGGTATTGGTTCGGGTCGGCGATCTGGCAACGGCTGTGGATTGCCTGAGTGCGGCCATCGCCACCTTTGGCCAAACCCGTATGCAGGTGAGGTTGCAAAATGGCCTGCCGACCTTGGGTGAAGCGCTCCTGGCCCAGGGCCAATACGAAGCCGCAGAAGAGCGGCTGAGCGAAGCGTTGGCTATGGCTCGCCAGAGTCAGGCAATTTCGGCGCTGGTGCATGCCCAATTGGGAATAAGCAAACTGGCCGCCGTCGAGCACAATTGGGCCGAAGAACAGCGCTTGTGTAGCGAGGCGCGGGCCTGGGCCCGTCGCGCCGGCCTGCAGCAATTGATCGTCGAGGCACGATTGGGCCTGGCCCGTGCCTATTTGGGACGTCAAACCTGGAAGGCTGCCCAGTATGAGGCCATGCTGGCACGCGACAAAAGCCATCAACTGCGTTGCCCCTATAACCTGTTCCGCGCTGAGGCAATGTTGGGCGAAGCGTTGATCGGCCTGGAAATGCCTCAGCAGGCAGAAGAACATTTCCAACAAGCCCGTTCGATGCTCCAACGGCTGATCGACACATTGCCTCAACCCTATCAAGATGCTTTTGCCAAACGCCCTTACGTCCAGAAAATCTTGAACGCGGAGGCACGGGTTTGAGCGGCATCTGGACACGAGCACATTGGATCGCCGTTGGATGCTGTTTGGGCGTTTTCATTGCCGCCGGCCTGATCGCCCAAACCGTCCTCGAACAGGTGCCCCATCTGGAAGATGAGGTTGCCTATCTGTTCCAGGCGCAGGTTTTCGCCGCCGGTCGACTTGATACCCCGGCTCCCCTGCACAGCAATTGCTTTTTTGCCCCCTTTGTGCTCGATCACCAAGGACGACGGTTTGGCAAATATCCACCGGGCTGGCCGGCGTTACTGGCCATCGGCGTGCGGCTGGGACAGCCATGGTGGGTCAACGCCGGAGGAGCCGCGCTGGCTGTGGCCCTGACCTTTCGACTGGGCAGCGAGCTGGCGAATCGGCACACGGCGGCGCTTGCTGCCTGGCTGGCGGCAAGCTCTCCCTTTGTGCTCATCCTGGCCGCCTCATTGATGTCGCACACCTGGTGCATGGCTCTGCTCACCGCGTTTGTCTGGTCCTTCCGTCGCTCGGTTATCGATTCCCCAAGACCACTGCGGTGGGCCTTTGCCGCCGGCACTCTGCTCGGCATGGCCTTTGCCATTCGCCCCTACACCGCCCTGGCCGTAGGGTTTCCGGCCATGCTGTACACGCTGTGGCGCATCCGGCGGTGGCGGGCCCACTGGCGGCATGCCTGGGCGCTGACCGTCGGGTTTGTCGCTCCGGCGCTGCTTGTCCCCCTGTTCAATGCAATCTGGACCGGCGACCCGCTCCTTTCGCCCTATGTGCTCTTTTGGCCCTATGACCGCGTCGGCTTTGGCCCCGGTCACGGCCCTCAGCCGGAAGGCAACACACTGTGGATAGGATTGGGTGAAGCCGTCTGGGTAACCGGTCGGTTAGCAAACTGGCTGCACGGCTGGCCGGCTCTCAGCCTGAGTTTTGTGATCCTCGGCTTTCTATTCAAACCGCGTCGCTTTTGGGACCTTTACCTGGCCGGCACGGCGTTGTCGCTGATCCTGGCCTATGTCGCCTATTGGACCAACGGCAACGTCTATGGCCCACGTTATACCCATGAAGTGGTTGCCCTGCTGACCATCCTTTCGGCCAACGGAATTGAGCGTGTGGAAGCATACCTGCGCACACGCAGGCCACGTGCACAACCGGCTTTTTACGGCCTCTTGGCCACACTGACTGCCATCGCGTTGTTCATTTACCTGCCCTGGCAATTACACGCCTACCGTGGACTGTACGGCATCACCGCCCAACCGCAAAAAATTGTGGCCCAGGCCGACCTGCACAATGCCCTGGTCATCGTACATACCGGGGGGAGCTGGAAAGAATACGCCCCCCTGTTTGCACTCAATTCGCCCACCCTCGACGGTGACATTGTCTTTGCCAGCGAATGTGGTCCGTTCATTCTATCGCTCATCGCGCAATTTTCCGACCGGCAGGTGTATTATTTTGACGGCACACGTATTTCCCCTTATCATGTGCAACAATAGCCACCCACGATTTATCGGTTGTCGCTCATCTTGACGGCATCTTTCTTCCGTGATATAGTGGTTCGGGCCGGGCTAACCGAAATCCATCAGAGGCCCGTCGTCCGAGCGCCACACAGGCGAGCTGCTTTCGTCAGAGCAAACAGTAGAAGGAAAGGATGCGAATGGACAGGCACGTTAAATTTGCTGCGTGATATAGACCGCCTTGATGCGCAGTTATTTGAGCGGTTCAAAAACAAGTTTGTCATTCAGCCCTCCCTAACCGGTATGATTACACGCGCACGTATGCGTTGGAACTGGCCCTGCTGGGTGTTAATGTGCGCGCGTGCTGAAACCCAAAGCGCTATTGTTCATGGTCAATGACAATGTACGCTATGCCGGCGCAAGCATTTTAGTAGATATGATCCTGTCCGATCTTGCTGAAAAATTAGGGTTTCAGGTCGAACATATTCTCGTCTTGCCAGACGGCAAAGGCAATAGCAGCCAGCAGATGGGTGAGCATGGACGACCATCTTGGCGCAAATGCGTTTACGTTTGGAAAAAGGGTTACTCACCAATGCCGTCAATTTGAACGACGATAAACAGACCGCGCCGTTTTGCAGGTGGTTGTGCTCTTTGGCTATCACCCGCTGTCAAAATCGTGGGTGACCGCGGCATCGAGAGCCTCAAGGTCATCGAGCTGGAGTAGCAGAGGCGACTATGCTCACAAAACTGACGCTGAGAAATTTCAAGCTGTTTTCCGAGGTCGAGATAGACCTGGCCGAACGGGTGGTGTTCATCGGGCCGAACAATTCCGGCAAAACCTCCGCGCTTCAGGCCATTGCCTTGTGGGATGTGGGCGTCAAGCGCTGGCTGGAAAAGCGCGGCAGCGAAAACATTCCGACCGAACGGGCCGGCGTGACCATCAACCGCCAGGATTTGATCGCGATTCCGGTCCCTTCGGCCAAACTGCTATGGCGCGACCTGCACGTGCGCGCAGGCGAGCGGATAGAAAACAAGCCGCGGACGCGCAATGTGCGCATCGAGATCGGCGTAGAGGGAGCGGATGATAGGGTCTGGCTATGCCGCCTGGAATTCGATTACGCCAACGAAGAATCCATCTACTGCCGTCCGCCGCTTGGGTCGGATGGCCGCCGCATGCCGGTCCCGGCGCATTTGAAAAACCTCCAGGTGGCGTACCTTCCGCCCATGTCCGGCCTGGCGGCGCGCGAAGACCGCCTGGAGATCGGCTCGATTCGCGTGCGCCTGGGCGAGGGGCGCACCGCCGAAGTCCTGCGCAACCTGTGCTGGCAGGTTGTGCAGAGTGAAAACGGTGAGCAAAAATGGGAAGCTATTTGTGAATCCATCGGGCGTCTCTTCGGCTCGAAACTCAACCGCCCACAGTACATTGTCGAGCGCGGCGAAAT
>Ga0129299_1001664_pt1 | contig 14833 bp, 14 predicted proteins | sample ConPoolayeCmetaG_FD_94477 | JGI IMG/M metagenome (GOLD analysis project Ga0129299, IMG submission 94477) | Hot spring microbial mat communities from California, USA to study Microbial Dark Matter (Phase II) - Cone Pool mat layer C metaG ... | reverse complement strand
TTGGAATAAGGTTCCCAAAAGTTGCAGCTGAAATTGTCACAATAAGTCACAATCATGACGATCATAATAAGGCGGAGCTTGTAGATGGCGTTAAAAAAGTAATTCAAGGAGCGGGAGAGTATGAGGTTGAAGGAGTATCTATTATTGGTATTTCTTCATATCACGACAGCAAAAAGGGTCAAGAGCGCGGGCTTAATACAATTTATGTATTTGAAATAGATAAATTACGGATTGCTCACCTTGGAGATTTAGGGCATAAACTGGATGACAAAACTCTTGAGGAGATAGGAGATATTGATGTTTTGATGATTCCCGTGGGCGGAGTTTATACAATTGGACCGCAGGAAGCGGTTTTCATAACTCGTGCTATTGAGCCAAGGTTGGTAATTCCAATGCATTTTAATTCTCCCGGTTTAAACCCCAAAATTTTTTCCGATTTAAAGGACGAAAATGCCTTTGTAAATGAACTGGGTTTACCTGTTAAACGCCAAAAAAAATTAAGTATTAAATCTAATGATTTATCTGATGAAAATGGAGAGATTGTGGTTTTGGATTTGCTTTAGCTTCACTAATTATGGCAGACGCAACTACTCTTACAGTGAGAATTCCGCCTCACTCGGAGGACGCTGAAACAAGTGTTTTAGGCGCGCTTTTGCTTGACAGGGACGCAATAATTTCTGTCGCGGAGTTTTTGCGTCCCGAACATTTTTATAACGACCGCCACAAGAACATTTTTGAAGCAATGCTTGAGTTGTATGAGGAAAGAATCCCCATAGATGTTTTAACAGTATCTGAAAGGCTTAAAAAAAATAAATCTCTTAAAGAAATTGGCGGAGTTGGTTTTTTGGCGGAGTTGGCAAGTAGAGTGCCGACGGCCGCTCACGTTGAGCATTACGCAAAGATTGTTAAAGATCAGGCCACCAAAAGATCGTTGATGGTTGCGGCCTCAAAATTGGTAGATTTATCTCTGGATGACAGTCTTGGCGCCGATGAGCTTTTGGATAAAGCGGAAAGTGAAGTTTTTTCACTTACTCAAAGGCATCTTGCTAAAAGCTTTGTTTCTGTAAAAAATGCGTTGGCCGATTCTTTTGATAGGCTGGATGAGCTTCACAAGATGGGATCCGGGATTCGCGGCATACCAACGGGTTTTTCAGATTTAGACAATATTTTGGCAGGTTTTCAAAGATCAAACTTGGTGATACTGGCTGCTAGACCAGGGGTTGGCAAGACCGCTTTGGCTTTAAATATTTCACACAATTTGGCAGTTGGCTATAAACGTCCTGTTGGGTATTTTTCTCTTGAGATGAGCCGAGAAGAGCTTGTGGATAGGCTTTTGGTGGCTCAGGCAAATATAGATGCGTGGAAATTAAAGACCGGTAAGCTTTCTGAAGATGATTTTGCGGCTCTTTCAAATGCTATGGGGGTTTTGGCTGAAGCGCCTCTTTTTATAGATGATACTCCGGGGATATCTATTTTGGAGATGCGTACAAAAGCGCGTCGTTTGCAGGTTGAGCACGGCGTTGATTTAATTGTGGTGGATTATATGCAGCTTGGAAGAAGCAGAAACCTTGAGAATCGTGTTCAAGAAGTTGCAGAAATATCCCAAGGGCTTAAGAATTTAGCCCGTGAGCTTAAGATTCCAGTTCTAGCTCTTTCACAGCTATCGCGTGCTGTTGAACAAAGAGGCACAAAAAGGCCTGTTTTGGCAGACTTGAGAGAATCCGGATCGATAGAGCAGGACGCTGATGTAGTCATGTTTTTATGGAGAGAAGACGATGATAACCCAGAGAAAATATTTTTAGATATTGCCAAACACAGGAACGGTCCTTTAGGTCAAGTAGAATTTAGGTTTAAAGGGGACAGAATACGTTTCTTTGGTGTTGATAATAAAAGGTAGTTAATTAGCAGATAATTAATTGTGGCTAGGGGGAGACTCGAACTCCCACGAGGTTTGAAGCCTCACAGGTTTTTGAGACCTGCGTGTCTGCCAGTTCCACCACCTAGCCTTATGAATGTATATTTTATCATCTCGAAGGATTAAGTTGTAGTTAGTATTAGTTTTTTGCTTTTTTACCGAAGTTGTTGTTATAGTAATGAATTGCCTGAATTTGTATATACAACAGAATAAATATTATATAATTGGCAGAACTCGTTTTGAACCCTTCAGAATTTTGGCTTGCTGATCCAAATCGATTAAATAACTTATTGCCCGAAGAAATGTTTATACATTATCACATCTCACAATCAGTAAGAGATTATGATTTTGTAATTAATCCTCTTGAAGTAGGTGATTTTTTGTTTTTGCATGGCGGCACTTTTGGGCACATGATAGTGGTATTAGAGATAGATATTTCGCGACGCGCATATGCTATATCGAATGTGCATAAAGGAAATAATCAGTATACAATTGAAAGAATACTTTTATACGACCCTTCAAACAACCAGACTGGGTTTTTTAAAGATAATTGGGTAAGGCGTGGAAGTGTAAACGGAACAACGGGGGTTGAGTTTGATATTTGAGGTTAAAGGAGGAATTTAAGTCAGAAGGATATAAATAATAATTTATTAGTAATTCAGGCTTTTTGTACTTCACAATCAACTAAGAAAGTAATATTATACTCTTTGTATGATTACAGCAACTGATTTAAAAAACGGCACAACTTTCTTGTCTGACGGCAAGCCATATAAAGTTATTAAATATACCCATACAAAGCTTGGCAGAGGTGGCGCAACAGTGCGTGTTTCTGCTAGGAATCTTGAGAATGGAGAACTAAAGGAGATGACTTTTGATTCTGGTAACAAAATTGAGGAAATTGCAACAATCAAAAAGCAGATGCAGTATTTATATAAAGATGATAAAAGCGCATTTTTTATGGACCCAAAAACTTATGAACAAATTGAAATAGATTTAAATGTTTTAGGCGAAATGATCTTTTTCTTAAAAGAGGGAAGCGAGGCAAGCGTATTGTTTTGGGATTTGCAGGCGCTTTCTGTAGAGATTGCTCCAAAAGTTGATTTGGAAGTGATAGAAACTGACCCCGGTGTAAAAGGAAACTCCGCCACAAATATTTATAAGCCTGCAAAACTTGAAAACGGGGTAACTATTAAGGTACCCCTCTTTATAAGAGTCGGTGATAAAGTAAAAGTGGATACCAGAACTTTGGAATATATTGAAAGAGTTTAACTTGCTATCCACCACAAAGCACAAATTATAGTTGCCAATTGTGTCATGAGACCCGGCAGAGGAGTTGTGTCTGCTTGTATAGACTTTTGAAACATTAGCCATTTTTTAATGGCTTTACTTTTCCAGTTTAGGAAAAAATAAGGTCCTTCTACTACATCTGGCAAAACCGCCGCAAAAGCGCCTAGTAAGATTGTTATTAGATGGGTTATATTTGTAGAAAAATTTATTGCAATGAAGGTGCCCAGTATTAATGCAATCAAAACATCTAGCGCTACTAAAACAGTGGAATTACTAGTGATAGAACCATAATTCTTAATTTCCGTATTAAGGTGGGGGTTCCAATGTGGAACCATATCAAGCAAAAAATGACTTGCGAATGCAAGAGGTATAGCAACAAAAGGATCTGGGATTTTTGTAGCAATAGCGGCCCCTACTAAGGCGTGTGGTGTTTCTAACACAGTGTTTAGACTAAATGATATACTTATTTGTAATAAAATGTCAATTTTAGGGAGCGTTTTATTTCTATTTGTTTTTTGGAAGCGTTTGCGAGAAGATTATTCTTCTGAAGTAATTTTTGAATCTGGGAGTATTTTTTTAGCTTTAATTTTACTTGGTTATTTTCTTTCGCTTTTAATGAAGGTTTTTTTGACTGAAAGCGCGTTTTTTAACCCTGAAGGATTGTGGTTTTGGGGCAGTCTTGCTGGTTTTTATACAGCATTTTTAGTTTCATCAAAAAAATATAAACTAAAACAAGTTGAAGTTCTTGAGTCTGGGTATTTGGCGTTGTCGTTATGGCTTTTGATAGTTTACTTATTTAACAAAGCAGTGCTTCCTCTTTTAATTTTACTAATAATTTATTTGTTGTTTTTTTATTTTCAAAAAAATTACAAAAGGTTTGGCTGGTATAAGTCGGGCAGAGCTGGATTTTCAGGATTGGCCGCAGGGGGATTATTTTTTGGTTTAAGAGCGGCTTTGTCTCTTTTAATGCCAGAAACATTTTCATTTATAGGCAAAATAGATTTTTTACCTTCCGCTGTTGCTACTTTTTTGTTTTTCTTTTCATTGTATAATCTAAGTGAGGACTATGTCAGATAATAGCAAAGAAAAAATCATTTTTCCTAAAAGTTTAGTTCAGCCTGTAGCTAATTTTTTAAACAATCAGTTAAAGGAACTTATTAAGAGGCGTAAGAATATATCAAGCGAAGATCCTTTTAAGAATCCGGATAGGGTTACGGACAATGCCTCACCGGATACTGATGCGGAGGAGCAGTTCGGACACGCTCGTACATCCGCGATTAAAAGCGAAATAGATCGCAAGATTATCCAGATAAGGCGAGCATTAACTCGCATTAAAATTGGCAAGTATGGTATTTGTATGGGGTGCGGTAATATGATAGATACGGATAGGCTTATGGTGTATCCTGAAGCAACTTATTGCGTAAAATGCGAAACGAAGAAGGAAAAGCTGGAGGAAAAAAACAACTAAGACCAAATGTAATTTATGAAAATTCTCATTTTTTGGTCATAGATAAGCCTTCGGGGTGGGTAGTTAATGAATCTGTAACAGTTAGGGGTAATCCTACAATTCAGAATTGGTTAAAAATTAATTTTAACTATCCGCTGTCTGACGATGACAAGCTTAGAAACGGTATAGTTCATAGGCTTGACAAGGAAACAAGCGGGGTGTTAATAGTCGCCAAGACGAGAAAAGTATTTGACTATCTTCAAGGATTATTTAAAGAGAGAAAAGTAAAAAAAGTATATATTGCTTTAGTTCACGGTAAAATTGAAGTCAATGAGGGGGTAATTGAAGCGGAAGTTGGCAGGCTTTCTTGGAACAGGAAAAGATTTGGAGTCATCCCCGGGGGGAGGTATTCAAAAACTGGATATGAAGTTCAGAAAATTTATAAGCTAGGTTCAGATTTTTACACTTTAGTAAAATTTTTTCCCGAAACCGGTAGAACTCATCAAATAAGAATTCATGCGAAACATTTTGGGCACCCAATTGTAAGTGATGAGTTTTATGCCGGCCGAAAAACGTCTAGAGCAGACAGAAAGTGGTGCCCTAGGCTTTTCCTTCATGCAGAAAGTATTAGTTTTAATTTTAGCGATGGGAATTATTATAAATTTGATAGTAAACTTCCCAAAGAGCTGTCTAGTGTAATTAATCTTGAAAACATTACTTCCAGTAATTAATCTTAATTTACATGGATTTTTCACAACTCGCAACTCTTTTGGGAGCAGCCGCCGCCGCTGGTATTGTTGCGAAACTTTTGCGCCAGCCCTTGATTATAGGTTTTTTGTTTGCGGGCTACATTTTAGCTAGTCTGGGTGTAATTAAAGATGGCACGGACTTAGAAGCTCTAAGCAAGATAGGCGTAACCCTTCTTTTGTTTCTTGTTGGTCTTGAGATGAATCTAAGCGAATTGCCTTCTATCGGGAAGGTTGCTCTTGTTACAGGTTTAGGACAAATAATTTTTACTTCTACAATTGGTTTTTTAATTGCAAATTTACTTGGCTTTGGTCTTTTACCAGCATTATATATTGCAGTTGCATTAACTTTTTCTTCAACAATTATTATAGTTAAGCTCCTTTCTTTAAAGAACGATTTAGGAAGTCTTTATGGAAGAATATCTGTTGGTTTTTTGTTAGTTCAAGATTTGGTCGCAGTTTTAATTCTTATGTTTTTGGCAAGCCTTGGCAAAGAGGGAGTGGGGCCAAATTATTTTTATATTTCACTAAAAGGAATAGCGCTTATTTTAGCAACTTGGTTTTTGAGTAAAAAGGTTTTACCTTTACTTTTTACAAGAATAATAGATCAGTCTACTGAGCTTGTGTTTATTGTAGGCATTGCATGGGCTTTAGTTGTGGCGGCTTTTGTGGGCGGGCCTTTGGGGTTTAGTTTGGAAATCGGAGGCTTTCTCGCAGGTATTGCTCTTTCAAATTTGCCAGACCATCTTCAGATAGCAGCGAGGACCCGTCCACTGCGAGATTTTTTCTTGACTCTGTTTTTTCTTTTTCTCGGTACAAATCTTCTAGTTGAAAATGTAGGTTCTGTAATTATTCCGGCCTTGTTTTTTTCAGCATTTGTTTTGATAGGGAACCCGTTAATTATTCTTATCATTATGGGGTTATTGGGGTATAAAAAGAGAACTAGTTTTTTAGCGTCGGTAACAGTAGCCCAAATATCTGAATTTTCATTGATTCTCATGGCTATGGGTTTGTCGTTGGGACATGTTGGGGAAAAGGAAGTTGCTATTGTGGTTTTGGTGGGCGTTGTAACAATGACTCTTTCAACATATCTTATTCTTGGCGCGGACAAAATTTATCTTAAGCTTATAAGAATATTGTCTTTATTTGAACGTAAAAATTCTCGTGAGGAAGATTTTAAATCACCATTTCCAAGGAAAAATCACATTGTCCTTGTTGGTGCTCACAGAACTGGCATGCCTTTGGTGTCCTTTTTAAAAAAAAGAAATGAAGAATTTAATGTAATAGAATTTAATCCGGATATTGCCGCGAATCTTGCCAATAAGGAAGTACCGGTTGTATTTGGAGACATATCAGACGAAGAAGTTTTGGCAGCGGCAAATGTTTCTGATGCAAAATTGGTGGTTTCAACCACGTCTGACATTCATGATAACCTTTCACTGCTTTCTTTTGTCAATTCGTTTAATAACCGCCCATATACAATATTAAAAGCTTCAAATTACAAAGATGCAATTACGCTTTACTCAAAAGGCGCAAGTTACGTTATTGTGCCGGAAGTTGTAGCCGGCGAGCATATAAGGCATATCTTAAAAGATTATGGATTTAATAAAAGGTTGTTAAGTTTGGGTAAGGCGCATGCAAAAAGGTTACAGAAGGAAAAAAGTTAATCTGCAATTTAATAAAAGGGCTTTGTTTAAACTTTCAATGGTTTTTGTTTTTCTTTTATGCATTTTATTTTTATTAATTTTTATTTTTATTAGTATGCCTCTTTATTTTTCTACTGCCAAAATTGACCGTGATGGTAGGATTGTTGTTTCTGTTTACAATTTTTATGATTTAAGGATTGTTAAAGCTGTTGTTCCGCCTGAAACAGAACTTAAGCTTGCAATGCAAAGAGGGTCACTTAGAGCAAAAGGGTTGCCAAGGCTGGTTGAAACTGAAAAACTTCCGGCACAATTTGTGGTTGATAGTTTGATGAAATCTTTCCATCTCCCGATAGATTATTGGGAAAAAGATATGCCCACCCTTGCCAAGTTGGCAGTTTTATTAAATTCCTTGAGGGGGGTAAGAGAGGAAAATGTAAATCTTGAGGATTCACAAGTTCTTAAAAAAAAAGTTCTTGCTGATGGAGAAGATGGATACATAATTTCTGGTTCTATGCCAATCAGTCTTTTGGGTTTATTTTCAGACCCTAAAATGTCTAGCGGTCAGATGGCAGTAAGAATAGTGAATCAAACAGGAAAAGATAATAATTGGCTTAATGATATTTTTACCATTCTTGAAGTATTGGGGGTTAAATCTGTGCCGCCGCGTTTGGATGAGAAAAGTGATATCGACTGCATTGTACGCACAAGCAATAAATACATATTATCAAGATTAACCTCAATATTTAATTGTGAATTGGACAGTAGTCCACCTGAAGTATTTGATATAGAACTTATCATTGGAGAAAAGTTTTTTAAAAGATTTTAATAGCGTATTGGAAAAGACGGGGTGTTATTTAGTGTTTCCGATCTTTTGATTTCCTTAATAAAAACTTTTACATCTGAACCGACAATTGATTTTATATATGCTTCATATTCGTTACCATGTTTTGTAAAATATATAATTCTGGTGGCAAGGTCGTCCGGCAGTCTTCCTATATAAACTTCTTCATGGGTTGTTACAGATACTTTGTGCATTTTTGGAATCAGTAGTACGCTATCTCCGGCATCAATGCTTGCTAAAACTGTAGATTCGCAAATATTAACCAGTGAAACTATTTTGGTTTTTCCCGGTATTTCCAAAAAAACGTCGTAGATTTTATGATTTCTGTTTATTATTTTTTCATTATACGAAGATTGAAAGAGGGAGCATTTAGTGATGCATTTCTCAGCTATTGAATTAAGCGGATCTATAGACAATACTTTTTTGGAAAAACTAAGCGCTTCTTCAATCTTTCCAAGTTGTACGCAAGCTTTAGCAGCACGGTTCAGAGCGTCTATGTCTTCTGGCTCATCACGAAGTATGGATAGGTTTGTCTTAAGAGCCTCTTGCCAGTTGGCTGCAAGTGCGGCTTGTATAGCATGGCGGGCAAGATTATCCATACTTGATATCATTATGAGTATAAAGACATGATATTTGATGTCAAGTGCTTTGTTTAATAAATTATTCAGTTTTACTTTTTTTGGGTGTATGCATTTGCTATAATTTAGCCCGGAGAAGTTATGAGTGGACATTCAAAGTGGTCTACCATAAAGCGCCAAAAGGCTGCTAATGATATAGCTCGCGGTAAAGTTTTTTCAAAATTAGCAAGGGCAATAACTATTGCCGCAAAGTCAGGTGGTACTGACCCTGATACAAATTATAAGTTGAGAGTTGCAATAGAGTCAGCACGCTCCGAAAATATGCCGAAACAAACTATAGAGCGAGCCATCAACAAAGCGGGTGGGGAGTTAATACTTGAAGAGGTAACTTATGAGGGTTTTGCTCCTGGAGGTGTAGGAATTTTGGTGAATGTAGCAACAGATAACAGGAACAGAACTTCTCAAATTATTAAAAATATTTTTGAAAGATTTGGAGGTAGTTTGGGCGGTCCGGGATCAGTATCTTTTAATTTTGAACTTAAAGGGTATTTGTTAATTGAAAAGGATAAAGATTATGAAAGTCAAATACTCTCTTTAATAGATTTGGGAGTAGAGGAGATGGATGAAGATGAAAAGGAAATAGAAGTATTTACAAATTCGCAGGATCTTTTTAATTTTAAAACAAAAATTGAGCAAAAAGGTTTTAAAGTATTAAAAGCCCAACTAGTACAAAAGCCGAAAAATTTTGTTTATGTTGATTCAAAAAATCAAGAAAAATTATTGGAGCTTATAGATGAACTTGAATCTTGCGAAGACGTTACTAGTGTTTATGATAACGTCGCAATAAACCAATGACCAAACGCCAAAAATTTCTGGCAACCTCATTAATACTATCGTTGGGCTTTTTTGGCATTACTTTTTTGGGCAATGAGGATAGATTGATTGGAATATCAGCTTTGTCAGTTGCCAGTTTAGTTATGTTTGCTTGGTCTTTGTTGGAGGGCCTTAATAAAAATGCAACCTTATTAAGTTTAATACTTCCTCCGCTTTTTACTCTAGGCGTGGGCCTTTTTTGGTTTTTGCTTCCTTCAACTTTATATGCGAGATTACCAATTATAATATTGTATGGGATAGGTACTTATGTAATATTGGTGACGGCAAATGTTTTTGTTGTTTCTGTCATCAAAAAAATTCCTTTGACAAGAGCGGCAAAGGCAGTATCGTTCGTGCTCACGCTCTTTACGCATTTTTTATTGTGCGACGCAGTATTGAGTCTAAAAATTAATATTCTTTTATCTTCTTTAATAGTCTTTTTGATTTCTAATTTATTATTTTTACAAGGACTTTGGATTAGCAAAATAACTCGCGAAATTGGGAAGGATACTTTAATGTATTCAGTAATTTTTTCTTATATAGTAGGCGCAATTTCGTTAATTTTATACTTTTGGCCTGTAAGTGTTATTTTTGGTTCATTAATACTGACAATATCAGTTTATATTCTTTTGGGAATTGGCCAAGCCAAGCTTGAAGGCAGACTTTTTAAAAGAACTGTAAAAGAATACCTTGCTTTTGGAGTGTTGGTGTTTATATTTATGTTTATTTTTACCAGTTGGCGTAATTAGAAATTAACAGCATGCATTAGAGAGCGGGGAAGAGGGGCAGACCTGTCCCAACTAGAATATTATAGGATACTTATTTTCACAAGAAAGGAAAATTATTTTCACAGATAGTGATATTTTTTGATATAGTTAAATAATTGCTAAACTGTTACTGTATGCTTCTTGGGGTAATAGCAGTAATAGTTTTTTCTTTTTAAGTGAAATACTATTTCTTTCTCCATGAGATGTGTAGCCTTTGTTTGAGCAAATACAATATATCGTGTTGTGTCTAACAAAATAGTCGTACAATAATACTTTTACGACACAATACAAAATGTTGGAGAATAGGGTTGTTTTTGAATACATTTTTTGTATTTTATAAGTGTCTAGTCGGTTTTTATTTAGTTTGACGTTTCTCTTTTATTATATTTACTTATTGATTTGTTTTTACTGTTTCCAAAAAACATGCGAAATTTAAATCCGTTTTTTTGTATTTTAATTAATTTTTTATTTACAGCCCTATATTTAAGGTTTTAAAGGGACGATTACTTATTCATCTTTTAGTTTAGAAGCCCTTTAAAATTGATTTAGTGAAGCCAAAAAATATTTTATTTATTACAGATCAATTTTATAATTTCTAAATTAATATTTTTTCTAGTCTTAAGTCTTTTAAATATTTTTTTAGAGATTATTAAATTAAATATAGTTAAGTTATGTTAACTAAAACTAAAATAATTTTTAAATTATTATTATTTAAATTTACAAAAATATAAGAATATAAGGATTTTTAATTTTTCTAATAAAAAATTAAAATTTAATATAGACTATATTTTTGTTTTTAACTGCAAGTTATTAAAAAATATAATTAGTCGCACAATTTTATTGAATTATATTGTATAATTTAATTTAAGATGGATACTTCACTGCCCAGTTTGGTAAAGAAGTTTTTAGAATATTTACAAGTTGAAAAAGGCTCCTCTCCCCTAACTATAAGGAACTATTCCCATTATTTTTCTAGGTTTATTTCGTGGCTAAATGAAAATAAAATCTCGCCTATTTTGAGTTCAATTAATATGGAAAATATAAGAAATTACAGGTTATTTTTGTCCGGGCTAGATTTAGTTCAAAAAACACAAGGATATCACATCATAGCTATTCGCTCGTTTTTAAAATGGTTAAATAAAAATGGATACAAAGCGCTGCCGGCAGAAAATTTGGATTTACCAAAAGTTAAAGACAGACAGATTTCTTTTTTAAGCGGAGAGCAGATAGATAGACTTTTAAGCGCGCCATCTTTGAGTACAATAATAGGGAAAAGAGACAAGGCAATATTGGAAGTATTGTTTTCTACTGGTCTACGTGTTTCAGAGCTTACCAAACTTAATCGAGACAAGATAGACCTCGACAGACGAGAATTTGGAGTTGTTGGCAAGGGCGGTAGGGCAAGGGTCGTTTTTCTTTCTGCTAGAGCATCCCAGTGGGTTAACCTTTATTTGAATGCAAGACAGGATAGCTTTTGCCCGCTTTTTATACGCCATAAGGGGAAAATTGACCCAACCACTCCGGATGAAAAAATGCGGCTTACCCCCCGCTCTATCCAGAGATTAGTAAAAAAGTATTCACGAAAAGTTAAACTCCCTATTGAAGCAAGCCCCCACACAATACGGCATAGTTATGCTACAGACTTATTAATAGCCGGGGCTGATTTGAGAGCTGTTCAGGAAATGCTAGGGCACAAAAATGTTGCTACAACCCAGATTTACACTCACGTTACAAACAGACAACTTAGGGCTGTTCACGAAGCATTTCACGGCAAAGGAAAATAATTAATCTTCTTCACTTTTTTCAAGCGCAGTCACTGCGGCTACTTCATCAGCCTCTTTGGCAAAACGCATAAGAATTACTCCTTGAGTAGCTCGTGCAAGTTGAGGAATGTTTCTTACTGGCAGTTTAATTATTTGCCCGTGTTTGCTTGTAATCACCGCTTGGTCCATTTTTTGATTAACTAATATGCCCACTTGCAAGTCTCCAGTTTTAGCTGTTAACACGGCTGCTTTTACCCCTTTCCCTGCTCTTTTTTGGAGGGGGAACTTTTCAACAGGCGTTCTTTTCCCTATCCCCTTTTCTGAAATAATTAGTATGTCGCGAAAAACACGAAAACGCTTATCTTCTGGTTCTTTTAATTCCTTAGCAAAAGATTCAATGCTAATTACTTCATCGTTTGAGCTTAACTTAATCCCTCTTACTCCGGTGGTTGCCCGCCCCATGGCTCGAACATCTTTCTCTGAAAATCTTATTGATTTACCTTTACGGGTAAGCAGTAAAACATGATCTTCTCCTGTTGTTTTGCGAGCGCCAACCAATTTATCCCCATTGGTAAGTTTGATAGCAATAAGTCCGTTTGCCCGTAAGTTTTGAAATTCTCTATATTCTGTTTTTTTTACCACGCCTTTTTGGGTTGCAAGGATTAAGTTGTTAGCTCCATTTTCGTTAACAGTTACGATTGAGCGAACTTCCTCTCCTTGCTCGAGATTTATAATGTTAACTAGCGCAGTTCCTTTTGCTTGACGGCTAGTTTCGTTAATTTCCCATACTCTTGTGCCAAACACCCGGCCGCGATCTGTAAAAAAAAGTAAAGTATCATGTGTGGAGGCTGATATTAGATGCTTTATTTCATCTTCTTCTTTTGTAGTCATTCCCAAGACCCCTTTTCCACCTCTTCGTTGCGATTTGTAAGTACCGTAAGGAACTCGTTTGATATAACCCGTTTTTGTGACAGTGATAATTGTGTTGGTTTTAGCAACTAAATCAGCCTCGGAAAATTCACCGACGTTTTGTTTAAATATGCGTGTTTTTCTTTCATCGCCGTATTTTTCTTTTAATGCAGTCAGCTCTTTTGTCATAATGTCTAAGACCTTCTTGGGACTTTTTAAAACAGCAATTAAAGAATCAATTAATTTTTTAATTTCTTCGTATTCTTTTTGTATTTTTTCTCTCTCCAAAGCGGCCAATCTTCTTAATTGCATATCTAAAATGGCTGTGGCTTGAATGTCGCTAAAATTAAAGCGAGAGATTAGGTTTGCTTTAGCTGTTTCTTGCGTGGCGCTTTTTCGGATAATTGTAATAACTTCATCAAGATTATCCAGAGCAATTTTAAGCCCTTCTAAAATATGTGCCCTTTTTTTTGCGTTTGTCAGCTCATGGACAGATCGTCTGAAGATTACTTTTTGCCTATGTTTTATGTATTCAATTAAAATTTGTTTAAGACTTACATTGTGCGGAGCTCCGTCCACTAATGCCACGAAATTTGCTGGAAAACTAGTTTGAAGTTTTGTGTGTTTATATAAATTATTTAAGACACTTTTTGGCTTTGCGTCTCTCTTTAGTTCAATAACAATGCTCATTCCAGCTTTATCAGATTCGTCACGCAACGCAGAAATTCCGTTTATCTTTTTTTCTCTAACCAAGTTGGCAATGTCTGACACTAGTTTGCTTTTGTTGACTTGATATGGAATTTCAGTAATTTCAATGATTGGTTTTCCGCTTTTGCTTTCTTTTATGCTGGCAATTCCGCGAATAGTGATTTTACCCCTGCCGGTTGAATAAATTTCTTCCATGGCATTGGCTCCATAGATGGCTGCTGCAGTAGGGAAATCTGGTCCGGGAATATATTCTACCAGTTCAGCAATTTTAATTTCACTTTCAAAATTGGGGTTAACTGCCTTAAGCTCTCCTTCAGGTATTTCTTTTTCTTCTCCTCTGGCTATAAGTTCAATTTTTTTAATAAAATTATCTACCAAAATATTGAGTTCTTGCTCTTCTATTACTACCCTTCCTTTATTAATTGTTGCAATTACTGCATCAACAACTTCTCCTAAGTTATGAGGTGGAATTTTAGTCGCCATACCAACCGCAATTCCTTCAGAACCCATTAAAAGCAAATTGGGCAAAAGAGCTGGCAAAAATACTGGTTCTTTTAGAGTACCGTCAAAATTATCTGTAAATTCAACAGTGTCTTTTTCTATATCAGCGAGCATTGCGTCTGCAATTTTTGCGAGTTTGGCTTCTGTATAACGCATTGCGGCCGGAGGATCTCCATCGATTGATCCAAAATTACCCTGCCCATCAATGAGCGGATATCTTAATGAAAATTCTTGGGCAAGTCTAACTAAAGCTTCATAAACTGGAGCATCGCCATGTGGATGATATTTACCAAGCACTTCCCCCACTACAGTCGCGCTTTTTCTGTATTTTGAGCTGGAATGCATACCCATTACGTGCATTGCATAAAGGATGCGTCTGTGAACAGGCTTAAGACCATCTCTAATGTCCGGCAGGGCGCGAGCTACAATAACGCTCATTGCATAATCCAAATAACTTTTGGATAGTTCTGAAGTAATTTCTGTTGGAAGAATCTTGCCTATTTGCATAATTTTGGAGTTTTTATAAAAACATATAATTTTAGCTTAACGAAGATTAAATTACAACTAACTAGCGCATATTTTTGTAGATTTCAATTATTATCAAAAAAAATACCGCAATAGCCAAAGCACTTGTGAATGGCAAATACACGTAAAAATTTTTGCCCTTATACAAAATATCACCCGGGAAGGTTTGAAATTTAAACCTTGCAAAAAAGGTTGTTAGTATAAAAAAACTTAGAAAATAAAAAGCAATAAACTTTATTCCGTAACTAGCAATAAATTTTTTTAATTTTATATTCACCTGTTATTCCTCCATAAAATCAACAATGTCCGCTTCTGGAGTTGGGCTTG
>Ga0129299_1001663_pt1 | contig 14835 bp, 13 predicted proteins | sample ConPoolayeCmetaG_FD_94477 | JGI IMG/M metagenome (GOLD analysis project Ga0129299, IMG submission 94477) | Hot spring microbial mat communities from California, USA to study Microbial Dark Matter (Phase II) - Cone Pool mat layer C metaG ... | reverse complement strand
TTAATTTATCTAGTTCTAAACAATTTTCCTAGATTTTCTGTTAGAGAAAAGTTTTGGATTTTAAAGCTGTTATTCTAGGAAAAGTTCTTTTTTGTTGTTTTTCGAATTCAACATTTCTTGTTGCTTTTTTGTTTTATTCAACTTTTTTGGTGTAATGTAATATTTTTTCACCTCGGAGTTGTGTGTTTCTTTTTAGGTTGTTAGATTGTTAGTTTTAAGAATAGTATACTTCAAACAATATACTTCGAGGTAAGAAATTCCAATTTTTATGATTCCTTTTTATTACAAGTTCTGGTGCGTGTTTTTTTAGTTATTGTGATTGTTTTTTATGCTTTCTTTCTTGAATTTGTCAAGTGTTGGGTAAAAATATGTTCTGTGTAAGAGTTTTTGTGTTATGAGCATGTAATTAATTCTTAGAGATATCAAAAATAATTTTTATTTTTCAGGATCTAATATTTTTCAAAATATACATATCTAGCAGACTTTTTGCTTAAAACTTCTACCACATCATTAACAATTTCTTTTCTTCCGCAAATATAAAATTCCAAGTTTTCAAAATCTAAATTTGATTCATCTAAAGCTTTTGTGATATAGCCTTTTTTATATTTTTTAAACCCTGTATTGTACTTTTGAATTTCATTTGACTCTTCCCTGGAAAGACAAACAGTCAATTTTATATTGTCTATTTCAGAAAATATTTCGTCCAGATAATCATCTTTTATAAACCTCGTTCCCCAAAAAACCCTTATTTTATTTTTTGGATTTTTTTCTTTTTCTTTTTTTATCATAGAAAAAAGCGGCGCAATTCCAGTTCCTGTTGCAACAAAAACCTTTTCTCTTTTTGAATCTTTTAAAATGAAGTTTCCAAAAGGACCAGAAATTGAAACTTTTGATCCTATCTCGCATGAATCAAAATACTTGGATGCTTCTCCCTTTGGAGAAGTGTCTATGAGAAATTTTATTGATTTTTCACTTGCGTCAAAAATTGAGTATGCTCTTTTCAAATTGTCTCTTATTTGAACGATTACAAATTGACCCGGCAGGAATTCAATTTTTTTTGGTATTGAATACTCCAAAAGAAAAACGTTATCCTTCAGTGTTTTTTTGGAGGTTAGTTTTAATAAAGCGCTTTCAAACAATTTTTATTATAGCCAAGGGAAGACTAAAAAATAATCTGGTAGATTTAAGAGTTTTTCAAAACTATAACTTGAAATTTCTTTAGGATATCTGAACTTAGGTTGTTAAAGTTTTCTATGTCTTTTTCTTCAACAAAAAGTGGAAAATTTTTGTTTTTTCCAAATTTTTCCATAAGCTTTACCTTCTTTTCCAAAATACTTTTGCTCAAATTTCCGGGTAAGTTGGAAAATTTTTCCGGGAAAAGATCCAATATCAAAGAATCGGCAAAGAAAATTTCTTTTTCTCTGTTGCCCGAATAAAAAACCACGGATTCAAGTTTTTCTTTTTCAATTTTCAGCTTTTCAAAATTAATTTCTGGGTAGTTTTTGATTTTTTCCTCCAAAAATTCCTTTGAAGTTTTGAGTTTTTTGATTTCCTTTTCCTTCTTTAAAATTTCTTTTCTTGCCTTTTGACTTTCTTCATCGGAAATTTTTATTTCTTTGCATTTTTCTAAAACTTCTTTTATTTTTTCGTACTCGGCTAAAATTTTTTCGTATTCCTCCTCTTTTTTCTTTCTTTCTAAATCATCGTTATCGTCTTTTTTATTTTTAATCATGGAAAATTCGAGATCGTCAAGTTTTTTTTCCTTTTCTTGATACTCTTTGCATTTCTCCATTAAAATTTGCAATGATTCATATCCAGACTCTTTTAATATTTTTTCTTTTTCAGATTTAAATTTATTTAGTTTCGGGATTACTGTTTCATTTATTCCTTTTTCCAGGTTATCTATTTCTATCTGTTTAGATTTCATGGAGATTGATAAATTGGACGCTCTTTTTATTAGAGTTTCAAGTTCTTCTTTCGTTTTGACTTTAAAAGTATTGAAAAGTTCATTTCTAAGGTTTATTTTTTCTCTAAGGTCGTCTTCAAGCTTTTTTAATTCATTTAGTATGCGATTAACTTCAGATTTGGTTTTTTTTGCATAATTAATTCCAATTAGAGTGATGATTGAGAAAACTGATAAAAAGAAAACTATAATAGATTTACGGAAAAGAAAAAATATTGATATAAGAAAAAACAAAAAAGAAAGAGCAAAAATTATTCTGGTAAATCTATCTTCTTGAGATTTTATTCTAAGAAGATCAGATTTTTTATTGCTGATCTTCTTTTCAGTTTCTTCTATGGATAAAAGTTTTTCTTCTATTCCACCAAACAAACTTCTTGTTTCAAGTTTTTCAAAAGCTTCTAGATTTCTTCTAATTTCCTCTAACTCTTTCTTTTTTGACTCTAATTCGATTTTTTTTTCATTATAAGTTTTTTCGATTATTTTTTCATCTTTTATCAAACTTTCAATTTTTGGAAGAATTGTTCTTGGAGGATTGTTTTTAAAATAAACTATTTCATTGATTTCAGCTTTTAATTTTTTTATCTCGATTTTTTTCTTCAAAGACTCCCCTAGCTCTTCTTCAATTTCTAGCTTTCTTTTTTCCAAAGATTTTAGCTTTTTTTCGTTTTCTATTTTTTCCTTTTCTGGATCTGATTTTAATTTTAAAAAAAGCATTTCATCTTCTAAGGACTTTAAGTTCTTTTCAACTGTGTTTAGTTTTTCTGTAGTTTTCCTTTTCGAATTAGAAATTAAGTCTTGGTTTCGAAGATTGAATTCTATTTCTCTCAAGCGAAACTTTGCATCATTTAAACTTTCAATCTCAAAATCTTTTAGCTTCTTAGAAACTTTTTCGTCTAACAAGTTTCTCAAGCTTGGCAATTTTATTTTTTGAAAGTTATCATTTGTGGGAAAATTTTTATTAAAGAAACTATCAAATTCGGTTGAGATGAAAAGTGATGTTTTGAAATAATTTTGGAAATTTTCGCCGATATTTTTTAGGAAAAAATTTTTTAAGTTTTCTATCCCTGAAAAGATTTCAAGAAAGTTACTATCATTTTTTTCGTCGATTCTAAATATTGTCTGCTTTTTCTCATGATCGTAGATCCTGCTAAATCTAAAAAGCTTTCTTTCCAATTCAAAAACCATCCCAAAAATAAATTCACTTTTTTCGTCGAATTCAAGCAAGCTTTTTTTTAAAAACTCTAGAATATCTTTTTTGGCAAAAGTAAAGCCGTTTTTTTCAACTTTGATTTCCAAAACCAAATCTTCGCTTTTAGACTTTGCAGCCAGGATTTTCATTTTAAAAGATAAACAAATTCCCTTATATATTAGATAAAAAATCTGTGTTGAAAAGGTGGGATTTTGTTGTAGAATATGCTTGAATGTTATTTCTTTCCGTAGGTTTATTTTTAAAAAAGGGGTAAAAATGGAAAATTTAAAAGATAAGAAAAAAAATATAAAAAACTTAAAAGATAGGCAAATTTCTAATCTTTGGACAATCAAAGATTCAAACGATGTTTTGCTTTATATTTTTGGAATCTTTGTTATATTTATGGTGGTTGGTTTTGTAGACAAAACAAGTAATTTTTCTGTAAAAATTTCAGAAAAAATCCTGTCTTTGATAAAATAAAACCATGACAGAAGGTAAAAATATCCCATCAACACCAAAGAAAAAAGGACCTTCTTATGCTTATTTTAATAAAGATGCTAGCATAGCAAGACAAAGAGGGTCAGAGATAGAATTTAATAGCCTTGTTGATTCTATAGAAGAAAACCAAGCAAGAACTTATGCAATTTCTAACAATATCCCTTATATTGGGTTAACAAGAAAGTTTATACCAATTGAGACTTTGCTATTAGTAGACAATGAGTTCATAGAAAAATATAATCTAATACCATTTCACGATGATATGGGTGTTATATATCTAGCTACAACAAATCCAAATCTTGACAGTGAGTTGATACTAGAAGGACAAAAAGTTTTCACAGAAAAAACAGAGAGAAAAACAAGGGTTTTTTTTACATCCAAAGCCGGGTTTGCTCTTGCTTATAAGCAATTTCAGAATATTCCTAAACAAGAAAGGGCGGAAACAAAATTTACTGTATCTGAGGAGGATGGTAGGTCTGCAAGGGAAAATTTGGCAAACTATTCTGAACTTAGAGAAAAAATTAAAAAAGTTCCAGCTGTTGAAATTTTGAGGGTTATACTTGCTGGTGCAGTAGCAAACAAAGCCTCGGACATCCACATAGAATCTGAAGAAAAGTACATAAGGGTAAGATATAGAGTAGATGGAATTCTAAACGAAATTGTTAGGCTTCCTGTTGAAATAGGATCTCAGCTTGCTACACAAATAAAGATTGCATCGAAAATTGAATTGGCGCGAACCAAAAAACCACAGGATGGAAGATTTAATATAGAAACCTTTGATAGAAGAGTTGATTTAAGAGTTTCTGTTTTGCCGACTCAGTTCGGTGAAAGCATTGTAATTAGACTTCTTGATTGGAGCGCTTCTTCGCTTCCAATAGAAGAAATTGGTCTCGAGGGAGAAGCATTAGAAATTGTAAGAAGAGAGATTTCAAAACCTTTGGGTATGATATTGATAACAGGGCCGACTGGGAGCGGAAAAACTTCAACATTATATTCAATACTAGCGAAACTTAACCAACCTGGTGTAAAAATTATAACACTTGAAAACCCAATAGAGTATAGGCTAGAAGGTGTTTCACAAAGCCAAGTGGAAGACGCTGGAACTTCAGATGCTCAAGATTTGGCAAAGGCAATTAGAGGAGAAGCGGTTGGGGATAGATACACATTTGCAAGTGGACTTAGAGCTGTTATGAGGCAAGACCCGGATATAATTCTTGTTGGTGAAATAAGGGATTTAGAGACAGCTGATACTGCAATACAAGCTGCTCTAACAGGGCATTTGGTTCTTTCGACTTTTCACGCAAATGATGTTGCAACAGCAATACCACGACTTGTTCAGATGGGCGTAAAACCGTTTTTTTTGCAAATTGCCTTAAACATTTTGATGTCTCAAAGGTTAATCAGGAAAAATTGCCCGCATTGTACGGTTGAATACGAACCAGCAAACGATGAATGGAACGAAATAATAAAAACTCTTGAAGAAGCTCCAAAAGAGTTTTTGGAAAGTAATAGAATAGATCTTGCAAGAAAACCGATTTTAAAAAAAGGTTCTGGTTGTGACTTTTGTAACAATACGGGATTCAAAGGAAGAACGGGCATTTTTGAGGTTTTGGGAATTGGAAAAAAGATGCGCGAAGCAATAACAGCAGCGGAAACTGTAGGAGAAGTTTATAAAGTTCTCATGAATGCTGGTTTTGTTACAATGGAGCAAGATGGATTAAAGAAAGCTTTGGTAGACAAAATAACTACGCCGCAAGAAGTTTGGAGAGTAGTAAAAATATAAGTTTTTCTTAAAAAGTGAGGCAAAAAACACTCAATGAAGCTTTTTGAGAAAATTGTCAATATAATCTTTCCTAAAAAATGTTTAGGGTGTGGAAAGAATGGAACTTTTGTATGTTTGGAATGCATAAAAAAACTAAAAACTCTTTACCCGCAAGTTTGTTACTTTTGCAAAACAGAGTCAGAAAGGGGAGAAACTTGCTCAAAATGCAAAAAGGGAAAATTTTTGGATGGAATATTTATAGGATATTTTTATGATGACTTAATGAGAAAATTGATTCATAAATTTAAGTATGAATTTTTTGAAGATGTTGGGAAGGAAATTGGAGAAAAGTTTGGGGAAGATTTGAAAGAAAGTTTTTACTTGGGGTCAAATTTTTTCATTTGCCCTGTTCCGATACATAAAAAAAGATATAACTTTCGAGGATTTAATCAGGCAGAAATTCTTGCAAGAAAGATTTCGGAGGCTCTTTTTGTTGAGTTTTTTGATCCAATTGAAAGAGTAAAAAACACGAAGCCCCAAGTTGAACTAAAAAGAGAAGAAAGAATTAACAATGTAAAAAACGCTTTTTCAATAAAAAAAGAGTTTATTGGAAAGTTGCGAGAAAAAATAATTTTGGTTGATGATGTTGTAACAACAGGATCAACACTTGAAGAATGTGCTAGAGTTTTAAAAGAAAACGGAGCAAAGAAAGTCTTTGCAGTTGTTTTAGCAGGGCACAATTAAAAGTAAAAACGGATAAAACAAAAAGAAATGCTTTGCTATAGGTGTACTTTTATAAAAGCAGATATAACTTTAGAAATGTTTCTATCTAAGCAAATCAAGTTTTTTACTAGTAGATCTTAGTAACTTCTAAAAAAGCTTTAGAAAAGAAATATTTTTTAAGGAAATAAGTTGGCAAAATGAGATTTAGATTGGGTTTAGACTTAACTGAAATTCTGTTGATTTACTTTTGGCTATTTTAAGAAACTTACCTAGTAAACTAGGATAAGTTAGAAAAGGTTAAATAGAATAAAAGATGGTTAGAAGTTGCAGACACAGAAGGCAAATTTTAAAAAAATACAGCTTTAAAAAATACTCCTTTCCATGATTTACCTTTTTCTCTTTCTTGTGAAATGTATATTTCTGCTACCTTTTTTATTCTTTCTAGTTTTCTTTTGTCTATGAGGCCAAGCTTTTCTCCGAAGCTTTTGTTTGAACGAAATTTAACTTCCCAAAAGAAAACTTCATTGTCTTTTTCGGAGATTATGTCAACTTCTCCAACACCAACTTTTTCAAAATTTGTCTCTAAAATTTTATGTCCAAGTTTTATCAACTTCTCGCAAGTTTTCTTTTCCCAAACTTTCCCAAAAGAAAAGTTTCCAATAATTTTCAATTCTTTTTTTTCTTCGAAAAATTTTGCTAAGAAACTTTTTCTATGAAGATTAGAGATCCCGTTTTCTTTAATTAACTCAAAGTGCTTTTTTGTGCCATATCCTTTGTTTTTGTAAACTTCCCACTTTTCATTAAAAAAACTTTCCAAACTTAGTATGAATTCATCTCTTTTGACTTTTGCAATTATAGAAGAGGCAGAGCAAAACGGATTATTTTCGTCAAGCTTTGGTTCAGAAAATTGCAGAATTTTTGGGTAGTCTTTTCTTAAGTTAATAAACCCGTCAAAATAAAATCTAGTAAAGTTAGAAGGAAGTTTTTTTAAAGCCTCTAAGGATGCTTTCCTTATTGCTTCCGAGATCCCGTAACTGTTTATTTCCTCGTTTGATGCAAGTCCAAAGGAAAAATTTTCTTTTCCAAAAATATCAGGAAATTTTTTAAACCATTCAAGCCTTTCTTTTTCTGAAAGTTTTTTTGAATCTTTTATGCCGGCTAGTTTCCTTAATAGATTTTTTTGTTTTTCATTGCTTGATGGAAAAGCTACAGCGCCGACAAAAACAGGTCCAAAAATGGATCCTCTCCCTGCTTCATCAAAAGCTATTGAAAAATCATTCCCGTTCATTTTTGTGTGTCAGGCAAAGTTACATTTGCCTGATTTTCTATCACAAAAGAAATCAATTCATCAAGGCCTACGCTACACCCTTTTGAGCTATCTTCTATTTCTTCTCTCGAAACCTGAGCAGCAAAGCTTTTGTCTTTCAACTTCTTCATAACAGATGAAACCTTCATTCCTGTATACCCTTCTGGTCGGACAAGCGAACAAGCATGAACAAATCCGGAAAGTTCGTCGAAAGCGTAAATCATTTTGTCCATATCGGAAACAGGCTCGACGCCAAAAAAAGACGGACTGTGCGAGGCTATTGCGTGAATAACTTCTGGATCAATATTTTTTTCTTCTAGATATTCAACTATTTTCCTGCAATGTAGCTCAGGCCACTTTTCCCAATCTGCATCATGAAGCAATCCCGCCATTTCCCATTTTTTAACATCAACTTCCGGAAGCAAAAGTTTTTGTGCCCATTTTTTCATAAGATTACCAACTTGATAAATATGAAGCCTCAATTTTTCATTTGGAACCCACTCACAAATAAGAGAATTTATGCTCTCTAAATCTAAAATATTACCAATATTTTCTGATTTCCCAAAAACTTGCCTTCCTAAGTTTCGATTTTCACTGTCCATGTTATTTTGCTACTTCGATAAGTTAAGTTATTAGCTAGAGTATTAGCTCAACAATCTAATCATGGCTTAAAATTTTCTCAATCATTTCAACTGGGTCTATTGATGAAGATCCAATTCCGGCAAGGACACCAGAATGAAAATCAGATACTGTATCTTCTAAATTCCCTCTAAAAAATATTTTTGCAAAAGGCGGAATTTCTTTGGAAAAGTTTGGGAAGATTACTATATTAATAGAAAGCATTCCAAAATTTACCAGTCTATTGTAAACTTTTTCTATAGTGTCAGCAAATTCATCATTGAAATTTTCTGCAAAAAATTCAGTTTCAAATTCTGTTTTGGGAGTCAGGTTTGCCATAATAAAAACTTCACCAAAATACTTCCCAAATCCCAAAGTTTCGGCAACTTTTTTTATTGATTCGATGTATCCAACTCCAAAAAGATTTTTATGATTCTTTTCAGCTAGCATTAATTTCTCGGCTTCATCTGGAATAAAATCGGAAAGTGTTGCTTGTGAGTGATTATGAACTATAGATGACCCAGCTCTCCAGAGAACATTTCGGTAAATTGTTGGAAATTTTTCTTCTTTTTTTGGGTTAGTCTCATACCAGTCGAGGAAAATCTTAAAAAGACCTTTGAAATACCCATTTTTTACTTGTATAGGATTAAAATCTTTTGAAATGAACACTGCATGAAATGGGCTTATTTTTTGTAAATTCGAAGCAGAAACAAAAAATTCATTTTCAAATCTTCCAAATGTTTCAGAAGGGGTTGAAGTTTTGATATTTTTTTCGTCAAATGGTGGAAACCTTTTTTCTTTTAAGCTTTCAAACTCTTGATCTGGATCGGAATTTTTTGGTTTTGGAAGGATTTTGTTGAAAGTGGAAAAAGTATTTAAGAATTTATTTTTGATTGAGATTATTTCTTGAGTTTCGACAGCATTGCGGCTTCCAAAAGATGAGGTGACAAAGTCAATCATTTCTTCTGGCAATTTACAGTTTCCCATAGAAATTTTCGAGTCAAAAATTCTTTTGAAGGGCTCTGTTTTAGCTCCTTTTTCAAGAATATTTTTCAATTTTTCCATTAGGAGTATTTGTCAATAAACTAGTAAAATCTATTTTTTAGAAATCTAGATTTAGTTTAAAATTACTCGAATTCTACATCTTTTGCTTTTTTCTTTTCATCATCAGATTCATTTTCTCCACCGTTACTTTCTGACTTTTCTTCCGAACTTTTCTTATAAACTTCTTCTCCGATTCTTGAGATTGCCCTCGAAAGATCTTTTGTAGCTTCTTCTACCCGGGAAATATCCTTCACAGCCTGGTCCTTGTCTTTTATTAGATCTTCAAGTTTTTTTATCTTTTCTTCAATCTCGGTTTTTAAGTTCTCAGAAATTTTGTCTTTATTTTCTTCCAAAGCTTTTTTCGATCCGTAAACTAGTTGCTCAGCATCATTTAGTTTTTCTACAGCTTGCCTTTTTCTTTTATCTTCTTCTTCATGTTCTTTTGCTTCTTTTATCATTCTTTCTATTTCTTCTTCCGAGATTCCGCTAGAAGCTTTGATTGTAATTTTCTGTTCTTTTCCGGTTGCTTTGTCCTTTGCAGAAACGTTTAAAATTCCGTTTGCATCAATATCGAAAGTGACTTCAATTTGTGGCACCCCTCTTGGAGCTGGCGGAATACCGTCAAGTATAAACCTCCCAAGAGTTTTATTGTCTTTCGCCATTGGTCTTTCACCTTGCGTAATATGGATTTCAACAGAAGTTTGGTTGTCTGAAGCCGTAGAAAAAATCTGGCTTTTTGATGTTGGAATCGTTGTGTTTCTTGGAATTAAAACTGTTGAAACTCCTCCTAAAGTTTCAAGACCAAGCGAAAGCGGAGTTACATCCAGAAGTAAAATGTCCTTTACATCGCCTTGCAAAATTCCTGCTTGAATTGCTGCTCCTAAAGCTACCGCCTCATCTGGATTAACGGATTTGTTTGGTTCCTTTTTAAAAATCTCTTTAACTTTCTCTTGAAGTTTTGGCATTCTTGTCATGCCACCAACTAATATAACCTCGGAAATATCTTCTGGTTTAAGCTTTGCATCTTCAAGAGCCTTCCTGCAAGGTTCTTCAACTCTATCAATCAAATCTTGAACAAGCTCTTCAAGTTTTGCTCTAGAAAGATTGATGTCCAAGTGCTTTGGGCCCGTGGAGTCAGCAGTTATAAAAGGAATATTAATGTTTGTTGTAAGCTTTTGTGATAGCTCGTGCTTTGCTCTTTGTGCCGCATCTTTTAATCTTTGAACAGCCAATTTATCTTTTGAAAGATCAATTCCTTGTTCTTTTTTGAATTCATCAACTATCCACTCCATAATTCTTTGATCCATATCGTCACCGCCAAGATGAGTATCTCCATTTGTTGAGAGAACTTCAAAAACACCATCTCCAATATCTAGAATTGTTATATCAAAAGTTCCGCCACCGTAGTCAAAAACTGCAACTTTTCCCTCTTTTTTCGTATTTAATCCATAAGCCAAAGCAGCTGCGGTTGGTTCGTTTATAATTCTTTTTACTTCGAGACCAGCAATTTTGCCCGCATCTTTTGTTGCTTGTCTTTGCGAGTCGTTGAAGTAAGCGGGAACAGTAATAACAGCCTCTAAAACTTTTTCGCCTAAGTAGCTTTCAGCATCTCTTTTGATTTTTTGCAAAACCATTGCCGAAATTTCTTCTGGCCTGTAATCTTTTCCTCCCATTTCTACCAGTACTGAGTCATTTTTGCCTTCTTTGATTTTATAAGGCATCAATTTTTTGTCTTGCTGAGTCACTTGGTCAGAAAACCTTCTTCCAATGAATCTTTTAACAGAGTAAATTGTGTTTTCTGGGTTTGTTATTGCTTGATTTTTTGCAAGTTTCCCAACTAAAATGTTTCCATCTTTGTCATACGCAACAACGGAAGGAACTAATCTATCTCCTTCCTCTGTTGGTATAATTGAAGGGCTTTTCCCTTCCAGTATCGCTCCGGCTGAATTTGTAGTTCCTAAATCTATGCCTATTATCTTTGCCATATTTTAAACTTTAATGACCAAAACTAAAGCCATCATTCGGGTAAAATTTCTTTTACCCGAAATTTTGGCCGGCAAGGAGTAAGCCCTTGCCACATTTATTTCATGCTTTTCTTGCGTGTAAAGGTTTATCTAAACTTTCACTACAACTTTCACCGCCATCTATCGGATTTTTTCCTTTCTCACAATTTTTTCTTTCTGGGTTTTCTTTTCGACAATCTTTAACTTTAGGTTGTTTTTCAACTTCCTCTAAAGACCTTTTTGTTTTATCAAGTTCTTTTTGAAGAGTATCTAATCTCTCTCTCTTTCAAAATCTCTCTGTATTGTCTTTATACAATTCAAGTTCACACGAAGTTTCACAAATTTCTTTTTCTAATCTTGGATTCTTGGGTTTTGAAAATCATTCATTTTTTAAAATTTTAATCTCCTTCTATTTCCAAACTTTTTTCTTTTGTCATCGAAAGAACAGGGGCAGAAATTGTTAAAATTCCATTTTTAACTTCTGCTTTTCCTTTGCTACTGTCAACCTGTTTTGGAAGAGTTATAGTTCTTGTTATCTCCTCCATGCTTCTAAACTCCGAATAATGAATAACTGTCCCAGAATCGTCTTTTCTCTCTTCCTTTTTCTCATCTTCTTTTTTGTAGCAAATTGTGACAGAATCATCTGTCAAAGTTACCTTTACATCATCTTTTTTCGCTCCTGGTACTTTTGCTTTTACAAGAATTTGCCCGTCTTTTTCAGATACTTCAATGGGCATTTGTTGAATATCAAAGGCTTTTGATCTCCAAAGATGCCTTCTTGGAACTGCAAAAAAATCGTCCCAATCAATTAGGTCGCGAAACGGCTCCCAAATCTGTAAATCTTTCATTTTTCACCTCCTTTATATCATTAAATTACTTAAAAATTTGAAAGCCAAATTGGTAAGATTTATTTTTTTGTTTTTGTGTTTTTTAATTCCTTTATTTTTACTTTAATTTTTGGTATTTTTGATTTTTTGACCATTAAACTTTAACTATATTGGATCTATCTTATGTTTTTCTATATCATTTTCATTTTTTATCTTCATTTTCTTTTTCTTTTTTAATTGAAACTTTTACTCTTGCTGGTCTTACAATTTGTGATTCAATCATGAATCCGACCTGATAAACATCCAAAATTTTTCCTTCTTCAACACCGTCTTTTTCTTCCGAAGAAATGCTTTCATGAAAATTTGGATCAAAATCATCTCCAATTTTTGGATCAATTATTTGGAATCCAAGATTTTCCAAAATCTGAACAAGCTGCCCCCAAAGAATCTCCAAACTTTTTTTTGCTTCGTTGTCAGTGCTTTTTGCGAGGATGAAAGAATCCATAAACGGCATTAGAGACCTTAAACAATCAATAAGTCCAAATTTTCTCGCTTTTGAAAGTTCGTTTTCCTGCCTTTTTTTGTAATTATCAAAATCTGCACCCAACCTTTGAAACTTTTCCAAAAAAGATTTCACTTCTTGCTTAAGCGCGGCAATTTCTTCGTCTTTTTTCTTTATTTCGTCTTCTGGGTTTTTGACTTCCTCTAGAACACTCTCCCTTTCATCTTTAGCGGAAGAATCTTCTTTGCTTACTTCTTCTTTGCATACTGAAGTTTTTGCCTTTTTCCCTTTCCTTCTTTCTTCGTTCATTTTAGGTTTTTAATTACAAAAATCATTAAGCATGTATTCTATTTCTTTCAATACTCCAAAAAGAATATCGTATCTGGATCTTATAGGATTTATTGTGCCTATAACAAAATCCTTTGGGTTGCTGATTTTTATGCTAGAAAAGGAAACTCCAGCGCTTTTTCCATATGGAAGCTGGCTTCCAATTAGTATGCAAATACGGCCTTTATTTAATTTTGAAAAATTTTTTCTCATAATGTTTTCCATTTCATCAATTAAAGAAATTAGTGATAAGATCTTCTCTGTGTCTATATTCTTTTGGCCAAGGAAGATATTCTTTAGGCTAAAAATCTCCAATCCATCGTCTTCGCTGAAATAAACAGCTGACGAGCAAGTGATTTCTGATAATAGGCGAATAATCTTTTTTTTTGCATCCTGAAAGGTATCGACTTCATCTATTACTCTTGATAAGATTCTTTTATATTGATCTGGAATGATGAATAACTCTTCATCTATTAATCTTTTAACGTACCAAAGAAAAGCTTCTTCTGTTGGAATTTTTCCACTTGAAAAGTGTTCATCCTCTAAAAGTCCGCTTTCTTTAAGCTTCTGCATTTCATACCTGATTGTTGACCCCTTCCATCTTCCAATCTTTTCTGTAATAACTCGGGAGCTTACACTTTTCCCCGTTCGTATGAATTCTTCTAACACAAGTTGCAACACCAAATTTTTTCTATCTTCTAAACTTGGCACTCTAACTACCTGACTGCCAAAAAATTAAAAGAAAAATTATTTTTGTCAAGAGGTTGATACATATGTAAAAGGTAGCTTAGTGTAAAATTCACTAAAACTACTGGGTAAGATATATTTTTGAATTAGAGATATAGAGAGATATAGAATGATAATACAAAAGACTGCAAGTTGTAAAAATCTACAGGTTATAATTAACCTAGACAATTCATGGGCATGTTTTAGAAATATGTTGATTTTTCATAAAAGTGGATCTCTGGGCAATATACATAGCTGGGATAGTTAAAAAAGATGAAAAATACCTTGTGATAAGGGAAAATAGAAATGAGCCATATGCCTTAAATAAGCTAGTTTACGTATGTGAGAAGCTTTTTAATAATTTTGAAGTTGAAGGTTGTTTTAATGAAGAAAAATTAATTTTTTTTGATGTTCTCCAAAAAAATATAAGGAAAAAAGTTTTCGACAAAACAGGAATCTTAGTTGACGAAAAAATGCGATTGATAAACAATCATATTTTTAAAAAAGCAAATGGAGAGAATATTTGTGTTATAGTTTTTCTTTGCAGATACTTAGGAGAGAAATCAATAAAAATTGATAAAAGTGAGATTTCAGAAGTTTTGTGGATGACAGAAGATGAAATTTTGTCATCCGAGATGGACGAGAAGTTAAAGGAAGTTTATAGAATTGCATTTGGGTTGAAGGATTCTGTTTCTGTGGTTAATAAGGTTGATAAGCAGGATATTATACAAGAAATGCCAAAGACGGCAAAAAAGGTGTTTAGCGGAGTGATTTTCGACGTTTACCAATGGGAGCAAAGGCTCTTTGATGGTAGTATCGCGATTTTTGAGAAGATAAAAAGACAAGACACAGTTGAGGCAATATGTGCAACACCTGATAAAAAGATCATTATTATTGAGGATTTGCAACCAAGAAAGAGGACCAGAATAGGCTTCCCGGGCGGTAGAATAGAAAGTGGAGAAGATCCAGAAGAAGCAGTAAGAAGAGAGATTATGGAAGAAACTGGTTATGCAATAGATGATAAAAGTCTTTTTTTGTGGAAAAAAATAAATCCATTCTCAAAAATTGATTGGACAATTTATGTTTTTATTGCAAGAAATGTAAAAAAAGTGTCAAAGAAAATTTTGGATTCTGGGGAAAAGATAAAAGTTAGAAAGTTAGATTTTGAGGAATTTTTGCTGTTACCAGAGAAAGAGAATTTTTTTGATCATGAAATTGGAAGAGAGCTTTTTCTGGCAAGAATATATAGGGGAAAAAAAGATAAGCTAAAAAGTTTAATCTTTGGTGAATAGATTTAACTTTTGTGTATGAGCATTATTTTTTGAGTTGCCTTTTATAGTGCTTTAT
>Ga0129299_1001662_pt1 | contig 14843 bp, 13 predicted proteins | sample ConPoolayeCmetaG_FD_94477 | JGI IMG/M metagenome (GOLD analysis project Ga0129299, IMG submission 94477) | Hot spring microbial mat communities from California, USA to study Microbial Dark Matter (Phase II) - Cone Pool mat layer C metaG ... | reverse complement strand
GAAGCGGAGATGCCCTGGGTGCGCGCGCCTCCGGCGCGCACCCGGCGGGATGCCTGCAACCAGAGAAGGAGCGCCAGAAACGCGGTCGTCCCGCGATGACGACTACTCCGTTGCGGCGTCCGTTTGCCCCTCATCCCCTCTGGGAGCGCGGGCGTCCCGCCCGCATCGGAGTAAAGCACTGTGTCGGTCACGCTCCACCGAACACGCGGCGGAACCACGATTGTTGCCCCACTACCTGCTCCTGTGCCGGCACGTCGGTCAGACAGGAGTCGAATGCCTTCTGAAGCGCATCGCCATTCAATCCGCCGGGTATTCCGAGAAAGACCATCTGCGTGCCGGGAGGCGTGTCGCCCCACGGTTCCCCGACCGAGACCGTAATCCGCACGCCGACGATCTGGAGAATGGCGCGGCGTCCCGGCGTTTCTGCAAGATAGATGATCCCCTTGGCGCGAAAGATGGTTTCGGGCAGGTCTTGCAGAACGGTACGCAACTTTTTCAGCGCGAATGGGCGATGATTGACATAACTCCACGAGCTGAACTCAGTTGTATGGTCGTGGTGGTGCTCGTGGTCGTGGTCGTGGTCGTGGTCGCAGTGCGGACCGTGCTCATGGTCGTGGTCGTGGGCATGGAGGCGGGACACGACCGGCGGTTGAACGTCCAGTTTGTAGCGCCCGACGCCCAGCAGCAGGCTCATCGGCACATCGCCGTGGATGGCGGGGAGAATACGGGCGCGGGGCACGATCTGGCGCACCCACTGCTCCACCTCGGCGCGCTGCTCCGTGCTCACCAGATCGACCTTGCTCAATACAACCACGTCGGCTGCGCTGATCTGATGGATGATCAGGTCCTCGTAGTACTGTTGCTGGCGCACATACTCCGCATCGACGACGGTGATGACCGAATCAAGATGGAAGAAAGGGCGCAGTTCAGGAAGGTCGAACGTTTCCGCCACCGCCCACGGGTCGCTCACGCCGCTTGCTTCGATGATCAGATACTCTGGCGGTTCCTCGCGGTCGAGCAGGAGCAGCGCCGTTTTGAGCAGGTCGCCGCGGATCGAACAGCAGATGCACCCGTTAGCGAGCGAGATCGTCTCGCCCTCGACGCCGACAACGAGTTGCGTATCGATGTTGATGCTGCCGAAATCGTTTACCAGCACAGCAACTCTCAATCCGTGGTCGGCATGGAGTATCCGGTTGAGCAGCGTTGTTTTACCGGCGCCGAGGAAACCGGTCAGAATAGTGACCGGCACAGGGCGGAGCGGCGCTTCTATAGACATGCTTCTCCTCCTCATGTACGACAAAGGTTACGACCGGCGACGCGGAATGCAGCACGGGCATCCCGGACCATGGATCGCACGGGCGACCTGTTGCGGGCTGGCGTACACCGGCGTCGGCGCGCTGCGTGAGCGGAAACTGAATGAACTGATGTCGCGGGTGCACAACCCGTGACAGACAGGACACTCAACCGGGTCGTCGGCGCGCGCGGCAGGTCGCAACTCTTCGATCTCGATTTCGCACTCCGGGCAGGTGTAGGTGTAGAGTGGCATTGTGTTTCATTTCCTGGCATTGAAAGTGTGATATATGCTATCACTTAAGAACCGGGATGTCAATGGCAATCGTTTGACATCTCACCTAAAACCGTGCATACTATGTGCAAAGGTATTGCAAGCATCACGCTGCCAGCGTATTCCGGCGCAGGCTCAGTGTTGGAAAGGTTTCTTATGAGCATCTACGAGATTACTGCCAATCTTATTGACGGCACACCGAAGTCCCTCGGCGACTACCGCGGCAAGGTGCTTCTCATTGTGAACGTTGCCAGCAAATGCGGATTTGCGCCGCAGTATGCCGGTCTTGAAGCGCTCTACCGTCGTTACCAAAATGATGGTCTGGTTGTGCTGGGGTTCCCGTGCGACCAGTTTGGCAGGCAGGAGTTCGATGATCCCAACGCGATTCAGCAGTTCTGTACGCGCAATTATGGGGTCAGCTTCCCGATCTTCGAAAAGGTTGACGTCAACGGTCCGCACACGCATCCATTGTTTGCGTATCTGAAGGCGGAGCGCCCTGGATTTCTGGGGACTCAAACGATCAAGTGGAACTTCACCAAGTTTCTGGTTGATCGCGAAGGGAAGGTGCGCCGTCGGTACGCTCCTACCGACACGCCCGAAGCGATCGAGCGTGATATTGTCGCTCTGCTCCGCCGCTCACATCCGGCTACGGCTCATTGAGTTACAGCGATTGTCGAACAGTGTCTCAACGCCGTCGGTTGAGCCGGCGGCGTTCTTTATTTAAGATCGTTCTACGTCTGTTGACAACATAACTGATATGATCTATCATTCAACAGCGTCCCTCACGACATACATAGAGCGAGAGTACAAACGTGAAGCAACAGCATTCTTTCCGTCCCCTGCCGGTTACTGTGCTGTCGGGGTTTCTTGGCAGCGGCAAGACGACGCTGCTCAACCATGTGCTTGCCAATCGCTCAGGATTGCGGGTGGCGGTCATTGTCAACGATATGAGCGAGATCAATATCGATGCGCAACTGGTGCGCAGCGGCGGTGCAGCGCTCAGCCGTACCGATGAGCGTCTGGTCGAGATGTCCAACGGATGCATCTGTTGCACGTTGCGTGAGGATCTGCTTGTCGAGGTGGCGCGTCTGGCGCGCGAGGGGCGCTTCGACTATCTTCTGATCGAGTCAACCGGCATTTCCGAGCCGTTGCCCGTGGCTGAAACCTTCACCTTCGCCGATGAAACGGGGGTCAGTCTGGCGGAACTGGCGCGCCTGGACACGATGGTGACGGTGGTTGACGCTTTCAATTTCCCACGCGATTTTTTCTCGACCGATGATCTGCGTGATCGCAATCTGTCCGCTGGCGAGGAGGATGAGCGGTCGGTGGTTGATCTGCTGATCGATCAGGTGGAGTTCGCCGATGTGCTGGTGTTGAACAAAGTCGATCTGGTCGATCCAGACGCGGTTGATCACCTGGAGGCGCTGCTGCGCAAACTCAACCCCGATGCGCGGATTGTGCGCACGAGTTTTGGGCGTGTGCCGTTGCACGAGATTCTGAACACCGGACGGTTCGATTTCGAACGTGCGGCGCAGGCGCCCGGCTGGCTCAAAGAATTGCGCGGCGAGCACACGCCGGAGACCGAGGAGTACGGTATTTCGAGTTTTGTCTACCGTGCGCGACGTCCATTCCACCCGCAGCGCTTCTGGGACCTGATCCACGATGCGTGGCCCGGCGTGTTGCGCTCGAAAGGTCTGATCTGGCTGGCGACGCGAATGCAGGTGAGCGGCATCTGGTCGCAGGCTGGAAATGCGTGTCGGGTTGAACCTGGCGGGATGTGGTGGGCGGCGTTGCCCGAGGACGAACTGCCCGATGACCCCGATGTAGAGGCGCAACTGGCGCAGGTGTGGCATAGCCGCTGGGGTGATCGACGGCAGGAACTGGTGCTGATTGGTCAGGATATGGACGAAGCTGCGCTCCGTGCCCGCCTCGACGCATGTCTGCTGACCGATGCAGAAATGGCGCTGGGACCGGAAGGTTGGGCGCAGTTTGAGGATCCGTTTGGTGTGTGGACGGTCTGGGAACTGGGATCTGATGGTTAATTCGGAGAAGTCGTCTATCTGGAGGGAGGATATTCATGAAGGTTGCATACGTGTTCGCTACCGATATGTCGGCTACCTACAAACTGGGGAAGATGATCCTGCCGCAACTTGAACAGGGGGTTCACGGCGCGCAGGTGGTGGGAATGATGTTCTTCGACGATAATCTGTACGTGCTGCGTCAGGGCGATCCGATCGGCGAGCGCCTGGCGAAAATTGCGAAGCAGCAGAACATTCTGCTGATGGTGTGTGACCGGTGCGCCGTCGAGCGCGACCTGGGGGAGGGCGATTTCACGCAGTGCGGCTTCGGGCAGGTGAAAGCCAGAGGATTGGTCGAGGGCGTGGTCGCCGGTTGTTTTCCGCAACTGTACGAAGCCTTGTCCGGCAATCCGCCGGATCAGGTGATTACGCTGTGAAGCGAATGGGAGGACAGGATCGTTTCAGCCCTCATCCCTTGCCCCTTCCCGCGCTGCGGAAGAGGGGGCAGGGAGTCGGTTTGTTGCACCGTGGCCCCCAAGAATCCGTGACCCGCACCGATTTTCTGCCCGGCTCTGAACCTTTACAGGAGCAGGTTTTTCTGGCAGGAGAGGCGGATTTGAGACGCGCCTGTCCAGTTGTGTCATCTGTTTCGCTCCTAGCGCCTTTCGTTAACAGGTCTCAACTTAAGGTGGTGGCATATCGTCTTGCCAGGTGATCAATGAATGAGTATAGTGCTATTTGTACTGAATAAACCTCTCAAACGTCGCGGTGACCCGCAGGCCCGGATGCCAGGGCGTAAAGGTGGAAGCTGGTGCAAGTCCAGCGCTGTGCCGCAACTGTAACCGATCGTATCGTCGGAAGCCAGGATGCCTGCCGCGACACTGTGTGTTCGACCCTTCTCGAGCTAAGGAGGAGAACCATGTTCCAGTCCATATTCTCTGCATCATCCTGCGATAGTTATCGCGTTCCCTGGCATTCAGTACGTCACTGATCGCCGATCAGCAGTATCAGGCGTGGCTTGATCCTGGTGATGGCGTTTTGTTCGCTCACGAGGATTCGTGTGCGCTGGTGATCGTTCGAGGGGAGCGCATTATGTCTGATTCCCTGTTCGATTTCGCTGCCGTCTGGGCAGAGCGTATGTGGCGGCATCCTTCTGAACGGCTTGATCCGGCGAAGGATCGCGCGTTCTGGCAGGAGTATGCGGAGCGCTACGATGAGCGCGCCGGTGATACTGCTGCTATTGCGCAGACGCTGGCGATCATCGGCGGCCTGCTGCACCCCGATGATACGCTGCTCGATGTGGGTGCGGGAACCGGGCGTTTCACGCTGCCCCTTGGAGCACGGGTGCGCCATGTGACCGCGCTGGATCAGTCGTCGGCAATGCTGCATGTGCTCAGGCGCAAGGCGTATGCGCGAGGAATCACGAATATTACGCTGCTCGAAGCCGACTGGCGGGATGCAGTGGTCGAACCGCACGATGTTGTACTTGCCGCCTGGTCGCTCTATCGCCTGGTTGATCTGCGTGCAACGCTGGAAAAGATGGTTACCGTTACGCGTCGCGCGTTGGTGATCGTCAGCGGTGTTGGCAGCAGTCCGCCACACCGTTCGCTGATCGAGGCGATCTGTGGGAAGTGGACGGAGTCGCTGGATCCGAATCACTTGTTGATTGCAGGAACACTCTGGCAGATGGGACTGCTGGCAGACGTGCGGGTTGTCAGTGAGACCCGTGAGATCGTCGGTTCGACGCCATACGCTGTTGCGCAACTGCTCGCGCCGGATGCATCTCCTGATGCGCTCGATGCTCTGAAGGAGGGCCTGCTGCCGCTTCTACAACGCTGCGAGAACGGATGGCGCTACGCTTATTCGCAGATGGTCGGCATCGTGGTGTGGCTTTCGGGCAGTACGCTGTCCGTGTCGGTTTAGTGCTGCATCATTGGATACATAAAGGAGGTTCACATGATTGCACGGTTGACGCTCCGCGACGTCGTCTTCCTCGCAGTTGTCGCCGCCTGTCTGCTCGCTGTCAGTTTCCTGGTTGTGCCGCTGGTTATCAGTCTTCCAATCCCTGGCATTCGTTCGCTGGCGCCCTCGCCTTTCTACGGTTTGCTGCTGGCAGTTGCGCTGCTCAAGGTGCGTCAGCCCGGTACGCTGTTCGTTGTCGTGAGTCTCGTCGGTCTGGTGCTGTTGATGATGGCATGGGTGATGTTTGCGGTCAATGTTATTGCAGGGGCGCTGGCTGAGCTTATTGTGCTTGCGGTGTTCCGATCCTATCAGCGCAATGAGGCGGTACTGCTGGCGGCTGGTCTGTATATGCCGCTGACCGTGCTGGTCAGTCTGGGTATCGGCGCGGTGGTTGGAGGTCCGACGATTGCGCAGTTCCTGATGAATCCGTGGCTGATTGTGCCGGTTCTGGGCGCAACGGCGCTCTTGAGTTTTATCGGCGCCTGGGCAGGGTTGCGTCTGGGGCAGGAGTTGCGGGTTGCGGGTGTGCTGCGGGCGTAAGGAAGGGCGTGTTCGATGTTCCAGCGACTATGGCTTGCATCCGTGGCGCAGCCGCTGCATCCGCTGCTCAGCGTCGCCTGTGCGGCGGTTGCGCTGACGTTTGGGTTGCTGCTGCGCGATGCAACCACGCTACTGACGTTTGTTGCGGGGTTGGGGTTGATCTTCATGATGGTTGGCTACGGAGTGTTGTTAGCCCGTATTGCGCGGATCGTCATCCCGCTGGCGGCGCTGATCGGTGTACTGGCTGCACTGTTCGGCGGCGGAATGTCTGGCGGTCTGATGACGTTTGGCAGGATCAATCTGCTTGGTTTGACAACTGCGTTTGCCTGGACGATCGATCCAACCCAACTGGCGCGCGCATTGCGGCAGGCGGGCGCGCCGCCGCTTGTTGCCCTGAGTCTGCTCATTACGGTACGCTCAATCCCGACACTCGTCGGTGAGGCGGTGCGCATCCGTGATGCGATGCGGGTGCGTGGATTGTCGCTGCGACATACGCCGCTTCGTATTCTCTATCGCGCGCTGGTTGTGCCGCTTCTGATCCGGGTCCTGACCCTATCGGAGAGTCTGGCGCTGGCGCTGGAAACGCGCGCATTTACCGGCGATCCATGCGCGACGATCTATCGTCCGGTCGCCCTGCACGGGCGCGATTACGCAACACTGGCGCTGATGGTGATCCTGATGAGCGGAGTAGCGGGCGTACCATGGCTCTGCAACTGACCATTTCTCATCTTCGTTTTCGCTACGCAACGGCAAGCGAGTGGGTGCTTCAGGATGTGAGTCTTGATCTGCGCGGCGGTGAGTTTGTTGTGATCGCGGGAACGAGTGGCGCTGGAAAATCGACACTTCTCAACTGTGTCAACGGCAGTGTGGTCGTTTACGGTGAGATGCATGGACAGATCGCACTCAACGGCGTCGCCCTCACCGGTCAACCCGTCGCGCAGATTGCCCGATCCATCAGTACGGTGGCACAGGACGCCGAGGGGCAGATTGTGACGTTGCGTGTGGAGGATGAGATCGCCTTCGGATGTGAGAACCTGGGTTTCACGCCTGAAGCGATTCAGCAGCGGATTACCCGCAGTTGCGCGCTTCTTGATCTCAATCCCGATCAGGCGACCTCCACGCTGTCCGGCGGTGGTCAGCAACGCCTGATCACTGCGGCGGCGCTGGCGATGGGAACGCACGTGATCCTGCTTGATGAGCCGCTTGCGAACCTTGATGCGGTTGGCACAGCGCGCCTGCTCGATACGCTGCGCGATCTGGCGTCGCACGGCGCCCTTGTAATCGTCGCCGAGCATCGTCTCGATGTCATTCTTCCATACGCCACGCGTCTGATCTGGATCGAGGATGGGCGGGTGACGCTGGACCTGCCGCACGATGAGGCGCTGCGCTATGTCCAGCGTCTCATTCGCCGCATGACCGTCGTCTCTGTTCCTGACCGGCAAATGCCGTCGGACATAGCCATCGAACTGGATTCGGTAAGCGCCGGGTATGCTGCCGTACCGGTATTGCGTGACATCACGCTGACCGTGCGGCAAGGCGAGCAGATCGTTGTGCTCGGCGAAAACGGATGCGGCAAAACGACGTTGCTGCGCGTCATTGCGGGTTTGCTTAAGCCGCAAAGGGGGCGATTGCGCTACGGTCTGGATCGTCTTCGACCGCTATCTCGTCGGATCGGGTATGTCTTTCAGAGTCCGAACAGTCAGTTGTTCATGGATAGCGTGCGTGCCGAGATCGCCGTTCAGGCAGAGAGTGCTGAACTCGTAGACGAGGTTGTATCGCTCTTTGGACTGGCGTCGCTGTCTGATCGTCATCCGCAGGCATTGAGCACCGGTCAGAAGCGACTGGTAGCAGTGGCGGCGATGGTCGCAATGCGCCCTGATGTCCTGTTGCTCGACGAACCATCGGTCGGTCAGGATGCCAGAGGGGTCGAGCGTATGCTTGCCGCGCTCGGCGCATTACGGCAGAAGTGGGGATTGACGCTGATCGTGGTGACGCACGACTGGCGGTGTGCTGGCGCTTTTGGTGAACGGGTGATCTGGATCAACCAGGGCGTCATTCACAGGGACGGCGATGCGTCGATGTTGCCCGATTACTTTTTGCGCGCCTACCCACGCCGGGATGAGGTGAACAGATGAGCACGGTTACGATTATTTCCGTCAGCGCTGTCGGGTTGAGTCACATGCGGGCGTTGGGGCTGCGATCACCGTGGCGTGAGCGACTGAACCTGCGGTTGCAGTATATCGGGCGTGACGCTCTGCACCCTGCGGATTGGGAACCGATCATCGCAGCAATCCAGGGCGCCGATATCCTGTTGCTCGATTTGATGGGTGCACCCAAAGACCTGAGCAGCGCACTGGTTCAGCAGATTACCGGTTTTACCGGTCCTGTGGTCGTGCTCAATGGTGACAGTATGGCGAGCCGTGCTCTGACACGTCTGGGTGGATTTTCAATGGCGGGCATGGCAAAGGAGAGCGAAACAGGAGAACCGCCGTCGCTTGATGCAATCCAGCGCATGATGGCAATGATGGAGAAGGTTGGGACACTCCTGCCGGTTGGGAAATTGCGTGACATGCGCAACTATCTCTGGCTGGTCAGGTACTGGCAATTTGCCAACCCGGAGAATTGTGAACAGATGCTGCGCCTGCTGGCGCGCGATTATCTGGGGCAGGGCGATCTGCCAAAGCCGGAGCCGCCGCAAACCCTGGAGCAGGTTGCCATCTATGATCCTGTTGCGCATCGTATGTATCCCGATCTGCGCCGTTATCGCGCGGAGGTTCCTGCTCAGCCTCATCGACCGAATGTGGCGGTTATTTTACGAAATACCACCTATCCGGTTGATCTCTTTCCAATCGCCGGTCGGTTGTGTCAACGCCTGCAATCGGTCTGCAACGTCGTTCCAATTGCCATATCCCGCGCGGTTGGGAATGATCTGGAGCGCTTACGTGATCTTCTTGCAGCGGATGGTCAGCCGCAGGTCGATCTGATCATCAACCTGCTCGCCTTTCGGTTGGGGCAGGGACCAATGGGCGGCGATCCGGAAGGGGCGATAGCCCTGCTCCGTGCGCTCAATGTTCCGGTGCTGCATCCCTTTGTATTGACAAAGCGCAGCGTTGCCGACTGGCAGGTGGATGATCAGGGAGCGCAGGTGGGCGAGTTTCTGGTTTCGATCTTTCTCCCGGAACTCGATGGGTGTATTGAAACGTATCCGATTGGAGCGATGCAACCGAACGGGCTGGGTTTTGAAGAGGCGACCCTGATCGAGGAGCGCGTTGAGCGCCTGATTGCCCGTGTGCAACGCTGGATTGCGTTGCGCAGGAAACCGAACGCTGAGAAGCGAGTGGCGATCATCACCTACGATTATCCTCCAGGGGAGGGAAATGTCGGGTGTGGTGCGTTCCTCGACAGTTTTGCCTCGCTGGCGGCGATCCTTCGGCATCTGGCAGACAACGGGTATACGGTGACACCCTGGGATGTAACCGAACTGAAAGAGCGCTTCGTTGCCGATGGGCAGATCAATACGCCGCAGTGGAAACAGCCGCATCGCACTGATGACCACGTCGTTATTGAACCGGCAGTGTATCAAGCCCTGACCCGCGACTGCCCGCAGTGGAACACGATCCGCACCTTCTGGGGCGAAGCGCCAGGGCAGATCATGCGCGAAGGAGCGGGTGTTCGGATACCGGGCATCCGTAACGGCAATATCTTTCTCGGCGTTCAGCCGTCGCGTGGTGCAGGCGAGCAGCACGTTCAGCAGTACCACGACACGCGCCTGCCGCCGCACCACCAGTATGTAGCATTCTACCGCTGGCTCGAAGAGGTGTTCCGCGCTGATGCCATCATTCACCTCGGCACGCATGGCACGCTGGAGTTTCTACCCGGCAAAGAAAAAGCGGTTTCGGGCGCGTGCTTTCCAGACTATCTGATCGGCAACGCGCCCCACTTCTACGTCTACTACAGCGGCAACCCGACCGAGGCGATGATTGCGAAGCGTCGGACGCACGCGACCATCATCAGCCATCTGCCGCCGCCCTTCATCCGCAGCGATCTCTATGGCGACCTGTCGGAGTTGCGTGCGTTGATGAGCGACTATGTGCAGGCGGGCAATCTCAACCCTGAGCAACAGGCATCGATCCTGGACAGATTGACGGATCGCGTTCGACGTCTGGGATGGACGTGGGAAGGCATTGAGGCGCTCGAACAGACCCTCTATGAGTACGAAAGCAGTCTGATACCAGGTCGAATGCACTGTTTCGGGCAACGCTACACCGATGAGGAAGCGCGTGAGTTTCTGGTTCAGACATTGCGCGTTGCCGATGGAGAACGTCCTTCGCTGTTCGAGTTGCTCTGCCGCGACAGGCGCCTGCACTGGCAGACGATCCAGGACGCGCCAGAGCGCCATACCGAAGTGCTCACACACCTGGAAAAAGATGCGCATGCCTGGGTGCAGAAGTATGTCATTGAAGGACAACGGTTCTCACGGCGGGAGCAAGAATGGCAGCGGGTGTACGTTGCTGCTTGTGCTATCCGCGATGGTTTGCAGCAGTGCGATGAGTTGGGCGGGTTAGTGCGCGCGCTGTCGGGCGGGTACCTGCCGGTTGGGATGGGAGGCGACCTTTTCCGCTCGCCGGATATTCTGCCAACCGGACGCAACCTGGTGCAGTTTGATCCGCGTCGTGCGCCGACAGATGCAGCACTTGAACGGGGTGCAGCGATCGCCGCTGCAACGCTCGATCACTACCGACAGACGCACGGCAGGTATCCGCGCCAGACTGCGGTGATCCTCTGGGGATTGGAGACCGCCAAGACCCAGGGTGAGACGATTGGACAGATTCTCGCGTATCTCGGTGTGCAACTCCGACGTCGTGGCGTGTGGGAAACGCGGTTGGAGATCATCCCGCTGGCGGAATTGAAACGTCCCCGCGTGGATGTCACCATTCAGATGTGCGGCTTCTTCCGCGACATGTTCCCTAACCTGATCGAACTGCTCCAGGAGGCAATTTCACTGGTTGCTGCGCAAGATGAGGACGACGACCACAACCCTATTCGTTGTCACACCCGTCGTCTCTACAACGAACTGCGCGCACAGGGGGCGTCCCACAACGATGCTGAAGACCTGGCGACTGCGCGGTTGTTTGGTCCGCAAAATACACTGTACGGCGCAGGCGTCGATCAGTTGATCAAAAGCCAGGCATGGCAGAATCCGGCGGAGCTTGCGGCATGCTACACCGACAGTCTGCGCTATGTCTACACGCGTCGGCGGTATGGCGAGGCGATGCCGCACCTTCTCAATGCTCAACTCACGCATGTCGAACTGATCAGCCAGGTACGCAGTTCACGCGATTACGAGATGACCGACCTGGATCACTACTACGAGTTTTATGGCGGATTAGCATGCAGTGTCAAAGCAGCAACCGGGCGTCAGGCGCACCTGATGGTGGCTGATACGACTGAAGGGCGCATTCGTGCAGAACCGTTGCAACGCGCCATTCAGCGCGGCTTGCGCACCCGCCTGCTGAACCCGCGCTGGCTGGATGCGATGCTGAAGCACGATTATCACGGTGCGCAACAGATTGCGAAACGCCTGGAGCATATGGTTGGTCTGGCTGCAACGACGGAGGCAGTCGATCCGGCGCTCTTCGAAGCCGCCAATCGCTGCCTGATCGCCGATGAAACGCTGCGCAAACGGATCGAGCAGAACAACCCTTATGCGCTGCTGGAGGTTGTGGATCGTCTGTTGGAGGCGCATCATCGCAAGTACTGGCAACCTTCGGATGACGACCTGGCGCGGCTGCAGGCGCTCCGTGGTCAACTTGAGGATCGGTTGGAGGGGATCGGTGTTCCACAGGATGCCGGTTCTGCCTGAGAACAGCATCGCTCGTCAGTTTTGAATGTACATACGTGAAATCCTATCCTGTCGGAGACTCGGCGCCGGCGCAGTGACCGGCATCGGCAGCCTGCCGCATACCGATGCTGAGGCGGCCGTGCGATTGGTTGCCGAAGTCTCGCCGGAGATTCCCTTCTGGCCCCAACTGCCACAGCGCGCAGTGGAGGAGCGCATGGTCGAGCAGGTGTTGACGCCGGTTTGCGATCTGCTGGCGCCGCGCCGCGACTCGTATGGGTATGCGCTTCTCCGGGCGGATCGGCGCGCCGATCTGATGGCCCGTTTTGAGTGTGCGCAGGCAGAACTTGCACCGTTCGCCGCCGCCGGGTTCTTCGCATTTGAGCGGGCGCTGGCAGATGGCGCATTTCCGCGCGCCGTCGCCTTGAAGGGGCAGATCATCGGTCCGGCGACGCTGGCGGCGCTATTGTTCGTTGATGGGCAGCCATTGGTGAACGATTCGGCTGCACTGGATGCGGCAGGCAGCTACATTCAGCGCCTGGCGATCTGGCAGATCGAACGATTGGCGCGCTGGCGCACGCCGGTGCTGCTCATGCTCGACGAGCCGTACCTGGCGTTGCTTCCGCAACGCGACGCCACGGGGGAGGCGATGCGCGTGGTGCAATCGGTTGTGCGCGGCATTCAGGCGACCGGTGCGCTGGGTGGGATTCACTGCTGTGCGCTCCTGCCGGACGGTACGCCGCCCGTAGCGCTCCTGTGCCGGACCGGTGCGGATGTTGTGTCGTTCGATGCGTACCACCGGGTTGCGTCGTGGTGTGCCGATCCGGATGTGTGCGCTTTCGTGAAGGAGGGCGGCATCCTGGCGTTTGGGCTGGCGCCGACGACACTTGATCTCTCCGGGGTGGGCAGCGCCGATCTGCTGACGCACTGGATCATTGCCACTGCCGGATGTGACAGGCAGGTTGACATGGCGCGTCACACGCTGGTGACGGCGACGTGCGGCTTGGGATTGCTTTCTGAAGATGCAGCGCGCCAATCGTTCCGACTGGCGCGCGACGTGGCCGGTTTGATCGGGCGTATGCCAGGTTTGGAGGCACACGGGCAGGGTGAACGCTCACCACGGTGAGCCGCGCACCTGGCGTCGCTCCGGCTCGCGCGACCGGGGGAGCGGGATGTACTCGACCGATGGGCGGCGCTGGGCGGTTTGCGGGTATAACCCCATCAACTGATAGATGAGCGGCGGCATATCGGTGCTGACCGGCAAGCCGAGTTCGCGCGCTTCGCGGACGCTGATCGGATAATCGTGCGTCCAGACGCCGGTTGCCAGCATCGTTGCAATATGTTCCGCCGGTTCGGCGCCCATGCGGTCTGCCAGCAGTTCGATGACTGTCGCTTTCACCTGGCGAATGGCTTTCTCGGCGATGTCGGCCATGATCAGGGTCTCGTCGTCGATTTCGCTGATCGGTTTGCGTTCGAGCACCTTAAGAATCGAGGCCGCCGGTTGCTGTCCCAGTTGCGGGTCGACCGGTCCCAGGACGGCATTTTCGTCCATCACAATCTCATCGGCAGCCAGGGCGATCAGCGTACCGCCCGACATGGCGTAGTGCGGCACAAACACGGTGACCTTCGCCGGATGCTTGCGCAGCGCACTGGCGATCTGTTCGGCGGCCAGCACCAATCCGCCTGGGGTGTGAAGCACCAGGTCGATTGGAACGTCCCTGTCGGTCATCTTGATCGCCCGCAGCACGGCTTCCGAGTCGTCGATGTCGATGTAGCGCACCAGCGGAAATCCGAGCAGGCTGAGCGTTTCCTGCCGGTGGATCAGTACGATGACGCGACTCTGCCGTTGTTGTTCGATGCGTTCGAGTAACCGCAGGCGTCCGGTCTCCAGCATTTTCTGACGGATGACCGGTTGCAGTGATGAGATAATGAGAAAGATCCAGAATAGCCCAATCAGATCCACGTGCAACCTCCACACTCACCAGGGCCAGTACTCGTCTGCATAGACTCGTCGCTGGTAGCGACGCTGAATGAACAGTCCGACAAGCACAATGCCGGCGACGAATCCGCCAGCGTGCGCCCACCACGCCACGCCGCCGAACCCCTGCGCACCGATGATGATCGCCAGCGTTCCATTCAGCAACTGGGAAAGGAACCAGACGCCCAGGTAGATAACTGCGGGAATTTCCACAAACCACGGCAGGAAGAAGATCGGGATCAGGGTGATCACCCGCGCTGTAGGATAGAGAACCAGGTATGCGCCGAGCACTCCGCTGATAGCGCCACTCGCGCCGATGGTCGGAATGCGCGAATCCGGATTGAAAAAGACGTGGGTCAGGGCGGCGATCAACCCGCAGATGATGTAGAACGTAAGATAACGCCCGCCACCCATCCGATCTTCAACATTGTCGCCGAAGATGAAGAGCGCCAGCATATTGCTCAGCAGATGCGACCATCCTCCATGGAGGAACATCGATGAAAAGAGGGTCGCAATCTGGTCGGGTCCCGGATTTGCCAGCAGACGCGCTGGCACGACGCCGAACGTTGCAACCAGCCATTCGGCGTCCGCTCCGAGTGCAACTTCGATCAGGAAGAATGCAACATTTGCGATGATAAGCATCCAGTTGACAAACGGAAACGAGCGCGAATGAATGGTGTCATAGAGAGGGATCATGGGCGTATCTCAGAGAGAAATAAAAGGAATCACTCCCGCGTCTCGACCCACTCCGCTTCGACCCAGACGGATGTGCGCTCGACACGATGGCGTTCTGCCAGTTCCATCCTGAGTCGTGCGACTTCGCTTTGCAAAGCGACCAGGCGGCGGCGCATCTGGAGGATGACGTCGACAGCCTCGTGGGAGAGACCGAGCGTGTCGATCAGTCGACGCACCCGTCGCAACTCGCGCAGGTCGGTTTCGGTT
>Ga0129299_1001660_pt1 | contig 14857 bp, 10 predicted proteins | sample ConPoolayeCmetaG_FD_94477 | JGI IMG/M metagenome (GOLD analysis project Ga0129299, IMG submission 94477) | Hot spring microbial mat communities from California, USA to study Microbial Dark Matter (Phase II) - Cone Pool mat layer C metaG ... | reverse complement strand
GTGTTTGGCCCGGGTGCTTTCGCCGCCGGGGATGGCCCAGTCGGGGTCCCGCGAACGAAAACACTCGTATTCCGCGGGGTGACGGTCCTGGATGTCCTGGATCGTCAGCCCTTCGAAAATGCCGTAGGCCCGCTCGCGGAGGTCGGGCTCCAGGCGGATCTCCAGGCCGGCAAGCTCTCGCAGATGCTCGGCCGTCCGGACGGCCCGGCCCAGGTCGCTGCAGTACAGGGCGTCGGGTGCGGCGGCGGCCAGGCGGGCGGCCAGGGCCCGGCTCTGGCGGAGCCCGACGGGGCTCAGATCGGTGTCGGAATGTCCCTGGAAGCGCCGCTGGGCGTTCCAGGCGGTCTCGCCGTGACGGGCGATCAGCAGCGTGGTCACCGGCGGCGGTTGCGACATCGGGCGGGCCTCATGCCCCGTCGTCGACCCGGGCGATATCCGCCCCCAGTCGGCTCATGCAGTCCTGGAACGTCGGAAACGTCACCGCCGCGGCCTGGGCGGTGGTGATCCGGCTCGGCCCGTCGGGACACGCCGTGGCCGCCACCGTCAGGGCCATGACCACGCGATGGTCGCAGTGGCCGTCCACCGTGGCGGCGTGCAGGGAGCTTTCCTCGATGACCAGGCCGTCGGGCCGCTCGGTGACGACCGCGCCCATGCGCGAGAGTTCCGCGGCCATGACCGCGATGCGGTCGGTTTCCTTGAGCCGCGCCTGGGGCACGTTGACCAGGGCGGTGCGGCCCCGGGCGAAGCAGCCCATCACGGCCATCATCGGCAGGGCGTCGGGGGTCGCGTTCATATCGATCTCGCAGCCGGTCAGAGGCGCCGGCCGCACGCGGATGCCTTCCGGACCGATGTCGATGCGGGCGCCCATCCGGCGGAGGTAGTCGATGACCGCCTTGTCGCCCTGCGGGTCGGCCAGATCCAGTCCCTTGACCAGGATGTCGTTGTCGCCCAGGGCTCCGGCGGCCAGGAAGAAGGTCGCCGAGGAGAAATCCGCCGGCACGCGGACGTCGATCGGGCGGTACTGCTGGCCGCCCGGCACGCGGAAGTAGCGCAGCTCGTCGCGATGCAGCTCGATGCCCGCCCGGGCAAGCCAGTCCAGCGTGATGTGCACGTAGGGCTGCTCGTTGAGCAGGGGCACGTCGATTTCGGATTCGCGGTCCGCCAGCGGTGTGGCCATCAGCAGGCTGGTGAGGAACTGGCTGGTGACCGCCTGAATCGCGGTGCGGCCGCCGCGCAGCCGTCCGCCGACGACCACAGGCGCGCAGCCGTTCTCGCGGGTGCAGTGGACGGAAGCGCCCAGCTCGTTGAGCGACTGGGCCAGCGGCCCCAGGGGACGCCGCCGGATCTGGTCGTCGCCGGTGAAGACCGCCAGTCCGCTGGTCAGCGTGGCGGCCGATCCGACCGCGATCCGCAGGGTGGTGCCGGAATTCTGCACGTCGATGACGTTGTCGGGCGTCCTGATCCGCCCGGCAGTCCCGCGCACCGTCCATGCCTCAGGACCGGTGTCGATGACCGCCCCCAGGGCCCGGTAGGCCTCGGCGCAGGCCCGGGTGTCGGCCGATTCCAGGGGCGACCGGATGATGCTTTCGCCCTCGGCCAGCGCCGCCACCGCGACAGCCCGGATCGTGTGAGACTTGGACCCGGGGATCTCCACCTCGCCGCGAAGCCGTGAGGGTCGCACGCTGAATTCCATGATCGCCACTCCTGCGGGACGGCGGGCCCCTGGCCGGCCCCTGCCGTGGCTGACATCTTAGCCGCCCGGCGGCGCGCCGCCAGTCAGACCGCTCGTGGGGAGCGCTCTGACCCTTCCGGTCTGCCGGCGACAGGATCCGGCGAGGCCAGCCGGCCGACGATGAGCTCGACGATGTCCTGCACCGACCGGCCGGTGGTGTCGATGACGCAGTCCGCGGCGCGCCGATAAACGGGCGATCGGGCCTGCAGCTCCTCCCGGACCAGAGACAGGCCGCGGGCGGCGTTGACCTCGGGCCGGGAGTGCCGTCGGGTGTCATCGGCGAAGATGCGCTCCCAGAGCAACTCCGGCGCCGCCTCGAGATAGACGACCACGCCGTTGCGGCGCAGGGCGGCGACATTCCCGTCGCGGAGCACGGCTCCCCCGCCGGTGGCGATCACGTGCTCGTCCAGCCCGGCGACCTCGGCGATGACCGCGGCCTCGATGTCGCGGAAGCCTTCCTCGGCGCGGTCGGCATAGAGCTCGCGGATCGACATCCCGCAGCGGGCCTCGGCCAGGCCGTCGGTGTCGAGATAGGGCCAGCCGAGCCGGCGGGCCAGAGCCCGGCCGACCGTGGACTTGCCGCTTCCGCGATAGCCGATGAGCACCACGTTCATGTCTGGTCACACGGCGGGACGGCCCACCGGAATGCACCGGCGGCCAGGCTCGCCGGCGGGTCGCATCCGCTTTTCGGTTCACGCAAGGATAGGCGGGCTTTCCGCGGCTGTCACGCGTTCGGCCTGCTGAAAGAGATCGGGTGACCGCCCGGAAGGCGGTCGCCGGACGATGCCAGGCCCGGGCCCGCCGGGCGGCGCGGACGCCGGCGCCGGAGTCATCGCGGCACGGTACGGTTGATCCCCGGAAGGCGGGAATCCTGCGTCTGCCCGAACCTCCCATGCCGTCGGCAGAGGCATGCCCGAGGGGGGCGGCAAGGTCACTGGACGACCTGGTTGCCGCTGACGTTGCTGCCGTAGATCAGGTAGCACTCCCCGGCATCGGCCCGGCGCTGGCTCGGGTCGAGCGGATTGACGTAGTCGGCCCGGCTGACGCCGATGAGGATGTCGCCGTAGCCGTCGCCGTCCACGTCGCCGGCGGCGCCCGCCCAGTCGATCGGGGCGGCGTCCGCGGTGCCTTCCATGTACGGAGCGGCGAAGACGATGCCCGGGAGCACTCCGGCCTGGATGTCGCTGAGCGAGTAGGCCTTGTTCCTGAGGTGAGGCCCGCCGAAGACCAGATAGGCCAATCCGCGGCGCGACTGGCCGCTCACCGTTGTGGCCGCGTTAGGCGCGACGATCAGCAGGTCGGCGTAGCCGTCGCCGTTGAAGTCGCCGGCATTGGCGATGACCGTTCCGGACGCATCGCCGGCCGAGGCGCCGTGGAAGGTGGCCCCGGGCAGCTGCGGAGTCCCGACCTGGTTCACGCGGAAGAAGGATGGTCCCTCGCCGATGTGTTCCCGGCTGCCGAACAGGATGCAGGTCAGGCCGGCATTGATTCCGCCGTAACTGTCGGCGTTGGCCGCGGAGAAGGCCACGTCGGCGATGCCGTCGCCGTCGACGTCGCCCAGGGGCACCTGCATCTGGCCGAAGCGGTCGTCGCGGTTGGCGCCCTCGATCTCGATCCGCGGGGGATTGTCCGTGGCCAGGTCGGCGTCGCCGAGATCCAGCCGGCCGTAGAGGATGTAGACGACGCCGGTGTCGGCGCGTCCGCCGCGGTCGGCCCCCGGCGCGCCCATGAGGATGTCCTGGTGTCCGTCGTCGTTGAAGTCGCCGGCGGCCCGGGCGTAGCCGAGTTCGTCGCCGGCCCGGGCCCCGATGAAGCGGCGGTCGGTCATGTAATTGATGCGGCGGGTGCAGTCGCCCACGGGCAGGACTTCCGGCATCGACTTGACCTCCTGGCCGACGAAGGTCTCGTAGTTGCCCCCGAATCCCATGATCACCATGCCCCGGCGGTCGGCGGTGTAGGGCACCGAGTAGAGGTATTCCGCCAGCCCGTCGCGCCGCGGGCTGGCCCGGCCGTTGCCCATGTCGGGCATCGAGCTGACCACCAGGCCGAAGCCGTTGTCGGCTTCGAAGCCGTATCCAGCACCGTACCACCCGCCCCGGAGCCGGGCACCCAGCGGAGCCTCGTCGCCGGAGAAACCGGTGTTCTCGGCGTTGGAGAAACCGCCCGGGTCGTGCTGGCCGACCAGGCCCAGGTCGATGACCGTGTCCTGGAGGTTGTTGAGGCTGCTGACAACGATCACGTAGCCCTGATTGATGGTCGGGATTTCATCGACCTGCCGGCAGATGCGCTCGGGCTGATCCTCGCCGACCGGCGTGGAGTACTCGAAGTCGAACCCGCTGATGTCGTCGTTGCCCGGATCGGCGTCCGAGCCGGGGTTGGGCCAGTAGGACGAGTAGCAGAGGTCGTCCTTGTCGCAGGGGTCGTCGTCGTACATGTCCGACAGAGCCTCGACATAGGGCATCCCGAAGAGGATCTCCGGCCGGCCGTCGCCGTTGACGTCCGCGATGGTCGAGACGGAGGTGATGCCGTCGCTGATCAGCGGGCCGAAGAACTCGTAGGAGAAGTAGGGGGCCTCGGTGTCGCCGTCCGCGGTGGCCGATCCCCCCGGGGACATCGAGAAGGCCGCGCCCCGGTAGGAGATGCCGAAGCTGTTGAGGCTGATGTCGCCCCCGAAACGCCGGCCGGGTCGTCCATACACCAGATGGGCCGAGCCGATGTTGCCGCGCTCGTACATGTTGCCGTAGCGCGAGACGATGATGAAATCGGCGGCTCCGTCGCGGTCGAAATCGCCCAGCGTCGTTCCCGTGGAGCCGGCCAGACCCCCGGCGCGGAAGCCCATGAAGCGGGCCCCGGCCACCGTCCGGCCGACCCGGGCCAGATCGATGCTGCCGGTCGCGGCCGCGGCCACATGGATGGTGCCGCGGGCGTAGGAATGCACCGGCGGGTTGGCCTGGTCCCAGATGGTCCCGCGGACGTGGTAGGGATCGCCGCTGACCCGCGGCGGAATGAGCGTGGCGTCTACCGTGACCGGGAAGACCGTCGGGGTCGCCGGGTTGGTGCAGTCGTTCTCCACAGCGCAGCCCAGGATGATCGCGCCGTTGATCGACTTGGGGAACGCGCCGCTGCACAGCGTATCCAGGCTCGCGGCGTCGGACGGACCGGTCAGGCTCAGGTCGTTGGTCGGGTCGCGGTCGAAATCCAGCAGCAGCACGATCCGCGTGGCGACGCCGCCGGGGCCGTTGTCGCGGTCGCGGCCGCAATAGGCGATGTCGAAGGTGCTTCCCTGGGCGACGCTGAGGCTCTCCTGCGGCCGGGTGACCACGATGGTCGGCGAGGCGCTGCCGGGGATCGTCCCGGGGGCGAAAAGCAGCAGCCGCCCCGGGGCCGTGCGGATCACCACGTTGGTCAGGTCGGTGGCCCGCACGACGATGGAGTACGGCCCCGGGGTCAGGCCCAGCGCCGCGGTGTCGATGCGGATCGAGACGTAGCCTCCGGTGGCATCCTCCTGCAGCGTCGGCGGGATGGCGATCTCGTTGCCGTTGCCCAGGATGCCGTCACGGTCGAGGAACACGTCGATCAGGGCGTTGCTGTCCGGGTCTGTGACGTTGAAGGCGATGTCCAGCGGGTCGCCCACCTCGACCTGGACGTCGGCCAGCGGGCTGACGAAGGAGAGCACCGGCGGAGCGTTGCCGCCGGCACCGGCACCGCTGTCCGGGATGACGTCGACGCCGGGGAGAATAGGCAGAATCGGTCCGCCGCAGCCCTGGCCCAGCAGCAGCGGCAGACAGGCCCAGAGGGCCGCCGAGGCGATCAGGACGGCGGTTCGCGTGCGGCCGGCATGTCCTACCATGGCTTGTCCTTCACGTGTCGGAGCACCCGGGCAGACACGAGTGCAGTACGGCGGGGACTCCCTCCTGCACCGGGCCTGCGACCGGGCGCCGGTAACCCCCTTACCGGACCGGCTCAGGCCCACACGGCGGAAGCCGGGCGCGTCGGCCCACCACTTCGCAAGGTCGGTATCCGTTTGGTGCTGCGGCACAAGGCTGCGGCCGCCTCGGGAGTACCGGCGGGGCATTCTACGGGACGGCCAGAAGTCCGGTCAAGCGTGCCGGACACCCCCTTCGCCCCCCCTCCAGCCCTTCGCACCGCACCACGGCGATCAGCCACCCGGGCTGCGGCAAGGCCGCGTTTCCGGCTCCCGGGATCGGGTTGAGCGGACCGTCAGGGTTGCTTCCCACCGGTCGCAGCCCGCGCGGATTGCAGCAGCTCGGCCATCGCCGCGACGGGATCCGGCCGGCCGAAGACGGCCGAGCCGGCCACCAGCGTGTCGGCCCCCGCGGCCGCCGCCCGCCCGGCCGTTTCCGGACCGATTCCGCCGTCGATCTCCAGCCGCTGGTCGGGGCGCAGCAGCCCGGCCAGCTCGCGCAGCTTGTCGATCGCGTGTTCGATGAACTTCTGGCCGCCGAACCCCGGCCAGACGCTCATCACCAGCACCAGGTCCACCTCCGGTACGACCGGGGCTATGGCCGAGACCGGCGTGTCGGGGTTCAGCGTGATGCCCACCCGCACGCCCAGCCGCCGGATGCCCTCGATGACCGCCCGGGGCTCGGGAGCGACCTCGATGTGGAAGGTCAGCAGGTCGCAGCCCGCGCCAGCAAAAGCCTTCGCATAACCCAGCGGGTCGGTGATCATCAGGTGGGTGTCGAAGAACATCCGCGAGTGTGGTCGCAGCTTCTCGATCACCGGCACGCCGAAACTGATGTTGGGGACGAAATGCCCGTCCATCACGTCCAGGTGCAGGACCTGGCAGCCGGCGGCCTCGACCCGGGCGACGTCGTCGGCCAGCCGGGCGAAGTCCGCCGCCAGCAGCGACGGGGCGATCCGCAGTCGCGGTTCGGCCAGCGGCCATGCCGGCGGTGCCTGCATGCGGGCGGTTCTCCAGGTCCGGTACACCTCCGACCCGCCCGGGGCAGCCGGCAGGAGTCCCGGGGGGCGGGGCTCGTCCGACAGGACGCGGTTCCGGCGGGAAATCACTTGTCGTCGAGCACTTCGACGGCCTTGAAGGCCTTGCCTTCCATGAACTCCAGGCTGGCTCCGCCGCCGGTGCTCACGTGGCTGACTTTCTCGCTCAGGCCGGCCTGCTCGATGGCCGCGGCGCTGTCGCCGCCGCCGATCACCGTGATCGCCCCTGCGGCGGTGGCGTCCACCAGGGCGTGCGCGATCGCGAACGTCCCGGCGTCGAACGGTCTGGTCTCGAAGACGCCCATCGGCCCGTTCCAGGCGACCGTGCCGGCGCCGGCGATGACGCTCTTGTACTGCGCCACGGTCCTGGGGCCGATGTCGAAGCCGGACAGGTCGTCCGGGATGTCGCCCTCCACCACGCGGGTGGCGGCGCCGGCCTTGAGTTCGGCGGCGCAGACCACGTCCACCGGCAGCCGCAGCTTCCCGCCGGCCAGTTCCAGCAGGCGCCGGGCCTCGTCCACCTTGTCGGCCTCGACCAGGCTCTTGCCGGTCTTGCGGCCCTGGGCCAGCATGAAGGTGTAGTTCATCGCTCCGCCGATCAGGATGGTGTCGCACTTCTTGAGCAAAGCCTCGATGACACCGATCTTGTCGGAGACCTTCTTGCCTCCCAGGATGGCCACGAAGGGCCGTCTGGGGTTGTTCAGCGCGTCGCCGAGATACTGCAGCTCCTTCTGAACCAGGAAACCGGCCACCTTGGGTTTGCCGCCCATGCACTGCGGGACGGTCAGCATGCTGGCGTTGTCCCGGTGGCAGGTGCCGAACGCGTCGTTGACGTACACATCCGCCAGCTCGGCCAGCTGCCGGGCGAAGGAGGTCTTGGCCTCCTTGAGCGCCGGGTTGTCCTTGGCGTTCTTGTCCTTGATCTGTTCGGCCTCGTGGAAGCGCAGGTTCTCCAGCAGCAGCACGTCGCCGGGCTTCAGGGCCGCGGCGGCCGCCTTGACCTCGGGTCCCACGCAGTCGGGCACGAACTTCACCGGCCGGCCCAGCAGCCCGGCCAGGCGGTCCTGGCAGGGCTGGATGGTGTACTTGGCGTCCGCCGCCCGGTCCTTGCCCTCCGGCCGGCCCAGATGGCTCATCAGGATGACGCAGCCGCCGCCGTCCAGTACGTGGCGGATCGTCGGCAGGGCCATGCGGATCCGCCGGTCATCGGTAATCCGGCCCTGGTCGTCCTGAGGCACGTTGAAATCCACGCGAATCAGGACCTTCTTGCCTCGCACATCGACGTCCGCGATGGTCTTCTTGGCCATGATGCTCACCTCGTGTGGCCGTCGGCCCCGGGCGGCGACGCCGGCCCCCCGGAAACCGATCCGGCAGGTCACCCTCTGCTGGCGTACCAGAGCGGTTCATCGTAACAGCGGCCGCCGGGCCGTCAACTGCCCCGGCCCGGCTCGATTCGGCGGGTCGGTAACCGATTCGAACGGTCCCCGGCCTCCGCCCCGGCCGTCGAAAGAGGTGCGCCCGGTACCGCGAAGCACGGTCGCGGCCGGCCTCCGCGCCGGCCGTCGAGGGCGGAGTGCCGTCGCCTCGCATCACCACACCACGAATGGAACATGGAGGGCATGCGGTGGCGGTTGGCGGCGCGCAGGGCCGTAATGGTCGCACCTTGACGTCGCGCAGCGCCGCAGCGGCCGGCTGGACACCGCCGGACCACGTGCGGATAATGCCGCCTCCGGCCGGCAGGCCGGCGGGGGGCGCCGTACGCCCGCGAGGCATGGTCATGGCCGAGAAAGTCAGGAAAATCGTGCTCGCCTACTCCGGCGGGCTGGACACCAGCGTGATTCTGCCCTGGCTGCGCGAAACCTACGGCTGCGAGGTGATCGCTTTTGCCGCCGAGCTGGGGCAGGGCGACGAGCTCAAGGCCATCGCCAAAAAGGCGATCGCCAGCGGGGCAAGCCGCTGCATCGTGCGGGATCTGCGGCGGGAGTTCTGCGAGGAGTACCTGTGGCGGCTGCTCAAGAGCGGCGCGGTCTACGAGGGCAAATACCTGCTGGGCACGTCCATCGCCCGGCCGCTGATCGCCCGCGAGCAGGTGCGGGTGGCCCAGGAGCTCGGCGCCGACGCGGTCGCCCACGGGGCCACCGGCAAGGGCAACGACCAGGTGCGTTTCGAGCTGACCTACATGGCCCTGGACCCGTCGCTGACCATCATCGCCCCGTGGAAGGACCCGCGATTCGAGCTGCGCAGCCGCGAGGCGGCGGTGGCCTACGCCAGGGCCCGGGGCATCCCCATCGAGCAGTCCGCGCGGAAGATCTACTCGCGCGACCGGAATTTCTGGCACATCTCCCACGAGGGCGCCGAGCTGGAGAGCACCTGGGCCGAGCCCCTCGACCGCATGCTGGTCATGACCGTTCCGCCGGAAAAGGCGCCCGCCCGGGGAGCGTATGTCGAGGTCGATTTCGAGGCCGGCGTGCCGGTGGGGCTCAACGGCCGGCGCATGGACTGCATCCGGCTGATGCAGACGCTCAACGACCTGGGCGGCCGGCACGGCGTCGGCGTGGTCGATCTGATCGAGAACCGCCTGGTGGGCATGAAATCGCGCGGGGTCTACGAGACGCCGGGCGGCACGATCCTGTACGCCGCCCACGCGGCGCTGGAGAGCATCGTGCTCGACCGCGACACGCTGCACTACAAGCAGCAGATCGCCCTGCGCTACGCCGAACTGGTCTACTACGGCCAGTGGTTCCACCCGCTGCGCGAGGCCCTGGACGCCTTCATCGACAGCACCCAGCGCGAGGTGACCGGCACGGCCCGGGTCAGGCTCTACCGCGGCAACTGCCGCGTCGTGGGGGTCAAAAGTCCCTGCAGCCGCTACATGCCCGACCTGGCAAGCTTCACCATGGGCGACGAGTACGACTCGACCGACGCCCGGGGCTTCATCCGGCTGTTCGGCCTGCCAATGAAGGTCGACGGGCTGGTGCGTCGAAAACACGGCACGGCCGCCGGTGCGCGCCGGAGACCGCGCAAGCCGCGCAGGTGGCCGGCCGCAGCCCGGACCGCGTGAAGGGAGCTCCGCCATGAGGCGATGCTTGCGGGCGGCAACGGTGTTGTGGCTGGCCGGTGTCGCGGCGCTGCCGGCGGGCGAAACGCAGTCTTCGTCCGCCCCGGCATCATTCCCGGCGGTCGCCTCGACGGCCTGGGCATCCCTGCCGGAGCACACGCCCGCAACGACGGCACCGTCGTCGATCCCGGCGCCGGGCCCGGCTCCCGCCACCGGCGTGGCGGCCGAGTCCGCGCCGGCGGATGCGCGAGCCGCCGACGACCGCCGCCTGAACATCGTTCTGATCACGGCCGCGGACCTGCCGCTGCACCTGACCGGGCTGGGGCCGCGGCCGACCGCCCGGACGCCCCGGCTGGAGGCCCTGGCCGCGCGGGGCGCGACCTTCAGCCGGTGCTACACGCCCACGCCGCAGGCGGCTCCGGCCCAGGCGTCGCTGCTGACCGGCCTGTATCCCCCGGTGCACGGCGTGCTCGCGGACCGACAGCCGGCGGGCCCGGACACGGATGCATTCACCGCCCGCCTGAGCCGCGCCGGGTATGCCTGCACATTCGTCGGACGCTGGGCCCTGGCCGGAGGGGAGCCCGGCAGACCCGGATTCGGCCTGGACGGAGCCGCGGTCATCGAACCGGCCGGGCTCACCTGGATGAACTGCCCGGCCTACGTGCGCGGAACCCGCGGCCCGTCGGAAGGACATCTGACGGACTGGCTGACCGACCGGGCGGTGGAGGCCGTTCGGGCCCCGGCCGGCCGGCCGTTCTTCCTCTGGGTCGCGTATCCCGCCCCGGCGCTGCCGGCCGAGCCTCCGCCGGGCGCGGAAGGGCTCTACCCCGCCGACTCGCTGGACCTGCCGGCGGACACGGCCGGACAGCCTCACGAACGCAAGGGCAACCTTGCGCAGCATCCGTCCGCCGAGGCCTTCCGCGACGCCGGCGAGGCCGGGCTGCGGGCGGCGCGGTCGGCGTACCTGGCGATGATCACCCACCTGGATGGGTGCATGGGGCGGCTGCTGGACGCTCTGGAGGCCGCCGGGGGCGGGCGCGACACCGCCGTGATCTTCGCCGCCGAGAGCGGCATCTGCCTCGGCGAGCGCGGCCTGCTGGGCAAGGGGCCGTTTTTCTACGACGACATGATCCGCGTGCCGCTGATCCTGGTCGCGCCGGGCGTTCCCCCCGGACGGCGCGTCGACCGCGTGGTGTCGCTGGTGGACGTCGCGCCGACGATCCTGGCGGTCGCGGGGGCGCCTCCGCCGGCCAGGATCTGCGGGAGATCGCTGCTGGGGCCGGCAGCGAACCCGGACGCCTCATGGCCCGATGAGAGTTTCCTGGCCTGCGAGGAGAGCTCGACCCCCAACCGCCCCCCGCTGCGCCAGCAGGTCCGCGGCCTGGTCACCCGGCAGTACAAGCTCATCGACTACACCGGCCTTGGCCCCATGGTTTTCGCGCTGCATCGCGATCCGGCCGAATCGTTCAGCGTGACCGAGATCGCCCAGTACGCCCAGGTCGTCCAGGTGCTGCAGGCCCGTCTGACGCGTTGGCGCGGAGAGATCAAGGACACCGGCCCGCGCCGATGACCGGCCGCCGGCCGGCGCTTCGGGGGGCACCGTGGAGAGGCTGGAGCAGGGGCATGGCTTCGGCGACCGGGCGGCGACTGATGAAGTTCCACGACGCCCTCCTGGACGCTTTCGGTCCGCAGCACTGGTGGCCGGCCGAATCGCGCGAGGAGGTCATCATCGGGGCGGTTCTGACGCAGAACACCGCCTGGCGCAACGTCGAGCGGGCGGTGGAGAACCTCAAACGCGCCGGGGCGATCGACTGGGCGAAGCTGCGGGACATGCCGGTCGAGGTGCTGGCCGGACTGATCCGCCCGGCCGGGACGTACCGGGTCAAGGCCCGGCGGCTCAAGGGGCTGGTCGTCTTCCTCTGGGAACGCTTCGACGCCGATCTGGACGCGATGTTCGCCGCGCCGTTGCCGGCCCTGCGCGAGGCGCTGCTGGAGGTGCCCGGCATCGGCCGTGAAACCGCCGACGCGATCCTGCTGTATGCCGGCAACCTGCCGACGTTCGTGGTCGATGCCTACACCGCCCGCGTCCTGCGGCGTCACGGGCTGATCGACGAAACCGCCGACTACGAGGAGATCAAGGACCTGTTCGAGTCGAGCCTGCCGGCCGATGCCGCGCTGTTCAACGAGTTCCACGCCCTGCTGGTCGAGGTCGGCAAGCGGCATTGCCGGGCGACGGCGCGGTGCGACGGCTGTCCGCTGGCCTTCGACGACCACGATCCGCAGGCCTGATCCTCCGGAACCGGGAGCATGCGCGGGCCCCGGCGGGGTCCGGAGCGGCCGCAGGCCGTTTCTTGCCGGCGGAAGAGGCTTTCTGCAGCCGGCGGAGCCCGACGCGCGGGTTCGCGCACCGGGAAGGGCTCAGCGGCAGCCGGGAGCGGCGGGGACGCCGGAGGCGGTCATGCAGCCCAGAAAGATCGCGGTATCCTCCGGATCGACGTCCTCGTCGGCGTCCAGACGGGCGTTCATGCAGGCCGGCTCGGTGACCGGCAGCGTGCGGCCGGTCAGGCAGGACTGGAAGTGAGCGAAGTCCACCATATCGACGTCCTGGTCGCCGTCGAAGTCCGCCGGCCGGTGTCCGCTGAACAGCACCGACTGCTCCACCCAGCCGGTGCCCGTGCCGAATGCGCATTTCCACCAGTGGGCTCCGGTGGCCAGCACGCCGCCGAGCGGGTGGGCGAGGATCGTGCCTGAAGCCCCGCTCGACACGGAGGCCGCGATGCCGTAGTTCGCCCCCGGTCCCAGTCGCGCGGAAGTCGCGGCCGTGGTGACCACCAGGTCGCCGGGCAGAAAGCGGGTCGAGAGCGAACGCGGCCGGACCACGGCCATCATCAGGCCGTTGGCCACGGGCCTGGGGCTGCCGTCGGAGGGCACGTTGCGCACCGATCCGCCGGCCCACAGCGTCGAGGAGCCGCCCCCGTCCTGGGGAATCGCCCAGGTCGCCCCCAGCGTGTCCCGGCAGAAGCTGCCCAGCTCGGTGAAGGTCATGCCCACGCTCCGGGCCGACCGGCCGTCGCAGACCACGAAGAAGATGTAGTTGGCGTTGAAGGCCACGGCGGTGCGGGGGTTGCGGATGATCGCACCCTGGTTGTCCTGCCAGTCCGACGAGGGCACGATGCCGTTCTTGACCACGTAGTGGTTGTCGCCCCCGACGCTGGTGTAGGCCTTGGTCCAGTCCGACGGTCCGGTGGGCACCTCCCCGCCGGTGCCGTAGTCCTGGATGGTGAACTGGAACCGCAGCTCGCCGCCGACCTGGCACTTGCTGCCCAGCAGTGTCCCGGCGGTGCCCTCCCCCGAAAGCACCACGTGGTCGAACGGCAGCGGCGTCGAACCGGCGTTGACCCGCACCTGGCGGATGATGGCCGAGACGTACGACGAGGTGCCGTTGGGAAACGCCAGCAGCGGCCGCGACATCTCCGCCAGCACCTCCGTGCCGGCGGCGTCGGTTCCCGTGTTTTCGGCGAAGTGCGGGGTGTAGACCAGCAGTTCGTTGGCGATCCCGGGATCGCGGGCCCGGTTCACGTCCGTGGGCACCGCATACGAGCCGTCGGCGAAAAAGACCTTCTGCCGCTCGAAGGCCGATCCGTTGCGGACGTTGCCTCCCAGGAAGCAGCTGCGGTCGAGTTTCCAGCAGAAGCCGCTCCCGCCGCTGTATTCCCCGAAGCGCCTGGCCTGCCAGCCGGAGATGATCTGCCCGCCGGTGGGAATGCCGGTGGTCAGGTTGAAGTAGTCGCCGTTGATCGCGGCGACGATGTGCATGCGGTTGCCCCAGACCTCGTTCCAGTAGTTGATCGTGTCCTCGTAACGGGCGACCATCGCCGGCACGGTCTCGCGTCCGGACTGCAGCCGCCCCATGGCGATGCAGCTTTCGATGATCAGGTCAGGATCGGCGCGGTCCATCCGCGTGACGAACACGTCGTTGGGACCCGGGGCCGCGAAATACCGGTAATCGATGCCCGGTTCGACGGCCTGCCAGGCCGCCGCTGCGGCCGCAAACAGGACCAGGCACAGGACCGCCGCCGGAATGCTGCGCATCATGGCTTGGATCTCCCCCCGGACCGCGCGAGCCGTCGGCCGTCGCCGTCGGCACGCAGCGCCGCCGGCCGCCGGATCCGTCAGACCGCCTGGGCCTGGGCGGGTTTGCAGCGCAGGGCCAGCGAATGCTCGACCACGTGACGGTGCAGCAGTCCCTTGGCTTTCGCGGCGTCGCCCTCCAGGATGCAGGCCAGAATCGCCCGGTGCTCCTCCAGCGTCCGACGCGTGGTGGCCTCCCACTGCGGGCCGGCCAGCACGTCCGGATGAATCATGAGCAGCGGCGCGTGCCGGTACGCGATCGCCAGCCGCGGGTTCTGGGTCGCCAGGATCAGCGATTCGTGGAATCGCCAGTCGGCCTCGACCACTCCCAGGACGTACTCCTCGCGCACGAGCATTTCCAGATGATCGCAGGCCTGCTGCATGTCTTTCAGGTGACGCGGGGTGTTCAAGCCCCGCTGGCAGACCACGTCGATCGCTCCGCCCTCCAGCATGAACCGCACCGCCAGGATGTTCTGCACGTCCTCGGGCGTGAGCCGGGGCACGAAGTACCCGGTCTTGGGCCCCATCTCCACCAGCCCTTCGCCCTCCAGCCGCGCCAGGGCCTCCCGCAGGGCCGAACGATTCACCTTGAACCGCGCCGTCCACTCCGATTCCCGCAGCCGGGAACCCTCCGGGATCTGCTGGAAAACCAGCAGCCGCCGAAGCTGGTGATAGGCCTGTTCACGCTTCGAGCGCTCATCCAGCGGTGCCGGACGCAGATTGGTGTCATTGGGGTTGATGCTCATTTAGTAAAGCCTAACAAGACCGCCATTGAATGACAAGAATATTCCCTCGAATTGTCGACCTATTCGTCCTATGCCGTCGACGGCATACGGCTTGAGAGCCAGGGTACGACCGTGTTTGCGCCATTTGGGCAAGCCTTCGTATAAAGCATAAAGCGATATTATAAAGTGAAAAGCCATGAAATCGGATTCAGTCCCGCGAATGAGTCGACCAGTAACAACTCTTTTCAC
>Ga0129299_1001659_pt1 | contig 14857 bp, 10 predicted proteins | sample ConPoolayeCmetaG_FD_94477 | JGI IMG/M metagenome (GOLD analysis project Ga0129299, IMG submission 94477) | Hot spring microbial mat communities from California, USA to study Microbial Dark Matter (Phase II) - Cone Pool mat layer C metaG ... | reverse complement strand
GGGCCGGGGGGGCGGCCGGGCGCCGGGGGATGTGCGGGACCAGGTCCAGGTTCTCGCCGAAGCGCACCAGCCGGGCGGAGTTGAAGATCACGAAGCCGCCGGCCACGGTGTGCAGGAATGCGGCGATCATGGGGTTGATCTTGCCCATGGCGCCCAGGGCCAGCAGCAGCACGATGAAGGCCACGCCGAACAGCAGGTTCTGCCAGATGACCGCGGTGGTCGCCCGCGACAGCCGGATCAGGAACGGGATCCTCCGCAGGTCGTTGTTCATCAGCGCGATGCTGGCCGAGTGGATGGCCACGTCGCTGCCGGCGGCGCCCATGGCGATGCCCAGGTCGCCGGCGGCCAGGGCCGGGGCGTCGTTCACCCCGTCGCCGATGACCGCGACGGTGTTCCCCCGCCGCCGGAGCTGATCGACGATGTCCAGCTTCTGCGCCGGCAGCACCTCGGCGTACACGTCGCTGCACCCCATCTCGCCGGCGACGCGGCGGGCGACCGACCACTTGTCGCCGGTCACCATGGTCAGCGCCCGGACGCCCAGGGCGTGCAGCTCCTCGATGGCCCCGCGGGCCTCGTCGCGGGTGCGGTCCTCCAGGCCGATCCAGCCGATCAGCCGGCCGTCGCGGGCGACGTGCAGCACGCTGAGCCCCTCGGGCTCGCGGAACTCGGGGTCCTGCAGCAGGTCCAGGTTGACGCCCCGGTCGGCCAGCCAGGTCGCCCGTCCGACCAGGATCTCGCGTCCGCCGACGACCGCGGCCACGCCCTTGCCCGAGACCTCCTCGAACTTCTCGGGCTGCTGGAGCGCCAGCCGGGCCCGCCGGGCCACCGCGGTCAGGGCCTTGGCGGTCGGGTGCCGGGACATCTGGTCGGCGGAGGCCGCGGCCTGCAGCAGGTCCGAGCCGTTCACCCCGGGGGCGGGCTTCATCTGGGTGACGCTGAGCTCGCCGGTGGTCAGGGTGCCGGTCTTGTCGAACATCACCGCGCTGATATTGCGCGCCGCCTCCAGCGTGACCACGTTCTTGACCAGGATGCCCAGCCGGGCGGCGCAGGACAGGGCCGCGACCATGGCCGTCGGCGTGGCCAGCACCAGGGCGCACGGGCAGGCGACCACCAGCATGGTGATGGCCCGCTCCATGCCGTCGCTGTTGGCCTTGAAGAACAGCACGATCCCGGCCAGCATCAGGATGGTCGGCGTGTACCAGGCGGAGTACTGGTCGATCAGCCGCATCAGCGGGATGCGGGTCTGCTCGGCGTCGAGGATCAGGTCGCGGACGCGCCCGAGGGTGGTGTCGGCCCCCGCGCGGCTCACCCGGATGGTCAGCACCCCGGTCAGGTTCACGGTGCCGTTGAAGACCTCGTCGTTGACCCCCTTGTCGGCGGGGATCGATTCGCCGGTGATGTTGGCCTGGTTGACCGTCGATTCGCCGCTGATCACCACGCCGTCGGCGGCGATGTTGTCGCCGGGGCGGACCCGGATGATGTCGCCGGGCTTGAGAAGCCCGGCATCGACCTCCACCTCGTGCCCGTCGGGCTCCACCCGGTGAGCCCGGGTGGGCGTCAGGCGGATCAGCGACTCGATCGAGGCCCGGGCCCCCAGGGCGGTGCGGGTCTCGATCAGCGTCGAGATGGTCATGAAGAAGGCGATGACCCCGGCCTCCTTGTAGTCCCCGATGGCGATGGCCGCCAGGATGGCCATGGCCACCAGCTCGTCCATGTGCATGTGGCCCGCGATCAGGTGTTTGATCGCATGGACGAACAGCGGCGTCCCGAGCATCAGTGCCCCGATCAGGGCGAAGATGTCGCTGTGCTGCGGCGAGTCGAACACGTAGCGGGCGATGAAGGCGTTGACCACCAGCAGGCCGCCCATCAGCGTGCCGATCAGCAGCAGGGTCGAGCGTCCGGTCTGGGCTTCGATGGAATCGCGAATGTGGGAATGGGCCATGGGTGCGGTACGCTCCCTGAGGCGCCTGGCCTCGATGTCGGTGAAGGCTTCGGCCGCGGCGCAGGTTCACGGCCGCCGCGGGCAGGATGCGGCCCGCAAACCCGCCGCGGGCCGCGCGCCGAGTCCTCACGTCCTCCCGGGAGTCGGCTTGCGCCGCCGGCGATCCGCTCCTCCGGCCGCCCCGATCCCGGGCACGGGGCGGACATATTACCCGATACGCCGGAAAAAGTCCCCCGGTTCCGCCTCCCGGCGCCGCAGCCAGGGGCGGCTCAGCCCCCCAGGACCCGGACCGCCGGCCAGCCGGCCTGGAGGCGGCGGAGCACGGTTTCGCCGATCCGCACCTCCATCTCGACGGTATGGTCGTGGTAGCGGCGGTCGAGGACCTCGGCGTGCCGCTCGAGGAAGTGGATCGCCCGGCCCTCGGCGGCCGGCAGTCTCAGGACCGTCTGCCGCGGCGGTCCGGCCACCATCCGCCGCACGGCCTGGACCAGGTCCTCCAGGCCGGCACCGGTCCGGGCCGAGACGCACATCGCCTCCGGCAGGCGGTGGCGGAGCACCTGCAGCTCGGCCGGGGCGTCCAGCGCGTCGGTCTTGTTGAGCAGCACCAGGGTGCGGTGCCCGCCGCAGCCGAGCTCGTCCAGCACCCCGCTGACGGCCGTGTACTGCTCCCAGGCGGCCGGGGAGGACGCATCGACCACGTGAAGCAGCAGGTCGGCGTGGATGGCCTCCTCGAGCGTCGCCCGGAACGAGGCCACCAGGTGGTGCGGCAGCCGGCGGATGAACCCGACGGTATCGCTGAGCAGCGCATGCAGCCCGTCGCCCAGCGGCCACTTGCGGGTCCGCGTGTCCAGCGTGGCGAACAGCCGGTCTTCGGCCGGCACGCCGGCGCCGGTCAGCGTGTTCATCAGCGTGCTCTTGCCGGCGTTGGTGTAGCCGACCAGGGAAATGTTGAAATGCTCGTGGCGGGCGCGGACGGCGCGGACCTTGCGGCGGTCGATCCCGGCGATCTCGCGCCTGAGCTGGCTGACGCGGCGGGCGACGATCCGCCGGTCGATCTCGATCTGGCGCTCGCCCGGTCCGCGGGTGCCGATGCCGCCGACCGCGCCGACCCCGGTCCCGCCGCCGGCCCCGGCGATCCGCTCCAGGTGGGTCCACATGCCGCGCAGGCGCGGCGCGGTGTACTCCAGCTGGGCCAGCTCGACCTGCAGGCGGGCCTCGTGCGTCCGGGCCCGGCCGGCGAAGATGTCCAGGATCAGCTCGCTGCGGTCGATGACCTTGCGACCGCAGGCTTCCTCCAGCTCGCGGATCTGGGCGGGCGAGAGATCGTCGTCGAAGATGACCACGTCGGCGGCGTTGTCCTCGACCCGGCGGCAGAGCTCCTCGACCTTCCCCCGGCCGATGTAGGTGCGGGCGTCGATCCGCTCGCGCCGCTGCAGCATGATCGAGACCACCTTCGCGCCGGCGGACTCGGCCAGGGCCCGCAGCTCGGCCAGGGAGTCGGCCACGTCCATGTCCGCACCCGGCAGGCCGACGCCCACCAGGACCGCGTTCTCACGATAGACCGATAGCCTGGTTCGCTGGTCCGTTTCCAACCGATGGATGCCCCGCGAAGCTGCCCGGGTCGAAGGGTGGCCGGCGGCCGGAGGCCGCGAACCGCGCCCTGCGACGACCACAACGGTCAGGGGTCATTTTAGCCGCCCGGGAGCCTGAAACGCAAACGACGCGGCCGAATCCCTCATTCTCCGGGGAGCCGGCCGGGAGGTCCCGCGCCCGGAGCGTCCCCGGCAGCCGCCGGCGGGGCCAGCACCGGATACCGTTCCAGCAGTGGTTCGAGGTCGTGGTACAGGGCGGCTCGCCGGCGGAGGAACGCCGCCTCGACGTCCCGCCCGAGCCTCCGGCAGGCCTCGGCCAGCAGGGCGTGGACCAGGGCGGCCCCGGCCGAATCCAGCAGCTCGGCCAGCCGGACCTGCTCGGGCAGCTCCCGGGCGGCGGAAGCGGCGTCGCCGGCGGCCAGCTGGCAGCGCAGCCGGATGGGCAGAAGCTTCATCCGCTCCACCAGCGAAAGCCGCCGGCCGTCCACCGGGCCCAGGACTTCGCGGGCCTCGACCGGCCGGTCCCTCAGCAGCAAGGCGTCGGCCAGCAGCAGACGGGCGTTGAGGGCCTGGCGGCCGGTCCCGCCGGGACGGCGGCGCAGCAACTCGCGGCACAGGTCGATGGTCGCGTCGTACGACCCGCGGGTGAACATCAGCGAGGCCAGCTGCTGCCCGGCGAGGCACTTGCCCCGCACCGAGAAGGTGAACTGCCCGACCGCGCGGCGCAGCCAGATTTCAGCGTTGTCCAGCTGGCCCAGGCCCATCAGCACCGTGCCCAGACGGACGCAGCGCACGATCCGCAGCGCGTGCAGGCCCGCCAGCACCCAGACCCCCAGTCCGACCGCCAACACCCACACGATCGCCAGCGGGCCTGGCCCCCCGTCGCGCAGGGCGGCCCAGGCGGCGGCCGCCAGAAACGTCGCCAGCAGCAGCAGACGCGCCGCCCGGGCGAGGGCCAGCTGCCGGCGCAGCTGGGCGGCGATCGCAGCGCGTTGCGGAGATGAGCGGCTCATAGCGGCCGCTCCGCGGCGGGGTACCGGAGGGCGAGGGGGGCGAGCTCCTCGAAGCGCGCGGTCAGGGCCGCGGGCCGCAGGAGCATCGTCGCGTCGTGCCAGAACCGCCGGGCCTCGTCCTCCCGGCCGGCACGGTCGAAAGCCGCGGCCAGCAGCGCGTAGCCGTAGCCGGCCCGCGTGCCCAGGTGGCGGCGGAACAGCGCCCGGCGCCGCGGGGCGCGGTCCAGGGCCTCGCCGCTGTGTCCCAGGGTCAGTTCGCGGAGCAGGACGAGCATCTCGACGCCGGCGCGCAGCGCCTCGGGCAGGTCGCAGCGGTCCAGGCGGTCGATCATGTTCACCGCGTCGGTGATCTGCCCCTGCCGCAGGAGGATCGTCGCCAGGGCGACGCGGGCCGCGTGGAGCTGCAGCGGCTCGCCACAGCGCTGCTCGAGGACGGCCTCGTACAGACGCGCGGCGACCTCCGGCCGCCGGCCGGCCTCGGCCACCGCCGCCAGGGCCAGCAGGGCCTCGGTGCGGACCGCCGGGGGACCGACCGGTGCGTTCAGGGCCCTGCGGAGCTCGGCCTCGCCGGCGGGCCAGTCCTCGAGCTGGACGGCCTCGAACGCGCGGCGCAGCCGCCCGGCCAGGCGCCGCTGACCGGCCAGCCGGATCAGCACCACCGCGGCCATGCAGGCCAGGACCAGATGGGGCACGAGCCAACGGTATTCCGGGGCGACCGGCACCAGCGCCGGGTCGGCCAGCAGGGCCCCCAGCAGCATCGACAGCCCCAGCAGGGCGGCGGTCGCCCCGCGCCAGGGCCCCGAGGCCGGCTGAGACCGCCGCAACAGCTGTTCGACCTCGGCAAGCGTCATCATCGCGTCCGTCCGGGCCCGCCGCCGGATCACGGGCGGTGCCATTCATTGCACACCGGGCACAGCGGCAGGCCGTCGAACCGCCTTTCCAGGTGCGCGCGGCGCAGGGCCGCCATCGCCGGGCCGGACCAGATCGCCGCCAGCGAATCCTGACGGATCGAGCCGATCGCGTGCCCGCCGGTGAAGTCCTGGTCGCAGGCCGTGACCCGCCCGTCGGCCAGCACCATCAGCCGGTCGAAGACCCTGGCGCAGGGCTGCCGCGTCGGCGGGCTCATGTCCATGACCGCCAGGTCCGGCCACCGGCCCCCGTAACGCGAGGGGCCGACGATCACCGCCGAACCGCAGCGGTTCACCCAGCGGTCGTAAAACGCCTCCATCTCGTCCAGCGTGGCATGCGTCTTGATCATTTCCGGGACGACCAGCGGCACCGGCCGCTGGAGCCCGGCCTGAACGGCAAAGAACTCCTCCAGATGGGCCGTCACCTGCTCGAAGCCGTCTGTGCCGTGCAGTCGACGATAGGTCTCCGGGGAATTGGCGTCCAGCAGCACGTTGAGCACGTCCACCGCGTGCTCGTGCAGGACGGCGCAGGCCTGCCGGTCCAGGTCCAGCCCCGGCGTCCGCACCGCCAGGGCGAAGATGTCCGCCGCCCGGCAGGCCCGCAGCAGCTCCGGCCACTCGGGATGCCGCAGCGGGTCGCCGAAACCGCCGAGCACCACGCGGACATCGCCGCGCGAGGCCAGTTCCTCGATCAGCCGCCCGAACATCGCCGGCGGCATCGGTCCGCGGTTCCCCACCGCCCGGCCGCGCGGACGGAGGGTCGATTCCGCCAGCGGGTCTTCCGTGGTCAGCTCGATCTCCACTTCGGCCGGCAGAACGCCGGTCGGCGTGTACCGCCGGGTCCGCAGAAACTCCGCGATTCCGTCGGCATCCGGTTCATCGGCCCCGGCGCCCTCCAGGATCGCCTCCAGGCGCCGGAACCCCGTGTCGGTGTCGGCCAGGCACCGGCCCCAGGCATGGGCGATGCGTGCATCGCAGGCGAAGTGGCAGGGCTGCATCATCATGTCCTTCTGCGGCTCGGCGGGGCGGTAGGCCAGCGTGCGGCACAGGGGCTGCACCTGCCGGGCCATGTCGGCCACCAGCCCGGAGGCGTACACCGCCGGCGCCAGGCCCGGCGGAGCCTGGGTGAAGGCCAGCCGGGCGTCCTCGGCGATGGCGACGTAGTGATCGACCACGGCCGCGGTGAGCCCGGGGTCCAGCAGCGCCGCGGCCGGGTGGATGTCCGCCACCGCGTCGGCCTGCTCGCGACGGGCCAGGGCCTCCAGGACCCAGGGATGGCAGGACTCGTCGAAGACCGTCGCCCCCAGCAACCCGCCGCGCCAGCCGTCCAGGGCCCACTTGCGGGCCGCGGCCATGTACCCCCGCCAGGGCACCCGTCCGGCGGCATGGGTCTCGACGGCCACCTCCAGCCCCTCGGCGGCCCGGCGGGCCTGGGCCTCCTGCGACGGATCGACCAGCAGGTGCACGCCGGCGAACCGGCCGCAGGCCAGCACACGGCGCAGCGTCCGCCGGATCACGGTTTCGCCGCGCAGATCGTCCCCCAGGCGCGAACGGGCCGCCACGTTGCCCATCTGGAAGTCCGCGACGACGGCGGCCAGGACCTTCATGGCCGGCTGTTCTCCGTTTTTTCCATGGCCGCGGTCAGGCGGTCGCGCCCCTCGGCAAGCATCTCGCCCAGGACGCCGGCCCCCTCGAGCATGGCATCGACAAACCGGATGTCGCGGTCCAGCTGGCGGCGGGCCCGGTCCCTGCTGTCCACGTCGGCCAGGGCGAGCCGGCGGTCGGCGGAGAAGCGCTGCAGCTCGGCCTGCTGGGCCACCGAGCTGACCAGCCGGTACATGTCCGCCCGGGCCCGCACCTCGCGGCGGAGCCGGTCGACCTCGGCCAGCCGGCGGTTGAACCGGTGGGGCTCGTCGATCAGGCCCTGCAGCTCGCGCAGGACCTCGAGCATGCGGCGGCAGATGTCGGTCACTTCCCGGAGGCTGTCGATCCGCCGGTCCAGGGCGTCGCGTGCCGGACCCAGCCGCGACGGGTCCCACCAGCGGGTCTGCCGGAGGTAGGCGAACCGCTCCGGCGGGATGTCGCGGGTCGCGTGACGCTCGATGACCTCGGCCAGGGGCATGACCTGCGTGTGGGCCTTGCGCACGCCGCCCTCGGTGGCGTCGATCACCCGCCCGGGCAGGGCCGCGAAGTCGCCCTCGAACTGCTGGAGGTAGGTGAACAGCTGCTCGTCGGTGTAGATATCGTGCCCGTGGATGTCCCTGACCTTCATCAGCAGCCGGCGGTGGCGGGCGATCCGCTCCCACTCCTTCATCTCGATGGTGCAGAAGCGGTTCAGATCCGGCCGCCAGATGTCGTGGAACGGCACGCCGGGGACGTAATAGACGTGATTCGAGTAGCCCAGGTCCTGGCCGACGAACACCACCGGGTCGCAGCCCATGTAGACCGCCAGGTAGAACGCCAGGTGGGCCACGGTCGCCCCGGCCTTGAGCCCCGGCCGGAAGCCCAGGGCGTCGCCCAGGAGCTGGCGGGCGAAGTCGTTGCCGATCAGCGAGACCGGCCCGCGGTAGGCGTCGATCACGTGCCAGGTCACCTTGGGCTCGGCCACCAGGTGGGTGCCGCTGAAGTCGGCCACGTCCTCGAAGAAACGCCGGGAGATCTCGTGGAAGTCCAGGGAGGTCACGAAGTCCGGCACCAGCCCGCGGTCCAGCAGCGTCTTGAACGTCGTCTGGACGGCGATGATCGGGGCCCGGCCCTTGAGCCGCCCCAGCAGGTCGATGTTCCGCCGCAGCGACGGACCGGCCGAGACCACCACCCCCGGGAAACCCTTGAAGCGGTCGCGGAGGATGTCGATCGGCGGCGCGGCCACGTAGGTCGCCAGGTTGTTGATGATGTTGCGGCAGGTGATGCGCGAGTTGGCCACCAGCGTGACCAGGGCCATGCGGTTGGCGGTCATGTGCTCGGCCAGCATCCGGCGGATGCCGGCGTGAAACGGGCCGTTGAGCCGCTCGGAGGGCGGGTGGGACACGAAGCGCGTGCCGAGCATCATCTGCGTGCCGTACGGCTCCAGGCGGGTCTGGATGTCGCCCCGGTCCTCGGAGGTCAGGATCACGCAGCGGCGGTCGGCGAAGACCTCGGCCAAATCCACGGTCTCCATGGCGGCCTTGAGCAGCTGCAGGTCGGGCTCGGCGACCACCAGGATCTCCTCGCCCTTGAGCCGCCGGTACAGGGCCCGGACGTGGTAGCCCAGCCCGAAACCGTGGACGACGAAGCACAGATTCGTGCCCACCTCGACGCTTTCGGCAAAGCGGCCGGCCTCGGCCTCGGGATCCACCCGGCTATGGACCTGGATCGGACGCCCGGCCCCCGGCGTGCGGACAGCCGCGGTGACCCCGCCGTGCCGTCCGGGCTCCAACAGGACCGAGCCGTCGGGCTCCAGCTCGTCCAGCCGCTGGGCCAGCCGCGGGTCGGCGCGGAACAGGGCGGCCATGTTGCGTGCGTAGCAGGCGTCGCTGCGCAGGTTCCGGTCGACGGACTGCACGTCTGCCTCGGTCATGCCCGCTCCGTGCCCGCCCCGGCGGTCCTAGTCGCCGGCCAGGTCGACCTCCTGCCGCAGCGCCGCCCGGAGCCGGCGGAGGTAGGCGGCCCGCGGAATCTCCCGGGCCCCGAACCGCTGCAGGTGCGGCGTGAGGAATTGTACATCCAGGAGCGTCAGTCCGCGACGCCGCATCCGCTCGACCAGGGCCACCAGGGCGACCTTGGAGGCGTCGGTCCGGCGGTGGAACATCGATTCGCCGAAGAACGCCCCGCGCAGGGCCACGCCGTAGAGCCCGCCGGCCAGCTCGCCGTCGCGCCAGGCCTCGAACGAATGGGCCAGCCCCAGGCGGTGCAGCTCGACGTAGGCCCGGATGATCTCCGGCGAGATCCAGGTTCCCTCGGGACGGTCCGCGCAGGCCTCCATGACTTCCCGGAAAGCCGTGTTCAGCCGGATCTCGAAGCGACCGGAACGGTACAGCTGCATGAGCGTGCGGGAGGCGTGAAAACTCCCCAGCGGAAGGATCGCCCGCGGATCGGGGCTGAACCAGCGGATCCTGCCCTCCACGTCCATCGGGAACGCCCCGGACGCATAGGCGCGCACCAGCAGTTCCGGCGTCAGCGGCGGGCTCTGCTCCTGGCGCTTTCGTCCGCCCATCCCCAGCCGTCCTCCGGCCCGACGGCTCTCCCCGGCACAACACCCCGCGGCGGCCGACCTTCGGGCGATTCCCAGGCTATTCTATCGCCGCCGCCGCCGCGCGGTCAGCCGCGCGGTCGGCCTGGCGGCCGCCCGGCCGGTCAGCGCCGCCCGGCGGATGCGACGCGGCTTCGCGCCGGCCGGAGCCGGGGCTACCATGGCCGGCCGGCGACGGGCATCGGATGAGCCCCGGACCGGAGCGCACGCCTCGTCGGCCCCGCGGGCCCGGAAGGCGTCGGTCCCGGACGGGAATTCGAAGGCAGGCGGCTGATGGATCTGCCCGGCACGGACTGGCAGGAGGACCGGCGGCTGATGCGCGAGGCGCTGCGCGAGGCCGAAGCCTCCCTGGAGTCGCAGGACGTGCCCGTCGGAGCGGTGGTGGTCCGCGGCGGACGGATCATCGGCCGGGGCCGCAACCAGCGCGAAATGCTCCAGGATCCCACCGCCCACGCCGAGATCATCGCCCTGACGGCCGCGGCCGCGGAACTGCACAGCTGGCGGCTGGAAGGCTGCACCCTCTACGTGACCCTGGAACCCTGCGCGATGTGCGCCGGCGCCCTGGTCCTGGCCCGGGTGCAGCGCCTGGTCTTCGGCGCCGAGGACCCCAAGGCCGGGGCCTGCGGGTCGGTGTTCGACCTGGTCCGCTCCGACCGCCTCAACCACCGCCTCGAGGTGACCGGGGGCGTGCTCGCCGAGGCGTGCGCGGGGCTGCTGCGGGATTTCTTCGCCCGGCGACGGGCGGCCGGAGAGAAGTAGCTTCGCAGTTCACCGACACCCCGCCGCGCGGACCTGGCCGCCGGCCGGGGCCGTCCATGCCGCCGGGACCGGCGGCCGGGAGGCCTGGATCATGATCAAGGTCGGGCTCATCGGCGCCGGCTTCATGGGCCGCATGCACTTCAGCCAGTATGCCCGGATGGCCGATCGCGCCCGGGTCGTCCGCCTCTGCGATCTGCTGGAGGACCGCCGACGCGGCGACTGGTCCGGCGTGGGCGGGAATCTCGGCGACGGCTCCGGCCCGCGCCTCGACCCCGGCCACGCCCGGCCCGTGGCCGACTGGCGCGAGGTCGTCGCCGACCCGGAGGTGGACATGGTCGATCTGTGCGTGCCCACCGACCTCCACGCCGGGATGGCCGTGGCCGCCCTGGAGGCCGGCAAGCACGTGCTCTGCGAGAAGCCGATGGCCCTGACCGTGGCCGAGTGCGACCGCATGCTCGAGGCGGCGGGGCGCTGCCGCGGTCTGCTCATGATCGCTCAGTGCATCCGCTTCTGGCCGGAATACGTGTTTCTACGCGAGGCTTTCCGCGACGGCCGCTACGGCGCCCCGCGGGCTTTGCAGTTCCGGCGTCAGGCGAGCGTGCCGACCTACTCCCACGGCCAGTGGCTGCAGAACCCCGCCCGCAGCGGCGGGGCGATTCTCGACCTGCACGTCCACGACGTGGACTACGCCATCGGGCTGCTGGGCCGGCCGCGGTCGCTGGTCGCCCGGGCCTGCGCCCGCCCCAACGGCTCTTTCGACCGCGTGCACGCGCTGTGGGACTGCCCGTCGGTGCCGGTGGTGCAGCTGGAGGGGTTCTGGGACATGCCCGAGGGCTTCGGCTTCAGCTGCGGGTTCACCGCCGTCTTCGAGCGGGCGGCCCTGACGTGGGATCTGGCCTCGGGAAAGCCGCTGACCGTGCTGCAGGACGGGCGCCCGCCGGAAGCACCGGCATTGCTTGCGACCGACGGCTATTACAACGAGATCGCGTACTTCCTGGACTGCGTGGCCGCCGGCCGGGCCCCGGCCGTCAGCACCCCGCGCGAGAGCCGCGACGCGGTGGCGGTCGCCCTGGCCGAAAAGGAAGCCGCCGCGACCGGCCGGGCGGTCGATGGCGCCTCGATCCTCCTGCCGTCTCCGCGGGCCTGATCCCCGGACCGGCGGCCCGCCGCCGCCGTCGGGATGGCCCCCGGGTCAGTCAAACCGCGTTTCGCCGCCGCGCCGGCTGCCCAGCCAAAGGGCCCGGTGCCACTGCAACTCGCCGTTGACGACCTGCGGAACGTCCTTCTGGGTCATCTGGAGGTACGACAGCCGCGATACGCTGCCGTCGAGGAAACCGACGTTCATGCGCTCGCGGGCGACGTAGGTCTTGTCGTTGGCATCCTTGAACCGGCTGTCGGACAGCCTGGGGCCGTGCCGGTAGCGGAGCGTCTGCGGCAGGAGGTCGTTCGGCTGACCGCCGCCGTAGGCCCCCTTGCCGGCGTAGCTCTCCGGGAAGATGCCGGGCTTGGAGTGTTCGGCCACGAGAATCGGGTTGCCCCTGACGTTCAGCAGGCCCGCCGGCGCGTTGGCCCCGTAGCTCATCCACAGCAGCGGGACGGTGTGCTGGCCGGAGGCGCTCTTGGCGTTGGGCCAGAGCATCCGCCCCCGGAAGTCGCGGACCCTGAAGTCCCAGGCGGATTCCACCAGCCTGACCCCCACGGTGGCGTTCTTCTGGCCGGCGACGGCCTTGAAGCTCAACAGCAGGTCGCGGTCGTTCGTGCCCGAGTCGCGCCCGAAGCCGCGCTGATCGACGGTGTCCTGGATGTCCAGGTTCCACTCGCCGGCTTCCTCGAACACGCGGTTGAAGACGCCGTCCGAGAAAGCCGACCCGCGGTAGATCGAGAAGCCGCCCTCGTAGATCTCCGCCTGCAGGGCCGGCGTCGGGCGGGGACGCGGATCGGCCGGGCAGGTGAAGATCTCCCCGCACTCCTTGTTCACCCGGTAGGAGGGCACCGCCCAGCCGAAGTTGGTGCTCACCCGCTCCCGGCGCATGCCCTGCTCCAGCCGGTAGATCAGCGTGCCGGCGACGGCCTGCTTGAGGTTGCTGCCGCAGACCGCGGCCTGGACCTGGTTGCGCGATTCCCGCAGCGCCGGCAGGAGGATGGCGGCCAGCAGGGCGATGATGGCCACGACCACGAGCACTTCGATCAGCGTGAACCCGCCGCGGGGCAGAACCCCCTGGCCGCGCCGACGGCCGGCAGGCGCCTCATGCGGGGTGGAGCGTGGCTTGTTCCGGACGGGATCGGAACGGGGTGAACGGCCATGGAGCTGCCGACAGATGGTCCTGCCTGTCCGGTGCCGGGGCGGCATGCGCACCTCCTGGACCGGCTCGCGGCTGCCGGGCGGGACCGGCGTTCCGCGCCGGATCCCCGGGCTCCTGCCCCCCCGATCGTGATCGGCCCGGTGGCCGGCGGACTGCTCTGGCTGTTCATCGGTTGCGGCCCGCGACGTGCTGCAGCCCGCCGAGCCGTTTCCAGCCCTACTGGATACTAAACCCGTCCGTCCGCCCCGGCAACAGTCCGGCCCCGACGGCGACTGCGGCGGCCGATGCCGGTCTTGCGGCCTGAAACCGGGCGCCTACAATGACCGCTCTTTCGATGGGGGCCGCCGGCGAGGTTCCGCGGCTCCGGGGGGACTTTCTCCTGCCTGGCGGAGGCAAGCATCCGATGTCCGGACAGAACGTGGGGCTCATCGGTCTGGCGGTCATGGGCGAGAACCTCGCCCTGAACATCGAGAGTCGCGGCTACTCGATTTCGGTCTTCAACCGCACCACCGAGAAGACCGAGGCCCTGATCAACGGCCGGGCCAGGGGCAGGCGGTTTTACGGGGCCCGCACGCTGCGCGAGTTCGTGGATTCGCTGGAGAAGCCGCGGCGCATCATCCTGATGGTCAAGGCCGGGGCCGCGGTGGACGACTTCATCGCCCAGCTGGCCGGGCTGCTGGACAAGGGCGACCTGATCATCGACGGCGGCAACAGCCATTTCGCCGACACCATCCGCCGCAGCCGCGAACTGGCCGCCCGCGGGCTGCTGTTCATCGGCACCGGCGTGTCCGGCGGCGAGGAGGGCGCGCTGAAGGGCCCCAGCATCATGCCCGGCGGCCAGCCCGAGGCCTACGCGCTGATCGCCCCGGTGTTCGAGGCCATCGCCGCCCGGGTCGACGGCCAGCCCTGCTGCGCGTACATCGGCCCCGACGGCGCCGGCCACTACGTCAAGATGGTGCACAACGGCATCGAGTACGGCGACATGCAGATGATCTGCGAGGCCTACGACCTGCTCCACCGGGTGCTGGGCCTGTCGGCCGCCGAGCTGCACGAGGTGTTCGCCGAGTGGAACGCCGGGGACCTCAACAGCTACCTCATCGAGATCACCCGCGACATCTTCGCCCGGACCGACCCCGAGACCGGCAAGCCGATCGTCGACGTGATCCTCGACCGCGCCGGCCAGAAGGGCACGGGCAAGTGGACCAGCGTCTCGGCCCTGGACCTCGGCGTGCCGGCGCCGACGATCGCCGAGGCGGTGTTCGCCCGCTGCATCTCGGCGGTCAAGGACGAGCGGGTCGCGGCCTCCGGGCGGCTGTCGGGCCCGTCCGCCGGCTTCCAGGGCGACCGCCGGGCCTTCATCGGCGCGATCCACGACGCCCTGTATGCCTCGAAGATCTGCTCGTACGCCCAGGGGTTCCAGCTGATGCGCGCCGCCGGCCAGGAATACAATTGGAATCTGCGCTTCGGCGAGATCGCGATGATCTGGCGGGGCGGATGCATCATCCGGGCCCACTTCCTCAACCGCATCAAGGAGGCCTACGACCGCGATCCGCGCCTGGCCAACCTGCTGCTGGACCCGTACTTCAAGGAGATCATCGACCGCACCCAGGCCAACTGGCGCCGGGTGGTGGCCACCGCCGCCGAGACCGGCATCCCCGTTCCGGCGTTCTCCTCGGCTCTGGCGTACTACGACAGCTACCGCAGCGCCCGCCTGCCGGCCAATCTCCTGCAGGCCCAGCGCGACTACTTCGGCGCCCATACCTACGAGCGCGTGGACAAGCCGGGCGTCTTCCACACCGAGTGGATCTGACCGCCGCCGGCGGACAGGACCGGCCCGCCCCGCTGGCCCGCGGCGCCTCGCCGCACGCCCGGCGCCGTGAATGGCCGCACATGGATGCGAAGCGCCGTACCGTCCGGCGCCCCTGCCGGCCGTCGAGGGCGGAGTGCCATGCCCTCGCATGACCGCGTCACGAATGGTGCATGAAGCGCGCTGTAGCGGTCGGAGCCGCGAAGCGCCGCAGCGCCCGGCGTCTCTGCCGCCCGGGGCCCCGGGAAGCGGACTCGTGCCGGCTGGGAAAGCCGGCCGGCAGCAGCCCGGCTCATCCGGAGCGG